>Ga0316604_10001139_pt1 | contig 25203 bp, 24 predicted proteins | sample OWC_soil_day20_C_FD_207650 | JGI IMG/M metagenome (GOLD analysis project Ga0316604, IMG submission 207650) | Wetland soil microbial communities from Old Woman Creek delta, Ohio, United States - OWC_soil_day20_CT | ecosystem: Environmental > Terrestrial > Soil > Wetlands | place: USA: Ohio...
GTCTTTTCCTCCGACGTGACCATACGCGCCCTTCTGTCTGAGGGGCAGGTGGATGACTTTTCCCGTCGGATCACGGAGCTCTCCGCCGGGAGCTGCTCCGTGGCGGCCATAGGCGAAGCTTTCCGGGGCGCGCCAAGAAGCAAAACCGATTTCCGATAAAATTCCAGTAAAAAAATCAAAAATAAAAAGGGTTTTTTGATCATTAGGGAGTATAAGAGCTATATAGGAATGACAGGCGCATTTGCGGCGGGCGCAACTCTATCCGGAAAGAAGTGAGCAGATGACCATTCGTGAGCAGACGGAGCAGCGGGAACTGGAATCTCTGTCCCCCTTTGCCTGCCGGGCGGCTGACTCCAAAGGGCGGATGCACCCGCTGGAGCCATGCCACCTGCGAACCTGCTTTCAGCGGGACGCGGATCGAATCGTCCACTCCAAGGCGTTCCGACGCCTGACCCATAAAACACAAGTGTTTCTTCGTCCGGAAGGAGATCACTATCGCACCCGCATGACGCATACATTAGAGGTAGCCCGAATTGCCCGCACCATGGCCAGAGGACTGCTTCTCAACGAGGATCTGACCGAGGCCTGCGCCTTGGGGCATGATCTGGGACATACGCCCTTCGGCCACGCGGGTGAGCGCGCTCTGAACGAAATCATGAGCGGCGGCTTCCGCCACAATGAGCAGTCACTGCGGGTTGTGGATGTGCTGGAGGACGGGGGAGAGGGTTTAAATCTCTGCCACGAGGTGCGGGAGGGTATCCTCTGCCATACCAAAGGGCGCCAGGCCAAAACCCTGGAGGGACAGATCATTCGCCTGGCTGACCGCATCGCCTATATCAACCATGACATTGACGACGCGCTCCGGGGCGGCATCATCTTTCCGATGGATATCCCGGTGGAGCTGTGCAGCCGGCTGGGGTTTTCCCACGGAAGCCGTATTGACAATCTGGTGGCAGACGTCATTGAATCCAGCTGCGGGCAGAACCAGATCACGCAGTCTCCGGAACACCAGGAGGCCATGGAGGAGCTACGCAAATTCATGTTCAAAGCAGTTTACCGTAATCCTGTGGCAAAAGGGGAAGAGGGGAAGGCGGAAGCCTTGGTGAAAACGCTGTTTGAGCATTTCGCAAAGAAACCCGATCTGCTGCCCAAGGATTTTCAGGAAATCCGCGTCAAAGAGGGCGCGGAGCGTGCTTCCTGCGATTACATCGCCGGAATGACCGATAAATATGCGGTGGAACTCTTCGAAACTCTCTTCATTCCCCATGCTTGGGCGGTAAAGTAGCTTTTTTGAGCAAGAAATAAGTATAAGTCGCAGGATGAGGGGGGAGTATATGGCTATCCCGCAACATTTCATCGACGAATTGACAGCAAGGGCCGATATTGTTGAAATTGTGGGTGATTATGTACCCTTGAATCCAAAAGGAGGAAGCTGGTGGGGTCTGTGTCCCTTCCATGCGGAAAAATCACCTTCCTTTCATGTCGTCCGTGAAAAACAGATGTACCACTGCTTCGGCTGTGGCAAGGGCGGCGGCGTCATTAACTTTGTGATGGAGATGGAGCGTCTAAGTTACCCTGACGCGATTCGTGTGCTTGCCGGAAAGCTCGGTCTTCCAGTTCCGGAGGATGAGGACAACGGCGATCAGCGAAAGCACCGTGCTCATTTGCTGGCGCTGAACCGCGACGCGGCGCGGTTCTATTACGATCAACTGAAAAACCGGTCGGGCGCACGGGTGGAGGATTATATCCGCCAGCGGCGGATCGCCCCAAAAACCGCCACCCGCTTTGGTCTTGGTGCCGCGCCCGACGCTTGGGACGAGCTGATACGGGCCATGACCGAACGCGGCTATGAAAAACGGGACTTGCTGGACGCGGGACTTGCTGTGACCAACAAAACAGGCGGCCTCTACGATAAATTCCGGAACCGCCTGATGCTCCCTGTGATTGATCTCCGGGGGGACGTCATCGGCTTTACCAGCAGGGTCATGGACAATTCCACACCCAAATATCTGAATACACCGGAAACGGAATTATTTCGAAAACGAAGCATACTATACGGATTGAACTATGCCAAAACCACCAAACGGCCAAACCTCATTTTAGTGGAGGGTAATATCGATGTGATTACCCTGCATCAGGCCGGCTTTGACAATGCCGTGGCCACCATGGGTACGGCACTCACCGAGGAGCACGCCCGCATGCTCGCTAAATATTCCAAAGAACTGGTCATTTGCTACGATAACGATCCCGCCGGTAAGGACGCCACCCAGCGTGCTCTGGCAATTTTGAAACACGCGGAGTTTAATGTGCGGGTATTGCAGCTGCCCATGCGGCGCAATGAGACGGGAGAACTGGTGAAGCAGGACGCGGATGACTTCATCAAAAACCACGGAGCGGCCGCCTTTGAGCGGCATCTCTCCGAAAGCGAGGAGAAAAACGATTACCGCCTGGGAACCCTGGCTCAGAATTATGATCTCACCGGCGACCAGGGGCGGCTGGAATTTTTGAAAGCGGCCGTCGGACTGATTGCGGGATTGGACAGTTCCATTGAGCGCGAGATTTACGGAGGCAAGGCGGCGGCCATCGCGGGCGTAACCGGCAACGCGGTGGCTCATGAGGTGGAGCGCCAACGTAAGACCCAGTTCCGGCGGGACCGGCGTCAGGAGGAGCGAAAGTATCTGGCTCCCACTGTCAATCTTCAGCCCAAGCAGCGGGAACTGCGGTATAACAACATCCGCTCCGCTATGGCGGAGGAGGGTATCCTGCGGCTGATGCTGCTGGATCCAACCCTGTTTCGCGGGATACCGGACCTGACAGGGCAACGGTTTTCCGCTCCGCTGCTGGGCAAAGCCTTTGACCTGCTGAAAGACAGGTGGGAGCGGAGTCTGGACGCCGGTTTAATGAACCTTCAGGGTGAGATGACCTCCGAGGAGATGAGTCATTTGGTTCATATCGCAAGCAAGCCGGAGTCACTGGCTAACGGCAGGCAGGCGCTTGCCGACTACATAGGTATCATAGACACGGAAACGCTGAAACAGGCGGGAAGCGGTGATGCCGATCCACTGCTGGCGGCGTGGGAGATGTTTCAAGAGAAAAAGGCTATGGAGGAAAAACGATGAGCGTAAAAAAAACAGGAAACCTTACTTTGGAAAAGTCTGTACCGAATCTTACCCTGGAGAAGAAGGCAAACCTCAGCAAGGAGGAAAAGCTGGAAGCGGGTAAAAATGAGATCATGAAAGTGGTCGAAGGGATTGCGGGTGCGGAAAAGCTGGCGGAACTACTGGAAACCGGCAAAAAGAAGGGTAAACTTTCCTCCGGAGAGCTGTTAGAGGTTTTGGAGGAGCTCGAGTTGGAAAGCGAGCAGATGGATAAAATTTATGATACCATGGAAAATCTGGGCATTGAGACCGCCAGTGAGGATTATCTTCCCGATCTGCCGGACGATGTCGATCCCCCCATTGAAGAGCTTGAGGAACTGCAGGAGGAGGAGATCGTCGATCCCAACACGCTTGTGGACTCCTTCGGCATGGATGATCCTGTCCGCATGTACCTCAAGGAGATCGGAAAAGTGAACCTGCTCTCCTCCGATGAGGAAGTGAATCTGGCTATGGCCATGGGTGCGGGCACCGTGGCCCTGGAGCAGCTGGATCATCCTGAAGAGGAACTGGATGATGCGACCCGTGCCGAGCTGGAGAAGCTGACGGATAAGGGTGACGCCGCAAAGCAGCGCCTGGCAGAGGCGAACCTGCGGCTGGTGGTTTCCATTGCCAAGCGTTATGTAGGCCGAGGCATGCTGTTTCTGGATTTGATTCAGGAGGGAAATCTTGGCCTCATCAAGGCTGTGGAGAAATTTGACTACACAAAGGGCTATAAATTTTCGACCTATGCGACGTGGTGGATTCGCCAAGCCATCACCCGTGCCATTGCCGATCAGGCCCGCACCATCCGTATCCCTGTCCATATGGTGGAAACCATCAATAAAGTCATCCGGGTGTCTCGTCAGCTGTTGCAGGAGCTGGGACACGACCCTTCCCCCGAAGAAATTTCAGAGGAAATGAATATGCCCGTGGACAAAGTACGGGAAATTTTGAAAATTGCTCAGGAACCCGTCTCTCTGGAGACTCCCATCGGGGAAGAGGAAGACTCCCATCTGGGCGATTTTATTCCCGACGAGGACGCCTCCGAGCCCTCGGAAGCGGCATCCTTCACCCTGCTGAAGGAACAGCTGGTGGAGGTGCTGGGAACTCTGACCCCCCGTGAGGAGAAGGTGCTTAAGCTCCGCTTTGGTATTGAAGACGGGCGCACACGGACTCTGGAAGAGGTCGGAAAGGAATTCAATGTCACCCGGGAGCGCATCCGCCAGATTGAAGCAAAAGCGCTGCGCAAGCTCCGCCACCCCAGCAGATCCAAAAAATTGAAGGATTTTTTGAACTGAGCCCCTAAATAGAACCTTATAAACCTGAAAAAAAAATGGCGTGATGTGCTTCGGCATATCACGCCGTTTCGCTTACTCCGGCTTCACAGGAAGCGGTTCCTTCTGCACAGTGTCATTATGGTTTCCCGGGCACATACTCATAAGCCACCTTGTTACTGTATAGAGTCAGAGTGACATCTTTCTTCCATCAAAATTTATATTTGTGCTTCCATTTCAAATATTATTGACCGTTTTAAACAAAATAATGACAGGGGGACTGACTATGGAACTTCACTTTGACGCGGTGTACTATGAACCGCAGGTCCTGGACTATTTGCTCGGAAAACAACTGCATGAAACGTATCAAGCTCTGCCATGGATTGAGGTTGAATCCCATAACCGCATTCCTGAGTTGAGTGCCGCCGGAAATAGAGACTTTCCAAAGCTCAAGCAGCACCTGATCCTCGGGATTCGCAAGACGCATAAATATGTAGAAAACCACAAGGTCTCTGACTGGCTGGTGCCATACACTTCCTCCGGCTGCCGTGCCATGTGCCTGTACTGTTATCTGGTGTGCAACTACAACAAATGCTCGTACCTGCGCCTGTTCGTCAACCGAGAGCAGATGATGAATCGGCTTCTGAAAGCGGACGCTGCCGCGCCTGCGCCGCAGACATTTGAGATTGGCAGCAACAGTGATCTAATTCTGGAAAACGTGGTGACGGGCAATCTGCCGTGGACGATTGAGTGTTTTAGCCAGGAAGGACGCGGTCATCTGACCTTTCCCACTAAGTTTGATATGGTGCAGCCCTTGCTGAATCTCGACCACAGAGGCAAGATCATCTTCCGCATGAGTGTGAACCCAAGTGAGATCATCCAGCGGGTGGAATATGGCACTTCGCCGTTGGACACACGGATTCGAGCCATTAACGATATGGCGGAAGCAGGATATCCGATTGGCCTTCTGATCGCTCCGGTCATCCTGCTGCCCAACTGGAAACGGATGTACGGTGAGCTCATCGAGAAGCTTGCGGACGAACTTTCCAGCAAAGTCAAGCGGGACGGCTTCATCGAAATCATCCTTATGACTTACAGTTTCGTGCAGAACGCCATCAATACCGAGGCGTTCCCCAATGCAGTGCCCATTTTTGACCATTCGCTTATGACCGGCCGGGGGCGAGGCAAATACTGCTACCGGAGCGAGGTTCGCGAGGAAGCGGAAGCCTTTCTGAATGATCAGATCAACCGCAAGTTGAATATGCCAATCCTCTATATTGCATAAGGTCTCTTTGAAGAAATAGCACTGTCCATCACGGCTCAAGTCCTGGGCAGTTTTTACTTTGTCATGAAGGGTGAATGTCTGCCTAATATTGTAAACCATTGCACACTTCGCACACAGGATCATAGCATTACCCCTACAACTGCGATGCCCGGACAAGCCTGCATATAAAGGCTTTCTGGGCATGATTTGTTTAGCATCACCGGAATGACGTAACTATTTTATGATAATTGATCAATATTACATATATATTGTTACTTAAGATCCTTATTTTTCTGCGATTATACTAATTTACAGTTTAAATAGTAAATAATATAATTGAAGTATATTGTAGGAATTCCTCACATGCTGAAACCTACAGGAAACCAATCAATCATTGGAGGAAAAATATATGGGAAAATATCAGGTCAGTTCCACTTCGAATTCGCTGAAAGCAGTGGTCGAAGGGGCTTTCACACCGGCAGACGCAGCAGGATACGTTGATGCATTCAAAAAAGAAGTAGCAAAAATTAATCCCAAAACCTGCAAACTAACGGTTGATGCCTCTAATTTAGCTATTTCAGGCGCCGATATGGCTGAGGTCTTAAAAAACATCCTCAAATTGTATAGTGATACAGGTTTTCATAAAGTCGAATTTTTAGCAGGAAGTAATACGGTACTTAAAATGCAGCTGCGCAGACTTTCCAATTCAACGAGCCTCGAAGTTAATATTATATAATTTTATAAAATCAATGCCGTGTGGCAGCGGAGGAACCGCTGATGAAATCGACCGGGGGGATCGTCCTGCCGCAGATTTTCTTTGATTTGTGCCTGGAATACTCGTTTATATGCAAAGAGTGATGCGAGCTTTCTTCCATAGATTCAAAAAATCTGCTTACAGTGCAGTCAGCTGTGGTGTAATTGACAGTTCCCTGTTTCAAAGGGGAAACATATATTTGTTTCCCCTTTGAATATTTTGAGATGATTATGGGTGATTATAGATGATAAAAGTCAATTTAAAAGGGATTACAGTTTATCATGGAGAAAAAATTGTTGACAACGCACCATACATCAATCATTTTAAAACGATTGGAAAAGATGTTGAACATTTTTTAACAAAAGTAATAGGACGCAAAAAAAGATTTCTGATCAGCAAGGAGAAGGAAAATTCTCTGACAATGGCTCTGGCCGCGACAAAACAGGTCTTGCTGCAAACAGGGCTGAATGGTTCCGATATAGATATGATTATATACTCCAGTGTTTTGCCCGAATATACCATTCCGCCATGCTCTATTCATGTTCACAATGCAATCGGTGGAAAGAAGCAATGCACTTGCTTTGATATCAATGTCAACTGTGCCGGAATGACGTTATGCCTTGACCAAGCCTCAAAGTTGATGGCAATGACAGATTCCATCAAGAAAGTTCTCATTGTAGGTGCCGACTACATGAATTTAATTATTGACCCGGATAACGAACTTACTTACGGTCATTATGGTGACGCGGCCTGCGCAATTATATTAGAAAAAACGGAGGACTCCTGCGGTGTTCTTGGTTCAATTTGTAATGTGAATTCGGGAGAATGCCAAAACATCCTGTTTCCTGCCTGCGGTTTCTCCAAAGTAGAGCAAACGAATGACAAAAAGGACTGGCTTGTTGATTGGAAGCCCTTTGAAAATACATCCCTCGTGTCAGCTTCTGAAAATATGAAATCATTGCTTGCGGAAAACAATTTGAAGGTCGAAGATGTGAAGATGTTTTGTTTATCACAGTATGCCTTGTGCAATGTTGAATCGCTCAGAAGTTTATTGGAAATTAATGAATCGAAAAGTATATTTATCGGTGATCAATATGGTTACACAGGAACCAGCAGTCCTTTTATTGCATTATATGAATCAATCAAGAGTGGGATTGTCCAAAAGGGTGATTATGTGATGTTCTGGACCATAGGCGGCGGGTCAGAAAACATTGCGGTTCTTTTTAAATATTAAATTTTCTTTCACCGTGAAAGCCCACCAGTTTTCTTGGCATAAAAAAGTTCTGAAGAACCGTGTATTGCCGGTTCTTCAGAACTTTTTGAATTATTTCAGTTTAGATGTTGACGTTATGATAAGCTCAATGAAACTGCACGATCATTACATCAGATTCTCGATAAAGCGCATCAGAATGGTTGCAACCTGAGCGCGTGTGGCAGTATCCTGTGGGGCCAGAGTACTGTTGCCCATGCCCTTAATTAGCCCATTGTCAACGGACCAAAGCAGTGAATCAACCGCCCAGTCCGATGTGCTGTCGGAATCATCAAAACCGCTGATACCGGCATCGTCACCGACCTCTGTGTCCAGATCTTCATAAGCGGCATAGCGATACATAAAGGACGCCATCTGCTCTCTGGTCACAGCCGTGTCAGGATCAAATTGATTGTCACCGATGCCGTTAATTACCCCATTTTCGCTGCCCCAAATGACTGCGTCTTCATACCAGCTGTCTGACACAACATCCGTAAAGCTGTTGCTGGTAGTTACATCCGGTTCACCGGCAAGGCGGTAAAGAACAGTCACGAACATGGCTCTGGTCATGGAAATGTTCGGCTCAAAGGTGGTACTGCCGGTTCCCTTCATCAGTCCTGCATCCACGACATATTTGACCGCTTCATAGTACCAGTCGGTGGAGGAAATGTCTTTGAATTTAGAAACAGAGACGCTGTCATCGTCGTCATCGCTGCTGCTTCCACCACTGCTGCTACCGCCACTACTACTGCCGCTGCCGCTGCTGTGATGGCTGCTGCTGGAAGAGGAGGACGTAAAATCAATTGACGAGTCGGTTGCAACGGATGCTCCGTCTGTCGTATTGACATATACAACGTAAGTATTAGATGAAGTTAATTGGCCCGTTGTAATCGTTGTGGAAATTTTTCCACCGGAGGTTGCTTGAACCTGCTGCATTGCGACCAGGCTTGTATCAGTTTTGTTTACCACCCGGACCGTATAACTGGTCCCGCTTGTAAAGCCAGTGCCGGAAATGGTCACCACTCCGGATTTATACGTTCCAGAAACTGAGATACTGGACGCCAGAGCCGAAGTCAGGCATGACAAACACAGCAAAAATACAAGCAAAAGGGACATCATTCGCTTGTGCATAATACTCATCCTTTCCGGGTTAGTTTGCCGTTGCAGTGGCATATTCTTCTACATCCAAGGTCGAAGCAGTCAGGTCAGGAATGCCGTTTGTCAGCCATGTGGCAATGGCAGTTCCTGATGTTTGGTAGGATACCGTTACAGTTTTGTCACTGCCAGTCAATTCAATGATCACGACAGAAACCTTGGCGCTTGTACCACTGCCGGAGGTGAACTGCACAACCAGATAGTCTCCAGCCAAATTATCGGACTTGGTGCCGCCGATGGTAATGTCACGGGTATAGCCAGCGCCGCCTGTAGATGCCGTACCAATAGAAAGAGTATAGTCCGAAGCGATATTATCCGCTGTGATTTCAAGGCTGACATATTTGACAACCGCCTCGGTTGCAGTGATGATTTCATAAACAGTCACATACTGGCCTTCGGTAACCGCGATATTGCCGCCGCTGGTGAATGCGCTGTAGTCGGAAACAGTGCTGTCTGTGGTCAGGCCAGTAACCTCTGCACTGCCAATTGTGTAGACAAGGGAATCGTCCTCGCCAACGGTATCATTAATGGTAATCGCAGTCGTCCCTGTGATGGAGCCAGCGGCGATAGAGTAGTCGCTAAATGTACCGGCATCTTCGTCGATTGCCAATGCGCTAAACGGCAGAAGCGCCATTACCATGCAAAGCGAGAGCACACATGCAAAGCCTTTGCGAATTTTCTTGGTCATGCGAAATACACTCCTTTTAATATAATTCTCGATGAATATAATTCATCAAATACATTTAATTCATAAAGTATCAATCATTTATTACATATAAATTTGCAAAAATTACTCTACCTCCTCATCGCTTACCACTTGATCGGCTGTGTCCGTACCGGTTTGATCACCTCCCTGCGCGTCAGATTCAGATTGCTGTCCACTGTCTTGTTCCTCCTGGGTTGTGTCCGACTGCGTGGCTTCATTGTCTGAAGCAAATGCGGCAGTTGTATCATCAGGCTGTTCAGACTCTGTATCTGACGCCGTGTTATTTTGATCCTCTGAATTTGTTGTCGTGTCATGATCTGACTGATCGATATCTTGCTCGCCCGAATCACCAGTGCTTGCATCATCCGTGTCTCCATTTTTTGCGTCGTCAATCTGCGCGGCCGCTTCTATCACTTCTGATGCTGTGCTGTCATCATCAAGCTTCGTCGTATCGTTTCCGGTATCAGAGGTTATATTCGTTTCGGAAGCGGTCTGATCCTCTATGTTTTGGTCTGCAAGGTCGGGAAGATCGTCAGCTTGATCTTTTAAAAGCTCATTTGTATCAACAATAATGTCGGTCATCATAGCATCCTGGTATTGATCGATTGTAATCTCAGGATTTAGCTCTTGCATAAACCGGATCAAGTTGAGCTTGCCCGGTGAGACACCTAATTTCTGTGCATCTTCATGAATCTCAAGCCCTGCATAATCGTTGTAGATCACAGCGTCCAGATCCATGGCATCCAGAGCCAGCTGAACACTCTTCTCACAATCACTTTGCAGCGAGGCTATCGTTTCATCGTTTTTAGTCTCCAGCGTAATAGCAATCACGGTGGAGCCATTTTCCGCGATGAAATTTTGGTCGCCTGCCTCACTTATCAGTGCTTGAATGGCTTCTGACACAGACATATAGGTAAGATGCTGTCCTTTGATCAGGTTTTGGCCGGCATAATTAATGCCCTCCACGCTCACAACGGTATCAAACATATTTAAGCCAAGCTCCACACTGGGATTGATATCCAGGCTTACATAATTAACAGGCGTGTAGTATGCGTACCCACTAATTGAAATCATAGCCAACGCCATCACACAGAAGGCAGAGGCAACTATTTTTTTAGGTAAGCGTCGTTTCACCCCTGTTGCATTAAACTGATTCTTTGCCTCAGAATTTGACTTCTGAGCAAGGGCGTTCCGGATATAAGTTTGGGTATTCTCTTTCAACTCAGTATCAGCTTTCACTTTTCCGATATAATCAGTGAAGCTGTCGAAAATATCCATGTGTCAAGTTTCCTCCAATTTTTTCTTGAGATGTTCCTTCGCATATCGTAACCGTGAGTAGATTGTGTTCAGGTTCTTACCTTTCATTTCTGCAATCTCCGGAACAGACCATCCTTCAAAATAATAAAGATAAATGACTTCCTTATAGTTTGAAGGAAGTTTAAGCACTTCCTTTATCACTTCACCTTGCTCTGAGCTTTCATATGGAATTTCCATTTCTTCAATACTAACCACTTTTTTTCGCCAAAAACTCCTGCAAAGATTCTTGCATTTATTAAAAGTGACACGGCAAAGCCATGCCTTTTGATGCTGCTCGTCCGTAAACTGATCAGCATTCAAAAGGTATTGAAGAAATACTTCCTGAAAAACATCCTCCACATCGGCTCTGTTGTGTAAATACAGGAAACATATTCGACGAACCATATCGGCGTATTTTTCAACCACAATTGAAACGTCGTCGTTTCTATCGCTATGTTGCATCATTGGGGGCCCTCCACTGTTTGCATCTATAAAACAATTGACACAGCCCAATCCGTCTAAATTTTTTAAAAATTTTTTTGATAGCCAATCAAATGTATGTTTACTCAGGCGGCAGACGCGGCTTTTTCCGCCATTGCATTGAGTATAAAGAAATATATCATTGAAATGTAGAGGTAATCAAATCCAGCCTTATTTGCAATGTAAGTCAATTATAGTATAGACAATTATATAAATAACAATTAAACTATTACAAAAGGAGGTCATAGCCATGTCAACTTATGATGAATTGATTGGTTTCAAATCAAGCCAGATGACAAAAAAAATGCTTCGCTTTTTGAATCAAAGCTTAGAATGGTATGAAATTACGCTGGAGCAATGGATTGTTTTGTCAACACTGGCCGAGGAAGAGAATATTAATCAAAAAACACTTTCCTTGAAGTCAGGCAAAGACCCCACCGCATTGCTGCGAATATTGGATATCTTAGAGCGAAAGGAATTGGTGGAACGAAGAGAGGACCGATATGACCGAAGAGCGTCTCTTCTGTTCATTACGGAAAAAGGAAGAAATTTAACCCACAAAATTGCGCCATATATCGAAAAGCATTTTAAAGAAATTACCGCTAATATTCCTGAGCATGATATTGAGATTTATGAACAGGTTCTCAATGAACTGGATCAAAATTTAGATTTTCTGCTCAAGCGCAATAAGACATGATTCCGCTCAAAAAGGCACAACCGATTTGCCTGGATTATTTTACTTCCCGTTTTGAACGTGACAGAGCTTGGAGAACCCCCATCTTTTGCCGAATGCGAAAGACGGGGGTTCTCGCTGTCTAATGCAGCCCGCAAGTATGTAAGAGCGTTAAAACGCACTGTATATGTGCGTTTATATCGAAAAAAGTTTTGATTCATTACCGTATTGTGGTTAAAATGCTAGTTGAATTTAATAGTTGTCTATCATATAATTGATATATCAACTATATGATAGACAACTATATGCAGCGCAAATAAATCACTGAAAGGAATCCTGAACGATGTCAACATATGACAGACTGATTGGATTTAGGTCGAGCCAGATGACAAAAAAAATGCTTCGCTTTCTCAATCAAAGTTTAGAGTGGTATGAGATTACCCTTGAACATTGGATTGTTTTATTCACATTGGCAGAAGAAGCAAGCATGAATCAGAAGGAGCTTTCGGAAAAATCAGGGAAAGACCCTGTCTCATTGCTAAGGATAGTGGAGGGGTTGGAAGAAAAGGACTTGATAGAGCGGAGAGAAGATCAATACGACAGAAGAGCTTCTCTGTTATTTATTACCGAACAGGGCAAGGATTTGACCGATAAAATCGCCCAGTACAATGAAAAACAGTTTAAAGAAATGATCTCCAGTATCCCCGAGCATGATATTGAGATTTATGAGCAGGTCTTAAATGAGCTTGATCAGAAGTTGGATGCACTTCTCTTTAAAACAATACCATGCTAGGCCGTCTCAGTACGGTCTAAGGCAGTTTGATTTTTTGATATGTTTACGGAATGGGAGGAATGGTTTAAGATGCAAAACCAGCAAGAAAAGACACAAGCAGGAGGAAAATCTTATCATGTAGCGGCGATTTCAGCAGTGCTTACTATTTCAGGTTTTTTCTGTATGCTCAACGAGACTGTTTTGAACATGGCGCTAAAAAGTATTATGGAACAGTTCGGCGTATCAGCGGTGACGGCCCAATGGCTCAGTACGGGATACATGTTAGTGATGGCTATTTCAATTCCGGTTACTGCGTTTTTGATTCAATCCATTCACACAAGACAGTTATATACCATTTCCATGATTATGTTTCTTTTGGGAACCTTTATTTCCGGAATGGCTCCTGCCTTTGTCGTACTGCTGATGGGGCGGCTGATCCAGGCGGTAGGAACCGGATTGCTTATTCCGAATATTGTGAATACGCTGATTATTATTAATCCAGAAAACAAGAGAGGTCATGCGCTGGGCATTTTTAATCTTGTCATGTTTTTTGCGCCTGCGGTAGGTCCCGTGCTTTCCGGAATTATCATTCAGGTTCTGGATTGGAGATGGCTCTTTTTCAGCATTTTGCCGCTTAGTATGATTGCGTTTATCCTGGGTCTTATATTTCTCGAAAATGTTACGACACTTTCAAAACCGCACATTGATATTTTGTCCGTTGTACTATCGACCATTGGGTTTGGAGGGCTGATTTATGGCGCGAGCAAATTGGGCAATGAGCATGTCATGACGATTATTGCGCCTTTCCTGCTTGGAATCTTGGCCTTGTTTTTATTCGCGGTGCGGCAGTTAAAACTAAAAGAGCCCATGCTTGATATCAGAGCGTTCCAATATCCCATGTTCTCCATTGGCGTGCTGCTCATCATATTTATGCATATGGCGAATTTCGGTATTATGCTGCTGCTGCCCTTGTTCATGGAGGGAGCAATGGGGCTAACTGCTTTCACAGCCGGGCTTATGATGATGCCGGGGGGTTTATTAAACGGTATTGTTTCTCCCATCAGCGGAAGCATTTATGATAAATACGGCCCGCGTGTGCTAATTTTCCCAGGCTTCCTGCTGTCAACCATTGTTTTTATTCTTCTCTCACACGTGATGACCGTTACCGTTACCATACCGGTGATTATAGTGCTGCACTGCATTTCATTGATCGCGGTCGGTATGATTAATACACCCACACAGACAAACAGTCTCAACCAGCTGCCACCGGCGCTCTATCCCCACGGTACGGCAATATCAAATACACTTCAGCAAATTGGAGGAGCCTTCGGCACATCACTTTGCATTGCTGTTATGACAGCAGGAGAAACTAGTTTTTTAAGCAATGTCGGCAGCAATACGGCTGAAAATCAAGCGCTCGCATTGGCGTCAGGGGTCAGAGAAGCACTGACGGTATGTGTTGGCATTCTGGTTGTCTCCCTCATTCTTGCTTTCTTTGTAAAGAGAAATACAACGAGCACAAAAAAAGAGGAGAATCGTGAGGGCATCCCTGACGTTGGATGATCCTGTCGGTCAATCTGTAAAACACGTTGATAAGATGCACTTTTTCCAGAATATTTTAATAAGGTGGTTTTAAATATGAATGGGAAACAAATGACGAATGATCATACAAAGAAATCGATTTGCGGTGAGATTGATTTCAAGCTATTTCTAAAGATGCTCATGTGTATCGTTGCGATTGCCGAAATCGTGATAGGAATTTTACTCAAAGCAGTTCATGCCATCGACGCTGCCACGTTTACCAATTTTTCAGTGGTGCTTTGTTGTTATGAAGTAATCTTAATTCTGGGATTCGTCCATACATGCAGAAAAGAAAAAATAACACGAAACAGATCTTGAACCAGAGAAAATTTTCTCCCAAAAGCATATTGCAAGGATTGTGGCTGCCATATCCTTGCGGGGCACTCATTTGCTAAGCTGTTTCCTTATGACATAACAATACCCTGTCAAATGTATTGACAGGGTATTGTTATGTCACTGTTCCATTTCACATTGTTTTTCAACTGAGACGATAAATGGTCCACGTCATATTCTGAAAGGTAAGGGCTACTGTCATGGTACTGGAGTTGTAGTACAGTCTGACGAGGTCAGCTTTGCTTAAGCTCACAACGCCGGACAGCGTAATGGCCGCGCCCCCCAAAACAGCTCTGAGGGTAAGCAGTGTGAGTGAAATATTCTCCAGCGGAAGAAGCCCGCTGACCAGATCGGTGGAAGTGGGGGAGGTTCTTCTCATAATGACGGAGGGGCTCACGCTGCTGCCGATGGAAGCAGTAATGGCTGAATTTGTGACATAGTTTATGGTTGCCGTCACTGCATACACACCGGTCACCGGAACAGTATAGATTCCATTGGTCGTGCTGAAGTTGGAAGTGGTGAAATAAGGCGTGGTTGAAGTCCATCCTGTAAAATAGGCGCTCGCTGACGCTGAAAAACTGGATAGAAACACAGAAAAGCCTTCTTGCGAAATATTAGGGAAGAGTCCTTCGATTTCGTAGAGCTTTATCATAATGTTTGTACCTCGTTCATGATAAAAAATAGAATAAACACCGATTTACACAATGTTGATCATGCTAAAAGAATGGTTATCCCGTGGACGCGGAACACAAAAACTGCGTCCACTTCCGTATCCAGGCTTCGTAAAATACCAGGCTCACGGCTGATTCTGTTTCCAAACCATTGATTATTCATATTCTATGTTTCTGCGGGACAAAGCGTGTCTCATAGCCATGGCTTTCGTTATTGGAGCTAAAAAAGACGTTTCCGGCGTGCCAAAGCACAGCGGAAACGTCTTTTTATGCATCATGATTTGGCAAAGCAACTAGAGAATTCTAGTTATGCCGCATCAAATGATTTACACCTCATAATCCTCGGGCTCATTGCTATGCTCAAAAACATAGGGATTTTCAATTTCGCCCGCTTCAACCTTCTTGAACCACTCATTTGCCTTTTTGGGCATGCTTCTCCAGGACTCTGCGGTCTGAGGAGCCTCCATGTCGTGAGTCGCATATCTCCAGTCGTTGACACGGCTGATATACTTCTCATCCTGCTGCTCAGAGTTCTCATCACCGAGCTTGCCAGCAGCGATGCTCAGCAAGGAGCCATACTGCTCACTGACGGTGTGGAGCTTCAAGTCCTCAACCAACAGCTTCTTCAGAGGACGCTTGGCAAGGTTGGACATGATGGTACGGTTCTCATAGGGCATGGTCTTCAGCATACGGGCAATTTCCCAGGCGCGCTCAAGAGCCTTACCCTTAGCTACGACTTCGCTGACCATACCGGAGTCCAACATTTCCTTGGCGTTAATCTGACGGCTTGTCATCATATAGTAGTTGCCGCGTTTGGTGCCCAGATAATGCTGTGCCATCAAACCCATGCCGTCGCCGGGAACCAGACCGCCCTGAGCATGAGGAACTTCGATTCTGGTGTCATCGGTACAAACCGTGATGTCGCAGAGCATGGCGGAGTCCCAATGGAAGCCGGGGCCGGGGATGGCACCGATGGTGGGGACATCCAGATCAAACACCATGTTCTTGATCAGGTTGGTGTCGTCGAAATACTGATGCTGGAAGCGCTCAGTGGGCAGCTCGGAATAGGTCTCCCAACCGTTGGCATCGGACTCGATCATCCAGTTGTCGCCGATGTGGGTGAAAATGATGATCTCATTCTTAAAGTCCAGAGACAGCATACGGGTCAGCTGGCTCATAGCGCGATGGGACATGCCGCTGTGGTGCATGGCGCCACCATTCGTATGCCAGGTTACCTGCAGGATACCGTCTTCACGCTTTAAATCAGCAAAGTCCTTAAACCATTCTTTGTACTCGTCAAGCTCCGGCAGCTTAACGTAAGGAGCCATAGGTTGTCCCATAATAAATACCTCCAACAATTTAGTTAAAATATAATAAACCTCAAAATGAGGGTTTATCTAAAATGATATCACAGCCCATCACAGAAGAAGAAACGATGTATTGAGCGGGACGCTCCGGTTTCAACAGCAAAATAGGATCATGGGTAAGTCCTGCCACGTAAGAAGAGGGGACAACCCATAAACAATTCTATTATATCCAGAATAAATATAAACCTTATTTTATTATAAAATACTGCCTTAGAATTTCAATTTACAATATGTACAATGTGTAAAGATAAAAACCATGATATGTAAATTAAAAAATGTTTTTGGTATTTTATCAAAAATAAAATCGCAATGTGCTCAAAGCAGCGAGAGTTCGCCGCAAATTAGCTGGTTCAGTTTGTGGGTGAGCCACGCATCTGTTTCCGCCGATTTCCCTGTATAGGTCAATAATACGGTATATACGCCCCCTGCGCAAAAATCCAGTGCTGCCTCAAAATCAGAAGATGCCGCAACAGGCTCTGAGCGCTTTGCAATTCCTCGCAGGAATGTACGGATGTCTTGATAAATGAGCGCCTCGAACTGCCGATGCATTTGTGCCCCCAGCTGCTTCTGGATCATTTCACGGTATTCTGAAAAAAATGAAACAATCGCTCTGATGGAATCTTCCGTATGATCTGCCTGGAAGCCTAATTCCAAAACACCCAAAATTCTTTTCTGGGACAGCCATATCGCAAGATCCATGATATCGTGAAAATGATAGTAAAACGCCTGCCTTGATATATTACAGGCTTCTGCCAGCTCCGTCACAGTAATTTTTTCAATGCTTTTATATTTGGAAATTTCAGAAAATTTTTCTGCTATGATATCTTTCATATTGATCAACAAATGATCCGCCATCCTCCAGCATCACCTTCCTATCACGAGAAATATGTGGCTTGTCCGCTGGATCAGAACACCAGCATATTGAATCATCCTGTTTATTTTACTCCAAGCCGATGCCAAATTCAAATAATATTTATAGCCGCGCCGCGCAATTCACCCGTAAACTGAATGAATATCGGATCACGGAACAGGCATGTGACATCGTCCGTCTCTACCGTTGCGATCCGTACTCCGCCAGACTGCCGGGGTGGGCCTGTGGACCAGAGAAAGACTCGCCGCCGCAAACATTTTATGATATCATCTTGTTACAGGGAACTGTTTTCAGGACAGTCCTGCGAAACTGGGCGGACCACCGTTTAACTTCCATTTACATTGAACTGCTAAAATACCTGCGAGGTGGTATCATGAGCAAGATTCTGATTGTGGACGACGACCCATATATCCGGGAACTCGTTTGCACGTTGTTAAAAAACGGCGGATTTGAAGCGTGCGAGGCAAAAGACGGGCGCGGTGCGCTGCGCATGATGTCGGAAGAAAGTCCCGACTTGTGTGTGATCGACCTGATGATGCCGCATATGGATGGCTATGAACTGTGCCGTAACATCCGGCAGTATTATGAGAATATGCCCGTTCTGATGCTGACGGCAAAAGCGGAACTCCCGTCCAAGGCAAGGGGCTTTGAAGCCGGCACAGATGATTATTTGACGAAACCCTTCGAGGGCGACGAATTATTAATGCGAATTCGCGCGCTGCTGCGCCGCTATAAAATCGAAGCGTCGCAGGTGATCCAAATTGGCAGCGTGACGGTTGACAAAAATAGTTTTTCCGTGACGGTTGATGGAGAAAAGCAGGACATTCCCATGAAAGAGTTTGAGCTGCTGTTCAAACTCGCCGGATTTCCAGGCAGGACTTTTTCCCGTGATACGCTCATTGAGGATGTTTGGGGGTATGACTTCGACGGCAATGAGCGCACCCTTGACGTGCATATCGGCAGACTGCGGGATCGGTTTCCCGCCGATACGAGTGGATTCAAAATCACAACGGTGCGGGGACTGGGCTATCGCCTGGAGGTGACGGTATGAATGAACGTAAACCAAGCGTTTGGAGCACAATCGGCGCGAGCATGGCGTTTTTCTTTCTGTATTCCCTTTCCGTTTTGCTTGGTTTTGCGCTGATGTCGCTCATCTACCGCGCAACAGGTGAGCCGCCTAAGCTGGCCGCTCACCTGCTGTCGGCAGTCGCGGGCGTATTACTGCTTACCATCGTAACAACAGTTCTGCGTTTTATCCCTATGAACCGTCATCGCCGTAACGTGCATATGGCGCAAAACAGCATCTTTGTGGCACTCGACCAAATATCAAAAGGCAACTTTGACGTACTGCTTGACCCACGCTCTCTCGGCAACTTCCACGAGCTTGCCGATGCGGTCAACGAAATGGCGCGCAACCTTGGTACTCTTGAAACAATGCGGGAGGATTTTATATCCAATGTGTCGCACGAAATCCAGTCTCCGCTGACTTCAATCGGGGGTTTTGCAAAGCTGATGAAAGATGAAAACCTGCCGCCAGAACAGCGAAAGCATTACGCTGAGATCATCGAATCCGAGAGCAAACGGCTATCCAGTTTGGGCGAAAAGCTGTTAAAACTGTCATCTTTGGATCAGGCTTCCCTGAACAAGACGGAATTTCGCTTAGACAAACAGCTTGAGCAGATTGCGCTGACATTCGAGCCGCAGTGGTCGGCAAAGAACATCACCCTGGAAGCGGACCTGCAAAGGTGTGCCGTTACTGCCGACCAAGATTTGTTGTCGCAGGTTTGGATCAATCTTCTCCACAATGCCATCAAATTCACGCCTGACGGCGGTATGATCACAATCGTCTTAAACGGCAATACCGTGGTGATCACAGACACGGGTATCGGCATTTCGGAGGAGGACCAAATTCACATCTTCGAGCGCTTTTACAAAGTAGACAGAGCCCGTGACCGTTCGCTCGGCGGCAACGGGCTCGGATTGTCGCTTGTGAAGAAGATCGTCGAGCTGCACGGCGGGGAAATTACTGTCCACAGCGCTCCTGGCAGGGGCACAGCCTTCACGGTTCTACTTCTTCCAAAATAATTTCTTGGCTGTCCTCAGGTCAATCAAGGAGGAATCATCCATCCCTTTGATTTCCAAAACTGCCGTTTCCGGCACAAACTACTTGACAAACCATGGTCTATCCATCATGATAACACTATAAAGCCTATCAAACTGATCTATTTTGGGGGCGTATACTGATGTCGATTGCATATAGCGAGTTCATTTCTTCAGAACGTTTGATTGCTCTGTTTTCTTCTCTTGTTTCCATTGACAGCAAATCCTTCGGTGAGCATGAAATGTGCGACTTTTTGCGGCACGAGCTGATCCGGCTGGGGTTTTCCACCACCGTGGACGACGCGGATTTCAAGCTTTCCGGCAGCAGCGGAAATCTTTATGGCTTCCTGCCCGGAACTATACCCGGCGAGCCGCTTCTGTTTTGCACCCACATGGACACAGTGGAGCCATCCTCCGGGAAGCAGGCAATTCTGATGGAGAACGGGATCATCCGAAGCAACGGGAACACGGTTCTTGGCGCCGATGACTGCGCTGGGATCGCCGCTATTCTGGAGGCACTGCGTACTCTGGAGGAGAATCATTTACCCCACCGCTCCATTGAGGTTCTGTTCACCGTCGCGGAGGAACAGTACTGCCGGGGAATCGCGCAGTTTGATTATTCCCGCCTGCGGTCAAAGGATGCCTATATATTGGATTTATCCGGGCCGATAGGCACCGCCGCCGAAAAGGCCCCCACCATCTTATCCTTCACGGTCACAGTAACAGGAAAAGCCGCCCACGCAGGCTTTGCCCCACAGGATGGGATTCATGCCATCCTGGCCGCCGCCAATGCCATCAGCGTCCTCCCCATGGGGAAAATTGACAAGGACACCACACTGAATATCGGTATCATTCAGGGCGGAACCGCCACTAACATCGTACCCGACCGCTGTACTGTAATCGGGGAAATCCGCAGCTATTCTCACGAAACCGCACTGGATGCCTCCCGGCTGATTCAGACCCAGTTTCTGCACAGCGCGCAGGCACTGGGCGCTGCTATTGAGTTTCAACAGGAAGTTCGCTGCCAGGCCTATGCGGTAAATCCGGAGAGTCCCACCGTCCAACGCTTTGAGCAGGCGTGCCGCTCCTGCGGCCTCACGCCCGCGCTGGAGCCTACCTTTGGCGGCAGCGACAACAACTTCTTGCAGCAAAACGGCGTGAATGGCCTCGTCATTGCCTGCGCCATGCATCAGTGCCACTCCTGCGAGGAATACACCACCGTGCAGGAGCTTTGCCAAATTGCAGAGATCACCCTTTCGTTGATGCAATCCGAACAATAGGCCGTGATTGATCCTGCAACGGCAGCGAAATCGAGCTGTTCTACCTCAGGTGCTTTATGCTCTAAAAGCCTGAATCAAGCCATGCTGTTTGAGGTTTTGATCAACATACAGGGTGTTTAAATACTTTGAATCGAAGCCTGTTAACAGCATATCAACAACAATGATGATATCTATCTTGTTTTCATGTGGATAATCCGCATTGTGCCATACGCTTCATCAAGGGCAGGGTCAAGTTTTTGAATGATAGTAACAATTACTTTGTCCTTATAGTCGTCAGACGTAAGTCGCCTAACCAAGTTTTCCGTGTTCGTGTTTTTCTCAACACATCCTTCTTGAAATTCATTAAACTATATACATATTTTTGTATCGAGATCTTTTCTGTCCACAACAAAATAACAGTGAACACGCCTTAAGCAAAAAGCTTAAGGCGTGTTCACTGTTCGTATTCAATTTACCTTGGCCCTCAATTCACAAGTTGTCTTTATGACTACCTGTATATAGCCGGAGGGCTTTTTTAAAATGAAATTATGCCTCTATGACCGCTTGCTTCATTGCCGCCACATAATCGCGCACATAAGGAACGCTGTCCCGCCCGTGCTCGGCCACCAGCTTGACAATGGCGCTGCCCACAATGGCGCCGTCGGCAGCCTGCGCCATCTGTTTTGCCTGATCCGGAGTGGAGATACCGAAGCCTACGGCGCAGGGAGTGGTGGTGACCTCCCGTACCAAAGCGATCATTTCGCCGATATCGGTTTTGATCTCGGAGCGCACCCCCGTGACGCCCAACGAGGAGACGCAGTACAGAAAGCCAGACGCGTCTGCGGCAATGGCCCGGATGCGTTCCTTAGAGGTGGGTGCGATGAGAGAAATGAGGTCAATCCCGTGGGATTTGCACAGAGGGGCGAATTCCTGCTTCTCCTCAAAGGGTAAATCAGGGACGATGATACCGTCAATCCCCACGGCGCGGCAATTGCTCAGGAACGGTTCCATGCCGTAAGTAAAAATGGGATTAAAATAGGTCATGAACAAAAGCGGTGTCTGGATTTTCGCTCTCAGCCGCTTCACCAGCCCGAACAGCGCGTCTGTGGTGCAGCCATTCTCCAGCGCACGGGCGCTGGCTGCCTGAATCACCGGCCCTTCCGCGGTGGGATCAGAGAAGGGGATGCCGATTTCAATCAAATCCGCCCCCGCCTCCGCCATGGCCAGAATCAGAAGCTCGGTGGTCTCCAGGTCAGGATCACCCGCCGTTACGAAGGGAATAAACGCCTTTCCTTTGGCAAAGGCTTCCGTTATTTTACTCATAAAGCTCCACCCCCCTGTAGCGGGCGATTGCCGCCACGTCCTTGTCGCCCCGCCCTGAGAGCGTGACCACGATGATCTGATCCTTCTTCATGGTGGGAGCCAGCTTCTGGGCGTAAGCCACGGCGTGAGCAGACTCCACGGCGGGGATAATCCCCTCGGTGCGTGCCAGATAGGCAAAGGCGTTTACCGCCTCGTCGTCGGTGACAGGGACATATTCCGCCCTGCCGGTATCGTGCAGATGGGCGTGCTCCGGGCCGATGCCAGGGTAATCCAAACCCGCGGAGATGGAGTAGACCGGGGCGATCTGACCATACTCATTTTGACAGAAATAAGACTTCATGCCGTGAAAGACTCCAACGGAGCCGGTGGCGATAGTGGCGGCGGTTTCGGGGGTATCCACGCCCCGTCCTGCGGCCTCGCAGCCGATCAGGCGTACCGATTGGTCAGGGATGAACTCATAGAAGGTTCCCATGGCGTTGGAGCCGCCTCCCACGCAGGCCAGCACCGCGTCGGGCAGTCTGCCCTCCCGCTCTAACAGCTGCGCCTTGATCTCCTCGCCGATGATTTTTTGAAAATCACGTACAATCATGGGAAAAGGATGGGGGCCCATGACCGAGCCAAGCACATAAAACGTATCGTCCATACGTGAGGCCCATTCCCGGAAGGTTTCACTGACCGCGTCCTTCAGAGTTTGGGTGCCGCTGGTGACCGGATGCACCTTTGCGCCAAGCAGTTCCATGCGGAACACGTTCAGCGCCTGACGCTCCGTATCCTCCCGGCCCATATAGATTTCGCACTCCATATCCATCAGGGCGGCCACAGTGGCGGTGGCAACCCCGTGCTGTCCCGCGCCTGTCTCGGCGATAATACGGGTTTTGCCCATTTTCTTTGCCAGAAGCACCTGTCCAAGAACATTGTTAATCTTGTGGGAACCGGTGTGATTCAAATCCTCGCGCTTTAAATATATTTTAGCTCCGCCTAAATCGCGGGTCATTTTTTCCGCGTAATAGAGCAGAGAGGGGCGGCCCGCGTACTGGTGGAACAGCTCGCTCAGCTCCGCTTGAAAGGCGGGATCGTCCCGGTAGCGCAGGTATGCCGTCTCAACCTCCTGCACAGCGGTCATGAGAGTTTCGGGAATGTATTGCCCTCCGTAAATTCCAAATCTGCCAAACTTCATGCGTTACTCCTTTCCACACCGCGCATCAGGCGGGTGATGGCGCAAATTTTATATTCATCCTTATATCCATCTGTTTCCACGCCGGAACTGATGTCTATTCCATATGGTCTGCAGGCCGCGATGGCGGCGGGAAGGGTGTCGGCGCTGAGTCCTCCGGCCAGAAAGAAGGGCTTGCCGATGGGGGGAATCATGGAATGGTCAAACGTGCTTCCGCTGCCGCCCCTTTGGCCCTGCGTGTAGGCGTCCAGCAGAAGCAGCTCACAGGGCAGCTCTGCGGCCCGCAGGATTTGTTCCGGGGTCTGCACCCGGATTGCCTTGATGATGGGGAGGGTAATCTCCCGGCGGAGCTTTCGCATATAAAGCTCCGATTCGTCCCCGTGGAGCTGCACCAGATCGATCACGCCGCTGTTGCAAAGGGCGGACACCTCCTCGATGGGCGCGTTGACAAACACGCCGACGGCGCGGATTTCAGGAGAGAGGAGGGCTTTCAGCTCCGCCGCCTGCTCGGGAGTGACCCTGCGGCGGCTCTCCGCGAAGATAAAACCGATATAATCCGGCTTGTAGCGGTTGGCATATATGATATCCTCCGTGCGGCGTAGACCGCAGAGTTTCAGCTTTGTCATATTGGCTTGCCTCGCAGTTCTGAAAGGAGTTTTGCCTTGTCGGGAGCGCGCATCAGAGCCTCGCCCACGAGTACACCGTTCACGCCGCCAGCCCGCAGAGCCGCAATGTCTCCGGCGGTTTGAATACCGCTTTCAGCGATGAAGAGCGTGCCTTCGGGCGCCAGTCGGCGCAGACGAAGGCTGTTATTAAAATCCACCGTGAAATCTTTCAGGTTCCGGTTATTGACTCCGATGATCCGGGCTCCGGCTGCGCTGGCGGACGCGACCTCGTCCTCGTCATGTGCCTCCACCAGGGCGGAAAGCCCCAGAGCATTGCAGACTTGAATGTAATCCCGAAGCTGAGTTCCGTCCAGAAGGGCGCAGATGAGAAGCACCGCGTCCGCGCCCAGCACCTTTGCCTGATAGATCTGATAGTCGTCCACAGTAAAATCCTTCCGAAGAAGGGGGAGAGATACCGCCGCCCGAATCTCCCGCAAATATGCGTCCGCCCCCAGAAACCATTTTGGCTCGGTCAGCACTGAGATACAGGCGGCACCGGCGGATTCGTATTCTGCCGCGATCTCCACATAAGGAAATACCTCCGCGATCATACCCTTGGAGGGGGACGCGCGCTTGACCTCGCAGATAAAGTTGACCTCCGGGCGGCGCAGAGCGGCCTCAAAGGGGAAAAAGGTCGAGTGGGGCATTGCCTCCGCCTGTTTGCGCAGTTCAGACGGAGAAATCTGACGCTGATCCGCCGCAACCCGTTCCTTTGCGTAGGCCGCAATGGTGTCCAGAATGGTGGGGGTCATGGAGCAACCTCCCGGGTGAGCGCGGAAAATTCCTCCAACTTGGAGAGCGCCTTGCCGCTGTCAATGAGCTCCGCCGCCAGCTTCACGCAGTCGGCGGGCTGGGTGCCGTCGATGCCCAGATAGAGAGCCATAGCGGCATTGAGCAGAACCATATCCCGCTTCGGGCCAAGGAGCTTACCGGAGAGAATGTCTTTGGTGATCTGGGCATTTTCAGCGGGGGAGCCGCCCTTTAAATCCTCCATGGAGCAGCGGGTCAGGCCAAGCGTCTCTGGAGTCAGCTCATAGGGGCAGAGCGCCCCCTCACGGATTTCACAGACATAGGATGGACCGGTCAGGGTCACTTCATC
>Ga0316604_10001141_pt1 | contig 25156 bp, 21 predicted proteins | sample OWC_soil_day20_C_FD_207650 | JGI IMG/M metagenome (GOLD analysis project Ga0316604, IMG submission 207650) | Wetland soil microbial communities from Old Woman Creek delta, Ohio, United States - OWC_soil_day20_CT | ecosystem: Environmental > Terrestrial > Soil > Wetlands | place: USA: Ohio...
CGAGATGTAATAATCGGCGACGAAGCGCGGCCGGCCCTTGTCGTTGCGGTAGAGGTAGAGGCGCGACTTCTGCGTGTCGACGACGATCGCGTGTTCCTGGTCGGGCTGCATCTGCAGCAGATAGCGCGGCACGTAGTCGGCGGTCGTCTGCCGGCTGCGGTAAGCCTTGAGGCGGGCGATCGCCTCCTCGCGCAGATCGGCAAGCTTGTCTTGCGGCGCATTCTTGGCGTTGCCGAAAGTCGATAGCGGCATGCTGCGCGCGAGCAGCAGGTCGCCCTTGATCAGGTGCGCCAGACGGAACTTGGGGTACTGCAGCAACAGCGCCTCGGTTTGCTCAAGCGCCGTATCGAGCCGGTTCTTCTCGATCTCGGCGAAAATTCTCGACAGCTGCGGCTCCGGCCCTGAGTCCGAGAAGGTCGGCGGCTGTTTGCCGTCGCCGCCGGTGACGCCCATCGACCCCGCGGCGCCCACCGCGAGCACCGTGAGCAGTACGATCAACGCAATCGCCGGTGCTGCTTTGCGCGTCAACTGATGCGTTCCTGCAAGATCAGCCACTTGTTTCCGGATTTCACGAAAACCATGGTCTTGCCGGCCGACGATTTGAGCGTTGCCGAGGTGTAGCTTTGGCGAAACCTAGCCGTTGCCTTGTCGCCGGCGAACGTAATCTTGATCTCGTCAACCTTGACCTGCAACTTGCCCGGCTTGTCAATGCGCTGCGTGCGTTCGGCTTCCCAGGCCTTGCGCGTCAGGCCAGTGGGTAGCTGGAAATCGCTGGCGTAATAGGCGAGGTAGCTCTTGACGTCCTTGCGCGACCAGGCATTGGCCCAGCCGAGCACGGTTTTGCTTACTTCCGCCTCGGGTCCGGTGGCGAGCGGCGCCTTTTCCGCGGCAGCGCTTTCGACCGGCGCGGGCGCCGGCTTGGCTGCGGCGACCGGTTCAGGTGCTTTTTCGACGGCCTTGGTCGGCGTCGCTGCGGGCGGTGTGGCGACGGGAGCCGGCTTGGGCGCTTCGCTGGCAGCGACCTTGGCCGGCGGCAGCTCGGTGGCCGGTCGCGCCGACGTCGTCGCGGCGGGCTTGACGCCGGGCTTGGACGAGGTGCTGATCAACTCCTTGATCATCGACAGCTTGGTCTGCGTCGCAGCATTCGACGAGTCGAGCTTCAGTGCCTTGTCGTAGGCCTGACTGGCGAGCTTGGCGTAAACGTCGCCGAGGTTTTCGTGCGCGATCGAGTAGCTCGGATGCGTGCGGATGGCCATCTCGAGCGCGCTACGCGCCTTGTCGTATTGCTTCTGCTGGGCGTAGAGTACGGCCAGATTGTTGTAGGGCTCGGGCAGCTCGGGAAAATCCTCGGTCAGCTTGGTAAACACCGCGATGGCTTCAGCCGGACGTCCCAGATCGGTGAGGATCAGTCCGCGCAAAAAGCGGCCTTGAGCGTCCTTCGGCTTGCTCGAAATATAGACGTCGACTTTTTCAAGGGCTTGCGGCAACTGGTTCTGCTTCATCAGACGCTGGACGTCTGGCAGCGATTGGGCATTGACAAGGGAAACGGAAGCGCTCAGGACAAGGCCGACAATAATGGCTGAAAGGCTCGCCAGTGAAGGCGTTTGGGGGTTTGGACGCATCGTTATGGTATACTTTGCAAGAGTTGATGACTTAACTGACGAATTCTAACAAGAAGCGCGTCGAATCCAAAATGTTCATTATGTTCCGGTTTTTCGACCGGTTCTTCTCGTGAGCCGAAAAATGCTGAAAATCTACAACACCCTGGTCGGGGAAAAGCAGGATTTTGTCCCCATCGAAGACGGCAAAGTTCGCATGTACGTCTGTGGAATGACCGTCTATGATTACTGCCACCTCGGCCATGCCCGTGTACTGGTGGTTTTCGACATGGTTCAGCGCTGGTTGTGGGCCAGCGGCCTCACCGTCACCTACGTGCGCAACATCACCGATATTGACGACAAAATCATCAAGCGCGCGCAGCAGAACGACGAAACCATCGGCCAGTTGACCAATCGCTTCATCGGCTTCATGAACGAGGACTCGGCAGCGCTTGGCGTCGAGAAGCCGACTTTCGAGCCGCGCGCCACCGAGTATGTGCCACAGATGCTCAAGCTGATCGGCGAACTCGAAGCCAAGGGCCTCGCCTATCAGGCGGCCGACGGCGACGTCAACTTCTCGGTGCGAAAATTCCCCGGTTACGGCAAGCTTTCGGGCAAGTCGCTCGACGACCTGCGCGCTGGCGAGCGCGTCGACGTCGAACTCGCCAAACAGGATCCGCTCGATTTCGTTCTCTGGAAGCACGGCAAGCCTGGCGAGCCGGCCTGGGAGTCGCCTTGGGGCGCGGGTCGTCCGGGCTGGCACATCGAGTGTTCGGCGATGAGTTCCGACCTGCTCGGCGAGCATTTCGACATTCACGGTGGCGGCCAGGATCTGCAGTTCCCGCACCACGAAAACGAGATCGCGCAGTCCGAGGGCGCGCACGACTGCCAGTTCGTCAATTACTGGATGCACAATGGTTTTGTTCGCGTCGACGACGAAAAGATGTCCAAGTCGCTTGGCAACTTCTTTTCGATCCGCGAAGTGCTCAAGAAATACGACGCCGAAGTCGTTCGCTTCTTCATCCTGCGCGCGCATTATCGCAGCCCGCTCAACTACTCGGACAGCCATCTCGACGACGCGCGCCAGGCGCTGGCCAGGCTCTACACCGCGCTCAAGGCGGTGACGGCTGACGAGGCGGCGGTCGACTGGAACGAGGCGCACGCGCAGCGCTTCGCCAAGGCGATGGACGACGACTTCAATACGCCCGAAGCCTGCGCCGTGCTCTTCGACCTCGCCTCCGAGGTTAATCGCCGCAAGTCGCCAACGCTCGCCGCGCAACTGCGCGCGCTGGCCGGCCTGCTCGGATTGCTCAAACGCGACCCACAGACCTTCCTGCAGGCGACGCCAGCGGCCGGCGATGAGGGCGGTGACGGCCTGTCGGCCGAGGCCATCGAAGCGCTGATTGTCGAGCGCTTCGCCGCCAAGAAAGCCAGGAACTTCGCCGACGCCGACCGCATTCGCAGCGAGCTTCTTGCCGCCGGCGTCGTGCTCGAGGATGGCGCGCAAGGAACGACCTGGCGCCGTGCCTGATTTGCCGCTTGGTCAGCAAGGTTCCGCCGGGCCTTGGGCGGCCTTTGCTGGCGGAGTGGTGCTTGCTTGCTGTGCAAGCCGATCAATCAGGGCTTGTTTTTTTTCGCAGACTCGTTTCTAATCGCTTCTCTCGTTTCTTGCTCTGAGCTTTCGACCATGAATTTTTTTGACGCCCACGCCTTTGAATGGTTTATCGCGCTAGCGATGGCGACGGTGTCGTTGGTCATTGCACGGTCGCTGGTACCGGTAGTACGCGTAGTACGGGTAGTACCGCGCGCACCGTCGAGGGCCAAGCGAAGATAAGTCGAAACTGAACCGACCGAAGATTCCAAAACCCCCGCCGGTACAAACCGGGCGGGGGTTTTTTTTATGCGCCTCCCGATCGGTCAAGCCGCCAACCGCAGCCGTTCCTTGAAGGAGATTTTTATGCCCAGTCCGATAACCGAAACGCTCACCGGCGCGCAGATCGTCGTTCGCCTGCTCGAAAGGCAGGGCGTGCGCACGCTGTCCGGAATCCCGGGTGGCGCCATTCTGCCGATCTACGACGCTTTGTCACAGTCGAGCCTGATCCATCACGTACTGGCGCGTCACGAGCAGGGTGCCGGCTTCATCGCCCAGGGCATGGCGCGGGCGAGCGGCGAAGTGGCGGTGTGCATGGCCTCATCAGGCCCCGGTGCGACCAATCTGCTGACGGCGATTGCCGATGCCAAGCTCGACTCGATTCCGATGCTGGCGATTACTGGTCAGGTGCCGACGTCGATGATCGGTACCGACGCCTTCCAGGAGGTCGATACCTACGGCCTCTCGATTCCGATCACCAAGCACAATTTTCTGGTCAGTTCGGCACGGGATTTGCTCGACATCATTCCGCGCGCCTTCCGTCTGGCGTCATCCGGACGCCCGGGGCCGGTGCTGGTCGATATTCCCAAGGACGTGCAGAATCAGGCCGTCGAGATCAGCGACTGGCCCGAACCCGGTGTTGCCGACCCGGTGATGGCGGCGCCGGCCGAACTGATCGCCAGCGCCGCGGCGATGATCAACGCGGCGGCGCGCCCCGTCCTTTATCTGGGCGGCGGTGTCGTCCACTCGGGCGCTTCCGAGTTGGCCGTGGCCTTGGCCGAGAAGGCCAGCCTGCCGACCGTGATGACGCTGATGGCGCTCGGCGCGATGCCGGTTGATCACGCGCTCTCGCTCGGCATGCTCGGCATGCACGGCGCGCGCTGTACCAATTTTGCGCTCGACGAATGCGACCTCTTGATCGCGCTCGGTGCGCGCTTTGACGACCGCGCGACGGGCAAGGTCACCGCTTTCTGTCCACAGGCGAAGATCATCCACATTGACATCGATCGCTCCGAACTCGACAAGATCAAGACGGCACACGTCGGTATTAGCGGCGACGTCGCTGCCGTTCTCGAGCAACTCGCGCCACAGGTCAACGCAGCATTGCACACGCCTTGGCTGGCGCGGGTCGGTGAGCTCAAGGCTGAGCATCCGCTGCGCTTGCCGGGAATCGACGACGCGCGCACACCGTACGGTTTGATCCACGCCGTCGCCGACGGCCTCGACGATCAGGCAATTATCACCACCGACGTCGGTCAGCACCAGATGTGGGTGGCGCAGGCGTATCCGTTGCGCCGTCCGCGCCAGTGGCTGACTTCGGGCGGACTCGGGACGATGGGCTTCGGGCTGCCGGCAGCGATCGGTGCATCGCTCGCGCAACCCGAGCGCACGGTGGTCTGTTTCTCTGGTGACGGCAGCATCCTGATGAACGTTCAGGAGTTGGCGACGGCGGCCGAGGAAGACGTTAACGTCAAGGTCGTGCTGATGAACAACGCTTCGCTTGGCCTCGTTTTCCAGCAGCAGACAATGTTCTACGGCGAGCGGATCTTCGCTTCGAAGTTCAAGGGTGTTCCCGATTTCCTCAAAGTGGCCGAAGGCTTCGGTTGGCAGACACTCGATCTCGACCTTGCCGACGATCCGCGAGCAGCGTTGCGTCGCGCGCTGGCCGGGCGTGGTCCGCTGCTGATCCACGCCAGCATTGACATGCGCGAGCAGGTGCTGCCGATGGTCGCGCCGGGGGCATCGAACAAAGACATGATCGGAGGCTGAAAAATGAATGCCATCAACAAAACAGAAAATCAGGCGCTGGCGCGCACCGTGCTCGAGCTTGACGTTAATAACCATGCCGGCGTGATGTCGCACGTCGTCGGCATGTTTTCGCGGCGCGCCTACAACGTCGAGGGAATTCTTTGCATGCCGGTGGGCGACGGAGCGACCAGCCGAATCTGGCTAATGGTCAATGAGGACGTCCGGCTCGACCAGATGGTCAAGCAGGTCGAAAAGCTCGAAGATGTTCTGGCGGTTCGCCGGCACGGCGCCGAACACCAGGTCTTCGGGCGGCTCGAAGAGTTCTTCCATTAGCCTTGTTTGAGCTGCGGCCAGGCGGGGGCGGGCGCTCCTCTGCAGTGAATCGGCCCGGCGCGCGCTACGGCAATCAGCGCGTCAGCTTGCTGATTTCCCCGTTGCACGAATTGGCCACGCGCGTGTATTCCTCAGGACTGTCGATCAGCGCCTGATCGGCGTCGACGCGGTTGATTTCGCGCTGGATGTAGGGCAGCCAGCGCTCGTTGAGTTCTCGTTCAAGCTGGCTACGTGCCTGGCCGACCGGGCCGCGCCAGGGGCCGCCGGTCGCGAAGCGGCGGCTCAGGGTGTCGGCCAGCTCGTTCTCGATGCTGAGCAGGTGCGCTTGATAGGCTTTGACGTGGCGCATCTCGTGTTGATAGATTTCGTTGAAGGCGCAGCTGCCTTGAGCGAACTCCCTGGCGACGTAGACCGTCAGCGGGCTGAAGCCGTAAGTCACGGTGAGCTGCACACTGGCGCATTCCCAGCGCCCGCTAGGGTCAACGTGGCGGGTAATGGTGGTCGAAAACTGGGCGGTGGCCTTGCCGCGAGTCAGCCCGAGCAGCTGTTTGCCCGGTTGCGCGAGCGCCGACCCAAGGTGGGTCAGTTCGCGGTAAGCGTACTGCTTGTTGACGGTGATCTTTTCTTCAAGCCGCTTGACGGTGAGCGAAGGCTTGGGTAGCTGGTCGCAGACATCGGCCCACAGCGAGCCGGCAAAGAGCAGGGCGAGCAGCAGGACGAGGGGGCGCATCGGGACCAGGTTGATTCGCCGAAACCTACTTGCGACCGCCGCGCGCACCGTCCTTGTCCCAGCCGTAGCGCACTGTTCGCTGCCAACGGCTGGCGGCCTGTCGCAGCGGATTGTTGGCGGGCTGGCGCGGTTTGGCTGCCGAGCTCGGGCGGGTCGGGGTTTTTGGCTTGGCGTTCATGGCGATGAGAAAGGCATTGGCCGTCGGCGCTATGGTAGACTTTCCGTTCATTCTATCGCTCCTTTTGGAAAACCATGTCCGGTAATACCTTTGGCACCCTATTTACGGTCACTTCGTTCGGCGAGTCGCATGGGCCGGCGATCGGCTGTGTGGTCGATGGTTGCCCGCCGGGACTCGAGCTCTGCGAGGCCGACATCCAGGATCAACTCGATCGCCGCAAGCCGGGGACCTCTCGCCACGTGACGCAGCGTCGCGAACCCGATACGGTCGAGATCCTGTCCGGGGTGTTCGAGGGGAAAACGACCGGGACGCCGATCGGCCTGCTGATCCGCAACGAAGATCAACGTTCGCGCGACTATGGCAATATCGCGCAGACCTTTCGCCCTGGTCACGCCGACTATGCATACACGCAGAAGTACGGTTTTCGCGATTATCGCGGCGGCGGCCGTTCGTCGGCGCGTGAGACGGCGGTGCGCGTCGCTGCCGGGGCGATCGCCCGCAAGTGGCTCGCGGCGCGCTACGGCGTTACGATTCGCGGCTGGATGAGCCAGCTCGGACCGATCGTCATCCCTTTCGCCGATGAGAGCGCGATCGATCACAACGCCTTTTTCGCGCCCAACGCTGAGTTGCTGCCGCAACTCGAAAGCTATATGGATGAACTGCGCAAGTCGGGCGATTCGGTCGGCGCGCGGATCAGCGTCTGCGCGCGCGGCGTTCCCGCGGGCTGGGGCGAGCCGGTCTTTGACCGGCTCGACGCCGAAATCGCCTACGCCATGATGGGGATCAACGCGGTCAAGGGCGTCGAGATCGGCGACGGTTTCGCCTGCGTCACGCAGAAGGGCAGCGAGCATGGCGATGAAATGGCGCCGCAGGGGTTCGCTACAGACCATGCTGGTGGCATTCTCGGCGGTATTTCGACCGGGCAGCAGATCGTCGCCCATCTGGCCATCAAGCCGACCTCAAGCATCCGCTTGGCACGCCGCTCGATCGACCTGGCCGGCCAGCCGGTGAGCGTCGAGACGCACGGTCGTCACGATCCCTGCGTCGGCATTCGCGCGACGCCGATCGCCGAGGCCATGCTAGCGTTGGTGCTGATCGACCACGCGCTGCGCTGGCGCGCGCAGTGCGGCGACGTGGTGTGCGCCACGCCGCGTCTGTGAGGAGAGAAGACAGGCCGTTTTGTAGCAAGCTGCGTCATCAGCCGGACAGGTCGTCTGCCCTGTCCTTTGTAACCACACTGGCCGTGCCGTGAGGTGGCCAGGAGCATCGAGAGGGCACGATCATGCAAGTAGAGCATCACGAGCTGCACCACGATTTCCCCGAATTTCTGGATGTCATGCAAGCGCTGCGAACCTCGGATGGCAATTTCAGCCAAATGTTCGACGAATACCATCGCCTTACCAGCCAGGTCGAGCGCCTCGAAGAAGAAGACGTTCCGGTCGACGATTTTACGATCGAGGAAATGAAAAAGGCGCGCGCCAAGCTCAAGGACAAGATGTACAAGCTGTTGGTCGCCCACAAGAACAGCAACTGATTCCGAAGCGCACGCCAGGCATCCGGTAAAATCGCCGGATGCAGCGCTTTCCCTACTGGCGGCTTTCCGCCTACTACTTCGCGTATTTCGCCTTTATCGGCGTTTATTCTCCCTACTTCGGCCTTTACCTTCAGTCGCTGTCCTTTTCCGCTTGGGACATCGGTCTGCTGATGTCGCAGGTCCAGCTCACGCGCGTTTTCGGGCCGTATCTCTGGGGGCTGTTCGCCGACCGCTGCGGGCAACGCTTGCAGATCATCCGCCTGTCCGGCGTGGCGGCGCTGATCGCCTTTTCTGCTTTTTTCTTCATCAACAGTTTCGCCACCGTCTTGCTGGCGATGGCGGTCTTCTCGATTTTCTGGGCGGCCTCGCTGCCGCTGGTCGAAGCCTTGACCTTCGATCATCTGCGCGACAATCCGGCGCATTACAGCCGGGTCAGGTTGTGGGGGTCGGTCGGTTTCATCGTCGTCGTGATGGGCGGCGGCGCCGTGCTCGACCAACAACCGCTGTCTGCCGTGCTGTGGATCGGCGTCGCGGCGCTGGTTTGCATCGTGTTTTGTTCAATGCGCCTGCCCGAAGCGGCGGTGCATGCGCCGGCGGCGGCTTCGGCGCCGCTGGGTGAAGTCCTGCGTCAGCCGCGGGTGCGCGCATTGCTTGTCGCCTGCTTCGCGATGGCTGCGGCGCATGGCACTTTCAACATCTTTTACTCGATTTTCCTGGCCGCTCACGGCTACAGCAAAGCGCTCGTCGGCGCGCTCTTCTCGCTCGGCGTGCTGGCCGAAATCGCGGTGTTCCTCTTCATGCCGCGTGCGCTGCGACGTTTTTCGCTGCGTACCATCTTGCTCGCCTGTTTTTCTGTCGCCGTCGCGCGTTTCGCGTTGATCGGCTGGGGTGTCGATAGCTTGGTGCTGATGGTGGCCACTCAGTTGATGCATGGACTGACTTTTGGCGCCTTTCATTCGGCGGCGATTTCAGCCGTCAACCGCTGGTTTTCCGGGCCGACGCGAGCGCGCGGGCAGGCACTCTATTCGAGTCTGTCGTTCGGCGCCGGTGGGCTGGTCGGCGGTTTGATCAGCGGTTGGAGCTGGGATCACCTGGGCGGCGAATTGACCTTCGCCTTGAGTTCGCTTTACTCGCTGGTCGGCTTGCTGCTGGTGGCGATCTGGATTACGAAAAAGGATGTCAGCGAAACCGGAGGGTCGTGCGTTAGTGATGGTCCTGACGGCGTTTAGGCGGTCTGGGCGTGGCTGACAGCGTCGGCCAAGCCGTGAGATAATCGAACCAGCCTGCGCTGACCGCCGCGGCAGCGATTGCCAGGTGTTTTGGCGTTGCTAGTGAGCTGCTTTAAGGAGATCTACGTGAATAAATTCGCTTTCGTTGCCGTCGTTTTCGCGCTACTGCTGTCGGCCTGCAATACCATCCACGGCGTCGGAAAGGACATCGAAAAGGGCGGTCAGGCCATCGAAAAGGCGGCCAAGTAAGGCGCTGAACAAGGGAAGTCATGGATGTTCGCCGGCCAGGGCTGGTCGCCGCGCCATGACGAAAAAATTCGCGTGTTCGAGAAAAGTCGACGCGTCCAGCAACCGTGGTTGTTTGCTTAAAAGGAATGAATATGAAGATCTGTGTTTTGCCGGGTGACGGCATTGGTGTCGAAATCATGGCGCAAGCCGTCCGCGTCTTGAGGGCGCTTGACCTCAAGTGCGAGCTGGAGACTGCGCTGCTCGGCGGTTGCGCCGTCGACGCCACCGGTTCGCCGTTCCCGGAAGCGACGCAGAAGCTTGCCAAAGAAGCGGACGCCGTGCTGCTCGGCGCCGTCGGCGGGCCGAAGTGGGACGTGCTGCCGCGCGAGCAGCGTCCGGAGCGCGGTCTGCTCGGCATTCGCAAACATCTCGGGCTGTTCGCCAACCTGCGCCCGGCGGTGCTCTATCCGGAGCTCGCCAACGCCTCGACGCTCAAGCCCGAAGTGGTTGCCGGTCTCGACATCATGATCGTTCGCGAACTGACCGGCGACATCTATTTCGGTCAGCCGCGCGGCATCGAGATGCGCGACGTCGATGGCACGAAGCAACGCGTCGGTTTCAATACCATGATCTACTCCGAATCCGAAATTCGCCGCATCGGCCGCGTCGCCTTCGAAGCGGCGCGCCGGCGCAACAAGAAGCTGTGCTCGGTCGACAAGATGAACGTGCTCGAGACGACGCAGTTGTGGCGCGACGTGATGATCGAGCTGGCGCCCGACTATCCCGACGTCGAGCTCTCGCACCTGCTGGTCGACAACGCCGCGATGCAACTGGTGCGCAACCCCAAGCAGTTCGACGTGATGGTCACCGGCAACATGTTCGGCGACATCCTTTCGGACGAGGCGTCGATGCTCACCGGTTCGATCGGCATGTTGCCGTCGGCGTCGCTCAACGAGAGCAACAAGGGGATGTATGAACCCTGTCACGGCTCGGCGCCGGACATCGCCGGCAAAAATCTGGCCAATCCGCTGGCGACGATCCTCTCGGTGGCGATGATGCTGCGCTATACGTTCGCGCTGGAAGAGCGCGCACAGCAAATTGAGACCGCGGTCAAGAAGGTGCTGGCGCAGGGCTATCGCACCGGCGACATCTACGAAGCGGGTACGACGCGGGTCGGCACCAAGGAAATGGGCGATGCCGTTCTGGCCGCGCTGTAACGAGATCACGGTTGATTTTTTGAGGTAATTGAAATGAAGAAGGTTGGTCTGGTTGGATGGCGCGGAATGGTCGGCTCAGTGCTGATGCAGCGCATGGTGGACGAGGGCGATTTTGCTGATATCGACCCCGTTTATTTCTCGACGTCGGCGGTCGGTGGCCAGGGGCCGAAGCTCGGCGGCAAGGATGGCGGCGTGTTGCAAGACGCGATGTCGCTCGATGCCCTCAGGCAGATGGACATCGTGATCACCTGCCAGGGCGGCGATTACACCAAGGCGGTTTTCCCGAAACTGCGCGCGGCGGGCTGGAACGGCCACTGGATCGACGCGGCATCGACGCTGCGCATGGACAAGGACGCGGTGATCGTTCTCGATCCGGTCAACCTCAACGTCATTCAGGCGGCGCTCTCGGCTGGTGGCAAGAACTGGATCGGCGGCAACTGTACGGTGTCCTTGATGCTGATGGGGCTCGGCGGCCTGTTCCAGAATGATCTCGTCGAATGGGTGTCGGCGATGACCTATCAGGCGGCTTCGGGTGCCGGTGCGCAAAACATGCGCGAGCTGATTTCCCAGATGGGCGCGCTGCACGACGCGGTCAAGGCCGACCTCGCCGATCCGGCGTCGGCGATTCTCGAAATCGACCGCAAGGTTGCCGAAACGATGCGCGCGGCGAGCTTTCCGACCAAGAACTTCCGCAACACGGCGCTCGCCGGCAGTCTGATCCCGTGGATCGACGTCCCGGTCGAGCACGGACAGTCGAAGGAAGAGTGGAAGGGCGGCGCCGAGTGCAACAAGATCCTCGGTCGCCCGCCGTTCCGTTCGCCGGGCAGCATTCCGATCGACGGCCTGTGCGTGCGTATCGGCGCCATGCGTTGCCATTCGCAGGGTCTGACCATCAAGCTCAAAAAGGACGTGCCGATCGACGAAGTGTCCGACATCATCGCCAAGGGCAATCCGTGGGCCAAGGTCGTTCCCAACGAACGCGAAATCAGCGAGCGCGAACTGACTCCGGCGGCGGTGACCGGAACGCTCAACGTGCCGGTCGGCCGCTTGCACAAACTGGCGATGGGGCCCGAGTATCTCGGCGCCTTTACCGTCGGCGACCAACTGCTGTGGGGGGCCGCCGAACCGCTGCGCCGCATGCTGCGGTTGTTGCTCGACAACTGATTGATTCGCTGAAAAAAATCCGGGGCTGGTACCCCGGATTTTTTTTACTTCAGTTAATTTGTACATCACAAGAAAGTTTAGCTTGCATGGCTAACTTCATGATGTTATTTTAATAATTCCGATTTCGACGCTCAGGGTGGCGCCGTGGCCAACAAGACAGATATGACAAAAAAATATATAGGGTTGCGTACCTCCGTGATGGCGGTGGCTTCCTGTCTGGCACTTTCCGGAATTCCGTTCGCCGCGCATGCTGCGGGGCTGGGCAAAATTGTCGTGCTTTCGGCGCTCGGGCAACCGCTGCGCGCCGAGATCGAGGTCTCCGCGACGCGCGAAGAGCTCGCCGACATGAAGGCGCAACTGGCGTCTCCCGATGCCTTCAAACAGGCGGGTCTGGACTATGCGACGACCTTGCTCAGCATCCGTTTCAGCATGGACAAGCGCGCCAACGGGCAGTCGGTGATCAGGCTCAGTTCCGACCGGCCGATCAACGACCCCTTCGTCGATATGCTGCTCGAACTCAACTGGCCGACTGGCCGACTGGTCCGCGAGTATACCTTCCTGCTCGATCCGCCCGAGGTCGCCGCCAAGACTGTGCCACCGGTGGTCTCGGTGACGATCAGACCGGCGGCTGGCAAGCCGGCGGCAGCGACGCCGGCCCCCGCCCCCGTACCGGCGCGGGCCATCTCGCCGATCGACGACGAGTTGCGCAGCAAAGCGATGGCCAATGTTCGGGCGCTGCAGCAGAAACCGGCTGAGCAGCCCGCTGCGCCAGCCGCGCAGAAACTCGAGACGCGTGAAGTCAAACGCGGCGACACGCTCAACAAGATCGCCAGCGAAACCAAGCCGCAAGGCGTTTCGCTTGAGCAGATGCTGGTCGGCTTGCTGCGTGCCAACCAGGACGCTTTCGACGGCGGTAACATGAACCGCTTGAAGGCGGGCAAGATTCTTTCGTTGCCCGAGAAGTCTGCACTCGAAGCGGTGCCTGTTGCCGAAGCGCGGAAAATCGTTCTGGCGCAGTCGTCCGACTGGAGCGCTTATCGCAACAAACTGGCGGGTGTCGCGGCGCAGACCCCGGTCAAGGACGAGACGGCCAGGCAGGCATCGTCCGGCAAGATCACGGCCAAGGTCGAGGACAAGGCGGCGCCGGCGACCGAGCCCAAGGATCAGCTCAAGGTTTCGGCGAGCGAGACCGCCGCCAAGTCTGGCGCAGCGGCGGCCAAGCGTAGCGAAGAAGATCAGATCGCCAAGGAGAAGGCGCTCGCTGAAGCCAAAGAGCGCATGCGAGCGCTCGAAAAGAATGTCGCCGACTTGCAGAAGCTGGTCGAGCTCAAGAATCAGAATCTTGCCGAGTTGCAAAAGCAGTCGGTGGTGAAGCCCGCGCCGGTCGTTCCGCCTGTCGCGCTGGCCCCGCCGCCCAAGCCAGAGGCCGTGGCAGCGCCTGCCGAGGTGAAAGCCCCCGAGTCGGTGAGCAAGCCAGAGGAGAGCAAGCCGGAAGTGGCGCCCGTCGCGCCGCCGGTTGAAGCGCCAAAACCCATTGCGCCGCCCAAGCCGGTCCCGCCACCACCTCCACCGGTACCCGAGCCAGCGCTGCTCGACCAGCTGCTCGACAATCCGCTGGCGCTGGCCGGTGGCGGCGGCATCCTGGCGCTAATCGCCGCGCTGCTCGTCATTCGCCGGCGTCGCGCCAGCCAGGGCGAAACGCCACTCGAACTGGGCAGCAGTACTTCGCAGCAGTTCAGCGGGCTGACCGCCAATTCGGTGTTCCGCAGCACCGGCGGGCAGAGCGTCGACACCTCGCACGGGCCGGCGCAAACCGATTTCAGTCAGGCCGGACCGGGCAGCATCGACACCGATGAAGTCGATCCGGTCGCCGAGGCCGATGTCTATATGGCGTACGGCCGCGATGTGCAGGCCGAGGAAATCCTGGTCGAGGCGCGCCAAAAGGATCCGACGCGCTACGCGATCCACCATAAGTTGCTCGAGATCTATTCGAATCGCAAGGATCTGCAGCAATTCGAGACGCTGGCGACCGACCTTTACGGTGAGACCGGTGGCATCGGCGCCGACTGGGAAAAAGCCGCCGCCATGGGCCTCAAGCTTGATCCGGGCAACCCGCTGTACGGTGCGTCGGCGCCGGCTGCGCTGCCATCGGCTGAAGAAGCTGTGGCCGAGGTGCCGTCGTTTGAAATACCGGCGGCAGAGACGCCATCCGCCGAGGCGGCTTTTGACGCCAACGCCACACTGATCGTTACGCCGCCGGAGATGACGCAAGCCGTCAGCGAACGCGCAGAACTGTCAGCCGACGTCGCTGCCATTGCAGAGACGCCGGTCGCGCAAGAGCTTGCCAGCCTCGATTTTGATCTGGGGCTGGACGAAGACAAAGTCGCGCCGGTGGCCGCTGCGGCGGTGTCGGAAAGTCGGCTTGATACGCCGAGCTTGCCTGAATCGACGTCGGCGCTCGATTTTGATCTGGCGGCGGACCGTCTGGCGACGCCGACGGTGGCCGCTGAGGAGCCGCTTGCTGGCCTGGACTTCGATTTTCCGGATCTTCCGGCAGCGGCGTTTGCACCGGACGAACCGAGTCCTTCGCTCGCTGATCTCGATTTCGATCTCGGTGCAGAGACCAGTGCCCAGGAAACAACCGAGTTTGCGCCGCTGACCGCGACGAACTCGGGCGAAGTCGTCGAATTCCCGCCTGACGAAGATCTGGACGCCAGGGGCGACATCAGCCTGACCGAGTCGACCTTCCTTGGACAGTCGATTTCAGAGTCCTCGTCATTCGACATGTCGGCGATCGATCTTGACCTCAAGGAGCCCGAAGTCGAGCTTCCTTCATCGACTGCGGTCAGTGTGCCCGAAGCGGCGCCGGACGGCGAATTGGATAGCGTTCAGGCGTCGACCGTGGTCAATCCGAATTTTGAAAGGGAGCAGGCTGAAACGCTGATCAGCCCGCGGCCGATGGTCGAGCCCGAAGCCGACAAGGATTTTTCGCTCGCTCAGGGCGAGACGCTCGTCGATCCGCATTTCGGCGAAGCGCCTGAATCTGAATTTTCGAAATTTCCCGATGTCGTTTCCAGCGAAGAAGTGACGACCAAGCTCGATCTGGCCAGCGCCTACGAGGAAATGGGCGATTTCGAGGGGGCGCGCGAACTGCTGCAGGAAGTCTTGCAGGAGGGCGATGTGACGCAACGCGAAAAAGCCCAGGCGATCCTGACCAAGATTGGCCAATAGATCGTCGCAGAGGTAAACTGCGGGCCGCAGCGCTCTTGGCGCTGCGGCCTTTTCTTTGGCGTTTGCCTCATCAACGTACCGGATGCACCGATGTTCCGCTTTTCCGTTCACCCGACGACTCGTCTGCTGGTCTGGCTCGCGCTGTTGGTCGGCGTGCAATCCTTGAGCGGCGCAGCGCTGGCGATCGCTTTCGCCGCGCTGCCGCTGTGCGGGTGGCGGGGGCTGCGGCGCGGCGCGCTGCTGGCTTGGCGCGCGCGCTGGCTGCTCGCCTCGCTGCTGGTCATTTTGTCCTGGGGCGTTGCTGGCGAACCGCTGTGGCAGGGCGCCGCGGCGCCGACTGTCGAAGGCTTGCGCGAAGCGCTCACCCATTTTGGACGATTGCTGCTGGCGCTCTTTGTCGTCGCCGCTTTCCTTGAAGCGATGCCGTTGCCCGACTTGCTTTCGGCGACCCATGGCCTGCTTGGGCCGCTACGCCACTTTGGCCTCGACCCCGAGCGCGGCGTCGTTCGTCTGATGCTGGTGCTGCGCTACGTCGAAACGCTGCCGCGTCCGCGCGACTGGCGGGTGCTGCTCAAGGCGCCGGAGTCAAGCGTCAGCGAACGCGTCGAGGTCGATTGTCAAACGCTACGCTGGACCGATGGTCTGGTCTGCGTTCTCCTCGTTGCGGCCGCTTTTTGTTTCTTGAAGTAAGGACACGGATGCGAGTCGCCCTCGGTATCGAATACGACGGCAGCGTTTTCCACGGCTGGCAGACGCAGCCCGGCGGCGGAACCGTTCAGGATGCGTTGGAAGCCGCGCTGCAACAGATCGCCGGGGTGATGGTCCCGGTCGTTTGCGCCGGTCGCACCGACGCCGGCGTGCATGCGAACGGGCAGGTCGTGCACTTCGACGCGCCGGTCGAGCGCCCGCTCACCGCCTGGGTGCGCGGCGTCAATACCTTCCTGCCGCCGAGCGTTTCGGTACGCTGGGCGCAGCCGGTCGCTGATGATTTTCACGCGCGCTTTTCGGCCTACGGGCGTTGCTATCGCTACCTGCTGATCAACCGGCCGCAGCGTCCCGGGGTATGGCACGGGCGCGCCGGCTGGTATCATCACCCGCTCGACGTCGAGACCATGCAGCAGGCCGCATCGCTGCTGCTCGGCGAGAACGATTTTTCGGCTTTCCGCGCCGCCGACTGCCAGGCCAAGTCAGCGGTCAAGACGATGCGGCTGGCGACAGTTAAGCGCAGCGGCGAGCTCATCGTCTTCGATTTCGAGGCCAGCGCCTTCCTGCAGCACATGGTTCGCAATCTGGTCGGCAGTCTGGTCTATATCGGTCAGGGCAAGCATCCGCCGGAGTGGATCAGCGAGTTGCTCGCCGCGCGCGAGCGCCGTCTGGCGGCGCCGACTTTTTCAGCTGCCGGGCTCTACCTGGTCGGCGTCAGGTACGAGCCGCATTGGCAGTTGCCGGTCGGCGACGATTCGTTGCTGCCGGTCGAGGCTGGCTTTTGAGTACGAGGAGCTTGGAGCAAATGAAACCGCGCATCAAGATTTGTGGGCTGACCCGTCTCGAAGACCTGCGTGCTGCGGTCGACGCCGGCGCCGACGCGATCGGCCTGGTCTTCTATGCCAAGAGTCCGCGCCATGTCGATCTGGTGTTGGCCGCCGAGTTGGCGCGCGCGGTTCCGCCGCTCATTACCATCGTCGGCCTGTTCGTCAATGAAGACCCGGCGCAGGTCAGGCAGACGCTGGCGGCGGTGCCGATTCACTTGCTGCAGTTCCACGGCGACGAAGATGAGGCTTATTGCCGGCAGTTCGATCGCCCGTTCATCAAGGCAGCGCGCGTCAAGCCGGGGATGGATTTGGTACAATACGCCAGTGCTTTCTCTTCGGCGCAGGCGATTTTGCTCGATGCCTTCGTCGACGGCTTTGGTGGCGGCGGCAAGGTGTTCGACTGGACGCTGGTACCAAAGGACTTGAAAACGCCGATCATTCTCTCGGGCGGGCTCGATTCCGGCAACGTGGCCGACGCCATCACCCGGGTGCGGCCGGCGGCGGTCGATGTCTCGTCGGGTGTCGAGTTGAACGCCGGGGCCAAGGGAATCAAGGACGCCGAGAAAATTCGTGCGTTCGTTGCCGCGGTGCGGGCGGCTGGAGAGAACGCGATCGATTGATCCGGAGCGTGTGGATCGATGTCGGTACAGGATGATAGATGCGCAAGACTTGTGGTGGACGAACCCGGACCTGTTGGCGACGCTTTTTCGCCGACCATAGCTGGCGTTGCTGAGGCTGATGTCTCGTTTCGCCCGTCCGTCTGTCCCTTGCATCTGTCTTAAGGAGAAACCATGGTTGCCCCCCGTTACGACTTGCCCGACGCGCTTGGCCATTTTGGCCGTTATGGCGGTACTTTCGTCGCCGAAACGCTGATCCCGGCGCTCGATGAACTCAAGGAAGCCTACGCGATCGCCCAGCGCGACCCGCTGTTCATCGCCGAATTCGAGTACGACCTCAAGCATTACGTCGGTCGCCCGAGTCCGCTCTACCACGCCAAGCGTTGGTCCGAGCTGCTCGGCGGCGCGCAGATTTATCTCAAGCGCGAGGACCTCAACCACACCGGCGCACACAAGATCAATAACTGCATCGGCCAGGCGATGCTCGCCCGGCGCATGGGCAAACCGCGCGTCATCGCCGAAACCGGTGCCGGTCAGCACGGCGTCGCCACGGCTACCGTCGCTGCGCGTTACGGCATGGAATGCGTGGTCTATATGGGCTCCGAGGACATCCGGCGGCAGGCCGCCAACGTCTATCGAATGAAGCTGCTCGGCGCCACCGTGGTGCCGGTCGAGAGCGGCTCGAAAACGCTCAAGGACGCGCTCAACGAAGCGATGCGCGACTGGGTGACCAACGTCAGCAATACCTTCTACATTATCGGTACGGTTGCCGGGCCGCATCCTTATCCGCAGATGGTTCGCGACTTCCAGTCGGTGATCGGCAAGGAATCGATTATCCAGATGCACGACCAGTGCGAGCGTCAGCCCGACGCGGTGATCGCCTGCGTCGGCGGCGGTTCCAATGCGATGGGGATTTTTCATCCCTATATCCCGCACGAAAACGTCCGCCTGATCGGCGTCGAAGCGGCTGGTGACGGCATCGAAACCGGTCGCCATTCGGCGTCACTGACCGCCGGTCGCCCCGGCGTGCTGCACGGCAACCGCACCTATCTGCTGCAGGACGAGAACGGCCAGATCATCGAGACGCATTCGATTTCGGCCGGCCTCGACTATCCCGGCGTCGGCCCCGAACACGCCTGGCTCAAGGATTCGGGCCGCGCCGAATACGTCACGATCACCGACGACGAGGCGCTCACGGCGTTCCACAAGCTGTGCCGGCTCGAGGGAATCATCCCGGCGCTCGAATCGAGCCATGCCGTCGCCTACGCCGCCAAACTCGCGCCGACCTTGTCGAAAGACAAGATCCTGCTGGTCAATCTCTCGGGTCGCGGTGACAAGGATATGCACACCGTCGCCGAAAAGTCGGGGATCACATTCTAATGTCAAAAATACAAACCACTTTCGAGCGCCTCAAAGCGCAAGGCCGCAAGGCGTTGATTCCCTTCATCACCGCCGGCGATCCCGATCCGGCGCTGACCGTGACGCTGATGCACACGCTGGTCGAGGCCGGCGCCGACATCATCGAGCTCGGTGTTCCTTTCTCCGACCCGATGGCCGACGGGCCGACCATTCAGCGTGCCTCCGAGCGCGCGCTGCTAAAGGGGGTGAGTTTGCGCCAGGTGCTGGCGATGGTCGCCAGCTTCCGTACTGGCGACAGCGAAACGCCGGTGGTGCTGATGGGCTACGCCAATCCGATCGAGGCGATCGGCGTCGAAGAATTTGCCGCTGCAGCGGTTGCCGCCGGCGTCGACGGCGTACTGGTCGTCGATTACCCGCCCGAGGAAAGTCACGAGTTCGCGCGGGCGATGCGTGCCAATTCGCTCGATCCGATCTTCCTGCTGGCGCCGACCTCGACGCCTGAGCGCATTGCGCAGGTCGCTGCGCTCGCTTCGGGCTACGTCTATTACGTCTCACTCAAGGGCGTCACCGGTTCGGCTCAGCTCGACGTCGCCGCGGTCGCCGCGCGCATTCCGAAAATCCAGGCGCAGACGGGTGTTCCGGTCGGCGTCGGTTTCGGTATTCGCGACGCGGCCACTGCCGGCGCGGTAGCGCGCGTCGCCGACGCCGTCGTCGTCGGCAGCCGGATCATCGAAGAGATCGAGCGTTCGTCGGCGGACGATGTCGTCGTCCGCGTTGGCGCGCTGGTCGCCGAGTTGCGGCGCGGCATCGACGACGCTTGTGGAGTGATCGCATGAGCTGGCTCAACAAGCTGCTGCCGCCCAAGATCAAGCGCAACGAGTCCGGCATCGCGCGCAAGTCGACGCTGCCCGAAGGGCTGTGGAGCAAGTGCCCGTCGTGCGAAGCGGTGCTCTACGCGACCGACCTCGAGAAAAACGCCAACGTTTGTCCCAAGTGCGCGCACCACAATCGCCTCGATGCGCGTGCACGGATCGACCTGTTGCTCGACGCCGAAGGTCGCTTTGAAATTGGCGCCGAAGTGCTACCGGTCGATTCGCTCAAGTTCAAGGACAGCCGCCGCTATGCGGAACGACTGCTCGACGCCGCCGAGAGCACCGGCGAGACCGACTCGCTGGTGGTCGTCCAGGGCGCGATCAAGACGCTGCCGGTGGTTGTTGCCGCGTTCGAATTCGGCTTCATGGGCGGTTCGATGGGGTCGGTGCTCGGCGAGCGCTTCGTTCGCGGCGTGCAGGCCGCGGTCGAGCAGGGGCTGCCGTTCATCTGCGTCACCGCCTCGGGCGGCGCGCGAATGCAGGAAGGGCTCTTCTCGCTGATGCAGATGGCCAAGACGACGGCGGCATTGACCAAGCTTTCCGAGGCGCAGTTGCCGTTCATCTCTATCCTCACCGATCCGACGATGGGCGGCGTTTCGGCGTCGTTCGCCTTCATCGGCGACGTGGTGATCGCCGAGCCGGGTGCGCTGATCGGCTTTGCCGGGCCGCGCGTGATCGAGCAGACGGTTCGCCAGACGCTGCCCGAGGGCTTCCAGCGCGCCGAGTTCCTGCTCGAGAAAGGCGCCATCGACCTGATCGTCGACCGCCGCAAAATGAAGGACAAGCTCTCGCGGCTGCTCTGCTTGCTGCAGAAGCTGCCGGCGGCCGCCTGAGGTGCCTAAACGCTGATGCGATCTGGCCGGCTTGCGCTGCCGGCGACTAGATTGCATCGCGTAGCGCTCTTGCTTTATGCTGTCCGTTCCCGCCTCCGTTGCTTCAGGTTCTTTCGACACGGGAGTGGCCGCGTTTGCGGGAAGTGGGGGAGCCATGGCACTTTACGAAATGCGTAAGTTTGTCGCACCCGAGTTCATTTTTGGCGTCGGTGCGAGACATCGCGTTGGTTACTATGCGCGCAACATGATGGCGCGCCGGGTGATGGTGGTCAGCGACCCGGGAGTGATCGCCGCCGGCTGGCTTGACGGCGTTTTGACCGACCTTGCCGAGGTGGGAATCGAAGCGGCCGTCTTCAAGGACTTGACACCCAATCCCAAGGACCACGAGGTGATGGCCGGCGCGGCGTTTTACGCGCGCGAGCGCTGCGATGTGATCGTCGCGCTCGGTGGCGGCAGCGTCATCGATTGTGCCAAGGCGATCGGCATCGTTCATACCAACGGCTGCAGCGTTCTCGCCTTCGAGGGAACCGATCAGGTCGAGGTGCCCGGGCCGCCGCTGATCTGCATTCCGACCACCGCCGGAACGGCAGCCGATATTTCGCAGTTCTGTATCGTCGTCAATTCCGATGAGCGCTACAAGATGGCGATCATCAGCAAAACTGTGGTTCCCGATGTCGCGCTGGTCGATCCGGAAACGACGCTGACCATGGATTCGCAGCTGACCGCTTGCACCGGCCTCGACGCGTTGACGCACGCCATCGAGGCCTACGTGTCGACGGCCAGTTCGCCGGTGGTCGATGTGCATGCGCTGGCGGCGGTCAAGCTGGTCTGGAACAACCTCGAGACGGCGGTCGCCCTGCCGGGCGATATGCCGGCGCGTGAGAACATGCTGCTCGGCAGCCTGCAGGCCGGGCTGGCCTTTTCCAATGCCAGCCTCGGCGCGGTGCATGCGCTGGCGCATTCGCTCGGCGGTTTCCTCGACTTGCCGCACGGCGAGTGCAATGCACTGCTGCTCGAGCATGTGGTGCGTTTCAATATCGCGACGGCGCCCGAGCGCTACCAGCAGATTGGCGAAGCGATGGGGCTCGATCTGCGCGGCATGAGCGAGCGCGAACGCGCCAAGCGGATTACGGCTGAACTGGGGGCGCTGCGCCAGCGCCTGGGGATCGCCGATAGCCTGGCGGCGCGCGGCGTGCGCAACGCCGACATTCCCGAACTGGCACAGCATGCGATCAGGGATGCCTGCATCGTGACCAACCCGCGGCACGCCTCGGTCGCAGACGTTCAGGCGATCTATGCCGAAGCCATCTGAGAACGACGACTGGGAGACGCGCAAGGATCGCATCATCGGTCTGGGCGAGCGCTCGTTCCGCAAAAGCTATTACCCGCAGTTGCGGCACAACCTCGACCGGCTCGAGCGTTTCCATACGCTGCTCGATCACACCTCGGATTTCGTCGTTTTGCTGTCCTTGCCTGAAGGCCTGATCACCGACGCCAATGCAGCGCTTGGCGAATTGCTCGGCGAGTCGGCCGAAGCGCTGGTCGGCCGTTCTTTTGCGTCGCTCGGCCTGGGCGACGCTGCCGCCGTGCTCGATACGCTACGCCAGGAGATGACGCTGCTTGGTGAATGCGCGCCAACGCCGAGCCATTCGGTGGTCACCGAGTTCTGTCGAGCCGGTTCGTTGCTCTGGCTCGAGTTCTCATATCGCGTTGCCGGTGTCGACGGAACCTGCTACGGCGTCATGGTCGGGCGCGACGTGACCGAGCGCAAGCGCAGCCATGAGATGGTCGCTGCGCTGCTCGCCGAAAAAGAGGCGCTGCTCGAGAATGCGCTGGTCGGCATCATCATGGTTCGCGAGCGACGGGTGGTCTCGTGCAACCGTCGCTTCGAGGAAATTTTCGGCTATCCGGCCGGTTCGATGATCGGCCAGTCGACGCGGGTGCTGTACCAAACCGACGAGACCTTCAGCTCGTTCGGTGAGGAGGCTTATCGTTCCCTTATTTCCGGCGAGGCTTTTACCGCCACCGTGATGATGGTGCATGCCGATGGCCACGCCTTCTGGTGCGATCTGACGGGTAGTGCGCTCGATTCCCTGCATCCCGAAAACGGTGCGATCTGGATTCTGACCGACGTGACCGAGCGCAAGCTCGCCGAAGACCGCGCCAAATTCCTTTCCTACCACGATGCGCTGACCGGTCTGCCGAACCAGTTGCTGCTGCAGGACCGTTTGCAGCAAGCGGTGGCGTTTTCGCATCGCGGCGGAACCAAGGTCGCCTTGATGGCCGTCAATCTCGACCGCTTCAAGGCGGTCAACGATTTTCTTGGCCACCGCGCCGGTGACCAGATGCTGGTCGAAGTCGCTGCGCGCTTGAAGAGATGCATGCGCAGTACCGATACGGTGAGCCGTCAGGGCGGCGACGATTTTCTGCTATTGCTGACCAATATCGCCGAGCCCGATACGATCATCACCTTTCTTGGCGAATTGTTGCGTCATTTTATTGAACCTTTCCAGATCGACGGCAAGGAGGTGACGACCTCGGTTTCAGCCGGCGTCGCCATCTATCCCGAGGATGGCGCTGATTTCGAAACGCTGCACCGCAAGGCGGATATGGCGATGTATCGCGCCAAGGACGCCGGGCGCAATACCTATCGTTTCTTCAATGAAGAAATGAACGGCGACGCGCTTGAAAAAATGACCATGCATTCGGGCCTGCGCCGCGGGCTCGAAGCGCAGCAGTTCGTGCTCTATTACCAGCCACAGATCGAGATTGACAGTGGCCGACTGGTCGGCGCCGAGGCGCTGATCCGCTGGAATCATCCCGATCTCGGCCTAGTCTCGCCGGGACGCTTCATTCCGGTCGCTGAAGAGAGTGGTCTGATCGTCGAGATTGGCGACTGGGTTCTGCGCGAGGCTTGTCGGCAGGCGATGAGGTGGCGGCAGGCGGGGATGCGGGCGCCTTTGGTGGCGGTCAATATGTCGGCTTTGCAGTTCAAACGCGGCGACATCGAAGCGTCGGTCGCCGGCGCCCTCGAATCGTCAGGGCTCGATCCGCCCATGCTCGAGCTCGAGCTGACCGAGTCGATCCTGATCGGCGATACCGAGAACGTTCTGGCCACCGTCAAGCGTCTCAAGCAGATGGGCGTCAAGCTGTCGATCGACGACTTCGGTACCGGTTATTCGAGCCTTTCTTACCTCAAACGTTTCGAGGTCGACAAGCTCAAGATCGACCAGTCGTTTATCCGCGATCTGGCGACCGACGCGGAAGACGCCGCGATTGTCCGGGCGATTATTCAGATGGCGCGCAGTCTCGGTCTGCGCACGATCGCCGAAGGCGTCGAGACAAAAGAGGTGCTCGATCTGCTCAGCGCCCATCGCTGCGACGAAGCGCAGGGCTATTTTCACGGCCGGCCGATGCCGGCGGACGACTTCATGGCGTTCCTCGCAGAGCGCCTGGCGAACGGCGAAATGCCCTGAGCGCTCGCCATGATTTGCCGGGCTCGCCGCCTGATGGTCTAATCGGCGAGTTGGTTTCGCCGCGCCGCACTTTCCAGGCAAGGTGGTGCTTGGCGTCAATTCTTCGTTGCTCCCGGTATTGAAAGTACTCTTATGAACTCGTTCGCTGATTGGTTGATCCACCTCGAAAGCCTGCACCCCAAGGGGCAAGCCGGGATCGAGCTGGGCCTTGAGCGGGTCGGCCGCGTCAAGGCGGCTTTGCAGCAAAGGCCGTTGTGTCCGCTGATCGTCGTCGGTGGAACCAACGGCAAGGGATCGACCTGTGCTTATCTCGAAGCCATCTATACCTTCGCCGGTTACCGCGTCGGCTGCTACAGTTCGCCGCATTTGCTCGATTACAACGAACGCGTCCGCGTCGACGGCGTGGCGGTCGACGACGCGTCGCTGGGCGCGGCGTTCGCTCGCGTCGAGGCGGCGCGGCAGTCCGCCGGATCGGTCGCGCTGACCTATTTCGAGTTTGGCACGCTGGCGGCTTGGGAAGTTTTCGCGGCGCGCGAGGTCGACGTGCTGATCCTCGAAGTTGGCCTCGGTGGCCGGCTCGACGCGGTCAATGTCTACGACGCCGATTGCGCCGTGGTGACCGGGATTGCGCTCGATCACACCGACTGGCTGGGTTCGACGCGCGCGGCGATCGGTTTCGAAAAGGCCGGGATCTATCGCGCCGGCAAGCCCGCTTTCTGCGCCGACCCCGAGCCGCCGCAGTCGCTGCTCGATCATGCGGCGGCGATCGGCGCCGACCTGCAGATGCTCGGCCGCGATTTTGGCTATTTCGGTGACAAGACGCAATGGACTTTCTGGGGGCGCGACGGTCAGCGCCGCGGCGGGCTGGCCAACCCGGCGCTACGCGGACGCTTCCAACTGCGCAACGCGGCGGCGGTGCTGGCCGTCGTCGAAGCACTCAAGACCCGTTTGCCGGTATCGATGCAGGCCGTTCGCCGTGGGCTGCTGGAGGTCAATCTTCCCGGTCGGTTCCAGGTGTTGCCGGGGCGTCCGGCGATCGTTCTCGACGTCGCGCACAACCCGCAGGCGGTCGCCGGACTCGCTGACAACCTCGGCGAGATGGGTTTTTTCGAGCGCACCATCGCCGTCGTCGGGATGCTCGGCGACAAGGATATCTCCGGTGCGCTGGGGGCGCTGGCGGGAAAGATCGATGTCTGGCTGCTGGCCAGCCTCGATACGCCGCGCGGCGCGCCGGCGCAGGCGCTGGCGGCGGTGATCGCCGAACAAAAGCTGGGTGGCAGCGTCGAATCGTTCGACACGCCGGCCGAAGCATTTGCGTGCGCCGCCAAGCTGGCCGGGGAAAATGATAGAATCCTGGTCTTTGGGTCGTTCTACACGGTGGCGGCGGTGCTGCGTGCGCTGCAACT
>Ga0316604_10001142_pt1 | contig 25113 bp, 28 predicted proteins | sample OWC_soil_day20_C_FD_207650 | JGI IMG/M metagenome (GOLD analysis project Ga0316604, IMG submission 207650) | Wetland soil microbial communities from Old Woman Creek delta, Ohio, United States - OWC_soil_day20_CT | ecosystem: Environmental > Terrestrial > Soil > Wetlands | place: USA: Ohio...
TTTCTTTTTGCATGCTCTTTGTGCCTTTTGCGGTTTAATAGAATGTGCTAGCGTTTGAAGGTATTACGCAGTAGCGAGTCTTTTCTGATGTAAATATACAGTTCTTTTATAATGTGTATAGCAATTGACAAAGCGATCATAATACTCATTAGTAATATAATTTGATATCCCACCTGTTCTATCCGTGTAATTAATGAAGTTAAGGCATTGGAGTTGCTAGGAGTAAACATAACTGGAATGGTAAATAGTTTGGTTATGCTATGGGCCGGGTCTAGCATCAAAATAATAGTGATCAATCCTGCGATAATGGTATGTAGCAATCTAGCCACCATATATGGGACCATTCTTATGCCAGATTCGATAACAATGCTAGCAACTTGACCGTGAACTGAAAGACCGCTCCAAGCGATAATTGCACTGACTGCTGCCACTTTTTCGATTAAAGGTGCATCTGCTTGACTAGCTGCCAAAGCGCCTAAGTCTAATTCGAATAAGCCGCTGACCATAGCTGGAGCGAGGTTAGTATTAAAACCGATTACACTTAATAAACCCGCAAAGGCGGTTGTCAAAACATCAGTTACACCAAGGACAGATAAAATTTGCAAGAATACCGAGAATAAAATGATAAAGCCACCTATCAATAAAATTGTATTCATGGAATTTTTTACCGAATCGCCTAATAGTTGCCCCAATGAGCGTTTATCTTCCTGTTTTGCCTTATATAATGCACGTAATGCTCTAAGTATAATGTTGCCACTCCCTAGTTGTGTATCATTAGTATGGCTATCCCGTTTTCGACCATGGAAACGAAAAATCACTCCGACAATAAAACTTGAAAGATAATGAGCTAGTGCAATCGTTGCACCCAGTTCTGGCATGCCAAACATTCCTACAGCTACTGCGCCAAACATAAATAAGGGATCTGCAGTATTAGTAAATGACAATAATCGCTCGGCTTCGACAGCAGTACATAATTGATTTTGGCGAAACTTACATGTTATTACAGCATCCATAGGATATCCTGATGCTAATCCCATGGACATAGCAAAAGCTCCTATACCTGGTACGTTAAAGACTGGGCGCATTAAAGGTTCTAACAAAACACCGATAAAATGTACTACGCCGAGTCCCATGAGAAATTCTGATAGAATAAAGAAAGGAACCAACGAAGGGAAGACCACATTCCACCATAGGTTTAGCCCCATAATGGCTGCGTCAAAGGCTACTTTAGGATATTGCACCATAGCAATAGTAATAAATACTGCACCAAAGGCCATCGCATATGCTAGTAGGCGCGAACGATAGCGTTTGCCTCTGCCGAAATTTATCATATGATAATCTCCTCCTCAACCCGGGCGATCTGTAATATGTATATTGCAATAGAGTTGAGAATATAACCATATAAAATGAGGAATTAATAAAATAAGATTAATCACCTAAAATTGTTTATGGATAAATCACGTGGATTTTATGGCAGATAAAGAGGTGAAAAACGAAAGTCCCATGCACCTGTATTCCAATTAGATGGAGGCATTCCTAAGGAATAAATATCGCTGGCCAACGTATCGATAGCTAACATTTTTTGTAATGGCGTAAGATTATCTTTGCCTCGCTCGTTGCTACTCAGAAAGTGTGTAGTTTTAGTAATGACTGGTATATTACTATACTGGTTAATGTGTTTCAAAAGTATGCGGCCCTGTTGATTAAAGGCCAGTACGCGGGCATATAGTGGACCATATTCATCAAAAAAGGCTAGCTGATCTTTAGTAGTTCCAAGTAGTGAATGTATAATGATACGTTGCAAACGTGTATAGGGGTAACGTTTACTCTTAAGAAGAGAAAAGAGCTGATTTATGTTGGCTGACCGCAATGCAGAATCCCGAAGTTTATAATGCAGACCTTCCGATACGCTAGGTAATTGTTCTAATTTTTCAAGGCTGGCAGTTCGTAATTGGGCGAGTATTACATTGGAAAAATTGGAAAAAGTAACTGGTCCACGTTTTTTCATTAAAATATTCTTAATTATATTTAAAGTCGTTATAGGTATAGCTGAACTTATTTCGTCTGTAATGGACATGCTATTTAATAATGCATGCCGAATTGCGGTTGCACTGGCGAAAGGAGCTGTGATATTTGTATCACTATATTGAGATTGTTGCCTAGTAACAGGAATGGGGATTAGCTGTGGTGCAAACTTTTCTATGGCACGCAGATACTCTACAGCTAAAATATCGTTGGGAGATGTAATAATATCAGGAGAAATATGATAGTTGCTTTGTAATGATTTTCCCAGGGCGGCTGCATATGTACTGCCTGATTGTAAGTGGATGTGCAGATCCTTGATAACCTCAGCATTCTCTGCTGAGGTGGCAATTTTGTTCAATACAGCACGGTCAGCATGTTCAGCTCCAAAACAAATATGACTGACAACACCTAATGAATTCAAAAGGCGGATGCCACCGGTGGCAAAGTATTGAGCACTACGTACAACAAAGGCGGTCGGCAGCTCAATAATTAAGTCGACGCCACCGCGAATAGCCATTTCGGCTCTCTTCCATTTATCGAAGATAGCTGGTTCGCCTCTTTGCATAAAATTACCGCTCATAACTCCTATGACAAATGGACAATCTGACTGCTTTTTTGCGGCATCTAAATGCCATTTGTGTCCATTATGGAAAGGATTGTATTCTACAATAATACCAACTGCTTGCATAATTATTTAGTCACTCCAATTATTAATAAATTTTGCTTATAATCGACAAATTTAGATTTAAATAGTACTTTATAAAAATCTAGGAGGAGAAAACAATATTGTGTCGAATTTAAATTCAATTGTGTAGTTATCTATATTATGTAACGATGTATAAATAAAAAGGGGGATATTAATATGAAAGTTTTAGTCGTTAATTGTGGAAGCTCTTCTCTAAAATATCAATTATTTGAAATGAATGATGAGTCAGTATTGGCTAAAGGTTTGGTTGAACGTATTGGCCTTGAGGGTTCTGTTTTGACTCATGAACCTACTGATAAGGATAAAGTTAAGATCAATGCTGATATTAAGAATCATACAATTGCTATTGGTTTGGTTTTAGAAGCATTAATTGATGCTAACCATGGCGTAATTTTCAGTATGGCAGAAATTGACGCCGTTGGTCATCGTGGTGTTCATGGTGGTGAAATGTTTTCTGATTCCGTACTCGTAACAGCAGATGTAATAAAAGCCATTGAACAGTGCATTGAAATGGCACCACTTCATAATCCACCAAATATTTCTGGTATTAATGCTTGTACAGAATTAATGCCTGGTGTACCACAGGTAGCTGTTTTTGATACTGCATTTCATCAAACTATGCCTAAAAAAGCCTACATGTATGCGCTTCCTTATGAAGCTTATGAAAAATATGGCATAAGGCGTTATGGCTTTCATGGAACATCCCATAAATATGTTTCACAAAGAGTCGCTGAGATGATGGGCAAAGATTATAAGGAGCTAAAAATTATTACTTGTCATTTAGGTAATGGCTCTAGTCTTGCGGCAATAATGAATGGACAATGTGTTGATACAAGTATGGGTTTCACACCACTTGAGGGTTTGGTAATGGGTACTCGTTGCGGTAATATTGATCCAGCAATCATACCGTTTTTGATGAAAAAAGAATCTATGACCATGGAAGAAATTGATACTTATATTAATAAGAAATCAGGAGTGTTAGGTGTTTCTGGAGTATCAAGCGACTTCCGTGATATTGAGAAAGCGGCTGAGGGTGGTAACGAACGTGCTCAATTGGCTTTAGATATGTTTACATATGAAGTTGTTAAATTTATTGGCAGTTATGCAGCAGCAATGAATGGTGTAGATGCTATTGTATTTACCGCTGGCGTTGGTGAAAATGCTATTTCCATGCGTGCAAATATTACTGCTGGTGTGGAATATTTGGGTACTAAAATTGATAACGAAAAAAATAATGTCCGTGGCAAAGAACGGGAAATTAGTGTTGACGGCTCAAAAGTAAAAGTATTTATCATTCCGACTAATGAAGAACTAGTGATTGCTCGTGATACAGCAAAGATTTGCAAAAAGTAATCGTTCATTCCTTTACTAATAATACATTGTTTTTTGTTCAACTTCAAACGCCGACTTATATTTCTTGCTGATTCAAGAGTTTGGTGCAAATTAAGCCTTTTTTTGTTGACAAAATATAGAGGGGTAGCTATAATAGATGAAGGTTGAGGTGGAAAATGATGAAAATTAATATCCTACAAGCTAAAAAAAATATTGGTAGCCGGGAAAAATTTAAATTTGTCACTTCTACTGAAGAAATAGACCTAGTGGGTGAAGGCCCTTGGATCAGTAATGAAATAAAGGTTGAAGGCGAATTAACAAATAATGGGCGGGTATTAAAGATTAATGGCGTTATTCATGCTACAGCTAAACATCAATGTAACTACTGCTTAGAGGATTTTATTACTAATATGGAAATTCCTTTTAGTGAAGATTATCAAGAAGTCAGTAATGAAGAAATTGATGATGAAACTGATTTAGCTTATTATAATGGTGATGAAATTGATATTGCCGATTTAGTGCGTGAAAGCATGATATTAGCTGAACCCTTGAAAGTTGTATGCAGTAAAAGTTGCCTGGGGTTATGTCCACATTGTGGTATTAATCTTAATGTCTCAGAATGTTGCTGTAATGACAATGTAATCGACCCAAGACTTGCAGTATTAAGTAAACTATTAAAGTAAATTACAGTAGCCATGATTGAAATCCTGTTAAGGAGGTGTGTAATAATGGCAGTACCTAAGCGTAAAACGTCTAAAGCCCGTCGTGATAAGCGTCGTGCTAATTGGAAATTAACCGTTCCTGGTTTGATTGCATGTCCGCAATGTCACGAACTGAAAATGCCTCATCGAGTATGTCCTGAATGTGGTAATTATAACGGTAAGGTAGTTATAAAAGCAAAAGCAGAATAAGATTATTTTTAGTGAGCAAGATAAGAGTTGATAAAACTTTTTTCTTGCTCACTGTTTTTTCCTTGCATTTTAAATAGTAACTGGTTATAATACTAAGTGCTAAGTGTTAGGTATATAAGAAAAAAATTAGGTGATATTATATTGCGAATTCAGAAAAAAGTACGCCAGACAAATCTGCAAGAAAAATTAGCGTCCAGTCCTTTTTTGACTGATGGAGAGCTGGCCGTATTGCTTAATGTTAGTGTGCAAACTATTCGTTTGGATCGTTTAGAATTAGGTATACCTGAATTGCGCGGTCGCACAAAGCAAATGGCCGAAAGTGCTCAAGATAAATTAAAAGCAATTTCTAGTGGCGATATTATTGGTGAGCTCATTGATTTAGAGCTCGGCGTACAAGGCATTTCGGTTATGACGATTACCCCGGACATGGTTTTTGAAAAGACGAAAATTGCTCGTGGCCATTATGTATTCTCACAGGCCAATTCATTAGCTATTGCAATTATCGATGCACCAACAGCCTTGACTGGTGTTGCTAACATAAAATATAAAATACCGATTCATGTTGGTGAAAAATTAGTTGCCAAAGCAGAAGTCATAAGAAAGCGTGGTAATAAATATTTTATTTGGGTAAAAACTCGAAATGAAAAACAAGAAGTATTTCGAGCTAAATTTATAATGGTCTCATTGGAACCATGAATGGAGATAAACGAATGAAGGTTGCCGTTGACGCCATGGGTAGTGATTATGCGCCAAAAGAGATTATTCTCGGAGCCATACAAGCTGCTCAAGAATATGAATGTGAAGTTGTTTTAGTTGGAGATGAATTTCAAATAAAACAAGTTCTAGAAACAATTGAAAATTGGGAAGCACTTAATGTTAGCATTTATCATGCCAGCGAAATAATTGAAATGCACGAACACCCTGGTGCAGCTGTGCGTAAGAAAAAGGATGCATCAGTCGTTGTCGCAACACGTTTAGTAAAAGAAGGAGCTTGTGATGCTGTTGTCTCGGCGGGTAGCACTGGTGCGGCAGTAGCGGCAGCTTTGTTTGGATTAGGCCGGATTAAAGGCGTTGAACGCCCAACAATTGCAACTCCAATTCCTAATCTTACTGGAACTACTGTACTGTTAGATTCTGGTGCAACTATAGATAGTAAACCAAAGCATTTGGTACAAAGCGCAGTGATGGGTTCCATTTATTCACAATATATTTTAAATATCAATCATCCACGTGTTGGTTTATTAAATATAGGTGAAGAAGAGACTAAAGGTAATGAACAGGCCTTAGCTACATATCCATTATTAAAACAGTTGCAAACTATCAACTTTATTGGTAATGTGGAAGGCAGAGATATTCCTAAAGGAACCGTGGATGTCGTAGTTTGTGATGGATTTGTTGGTAATGTAGTATTAAAACTAGGTGAGGGTTTGAGTAACACAATTATGCATTTGGTAAAAGAAGCTGTAAAAAGTAGCGGTATTTTAACAAAACTCGCATCATTAATGGTGTTACCTGCATTAAAAAACCTAAAAAAGAAACTTGATTATGCTGAATATGGCGGAGCTCCATTGCTCGGAGTTGACGGATGTTTTATTATTTGTCATGGTAGTTCTAAAGCGAAGGCTATCAAAAATGCTATCCGTGTTGCTAATGAATTTACACAAAATAGAGTTGTTGAACATATACGGGACAATATTGCGCAAGAAGGGGTTGTGACTAGTGCAGGAGATTAAAAAATCAGTAGGTATTATTGGTATAGGTACTTATTTACCAGAAAAAGTACTTACGAATAAAGATCTTGAAAAAATGGTGGATACATCAGATGCGTGGATTGTTGAACGAACAGGTATCAGAGAACGGCGCATTGCTGAATCAGACATCGCTACATCTGATCTAGCTGCCTGTGCTGCCGAAAAAGCGCTCAGTGACGCTGGAGTGTCTGCAGATGAAATTGATTTAATTATTGTAGCGACAGTAACGCCTGATATGCTTTTCCCATCAACGGCTTGTCTTGTGCAAGATAAAATAAAAGCTAGTAAAGCCGCCGCATTTGACTTGTCAGCAGGATGTTCCGGTTTTGTTTATGGTTTGGTTACTGGTAGTCAATTTATACAAAATGGTATATATAAAAAAGTTCTGGTTATTGGAGCAGAGGCTCTTTCAAAAATTATTGATTGGGATGACAGAAATACTTGCGTGTTATTCGGTGATGGCGCTGGAGCTGTTGTATTAGGAGAAGTAGAGTCAGGTTATGGCATTTTAGGGGTTGAACTTGGTGCTGATGGTTCAGGGGGAGATCTCTTGAAAATGCCTGGTGGCGGTTCGCGTCTACCAGCAACAATGGAAAGTGTGAATAATCGTCAACATTTTCTACAAATGAGTGGCAGTGATGTATTTAAATTTGCAATTAAGGTGATGGGCGAAGCTGCAGTTAAAGCATTAGATGGTGCTGGACTCACCAATGAGGATATCGATTGTCTGATTCCTCATCAAGCCAATAATAGAATTATTCAATCAGCTGCCAAAAGATTGAAAGTTCCAATGGAAAAAGTAATTGTGAATGTTGATAAATATGGTAATACATCATCTGCATCGATTCCTATTGCTATGGACGAAGCAATTAAGAGTAATAAAATCAAAGATAATGATATAGTCGTCTTAGTGGGTTTTGGTGCAGGACTTACTTGGGCATCTTGTGTCATAAAATGGTGCAAGGAGGGTAATACTGTTGCTTCAAAGTAAACTTTGTAGAATGCTAAATATAGAGTATCCGATATTACAAGGCGGTATGGCTTGGGTAGCCACTGCTGAACTGGCAGCTGCTGTTTCAAATGCGGGTGGATTGGGTATTATTGGTGCTGGCCATATGCCACCAGATGTTTTACGCAAGGAAATACAAAAAACAAAAACTTTGACCAAAAAGGTTTTTGGTGTTAATATCATGCTTATGTCACCATTTGTTAAAGAAGTCATGCAAGTGGTTATTGATGAACGAGTTGCTGTCATTACTACAGGAGCTGGTAATCCTGGCGAATACATATCAGCATTAAAGGAAATTGGTACGAAGGTTATTCCGGTTGTAGCATCGGTTGCATTGGCTAAAAGATTAGCGCGGATTGGTGTTGATGCCATTATTGCTGAAGGTCAGGAAAGTGGTGGGCATGTGGGTGAAATTTCGACTATGTCCTTAATACCTCAGATTGTTGATGCTGTGAATATACCTGTAATTGCTGCAGGTGGGATTGCTGATTCAAGGGGGTTTGTTGCGGCACTAGCCTTAGGTGCACAAGGTGTTCAAATTGGAACACGTTTTGTGGCATCATTAGAATGTATTGCCCATGAAAATTATAAAGCAGCTATATTAAAAGCTAAAGATCGTTCAACAGTTGTGACTGGTGTTGCGACTGGGCATCCAGTAAGGGTATTGACTAATAAATTTACTCGTGAATATGAAGCTGCAGAAAAAAGAGATGCATCTCCTGCGGAACTTGAAGCCATGGGTGCAGGTAAATTAAGGATAGCAGTCCGTGAAGGTGATGTGAATCATGGCTCAGTCATGGTAGGGCAGATTTCAGGTATGATTACAAATATAAAATCAGTCGAAGATATTATTCAGGATATAATTGAGGATATACCAAAAGTATTAAGTGGCATAAACGAGACTATCTAACAATAAATAAAGGGAAGGTATGATATGAAAAAGATAGCTTTTATTTTTCCAGGTCAAGGTTCACAAACCGTAGGAATGGGAAAAGAATTATATGAGCGTTTCGATGTGGCAAAAGCAGTATTTGATGCAGCTGATGAGGCATTAGGTTTTTCTATCACCAATATGTGTTTTAATGGTCCGGAAGATGAACTTCGAAAAACTTTTAATACTCAACCGGCAATCCTGACAGTGAGTATTGCTTGTTATGAAGTGCTAAAAGAACATGGTATTATGCCAGACATTGTAGCTGGACATAGTTTGGGCGAGTATTCAGCCCTAGTAGCAGCTGGTGCATTATCTTTTGCTGATGCTGTGCAATTGGTGCGTAAACGTGGTCAATTGATGCAAGAGGCTGTGCCTTTGGGTGAAGGCAGCATGGCGGCAATTTTAGGTCTTGAACGTCAGATTGTTATTGATATTTGTCAAAAAGCTCAAGCAGAATTCGGTGCAGTGCAAGCTGTAAACTTTAATTGCCCGGGACAAATTGTTATAGCTGGTAAAAAAGAGGCGGTGGAAAAGGCTGCCGAAATGCTTAAGGAAGCAGGAGCTAAACGGGCCATTATGTTACCAGTTAGTGCGCCGTTTCATAGCACATTAATGAAGCCAGCAGCTGAAAAGTTGGCACTTGAATTATCAGCAATAACGGTGAGTGATGCTATGATCCCAGTTGTTGCTAATATCAACGGCCAGATTATTACTAATGGCCAGGAAATTGAAAAATCACTGGTGAAACAAGCAGATCACCCTGTAGAGTGGGAAGAGTGTATGGCACAAATTATAAAATCTGGCGCTTCGGCATTTGTAGAAGTTGGACCTGGTAAAGTATTGTCAGCCTTAACGAAAAAAATTACTAAAGAAGTAGATAACTTGAATGTGGAAGATAGTATTTCATTAGAAAAAACCCTTGATTATTTCAAGGAGGTTAATTAAAATGCTCTTAGAGGGAAAAGTTGCAATTGTTACTGGTGCTTCTCGTGGAATTGGTCGTGCGGTGGCAATTGCCCTGGCAAAAGCCGGCGCAAAAGTGGTTATTAACTATGCTGGCAATGTGGCTGCAGCTGAAGAAGTTAAGCATATTATCGAAGCTGCTGGTGGTCAAGGGATGCTTATGCAAGCAGATGTTGCCAGTGATGAGGCTGTAGCGTCAATGGTCAAGCAAACAATGGAGTCTTTTGGGCGAATTGATATTTTAATAAATAATGCGGGCATTACCCGTGATAATTTATTAATGCGCATGAAAGAAGGAGATTGGGATGCTGTGATGAATACCAATCTTAAAGGTGTTTTTATGTGTACGAAAGCAGTTTCCCGAGTTATGATGAAACAAAAGTATGGTAAAATTATTAATATGACATCTGTTGTTGGTCTAACGGGAAATGCTGGTCAGTCTAATTATGCTGCTGCTAAAGCAGGCGTGATTGGATTTACAAAATCTATGGCCAAGGAATTGGCTTCTAGGGGCATTACGGTTAATGCAATTGCCCCAGGATTTATTAATACTGATATGACAGCCGTATTACCTGAGCAAGTTAAAGAAGAGATGGTCACTAAAATACCTTCAGGCCACCTAGGTAGCCCTGAAGATGTAGCAGCTGCTGCAGTATTTTTAGTATCTGACTGTGCAAATTATATTACTGGCCAAACTTTAAATGTTGATGGCGGTATGGTAATGTAAAAGAATGAGGTTCGAATGCTAAAGCAACGAACAAAGCGATCACATCGTCGCTGAAGCGACGTGTGCCTGCTTTTCGAAAGGAGGTGATATCGTGACAACTTTTGATAAAGTTAAACAAATTTCAGTAGAACAACTTGGTGTTGAAGAAGATGATGTGACTATGGATTCAACTTTTATTGATGATTTAGGTGCTGATTCTCTTGACATTGTTGAATTAATTATGGCTTTTGAAGAGGAATTTAACATTGAAATTCCTGATGAAGTAGCTGAGAAAATGAAAGCTGTGAAAGATGCTGTAGAATACATAGAAAAAGAAAAGCAAGCTTAATTCTTTTTGTATTCAGCGGTCGAAAGTCCCGTGAAATAATGATTTTTCGCGGGACTTTCTTAAAAGATAATGTACAAGCGAATGGAGGAATTATAACTTGAAACTTCCAGAACTTAAAATAGGTAATCTAGTAGCCCGTGTGCCTATTATACAAGGTGGAATGGCAATACGTATTTCTACAGCTAGGCTAGCAGCTGCTGTAGGTGAAGAGGGCGGTATTGGACTCATCGCTGCTTCAGGGATGAGTTTTGATGAATTACGCAGCGAAATTCGCTTAGCTCGTTCTTTGACAACAGGCATCATTGGCATTAATATAATGGTTGCAGCCAGGCAATTTGCCGGTATTGTTAAAACAGCCATAGAAGAAGGTATTGATTTAGTCGTTGCTGGTGCTGGCTTTTCTCGAGATGTGTTCGCCTTGGGAAAAGAATCTGGGACACCAATTGTGCCAATTGTGTCTTCTGTTAAGTTAGCAAAAATTTCAGAGAAATTAGGAGCTGCCGCGATTATTGTCGAAGGCAAGGAAGCCGGCGGACATTTGGGTACAGATCAATCATTACATTCATTACTTCCTGATATAGTTAAGGCGGTAAAAATCCCTGTTATCGGTGCTGGTGGTATTATGAATGGACGTGATATTGTAGAAACACTTAAACTTGGTGTAGGCGGAGTGCAAATGGGAACTCGATTTGCAGCTAGTAATGAATCAAATGCTTCTCCAGCGTTAAAAGAATTTTATTTAAAAGCCAGACCAGAAGATATTGTGCTAATTAACAGTCCGGTAGGGCTTCCTGGCCGTGCCATACGAAATCCATTTGCAGAGAAAATAATTGAAAGTACTGCACCTGCTCCGGAAACCTGTGATGGTTGCCTGAAACATTGCTTACGGAACTTCTGTATTATTAAGGCATTAATTCGCGCTCAGCAAGGTGATGTGGAAACAGGATTAGTATTTACTGGTGAGTACATTCATAAAATAGATGAAATACTATCGGTTAAGGAAATATTCAAGAGACTTCTAGCAGAGGTTGAAACTATAAATTAACAAGAGGTGAGTTTGTTTGAAAAAACGAGTTGTCATAACAGGCTTAGGTGCAGTAACACCTATAGGAATAGGTAAGGATGAATTTTGGCAAGCTCTTTTGGCTGGAGTATCAGGTGTTGGTAAAATCACTCGTTTTGATGCAAGTCAATATACTACACAGATTGCTGGTGAGGTTAAGAACTTTGATCCAGCCCAATATATAGACAAAAAAGAAGCAAAGCGGATGGATAGATGTACCCAGTTTGCTGTTGCTGCTAGTAAAATGGCTTTTGAAGATGCAGGTATTGATTTGGAGGCAGAAGATCGTCAACGCATCGGTACAATGATTGGTACTGGTATTGGTGGGATGGATACTTTACATGACCAGTTTGTCAATTTATTAGATAAAGGTCCTGGCCGTGTAAGTCCATTTTTTATACCAATGATGATTGGCAATATGGTAGCTGGACAAACTTCAATTACTTTAGGACTCCAGGGACCATGTAGTTGTATAGTTACAGCTTGCGCAACAGGTACGAATGCAATTGGCGATGCATTTAAGGTGATCCAGCGCGGGGATGCTGATGTAATGGTGGCCGGTGGCACTGAAGCGGCTATTTCTCCGATTGCAGTGGCTGGTTTTTGTTCCATGAAAGCTCTATCTACTCGTAATGATGAACCAGAAAAAGCCTCTCGTCCCTTTGATAAAGATCGTAATGGTTTTGTTATGGGCGAGGGGTCTGGTGTTGTTATTCTTGAATCATTAGAACATGCCATCAATAGAGGAGCTGCAATTTATGCAGAAGTAATTGGTTATGGTTTTAATGCCGATGCCTATCATATGACAGCACCTGCCCCGCAAGGTGCTCAAGCAGCTAAATGCATGGCCATGGCCCTTAATGATGCCGGAATTGAACCTGAGACTGTTGATTATATTAATGCTCATGGTACATCTACGCCCATGAATGATAAAAATGAAACATTAGCAATAAAATCATTATTTGGTGCACATGCGTACAAGCTTGCTGTGAGTTCCACTAAATCCATGACCGGACATTTGCTCGGTGCATCAGGTGGTATTGAATGTATTGCAGCTACATTAACATTAGCCAACGATATGATTCATCCGACCATCAATTATGAAACTCCTGACGAGGAAATGGATTTAGATTATGTTCCTAATACAGCCCGTAAGCAAGTAGTTAATGTAGCATTATCCAATTCTTTCGGTTTTGGTGGACATAATGCAACTATTTTATTAAAGAAATATCAAAATTAGGTTTATGATGAGTGAAATACTTAATAAGAATAGACTGGATGCACTACGCAAACTTTCCGCTCAATTGAGTGTGCAGTTTACTAATATTAATTTACTGCATCAGGCTCTTACCCATACTTCATATGCTAATGAGTGTAAAAATTCAACTATTATGCATAATGAACGCCTAGAATTTCTAGGTGATGCTGTGTTGGATTTAGTTGTCAGTGAATATTTATTTCGCCGATTGGCCAATCTACCTGAGGGAGAATTGACTAAGGCTAGAGCTGTCGTAGTATGTGAGCCAAGTTTAGCTCGTTGCTCGGCTAAACTTGGCATTGGTGAATATTTATTTCTAGGAAAAGGCGAGGACAGTTCTGGGGGACGTGAACGGACTTCAATTTTAGCAGATTCGTTTGAAGCTATTATTGGTGCCATTTATCTGGACAGTGGTTTTGAAACTGCTGCTGGCTTTGTGTTAAAACAACTTCAAACTGATTTATTAGTCGTTGAACGCGGCGAATATGTTAAAGATTATAAAACCTTGCTACAAGAAGTCGTTCAGAAAAATATCGACAGTAAAATTATCTATGAAATTATTGAGGAAAGTGGTCCTGACCATCATAAAATGTTTAAAGTGGCAGTAGTCGTCAATACCAAACAGTTAGGTATTGGGCTTGGTAAGAGTAAAAAAGAAGCTGAGCAACTTGCCGCAAACCAGGCGTTAATTCAATTAAAAATCATAAGTGACTAAGGCTTCTGCCTTCGTCTCAAGACTTGGCATAAGCCAAGTCTTGTTTTATAATTTGGAGGCAATTATGAAGCATTATATTATTCCGGTCTTTATCCCTCATTATGGCTGCACACATGCCTGTGTATTTTGCAATCAGCGAAAAATAACTGGGAGGATGTCACCGGTATCAGCTCAAGAAGTAACAGGTATTATTAATGAACATATAGGAAGAATAACTGAAACGCGTCATATAGAAGTAGCGTTTTATGGTGGCAGTTTCACTGCTCTTGATATAAAAGTTCAGTCTGAGTTATTAGCACCCGCATACAGTGCTTTGCAGAGCAGCAAAATTAATGCAATTCGCATTTCTACTCGTCCGGATTGCATCAATGATACAATTGTACAAAATCTGATTGCATTCGGGGTAACAACGATTGAACTCGGTGTACAATCTCTTGACAATAAGGTACTAGAGGCAAGTGCTAGAGGTCATTCTGCGACAGATGTTGACCAGGCTGTTCATACTATTAAAAAGATGGGACTCCGATGTGGTATTCAATTAATGCCGGGCTTACCAGAGGAAGATTGGGTAAGTATGATTATCACTGCCCGAGGCGTAATAAGACTTGCTCCTGATTTTGTGCGTATTTATCCGACAATAGTGATTGCCCATACAAAATTGGCTGAAATGTACTATGATGGGAGTTATACAGCGCTAAATATATCCGCAGGAATCACTCGTGCTGCGTTTTTTAAAATAATGTTTGCACAACATAACATACTAGTCATTCGCACAGGGCTACAAGCAACTGAGGACTTAGATAGTAGTGATGTAGTCCTGGCGGGACCCTATCATCCTGCTTTTGGCGAAATGGTAGATTCTTATCTTTTTTATCTTATGCTTGTTCATTGTGTTGAAAGCCTTAGACTCGGAGAAAGTAGTAGTATTCTTATTCATCATCATTCTCGTGATACTTCTAAGCTTAGAGGTATGTCAAATAGTAATATTAAAAAATTACGCAGCATATATAATATAAGCAATCTAACCCTGAAGGCAGATGGTCAAAAGCTGGATGAGTTAATGATTGAGTACCAAAGTATATGCTATATTATTAATAAAAAAATGTTATTTCACATTTAATTTGTAAAAGAAGGAATTATTAGGAAAAGAACAGAATACTATATAGCATAGTACATAGTAAGCCCTGATACCAAAAGGAGGTTACATAATGGATGTTCTAAAAGTATCTGCAAAATCTAATCCTAAATCTGTAGCAGGCGCCTTGGCTGCGGTACTAAGAGAGAGAGGCACTGCTGAAGTACAGGCAGTGGGGGCTGGGGCGGTCAATCAATCGATAAAAGCAATTGCTATTGCTCGTGGGTTTGTTGCGCCTAATGGTATTAATTTGATTGCTATTCCCGCTTTCTCTGAGATTGTCATTGATGGTGAAGAACGTACTGCAATTCGTTTCATTGTGGAACCCAGGTAGTTTTTTATTTTTTAAAAGAAAACCTGTTTGCTATGCAAACAGGTTTTTTGCGCTACATTAGAAAGTATAAGCTTATTGTATAAACTACGGGTACATGGTAAACTTGAAAAGTTAGGAAACTGTAAAATATATAATATATGTGTGGTGATTTAGTATGCTATTACGAAGACTTGAAGCTTATGGTTTTAAATCCTTTGCTGATAAAACTGAAATAGAATTTGGACCAGGCATTACTGTTGTTGTCGGACCCAATGGTAGTGGCAAAAGTAATATTTCAGATGCCATTCGCTGGGTGCTCGGAGAACAAAGTGTTCGCACACTACGCGGGACTAAAATGGAAGATGTAATATTTGCCGGAAGTTCAGGACGCAGAGCGTTAGGGATAGCCGAAGTATCCTTAACTTTTGATAATAGTGATGGCATATTGCCTCTTGATTTTAATGAAGTTATTATTACTCGTCGAGTATTTCGTTCAGGGGATAGTGAATATTTTATAAATAAATCAATTTGTCGCTTGAAAGATATTTATGAATTATTAGCGGATACAGGACTTGGTCGTGATGCTATGAGTGTTATCGGCCAAAATAAAGTTGATGAAATATTAAATAGTAAACCTGAAGATCGTCGTTTAATATTTGAAGAATCTGCTGGTATTACGAAATATAAACAACGTAAAAAGGATGCATTGCGTAAACTAGAAGATACAACCCAGAATCTTATCCGGGTCTCAGATATAACAAATGAAATCGAGGGTCAGCTTGTTCCCCTCGCTGAAAGTGCCCAGCGCACTACAAAGTATAACAAACTACAGTCAGAATTAACTGCTTGCCAAGTAACACTGCTCTTAAACATCCTAGAAAAATCGGAAAAAATGGTAGAAAGCGCTATGTTGCAAAAAAACCATCTGACAGAACAGGAAGTGACTATCAGTGTCAATATAAGTTTAAAAGACAATGAAAAAATAAAAGCAACAACACAGTTAATACAAGTAGACGAACAACTTACTTCTTATACCAATTCTATTAATCAGACTGAAACAGAAATAGAAAGAATTCGCGGCAAATACGGAGTACTCAAAGAACGAATTACATATGGACAGCGTAGTCAAGAACGCACCAATGATGAACATGTTCGTATTGGAAAACAAAAAAATGAGCTCGAACAAAAAATGAGTGCAGTACATAACGCTCTTGCTGCTAAACAAATCATTGCTGAAAATCTGAATACATTGTTAGAGGACAAAAATTTATTATATCAGAAGATAATGACAGATATTGGACAAACCCAGAAACAGCTCGAAGCCAACCAAGAAAAGACTTTCGCGTATTTGCATGAAATTGTTGGAGAACGCAATACAGTGGCGACAATTGAACGTGATTTATCCAATATAGAAGTCCGTCAAAATAATTTTGATCAAGAATTTCAGGAATATAGCAATCAACTAACTCATATTGAAGCAGCATATAACAATATTGTTAGCGAACAGCAAGTCGTAAAAACTACCTTATCTAGACTATATAGTGAAAATAATGACCTGAACATCAGTAAACAAGCTAAGGAACAAAACCTACAGCACATTTCGCGGCAAGAAAAACAGTTGTTGACTCAAATAGATGAATTAAATTCACGGTTTAAAATACTATCAAGCATGCAAACTGAATATGAAGGCTTTGCCCGTGGCATCAAAAGTGTATTAAAAAGTGATGCCAGTTGGCATAGTGGCATTTGTGGCGCAGTAGCTCAAATTTTAACAGTGCCTGACAAATATGTTACAGCTGTCGAAATTGCCTTAGGCGGTGCCATGCAGCACATTATTACGGAAAATGCCGAGATTGCCAAACAGGCTATGGCCTTTTTGAAAACTAAAAATTTGGGACGAGCTACTTTTCTCCCCTTAGATACTATTAAACCCTTAAGACCACGGGATGGGGAAATAGCTGGGGCTAGAGCTCCAGGAGCCTTGGGATTTGCAGCTGATCTTGTCATTTCAGAGTCACGTTATCGCCCTGTTATAGAATATTTATTAGGTCGGACTATTATTGTAGAGAATATTGATATTGGGCTGCGCATTGCCAAACAACAGGGATTTTCCGTAAAAATAGTTACTCTAGAAGGGGAACTATTAAATCCAGGAGGATCCATGACAGGCGGTAGTACCAACAAACGGGATAGCAGTTTTCTGAGTCGTAGTAATACATTAGCAACTATTACACTAAAGATAGATGAGCTGAAGATTATATTAGCTCAGGTACAGCAGCAGGTAGACACTCTGAGAGCGGAGCTCCTAAATATCGAACAAGAAGTATCTATTATTCAGCAAAAACGTCAACAGATTGAAGTTCGTCAAGCTGAAATCGCGGTTCATACTGAAAAAATGCAACTCGATATAAAACGGTTGAACTTAGCACTCGATACCATAAATGAGGCTAGAACTAACTGTATACATGAGGAACAACAATTAACTGCAGCTTTAGCTAAGGCCAAAATAACAATTGCCCAATTAGAGAATCGGGATAATGAACATCAACAGAGCCTGACTATTTGGCAAGAAAAATTTGAAGAATTGCAACAGGCTAAAGAATTATTACAAACAAGTATCACTGATATTAAAATTGATTTGACTGCCGCTCAGCAAGAAATAACTGGGATTACCGCTAATTGCCAGCAATATGAGCAATCGAAACAATTGATAGAGCAGCAATTAGAACATTTATCAGCAGAAAGTAATGAGTTGGCATCGCAGATAGCCCAAACGACTCAGGAGTTAGCTGAGGCAACTGATCAACACGCTAATCTAACTGAACAAAAAGCCAACTATGAACAACGCTCTAAGGCCCAATATGCAATAAAGTTAAATGTTTTATCAGAGTTACAACAACTAGAAAAAGAATTGAAAGAATTACGGCGTAAGTCTCATGAAGTCCAAACCCGTCTACACGAGATAGAATTGATGGCAACAAAATATACCTATGAAGTTACCCACGCTCTTGAAAAGCTTACTCAGCATTTTTCTCTAACCAGAGAAGAGGCCAAGACTCTTTGCCGTGATGACAGTATGGAGAATCTCTCTAAGCTTGCTCGCGAGTTAGAAGGAGAAATTGCCGCTCTAGGTCCGGTAAATCATGCAGCACTTGCCGAGTATACTAGCTTGCAGTCAAGATATGATTTTTTACAAAAACAATATCAGGATTTAATAGATGCCAAAGAATATTTGTCATCTATTATCACCGATATTGATAAGACCATGTCCGTAAAATTTACATCAGCATTTACAAAAATTAATGAATATTTTAGCGATATTTTTGTTCGTTTATTTGGTGGTGGAAACGCTCAACTTAAGTTGATTGACCCTGAAAACATGCTCAGTACAGGAATCGAGATTATTGCACAACCGCCAGGCAAAAAACTGCAAAACCTAGTATTATTATCAGGTGGAGAGCGAACACTGACAGTAATAGCATTATTATTTGCCTTTTTGACCTATCGGCCGGCTCCGTTTATTGTGGTGGATGAGATTGATGCCTCATTAGATGAAGCGAATGTAAACCGATTGAGTGATTTTTTGCGTGATTATGCTCAGCATACCCAGTTCATTGTTGTTACCCATCGCAAAGGAACAATGGAAGTAGCTACAATTATATATGGAGTAACAATGGAGCAATCAGGGGTTTCCCGAGTGATTTCGGTTAAATTAATGGATAAAACAGGATAATTATAAATATTGGAGGAATTATATTATGGGATTTTTTGATAAATTAAAAGCGGGATTGGAAAAAACTAGGAAAAGCTTTACTGAGAAAATTGAACAGCTTGTGGTTGGTTATGCGACGATTGATGATGAATTTCTCGATGATTTGGAAGCAGTTTTATTGTCGGCAGATGTTGGTATACAAACCACGACTAAATTGATGGCTGATATTAAAAAAGGTATTAAAAATAAAGAAATAAACGGTCCTGAAGACTTAAAACCATTTTTACATACTAAAATCAGTGGAATGCTTTCAGAAGATGTAGCTGAGACAACAATGGCGGTCAGTGGTCCTACTGTCATTATGGTTGTTGGCGTCAATGGTGTGGGTAAAACCACCACCATCGGCAAATTAGCTAAGTATTATCATGAACAAGGCTTAAAAGTGATGCTCGCGGCAGCAGATACCTTTCGGGCGGCGGCTATTGACCAATTAGAAATCTGGGGAGAAAGGGCTGGTGCTGAAGTCATTAAACATAGTGAAGGATCTGATCCAGCAGCTGTAGCCTTTGATGCCGCAGCGTCAGCCAAATCGAAAAAAGTCGATCTGCTCATTATAGATACAGCTGGCAGGTTACATACCAAATCTAATTTAATGGAAGAACTCAAAAAAATAAGACGCGTAATCAGTCGTGAAATTCCTGGCGCTCCTCATGAGACATTACTAGTGCTTGATGCAACTACCGGGCAAAATGCCGTTAATCAGGCGAAAGTCTTTGGCGACGTAGCCGAGTTATCAGGTCTTGTACTTACTAAACTTGACGGTACAGCGAAAGGGGGTGTGGTGATCGCTATTAAAGCTGAACTGAATTTACCAGTCAAATGGATTGGGGTAGGGGAAGCTGCTAGTGATTTGCGCCCATTTGTACCTCAGGATTTTGTGCAAGCATTATTTGGTGACAAGTAAAAACACTTGACAACCTTATAATTTTTGCGTATACTATGACAGTAAAGTAATTGTCCTGCTCATGAAAAGGTGGTAGCACATGTTAGACAAAGTTTTGCGTATTGTCATATTGTTTGATTTTTATGGTTCATTATTGACTGATAAGCAAAGTCTTACTCTAGAGATGCATTACTTGAATGATTTCTCATTGGCTGAAATTGCTGATGAATTTGGTGTATCCCGGCAAGCCGTTCATGATATTTTGAAACGGGCAGAACAAATCCTTGCCGACTATGAAGACAAACTCAAGTTTGTTGAACGCCATCAGCGCGAACAACAGACTCTGCAACATATATATGAATTGATAGAGGGGTTGCCAGAAACAATAGGTGACATACCTGAACTACATTTAGCGAAAACAGAGCTGAATTGTTTGTTAGACTATTCAAAAGAGGTGTAATATGGTTTTTGAGGGTTTAGCCGATAAGTTTCAACAAACTTTTAAAAAGTTGCGTGGTAAAGGCAAACTAGCAGAGGCTGATGTCAATGAAGCTCTGCGGGAAGTACGGATGGCCTTACTCGAAGCAGATGTTAATTTTAAAGTTGTTAAAGACTTTATTGCCAAAATAAAAGAACAAGCCATTGGGCAAGAGGTAATGGGTAGCCTTACGCCAGCTCAATTTGTCATCAAGATTGTTAACGATGAACTGACTAATCTAATGGGTGGTACACAAAGCCGTATTACCGTTTCATCTAGGCCGCCAACGATTATTATGCTCGTTGGACTCCAAGGTGCTGGTAAAACAACAACTGTAGGTAAGCTGGCACATTTGCTTAAAAAACAAAGTAAGCGTCCCTTATTAGTGGCTGCTGACATATATCGTCCTGCTGCGATCAAGCAATTGCAGGTTCTCGGTGGACAGCTAGATATTCCTGTGTTTGCAATGGAAGAGTGCAAAGACGCCGTGCTGATTGCACAAAAAGCTATTGAGCATGCTCTATCCTACACCAGAGACACAGTGATTATTGATACTGCTGGTCGTCTACACATCAATGAAGAGTTGATGGAAGAATTAAAATCAATTAAGAAAACCGTTAAACCACATGAAATACTGTTAGTAGTTGATGCGATGACTGGTCAAGACGCAGTTGCTGTAGCCGAATCCTTTAATAAGGATTTAGGCCTTGATGGTGTAATTCTTACAAAACTTGATGGTGATGCTCGCGGTGGTGCGGCTTTATCTATTAAAGCTGTTACCGGTTGTCCAATTAAATTTGCGGGTATGGGCGAAAAACTTGATGCCCTGGAGACTTTTCACCCTGATCGTATGGCATCTCGTATTTTAGGTATGGGTGATGTACTAAGCTTAATTGAAAAAGCGAGTGCCTCGATAGACCTAGAACAAGCCAAAGAAATGGAGAAAAAATTCCGCAAAGATGATTTCAATTTAGATGATTTCTTGGAGCAATTGCAGCAAGTACGCAAGCTTGGTCCACTTGATCAACTGTTGGGTATGTTGCCTGGTATGGGTAATCTAAAAAAACTACAAGATGTAAAATTTGATGAAAAAGAATTAGTACGTATTGAAGCAATGATTCGCTCAATGACCAAAAAAGAACGGCGTGATTCATCGATTATTAACGGCAGTCGCCGTAAACGCATTGCCCTGGGTAGTGGTACTAGAGTGCAAGATGTTAATAAGCTAATTAAACAATTTATCGAAGCTAAAAAAATGATGAAGAAGTTTCAGGATATGCAAAAAGGTGGTAAAAAAGGTCTTGGTGGCTTTAAAATGCCATTTATGAAATAATATAGGCATAGATATTCTATGAAGGAGGTGATTCTTGTGGCAGTAAAAATTCGTTTAACACGTATGGGTGCAAAAAAACATCCTTTCTACCGTATCGTTGTGGCTGATTCCCGTTCACCACGTGATGGACGTTCTATCGAAACTTTGGGACATTATGATTCCACTGTTGAACCAGCAATCATTAAGATTGATGAAGATAAAGCTATTAGTTGGATGCAAAATGGTGCACAACCAACTGATACTGTAAAATCTCTTTTCAGTAAAACTGGTATCATGAAAAAATGGGATGAACTAAAGCGTACTAAGAAAGAGGCGTAATAACAATGAAAGAATTAGTTGAAGTTATTGCCAAAGCGTTAGTTAAAAACCAGAATCAAGTGAGTGTCACAGAAGTTTGTGATTCTTCAACCACCATTTACAGTCTTCGCGTCGCCCAAGAAGATATGGGTAAAGTCATCGGTAAACAAGGACGCATAGCGAAAGCGATGCGTACTGTTGTCAAAGCCGCAGCCATTCGTGAAAACAAAAAAGTAATGGTGGAGATTATCTAGTATAGTGTATTAAGTACGACAAAAACATAAATACTATTAGAGAAAAGGTTCAAATACAAGTTGCGCACTGGTTGCGTCATTGTAGATGAGCCTTTTCCGACAATTATGAAAGGTAGGGAAATCATATGGATAGCGTCACTTTAAAATGTCCAATAACCATCAAGTCTAAAGTTACTGAGGATTTGAAACAAAAGATCGTAGCTGACCTTCAGGATGGTATTAACAAAGTCGATATGGAACTACAACAAATTGCCTTTCAATCCAAGCGCATGATGGAAGAGCAAGCTCAGGTAGATGCCCAAGGACTTCCGGCACTACGTCAACACATTGAGGGTGAAAATCAAAAACGTTTTGATTATAAAAATCAAATGTTGGCTAAGCTTAAAGAAACTGAGAAATTAGAAATTGGTGCAGAAATTTCCCAAGGCACATTAGAACGAGTGATCACTCTTAAAGTTGGCGACAACTTAAACGAAGTTATGAGTGCTGAAATTTTGCTAGAAGACGGCAAAATTATCGCCTTTAGAAACTAAAAATCATGTCTGATAAGTTAATAACTATTGGGAAAATAGGTGCTCCTCAAGGCGTACGGGGTGAGGTTCGTATTATCCCGCTAACTGAATTCCCTGAACGTTTTAAAAAACTAAAAATCGCACTTTTTGATGATGGTACAAGTTTGCCTGTGGAAAGTGTTCGCTATCATCAACAATTTATATTATTGAAATTTCGTGGACTTGATGACAGAAATGCCATTGAACATTTGCGGAATAAGCTGATTAAAATTGAGCGTAAAGACTTGGTGCCATTACCTGAAGGTCATTATCATATTTTTGATATTATTGGTCTTTCAGTATATGACGAACAAGAAGAATATTTGGGTAAAATCTCAGATGTACTACAAACAGGCAGTAATGATGTGTATATTGTTGAGCAGAAGGGTAAACAGCCCGTACTCATTCCTGCCCTTAAAACTGTTGTTTTACATATTGATATTGCTGGTGGGAAAATGATTGTTAAATTGCAGGAAGAGTGGGAATAAGGATGCGTATTGACATTGTTTCTTTATTTCCTGACATGTTTGCCGGTCCCTTTGGTCATAGTATCTTAAAACGAGCGCAAGAGGCGGACTTGTTACATATAAATATAGTAAATCCTCGTGAATTTACTTTTGATAAACACAATACTGTTGATGACACTCCTTTTGGTGGAGGTGGGGGCATGGTGATGAAACCTGAACCCATATTTAGAGCTGTGGATAGTATTATTCAGTCCAGTAATATAACAAATAGGCGCATTGTGCTCATGTGTCCAGGTGGTTACAGACTAGATCAAGCCAAGGTCAAAGAACTCGCCAGTTATGAACAGCTTATTTTGTTATGTGGACATTATGAAGGCATTGACGAACGAGTTCGATTACATTTAGCCCATGAAACCATCTCGATAGGTGACTATGTTCTGACAGGTGGTGAATTACCGGCAATGGTTGTTGCTGATTCAGTAGCTAGAATGTTGCCTGGCGTACTTGGCTCTATTAGTTCAGCGCCCCAAGATTCTTTTTATAATGGATTGCTCGAATATCCACAATATACTCGTCCACGGGAGTTTGATGGTATGGAAGTACCAGAGATTATTTTATCTGGGGATCATGCTAAAATTAATCGTTGGCGACATAAAGAGTCGCTTAAAAATACTCTTGAGCGAAGGCCTGATTTACTAAGTAATAAAGAACTAAGTCTAGATGATGCTAAATTATTAGCGGAGATCATCGCTGAGCAGACTGGAGGTTAGAATGGCATTACCAATTTATCTGGGCCTAGTGCATTATCCCATATACAACAAAAATGATGAGGTCATTACGACAGCTATCACTAATTTTGATATTCATGATATTGCACGTACTTCCCGAACATATGATGTAAAAAAATATTTTATTATTCACCCCCATGAGAGCCAAACCAAGCTAGCCCAAGAGATCATGGATTACTGGCAAATCGGGTTTGGTGGTCAATATAACCCTGATCGTCTTGAAGCCTTTAGTGTCCTTGATATTAAATCTGATATTAAGAGTGCGGTGGAGTATATTACTGAATGTGAAGGAACTCCGCCGATCATTATTACAACAGATGCGCGCAAATTCCCAAACACCATCTCTTATCAACAGATGCGGGAACAAATTGAGAACTCTAGCAAGCCATATTTGATTCTATTTGGTACAGGTTGGGGTATAGAAAACTCAGTGATGGCGGAGTTTGATTATATTTTAGAGCCTATTTATGGTCCTGGTGATTATAATCATTTGCCAGTACGTGCCGCTGTGGCAATTATTTTAGACAGGCTTCTAGGGGAAAAATGGTGGGAATAAAAAATATGCTACTATCTTGAGTTTATAGTGAGAATATGTTATAATTTTTAAGGTGTAACGGACGGTCCACTGTACAATAGATATTGACATGAACGTCTAGGATAAGGAGGAAATAGATATGAATATTATTCAAGCATTAGAACAAGAACAATTACGTCAGGATATTCCAGCATTTAGAGCAGGAGATACTGTACGTGTTCATGTTAAAGTTGTGGAGGGTACTCGTGAGCGTATCCAAATGTTTGAAGGTGTAGTTATTGGCAGAAGTAGCGGCGGAATCCGTGAGACTTTTACAGTAAGACGCGTTTCTTACAACGTTGGTGTAGAACGTACTTTCCCAGTACACTCTCCACGTCTGGAAAAAATTGAAGTAGTACGTAAAGGTATTGTACGCCGTGCAAAACTATACTATCTGCGCAAACTTAAAGGTAAAGCAGCTCGTATTAGAGAAAGACGGTAGAAGCAATTTAGGGACTGTTTGCAGTCCCTTTTCTTCATTTGCGAAGGAGGTATATAACAGTGAGTAATAGTAATTTGGGCGAAGAAATAAAAGATTGGGTAGTT
>Ga0316604_10001144_pt1 | contig 25099 bp, 23 predicted proteins | sample OWC_soil_day20_C_FD_207650 | JGI IMG/M metagenome (GOLD analysis project Ga0316604, IMG submission 207650) | Wetland soil microbial communities from Old Woman Creek delta, Ohio, United States - OWC_soil_day20_CT | ecosystem: Environmental > Terrestrial > Soil > Wetlands | place: USA: Ohio...
CTCTGTGGTCTGTGTGTTGGCAGCGGGGAGGTCTTGTTCGCTGCCGATGACCAATACTTAGGTCGCATTCGTTCACGCCGAAACGGGCCGCCGTTGACAACTGCGGGTGAACGATTTGATCGGCAATCGCGATCGCGTGTAGGGGAACGTGAACGATGGCGAGATCTGTCCCGGCCACCGGCCAACCCGCGGCGGCGACCGAGGCAGGCCGTCAGAATGAAATTCATACGAAATTTCAGTTTCTTAACGGACCACCGTCCGGGGGCGGTCCATCCAGCTGTCTGAGCGAATAGCTCGTACTCCGCCCGCCGCTCTCATCCTTGACGAGAAGTCCTCGCGCGACGAGATCGTTGACGTCGCGCAGCGCCGTATCGGGCGACACTTTCGTCAGCTTGGCCCATTTGGACGATGTCAGCTTGCCCTCGAAGCCGTCGAGGAGCCGGTTGATCATCACCCGTTGCCGCTCGTTCAGCGGTTGCGTCTCCATCTCGCGCCAGACCGCGGCCTTGCGGAGAACGCTGGCCAGGATTGTCTCCGCCCCGTCGATGGCCCGGCCAAGGCAGGCCAGGAACCAGAGGAGCCAGTCGGTGATATCCAGATCGCCCTTCTGCATGCGCTCGAGCGTGGCGTAATAGTCCTTCCACTCCAGCCGGATCGCCGCGGACATGCTGTAGAAGCGCTGCGGGCTGGCCTCGGAACGGGCAAGCGCCATGTCGGCGATCGCCCGGGCAATCCGGCCATTGCCGTCCTCGAACGGGTGGATGGTCACGAACCACAGGTGGGCGATGGCCGCCTTTATCACCGGATCGATGTCCCCGTCGCGTTCGAACCAGGCGAGGAAAGCCGCCATCTCCCGAGGCAGGCGAGCCGCATTCGGCGCCTCGAAATGCACGCGCTCGTGTCCGTAGGGACCGGACACCACCTGCATGGGGCCGGACCTTTCGCCGCGCCACGCCCCGACGACAATCCGCGTCATGCCGCTTCGGCCGGTCGGAAACAGCGCGGCGTGCCAGTCGAACAACCGCGCTTCGGTGAGGGCCGCACCATAGGCCTGCGTGGCGTCGAGCATCATGTCGACGACGCCGTCGACGTCCCGGTCGACCGGCGCGAGCGCGCCGATATCCACGCCGAGGCGGCGGGCGATGGACGAACGCACCTGGTCGGTGTCGAGCCGCTCGCCCTCGATGTCGCTGGATTTCACCACGTCTTCGGTCAGTGTGTTCAGCACGGCCTCGGCCCTGAGATTGAAGCCGAGCGCCTCCATGCGGCCGATCAGCCGGCCCTGACGATGACGGACGGCCGCCAACGGCGCACCGACCGTCCGCTCGGACCATCTGAACCGGGGCCAATCTGACCGCTCGTGGATATAGGCCATAATCACCGCGCCTTTCGCGGCGAATATGCCCCTCTTTCTCCGCATCGGCAAGCATATTCACCGCAAAAAATGCGGCGATTAAGGTGATGATCTCCGCAGGCGTGGCCACGTCCGGCGTGCTTCCGGGCGTGGACTGGTCGACGGGGCCCGGCTCAACCGCAGCGGCAGTCTGGGGTCGCAACAGGCGTTCCACCGAAGGCCTGTACCCCCGCCGCCATCACAGGCCGCCTCAGGACGTAAGGCGCTGCCACAGCGCGTCTGGCGATCCTGAGTTGACCAGCGCCACGATGAGCACGATCAGCGCCAGGAGCTGGATCAGGACGATGCCGACGAGCTGCGAGCGGAACGGCTCCTTGCGCGTCTTGTGCCGGATCGTCTGCTGGGCGATCACGGTCCCGAGGCTGCCGCCCATCATGGCCAGGCTCAGAAGCGTCGACTCGGCAATCCGCCGCGAACCGGCCCGGGCCTTGGCCTTGTCGAACGCCATGGCGGCGTAGGCCAGCAGGTTTACCGCGACGACGTAGCTGATGACCCCGATCGCCAACTGCCCCGGCATGCCGCGTCCTCCATCTTTGGATCAGTATGGCCGACGCCGGTTAAGCCCGCACGAAGAACGGTGATCGGCTTCCTGTCGCCTCAACCGTCCGGTGGGCGGGGACGTAGCGCCCTGCGTGCCGGCGCAGTAGCCCAGCGCCGCGGGACATGACTGCAATGTGCGGTCACCGCCCGCTTTCCCGGCGGGCGGTGACCGGCAGTTTAGGGGGCGATCGATCGGACGGGGGAGATGACCGAACGCGATGGGCCCGTCGACCGTCGGACTGAGCCTTCACACCGCGGCCCCAGCGTCGAGGCTCTGGTGCCGTCGGGCCGGGGCTGCCTCCGGCGCGGTCATCTCCGGCCGAGGGCGGCGATGCCAACCGGCGGTTCGGGGCGGCGAATGAGGGCGTCCTGCAACGGCTCCAGGCTGGCCGTCCGCACCTGGTTGCGGCCGCAGCGCTTGGCCGCGTAGAGGGCCTTGTCGGCGAGATCGATGATGTCGGCATGGGTTGCGCCATGCTGAGGAAAGCAGGCGACGCCAAACGAGGCGGTCATCTGGAAGCGGTCGGGCGAGGGGCCGATGACCTCGGCCTCAAGGTCGGCGCGCAGCGCGTTGGCCCACGCCGCCGCCATGGCGGCCGTCCGGCCCGGCAGGGCGATCAGGAATTCCTCGCCGCCATAGCGGAAGGCCAGGTCGTCGTCGCCGCAGCGCTGCTTGATGCGGTCGGCAACAAGGACGAGGACATGGTCGCCGACCGGGTGGCCGTAGCGGTCGTTGATGGCCTTGAAGTGATCGATGTCGCACATCACGATGCTGAGGAAGCCATCGTCGCGGCAGCGGTCGAAGGCCTGCTGCAGGGCCGCGTCGAGATGGCGGCGATTGTACAGCCCCGTCAGGGCATCCCGGATGGATTGCTCGAGCAGCAGGGCATGCAGCTCCTCGGCGCGTCGTTCGGCGCGCTTGCGCTTGCTGATATCCAGCATGACGCTGGTGGCGATCGCCGTCTGGCCGAGCGTCTGCACGCTGCGATGCAGCTCGATGTCGATCTCGGCGCCGTCCTTGCGCAGGCCGCGAAACGTCTGGTCGAGGAACCCCGCTTCGTCCTTCGGCCGCAGGCTCAACTGCGCGGCGACGATCGGCTGGTCGGCCGGCGCGACGAGGCTGAGCAGATCGGCGCCGAGAAGCTCATCGACCCGGTAGCCGAAGATGTCGGCCAGCTTTTGATTGAGAAAGGTGAACTTGCCATCCACCGAGGTGGCGATGCCGACCAGCGGCTGGTTGAGCACGCTGAGCAGCTTGAGTTCGGACTCGCGCAGCTGGCGGGTCATCAGCTCGTTTTCGGCAAGGGCGGTTTCGAGCGCGGCGGTGCGGCGGCGCACCTCGCCCCGGAGGACGACGGCGGTCTGCAACTCGTCGAACTCGGTGCGGTAGTCGCCGGCGGCGTTGCGCTCCAGCCGGTTCATCAACGCCTCGATGACCTTGTTCTGCCGGGCGATCTCGGCCAGCAGCTGCTGTTGGTCGGACTCGGGTCCGAGAGCGCGACGGTCGGCCATCCCTATGTATCCCCTGGCAATTCGCCGATCGCCAGTCCTGTCAACGTATGATTGACGTGAATGCCATTGTATTGCTCACCATAGCTGGAAAAGCCGATGGTATTGTACCGGTCGAGCAGCCTTTCCACGGTGCTGGTTAAGTTTTTGCCGGCGATGTTGAGCTTTCTCAGGATGCAGTCAAACCCGATGACCAGCGCCGGATGCCCCAGGGTGTCGCGGATGTTGTCCAGCGAGGTGTCCATGTTGGCGATGACGTCGGTCATGCTGGCAACGCGCAGCACCATGCCCTCGTCAATGGCGCAGTAGAACGTCAGGCTGCCGTCGGCATTGGCGCTCTGGATCGCCCGAACGTAGTTTGTTCCATCGAGAAGAATGACGATGGGCGAGGCGGCGAACCTTGACGGGCACAGGGTCCTGGGGTCGGCATCGATCACCCGGGCGTATTCCTCGACGGCGGGCAGCCCGTTGATTTCCCGCACCAGACGACGATCCGGTTCGGCTTCGGTGACGACGAGCCGTTCCTCCATCGGCGCAAAGTTCTGGATCTTCAGCGTCTGGAAGGGCCGCGACGTCGCCACCAGCAGGAGCACCGCGGCGTCGTGGTGAAAGCTGCCGTCGGCATAGACATGGGTGCGCACGAAGCGCTGGTCGTCGCCCGCCGATCCGCCGACCAGGAAGATGTCGCCAAAGGCGTTCTGAAAGGCCCGGGAGACCAGCTCCTCGCGGATGGACAGCCCGTCGATCAGCGACAGCGCAAATCGGTTGGTCAGCCGGTCGCCGGGGGCGATCAGGCTGTCCAGTTCCTGCAACTGCGACTGGACGAGGGCGCGGGCCGAGGAAAACTCGAACCGCCTGAGGTCGGTGACGAGCCGCCCCGCCGCCGCAAAGGAATCGCGCGGAAAGCTGGCACCGCACAGGCTGTGGTCGAGATATCCGGTCGGGCCGATTTCGCCCGACGTCGTGCAGCCGAACACCGCCACATCCGGGAACTGGATCGCCATCTCCGCGGCGATGTCATCAAGCGCATAGCGGCTTGAGCAGAAGAACAGCACGAAGGCCATGTCGGCCTGCCAGACCCCGTCGCGAAACTCGCGAACGGCAGCGCGCGCGTCCACGTGGGTCGACTGAAATCGGCGAATGGGGTTGCGCATGGTCTGCGGTGGTCTCTGGCGCCAAGTGCCCGCAATACTACCGCCCGGCTATTTCAATAGTCTTAGCAAAGGTTAGCTTTGTTTATGAATAGGGTAGTGGGTTTATCGGATGGTATAAATAGCGATGGGTGGTGTGGCGAGAGTGGTGCCGCTCCATTCGCCCGTTGCGTCGCGTGGAATTCCTGACGAAGCGCAGGACCCGCCGTGCTGGTCATCTCGGCCGCTCGCACCGCGCGGAAGCGGTGGGCGAAGGTCGCTTTTGGGGAAACTGCGGAGCCGAAAGGCGGAAAGGGTGGGTGGGGGGACTCTTTCCTTCTTCGGAAAGGATGTCAGCATTGCGCCCTCGTTGCGGCCGTCACTTGGTTCAATTTGCGCGCTCGGAATCAACCATTCGTTCGCGAAACACACTTCTGTGCTATATGCCAAAATCCTTCGCCCAAATTGTCAATGTTCGCTCGTGGGCACGGACCTATTCATAGCCCAGCTTAGCCTTCGCGAGTGAGGCGACTGAGCGTGAAAGAGCAGCATACTCCTTCGAGGCGTCGGTTTCGCGGCAGAAGTCCTCCCACAGGATTTGCTTTAGGGAAGGATTGCGGCAGCGCTCAACCACCTCCAACATCTTCATCAAGGCGGTGATTCGTGCTGCCCGCCGTTCAAAGAGTTCGGCTCTATTTAACTCCAAGAGGTGTTCAGTTAACGCTGCGGCGTCTCGTCCTGGTCTTGGATAAATCAAAGCACCCACATGCCAGAACTCCTGTTCTGGGTCTGCGACGTATGGGTCAACGAATGTTTCGTGATCTATGGTTGCGTTCGATTTCTTCGTGTTGCAAACATCACAAGCAAGCGTGAGATTCGACCAACTGAACCATTTCGCAGGGTTCGAAGATTTTGGTACGACATGCTCTATGTCACCAAAAGTAACGTGTCTGAGCTTACTTTCACAGTATGCACATTTGCCGTGTGTCTCAGCAACAAGGGCACTTTTGATATCAGGATGGTTGTAGCGTCCTTTTTCCGTTTTGGTCGGTTCTTCACCCTTCGCAAGTTTGCTCACGACCGTGGCGGTCCAAGCCGCTGAGTTTGCGGTTAAGAATGGGGGCGCATCTCCCTTCTCGATCCTAATCATTATTGCCCCCTAGTTAGGGCAGCAAGCGCATCGGGATATAAATCGTCGTACCCTAATTGTGAGAGCTCTCGCCGAATCTCCAGCAGCGTCTCGCTTGTGATCTGCCGGTTGCGGTAGCGGGCGACTACGTCTGCAAGGCCCTCTTCGACCCACTCAGGAATGGTGGCGGGAACTCCGAGTACTTCCCGGAGGATTTCACTGGCGTTTCCTGCTTTGTTGATCGTGTCGAGCTTAAGGCTCACTACTCGGCTGGTTTCTGTCGGCATAACTTTTTCGCCGCTTTCCAGCTCGCCCGTCTCGGTGCTGATATAGCGCAGAATGAAGACATTCGAATCTCGCACCGACGAGACCATGAATGGGCTGTGCGTAGCGATGATAAACTGAGCTTGCGGAAACGTGGTTAGGAGCCGCCGTAACAGCGACCGCTGCATGGTGGGATGGAGATGGTTTTCGGGTTCATCTATGGTAACGACGAACTCTTCGTGCAGCAGCGAGAACATATGGAGCCGCCAAGTTAGGTCGATGATGGTCATCACTCCACCTGACGAGGCATCTATCAAGAATTCACCTGATTTTGTCACGAGCACGACCTCAGGAGGTCGTACGGACAAATCAATGAAACCAAGTGACTCGGGCAACATTTTCCGTAACGCGTCTACGTACCCTTGATAGGCGCTGAGGACCTCCTTGTTTCCCAGAACGTGAGTGTTGCCCTCTCCAAACATAGCCATCGCAATGATGGCCTCTTTCATTCGATAAATCGGAGAATAGCCTGTGTGACCTCCTTGGTAGATGTTAAGTATCTCTCCATTATAGTTGTTGAATGCAGTCGCGGCATTTATGATTGTCGTGGGTATCTGTCCGACCTGTTGAAACACAGAGACGGACGAATGTGAGTCTATGTGAATTCCTGGTACCGATTGCTGGTTCGTTATTCCAATGCTGTATTGAACGTCAGTCCGAATTGGTACTTGGATTTGACCTTCACTCTTGTTGTCGTACCTGATCGTGCCAACATTCGAAGTGTCGGGCTTGCCGGTCCAAAAACGACGCCAGAGTGTCGCGACAACGCCAGTAAACAAACCCGTAAGATATGAGTAGCCTCCGCTCTCGTTTCGGACTGGAGTGGCGAGGAATGGTCGATCGAACCCGAAATGACGCGTGAAGATCCTGAGGATTGAACTCTTTCCTGCCCCATTGGCGCCGGTTAGGATAGTTAAGCGGGGATGAAGCTCAATCTCAACATGGCCAAATTGACGCCAGCCCTCGATCTTCAGGTAGCTAAACTTCGTCATGTAGAAGACTCCTAGAGCAACGAGAGTACGTCCGAGATTGCAGATACAAGCTCGTGCGCCCACGTTGGTCAACTATGATTTCTTATCCTAGCAGGCGACAGGCTTGCTCCATCGTAGTGTCCTTTTTTCCACCCATGCGCCGCAAAGCTGACAGTCCGCTTCCGGCCCACGCCGGACTTCCGAGCGTGGTCGAACCAGCGCCCCCATCTGACCGTTCCCCCATCAGGGCCGCACAGCCCTCCGGTTCCCCCCTTCAGCCCCGCCGCCCCGCCTTGGTCGCCCCAGCCGGCCATCGACATGGATGCGGGTTGCCTTTCGCTCCCTTCCCGTCCATATTGTAAATATATTTACAATATCACCAGGAGCCATAGATGAGTATCGCTCACCGGATCGACATTGACGCCCCTGCCGAGGCGGTTTTTGCGCTTTACGCGGCGGTGGAGTCGTGGCCGGACTGGGACAGCGAGACGGTGGCGGTGCATCTGCCCGACGGCTTGCGTGCCGGGGCAACCGGCTGGTTGAAACCACGCAGCGGCCCCAAGGCAAACATCCGGGTGGCTGAGGTTGTCCCGCGCCGGTCGTTCACGATTGAGGGGCGGTTGCCGCTTTGCCGGATGCTGTTCGGCCATGAACTGTGGGGAAACGCGGCGCAGACCACGGCGACGCACTGGGTTCGCTTCACCGGCCCGCTGGCCTTCCTGTTTCGGCGCCTGATCGGCGCCGGCATTGACGCTACCCTTCCCGCCACCCTGCGTGGTCTGAAGCGGGCAAGCGAGGGGGAGGGGCGGTGACGTCGGCCAAACCCTGGGAGGACATGTCGATCCACGCCGGACCGCAGGACAGTCCGGGGTTCGTCTTGTGGCGGGACTTCATGCGCTGGCAGCGCCAGCTGAATGCCCAGCTGAAGCCGCTTCGCCTCACGCAGCCGCAGTTTGCCGTCCTTGCCGTCTGTGGCTGGCTGACGCGCGACGGGCGGGACGTGACGCAGCAGGAGCTTGTTGATTTTCTCGATATGGACCGGATGCACATCTCGCAGATTGCAACGCGGCTGGAGCAGGACGGGTTGATCCGGCGGCGGGCGACGGCAAGGGACCGGAGGGCGAAGCTGGTCAGCCTTACCGCCGCCGGTCAGGCGATACTGGAGCGCGCCATGCCGGTTGTGGAGGCGTTCGACCGGGCTTTCTTCGCATGCCCGGCCCGCTAGTCGGCCTCGGCCAGCCGTGTTGGCCGTGGTCCACCGGCGATTGCGTTGAGAAAAAAGCGATGGTATTCAGACGCTGTGCTTGAAGAGAAAGGAGGGTCACATGCATAACTTTCATATCCGGTCACACCGGACACGTGGTCCCGTCTCTGCCCTGCAAATGCGTTTGCAGGGCTGACCAGAGGCCTTTCTCGCTCATCTCCTGGTCTGCCCTTTGTGAGCCGTAGCGCCGAGCCTTCGCTCGTGCCGGCTGCGATCTCCCATTTGCCGCGCATCCCGCATCGCATCGGCCGCGCGCCCGCGATGCGCCCTGTGCCGGCGTCAAGACCAGAGACCTGACATGAGCCTTCTCAACCTGCGCACTCTCGGCGTGACCTTCGCCAGCCCGCTGTTTTCGGGACTGAACCTGACCGTCAATGCCGGCGACCGCATCGGCATCGTCGCCGCCAATGGCCGCGGCAAATCCACCTTGATGAAATGCATCATCGGCACCATCGACCCCACGGAGGGCGAGATCACCCGCGCCCGCGGCCTGACCATCGGCATGGTGGAGCAGGATGTGCGGCCGGCGCTGATGGCGGCGACCTTCCGCGATGCGGTGCTCGACGCGCTGTCGGCCGACCATATCGACAGCGAAAGCTGGCGCGCCGACGTCGTTCTGGACGGGCTGGAGGTGCCGGAGGCGCTGCGCGAACGGCCGCTCAAGGCGTTGAGCGGCGGCTGGCAGCGGCTGGCTTTGATCGCCCGCGCCTGGGTGAGCGAGCCGGACGTGCTGCTGCTCGACGAGCCGACCAACCATCTCGACCTCGCCAAGATCGCGCTGTTGGAGAGCTGGCTGAACGCCTTGCCGCGCGACACGCCGGTGCTGCTGGCCAGCCACGATCGCGCCTTCCTCGACGCGGTGTGCAACCGCACGCTGTTTCTGCGGCCGCAGAATTCGCAAGGCTTCGCGCTGTCCTACAGCCGGGCGCGGCTGGCGCTGGACGAGGCGGACGCCGCCGATGCCAGGCGCTATGACCGCGACATCAAGACGGCCGACCAGTTGCGCCGGCAGGCGGCCAAGCTGAAGAACATCGGCATCAATTCCGGCAGCGACCTGTTGGTGGTCAAGACCAAGCAGCTGAAGGAGCGGGCCGACAAGCTGGAGGATACGGCAAAGCCCGCCCATCTCGAGCGGTCGGCCGGCGCCATCCGGCTCGGTAACCGCGGCACCCACGCCAAGGTGCTGGTGACGCTGGACGACGCGGCGGTGACCACCCCGGACGGCACACTGCTGTTCAGGACGGGCAAGCGGTTCATCTGCCAGGGCGACCGGATCGTGCTGCTCGGCCGCAACGGCACCGGCAAGACCCGGCTGGTGCTGATGCTGCGCCGGGCGATCGCCGATCCCTCGGTGTCGGTGGAGGGCATCAAGGCGACGCCCTCGCTGGTGCTGGGCTACGGCGACCAGGCGCTGGCCGATCTCGACGACCGGCACAGCCCGCATGACACCATCACCCACCGCTTCGATGTCGGCGACCAGCGCGCCCGCACCCTGTTGGCCGGCGCCGGCATGACCATCGACATGCAGGCCCGGCCGGTGGCCGAGCTGTCCGGCGGGCAGAAGGCGCGGCTCGGGCTGCTGGTGCTGCGGCTCAAGGAGCCGAACTTCTACCTGCTCGACGAGCCGACCAACCATCTCGACATCGACGGACAGGAAGCGCTTGAAGGCGAGCTGCTGGGCCACGGCGCAAGCTGCCTGCTGGTGTCGCACGACCGCAGCTTCGTGCGCGCCACCGGCAATCGCTTCTGGCAGATCGACGGCCGGAAGCTGATCGAGACGGACAGCCCGGAGCCGTTTTTCGAGGCTGCCAGAAGCTGACGAAGAGCGCAAACGCAGGGTCTGGAGCCTCTTCGGTGACATCAGGTTCATCGGAGAGGCTGCCTTCGTTTTCAGGCAAGCCGGACCCGGCGTGGTCCGGCGCAGCCCCTCAGCCTGCCGCCTTGGTGGCCACCCAGATCATGTGGCGGGCGCCCCGCTTCTTGCCATTGGCGCGCGTCGGCACCTCCGTCACCGTGAACCCCACCTTTTTCAGGCGGCGCGTGAAGGCCGGATCGGGCAGTGACGACCACACCGTGAAGACGCCGCCGGGCCGCAGCGCCTGCCAGGCGGCGGTGAGGCCGGCGATGGTGTAGAGCGCGTCGTTGCCCTGCTGCGCCATGCCCTCGGGGCCGTTGTCGACGTCGAGCAGGATGGCGTCCCAGCTGTTGGCGGCGGCGCGGATCACCACGCCGACGTCGTCCTGACGCACGGTGACGCGCGGATCTTCGAGGCAGCCGGCGAACACCTCGGCCATCGGACCGTGCGCCCAGTCGATCACCGCCGGCACCAGTTCGGCGACGGTGACGCGCGCGCTGTCATCCAGCGCCTTTAGCGCCGCCCTGAGCGTGAAGCCCATGCCGAGGCCGCCGATCAGCATCTTCACCTGCGGCCGTCCGGCCAGCGCGGTGCAGGCGAGCGTGGCCAGCGCCTCCTCCGAGCCGGAGAGGCGGGAATTCATCAGCGTGTTGGTGCCGATCATGATGGAAAACTCGGTGCCGCGCTGCATCAGCCGCAGCTCCACGCCGTCTTCAGTCTTCGCGGCGCCAAGCCGGATCCAGGGAAGCATTCAAAACACCCATCAGGAGAAAACAGCCGGCATCCTACACGAGGGCGCATCGATCGCACAGGGAGCGATGGAGCGGGAGGGGCGTCGGGGGGAGAGTGGCGTCGGGGCGGAGGAGGTGGGCCGAATTCAGCGGCTGGATCGGGCCTGTGTCCGGACCTTGCCCGGCCCGACCATGTGTAATACATATTGGTACAGGCTGATTTATCAGGAACAGGAAGGAGCCCCGATGGCCCGCAACACGTCCGTGACGCTCGGGGAGCACTTTGCCAGTTTCATCGGTGATCAAGTGAAGGCCGGCCGCTACGGCTCGTCCAGCGAGGTTGTGCGGGCGGGGCTGCGGCTTCTGGAAGAACACGAAGCCAAGGTGAAAGCCCTGCAAGAGGCCCTGATCGCCGGGGAACAGTCCGGCGAGCCCCAGCCCTTTGATTTCGAGGCGTTCAAGGCCCGAAAGCGGGCGGAGTATGAGGGCCGATGAAGGCCCTTGCCCTCTCGCCCGCCGCCGGTGCCGACCTTGATCACATCTGGACCCACAGCGCCGAGCATTGAGGGGCAGATCAGGCCGACCGCTACACCGACGACATCCGGGATGCCTGCCAGGCTCTGGCCTCCGGCATCAAACAGGGCCGGCCGGTCGACGTGCGCTCGGGCTACCTGAAATACGCCACCGGCACACAGATGATCTATTTTCGCGACCACGGCGATCGGCTGGACATCATCCGTATCCTGCATCAGAGGCAGGACGTGAACCTGAGCCTGCCGATTTAGCCGCCCAAGCTTCCTCACGCCTTCCGCCTGTGGTCGCGCTGCCGTCTACATTGCGGAATACGCGTCTGTGTCCTGTGGAATTTCAAGCGAGTCGAGGGGGACGGCGAACTCGGTGTATCGCGCGCAGGGCCGGTCGGAGATCTGCGTCGTGCCCTGCATGACCACAAGGCCAGACCACGCCGCCGCCCCCACCCGACCGCTGCCCTCGCTGGTATAGACGATGTAGCTGTACTCGCCGTTCCTGAACCGGATCTGGTATGCCATGCCGGCGAACCGCTGGGTCAGCTGGAAGACGTTTGCCGAGGCTGGGGTGCCGACGATCGACATCTCATCCTTGATGCCGGTTCCGTAATGATAGGTGAGCCGTCCGTCGCCTCTCGTCACGGAAACCATTTTGTTGCCGATCGAACATGCGAACACCGTCGTGGCGTTGCCTTCGGCGTGACCGGTCGACGCAGGACCAAGGGCGAGCAGCGCAACCAGTCCCGCTACCATCATCGATGTCATGCGTCACTCCCTTCACCGCGCCATGGCGGTCTGTGCCGGGGCCATCCGGGGTCGGCGCCGCGTTCGTCGCGCGTCGAACAGTGGAGCCCAAGTCTGCGCCATGCATCAGCGGCCGTCGAGCGGCACGGTCGCCGTGACGACCTTGCCCTTGGCGCGGCCGGTCTCGATGTAGGCGAAGGCATCGTTGAGCTGATCGAACGGATAGATCCGGTCGACAACCGGCCGTATGGCGCCGGCTTTGACCAGCTCGGCAATGCGACCAAGCTGCGCGCCGTCCGCGCGCATGAACAGGAAAGAATAGTCGATGCCCCGCCGGTTCGCCTTGCGCCGGATGCCCGCGCTCATCAGGCGAAGCAGCAGTTTCAGCGCGATGTTCAGCCCCTGCGCCCTGGCGAAGGCCGGATCGGGCGGGCCGGAAATGGAAATCAGCTTCCCGCCCGGCTTGAGGACCTTCAGCGATCGCTCAAGCGTATCCGCATCCTGGCTGTTGAGCACGAGATCGTAGCCCGAAATTTCATCCTCGAACCGCTGGCTGCGATAGTCGATGACGATATCGGCGCCGAGTTTGCGGACCATCTCGGCATTGGCCGCGCTGGTGGTCGTGGCGACGGTCGCGCCGAGGTGCTTGGCAAGCTGGATCGCTATCGTGCCGACACCGCCCGACCCGGCGTGGATCAGCACTTTATGCCCGCGCTGCACCTGCCCGTGTTCGACGAGCGCCTGCCATGCGGTGAGCGCCACCAGGGGCAGGGAGGCGGCCTCCGTCATCGACAGGTTCGCCGGCACCAGCGCCAGGTCGGCTTCATTCACGGCGATCATTTCGGCAAAGGCACCGATCTGACCGTCCCGGGGACGCGCATAGACCGCGTCCCCTTCCTTGAAACGGCTGACCTTCGCACCGACCGCCACCACCTTGCCGGCCAGATCGTGGCCAAGCACGAGCGGCGGCTTGTAGGGCAGGATCGGCTTGAACGCGCCGTCGCGGATCTTGGCGTCCAGCAGGTTGAGGCCGGCCGCCTCGATCCGGACGAGGACATCATTCGGACCGGGGACCGGGGCGGGCACCTCGCCCAGTCGCAACGCCTGCGTCTTGCCGTAGCGATCGAGGATATACGCCTTCATGGACATTTCCTGTTCACGTGCTGGCGGGGTAATCGGTGTAGCCCTGCGCGCCACCGCCGTAGAGCGTTGCCATGTCGAGCTGCGCGAGCGGACGCCCGGTCTTCAGGCGCTCGACCAGATCCGGGTTGGCGATGAAGTCATGGCCGAAGGCGATCAGGTCCGCCCTGCCGCCGGCAAGGCGTTCGTTGGCAAGGTCGAGAGTGTAGCCGTTGTTGGCGATGTAGGCATTGCGAAACCGCTGGCGCAGCGCACCGTAGTCGAACGGAATGGCATCACGCGGACCGCCGGTCGCTCCTTCGACGACATGGATGTAGGCGATGCCCAGCCCGTCCAGCGCTTCGGCGACATGGTTGAACTGCCGCTGCTCGTCGCTCGCCGGCACGATGCCGCTTGCCGGAGACACCGGCGACAGGCGGACGCCCGTGCGGCCGGCCCCGATCTCGCCGGCCACCGCCGCCGCGACGTCGACCAGCAACCGGGCGCGGTTGTCGATCGACCCGCCATAGGCATCGGTGCGGACATTGGCCGTCTCGCGCAGGAACTGATCGAGCAGATAGCCATTGGCGCCGTGGACTTCGACGCCGTCGAAGCCGGCCGCGATGGCATTGGCGGCCGATCGGCGGAACGAGTCGACGATGCCGGGAATCTCGTCCAGGTCGAGCGCCCGAGGTGCGGACACATCGGCGAAGCTGTCGTTGACGAACGTCTTGGCCTCGGCCCGGATCGCCGATGGCGCTACGGGCGCCTTGCCGTCATGCAGGTCGACGTGGCTGACCCGTCCGACATGCCAGAGCTGCACGAAGATGCGGCCGCCCTTGGCGTGAACGGCCTCCGTGACCTTGCGCCAGCCGGCAATCTGCTCGGCGGTGTAGATGCCGGGGGTGTTCTGGTAACCCTGCGCCTGCTCGGACACCTGGGTCGCCTCGGTAATGATCAGGCCGGCGCTGGCGCGCTGGGCGTAGTAGTCCGCCGCCAGCGCGCCGGGCACGAGGCCCGGACCGGCACGGTTGCGGGTCAGAGGCGCCATGACGATATGATTGGCAAGCGGAATGCCGGCAAGGTCGAAGGGGGAAAAGAGTTTGCTGTCGGTCATCTTTGGTCTCGCAAGGGGCGCTGCTCAGGCAGCGGTGTAGCGCGGAGCGGGGTGGATGGCCTGAAATCCGGGCACCATCGCCCGGCGGGCCGCGTCGAAAGCGTCCCACAAGGACCCATCGTGGAGGGGAGGGATCGTGATGGCCTCGCGGCGATCGAAGCCGACAAGCGCGGCATCGACCAGGTCGTTCACGTCCATCATCGGCGGCAGACTTGCCTCGTCGGCGCCGGCCCGGCCCCCCAGTTCGGTGCGCGTCGCGGCCGGTAGCACCGCCTGGACGTAGACGCCCCTCGGGCCAAGCTCGAGGGCAAGGCCCTGCGACAGGAACAGCACGAACGCCTTGGTCGCGCCATAGACGGACATGCCGATTTCCGGGGCGAGTCCGACCACGGAGCCGATATTGATGATGGCCCCTTCGCCGCGTGCGGCAAGGCGCGGGGCGACGGCGCCGGCAAGGCGCGCCACCGACGTCGTGTTGAGCGCAATGAGATTGCCAATGGCATCGGTGGACTGGTCGACGAACTGGCCGCCCAAACCGGCGCCTGCGTTGTTCACGAGTATGCCGATACGATCGTCGTCGCGTAGCCGCGCTTCGATGACGGCCAGGTCTTCGGAGCGCGTCAGATCGGCGGGGAGCACGTCGACCGCGACGCCGGTCTCCTGCGAGAGGCGCGCGGCGGCCGCTTGCATGCGCGCCTTGTCCCGCGCCACCAGCACCAGATCATGGCCTCGCCGCGCGAAGCGGTCCGCATACGTCGCGCCGATGCCGGCGGAAGCGCCGGTGATGAGGACGGTGGTCTTGGTCATCCTATTGCCCTTTCTGACGGAGATCGATATATTCATGACGGTCATCATGTTTCGTTTTATATGACGATCATCATGATTATGTCAACGGGTGCCATGGAGTTTTGCGATGAAGGTCAGCCGCGAGCAGATGGCCCAGAACCGCCAGCTCATTCTCGACGAGGCCAGCCGCCTCTTTCGCGAGCGCGGCTTCGATACCGTCACGGTTGCCGACGTGATGAAGGCGGCCGGCCAGACGCATGGCGGCTTCTATGGCCACTTCAAATCGAAGGACGACCTGATCGCTGCGGCCATCGCCCACTCCCTTTCGGTCGAGGCGCCGGCAGGCACCGACCTTCAGGGCTGGATGGATGCCTATCTCTCGCCGCTGCACCGCGACCACCCCGCGCAGGGCTGCCCGGTGGCAAGCCTTGCCGGCCTCCTGCGTCAGCAGGGTCCGCAAGCGCGGGCGGCGATGAGCTGCGGGCTGGAAGATCAGATTGAACGCTTCGCCCGTGCGCTACCGGGCGACGACGCCGCCGAGCGACGTCGCGCCGCCATCGGGCAATGGTCCGCGATGGTCGGCGCCGTCATTTTATCGCGTGCGGTGGACGACACCGCTCTGGCCGACGAACTGCTCAGGCAAACCCGTGCCTGGCTCGGCGCCGTCGGGTCTGCTGCCGACGAAGGAGATCACCAGAAAGCGATCGGGGCATGACCGGGCGTCGTTACGACGCGGACCGGGCCATCACGCTCGAGAAGACATCGGAGCCGATAAGCCGAAAGGCGGATGTCGTGGACGAAGAGGACACCTGTTTCATAGGGAAGCTACGTCAGCTTTGCGCCCTCAAATGCGCCATTAGAAACGCGGCTGCCCTTTGCCAAAAGCCGACATATGTGTTCGAATCCAGACCGGTCCGCCAGCAAGTTCTAGCGTAGTATGGCGTGTCGGCGGTGGCCGAATCGTGGAATTGTCGTTCTCTATGCCGCTTGCTGATGAGACTTTATGGCAACATTGCGCCTATCCAGATCATCGCGACAGACAGATGACGCGCCTGGAAGCGGCCGTCCCGCGTGGACCACTTTAGTTGCCTGCCTTGGGCCAGTTGGGCTCAACCTTTGATTCGCCAGCAGATGCAGGACACTTGCAGACAATCGGGCTGCTCAGAGTCTAGTTCAGCTCGTCGATATTAGCTGATCGAGGAGCTCAGAGATTATTAATTGCACGTACTCATGCGCCCCTTGGGGATACCAGATGGCGTCGATACTCAATCCGGCAAGGCGAGCGTTTCGCTCCACCAGATCAGCTTCGACTGCCGGAGCTTCAAGTACCGCAAAGTGACGAGGCACATTCGCGAGCCCGGCCTCGATCACAAGGCTTTCGAAGACACTGAGCGTTCTGTCTTCGACAAGGCTACAGCCAAGGAAAAGGATCGATCCGTGTTCAAACACGTGTCGAAGCTTTCGCGGAAGCGCCCGCTTCATGTCCGGCATCCCTACGCCGTAGCTGTCGTCGTACTGGCTGCCGCTTAAAATGTAGCTGGCGGGCGAGCGAATATCTCCATGCACCTTAAGGAGGGCTCGCTGCCCGTTGGATTGCGCTCTTATTATGCGGGCATTATCTTCTGTAGCAGTTACCAACTCCGGTGAGGATTCGCCCAACCCGATCAAAGCTTGCTCTAACACGCGATCATAGTTGGTAGTGACGATCACGCTTTTAGTTAGTTGGATCACCATTGTCGCGAGGCTGACATCAACGACGGTGCGGTCAAATGCGTCGCGCATTTCTTGTAGAAAGAGGCCCTGACCTCTTGTTGCAATAATTTCATCTATAATCGCCTCATACTCGCCCTTTTTTAGGCGATCCAAAACGGTCGCCAGATCAAATCCCGCACTCTTGGCCTGGTGCAAGATGTGGGCGGTCCATGTCGGTAAGGAGGCAGCGCAGGAGATTCCTGCCCCGACGAACGGCACCACGTGCTGTACCTTTAGTGGCTCCAGAAGGGCGTTGAAATGAGCTCGATTTTTTCCAAACCAATGATCATCTAAGCGTCCGTAGCCGAGCGCGAATTCCAGGCGACGCGTCTGAAAGCGCTCAAGCTCTTCCCCATATGCGACGCGATCCCCGGCAAATAGTGCTTTACTAGGAGATACTACTTTTCCGATGCCCAGCGCTTTGAGAAGGCTGGTCGCCTCGTCATCGTCGCTGTCCAGCCAAGCATTGAACGTCTTGCGATGTTCATAGGCGGCATGATCGTCGTCTGCACACCATTTACCTGCCGACACGCGCTGACGCCTTCCCCTCGGCGGGAAATAACCGACCGAGTTCGAGCATCGCCGACTGAACGCTGAATTCGGTTAACCCCAGCTTGGCGACTTTATGGCGCCAGACATCAAGATCACTGATGTACGCGAGAACCCGTTTGGGTGTGACGGGCTGGCCTTCGCTCCGCAAGGCACACACGGCATAGTCAATCGTCGCGAGGCGCTCCCATTCTTCGTTTTTCCGCAGCGCGAACGTGTCACGGACCCAGATGGCGATGGATTGAAGCTCGCTAGTAGCCTTCGCATACTCAGCGTTTGCACCTTTGATATGACCAAATCCGAAGCGGCCTCGCGCCTCTCTGATCCAACCCTGCGATTTGGCGACAGAGATCCCACCCGAATAACGCATCTTCGGATTGTAAGGGCCTGCGGCCTTGCGAAGGTAGTCGCTGTTGACTTGATCGTCTCCTATCCGGCGACGCGCAAAATAAACGGCCTTTTGAAGGCGAAAATTTCCTACCGGCTCGGCGGATCGATCAAAGAATGCGCCAACTACGGCAGAGACGAGGACTGCTTCAAAAGTCCGGTCGTCGTCGTGCTTAAGGCTCAGGTCGAACGGGCGCCCAGAGATGCTTCCATCGGTAGCGTCGGCCGCATTCTGCCCTCCCGCCTCGATTGAACCACCGGAGGCCGAGTTTTCCTCTGCCACCAAACGACCGCGATCCTTACCGTCGGGATCGTCCCCTGTGCTGCCATTATTCGTCCAAGCCGCTAGCAGCGCCAGTCCGTCCTTTGTCCGCTCCTCGATTCTCTGCTCGACGTTCGCGCAAAGCGCCATAATGTCGCTGACCGCAGCCACCACACGGCGCTGCTGCTGCAACGAAGGCAAACGCACAGGTATTGAACGGACCGTCGCCTGATTGATTTTTGGCATCGTGCCTGATGTGCCGCTGGCCCGATCTCTCATATGCGAGCGAGCCTTGGTGCACGATAACGCAAGATGGAGAAAATGGCTGTCGACATCAGGCTTAGGCGTGATGCGCATGATTAAGTCCGGATAAATAAAGTCCCCGAGTTCGCCGGTGTATACGGCTGAAACGCCAACGTACTCGATGGTATTCGCACGTTGCAGCAGTATGTCGTTGGGGCGGACCCAGAGTTCGGAGTCAATTGCCGGACGATCTTGAACGTACTTGAAGGCGCTGGCGTCAAACATTCCTTTTGTGATAGCCGACAACGACATCGTCTTAGTGTCTGTAGGGCCCACGACAGGCTTGGGTGAGAAGCCGTTTTTGGGACCAAAACAGGTCAATGCGGAGAGCGTCGTCTCGAGCACAGGATTGCCATCATCTGGAACGAGCGATCCCTTCATAGCCATATCTATAATGGCAGCGCGAAGCCGTTTGAGGGAGTCGGCGTCATCGAACCATAATTCAAAGCGATCCGTCAGATGTGCCCAGGCGCGCTCAACCTCGTCAGCGCCATCGGCTTCGACCAGTGAAGCGATTGCAGCTTCCACCGCACTTTTCTGTGCCTGTCGTTCACGCAGACGGCAGTTTTCGACATCTGCCAGCTTCTGCTCCAGTATTCCGAATGCTTCGATAGTGGTCAGCTGATCCTCGAGCGTAGGAACCGGGATCATTATTTCCCTAAACTTCTTCAGGGACACGCCGCCGATAATACCGGACATATGACTTTGGAACTGCACATAAAATGCCCGGCTTTTTACGACGTAGCTAAGGTATACCGGCGACAGAGTCGGACCAGGAACTATTGCGTAGAGTTTGTTGCCAAAACATACGGGCCGATCGGTCAGTCCGACCTTTTTTCCCGCGCTTCCGCCTTCTGCACAAACTAGGATCGATCCCGACGGCGCTACCTTGAATCCTGGCTCGCCAACGGGGATGCGAACCCCGTTGTCATAGTCGATGACGCCTGTATTGAGCGCGACATCCTTCGTTGCGATATAGGGCAACCCTTCGCTCAAGCCCGCGTAACGAAGTTCCTTCTCAGCAGTATTTACGCTCGTGCCTGTCAGAATCTCGACCGCGTCATCCAGTCGGACTCTGCTCTCATCGTCCTTCGGAGGCCGATTGGGAATGAAGGCGCCGCCGACCGCAAGCTCCAGAGCAAGCCGGCGCAGGTAGAGACCTGCGCCTGGAAGAGCGCTTAAACCGCCCAGGCGTTCGAAAAGACTATCCATCATCGCCTAGTCTGCCCAGCTTCGCCCAACGCTGACTGGAGCGCCGAGAGGAGGGCGGCGTTGGCACCCATCAGTTGACGCTGGCTGTGATCGTAAGCACGGGTCAGTTCATCTAGGCTGCGTTCATCGACGTCCGGCTTGAACGGATTTGGAATGTCCAAATTGTACCCGCGGGCCTTGATCTCCTCGATACCCACCTTCCAACTGCACGGAGTCTGCTCCCTCCCGCGTCGCGCCGCATCTCCCCACCACGCCTTTTCCGCGTCAAACTCTTCGAGCCGGATCGGGCGAGATTTCGAGTAATTCTTGTAGCCGTCGGGATAGGGGTGTTCGTAAAACCAGACTTCCTTGGTCGGCCCGGTCTTCTCGAAAAACAGAAGGTTAGTCTTGATGCCTGTATAAGGATTGAACACGCCATTCGGAAGGCGAACGATCGTATGCAGGTTGCATTCCGTTAAAAGCTTTTCCTTTATTCGGGTCTTTGTGCCCTCGCCAAAAAGCGTTCCATCGGGGAGCACGACGGCAGCGCGCCCGCCATCCTTGAGAAGCTCGATGATTAAAACAAGAAACAGATCAGCGGTTTCGCGGGTCTGGAAGAGCTGCGGTACGTTGCGCTCGATTCCATCTTCCTCGATCCCGCCAAACGGCGGATTGGTGAGAATGACATCCACCTTCCTGCGAAGGGGATGATCCTTGATCGGCTTGCTAAGCGTGTTGCCTCTAACGATATTGGTTGGGCTTTCAATGCCATGCAGCATCATATTGGTGGTGCAAAGTAGATGCGGGAGAGCTTTCTTCTCTACACCCCGGATTGACGATTGAAGAATCTCGTAGTCGTTCTCACCACTTACATATAAATCGGTCTTGTGATCCACAGCGCAGGCTAGAAATCCGCCAGTGCCGCAAGCGGGATCGAACACGATGTCCGCCAGTTTCGGATCAAGCATTTCGACCATGAATTGCGTCAAAGCACGAGGGGTGTAGAATTCCCCGGCATTGCCGGCGCTCTGGAGGTCACGAAGGATCTGCTCATATACGTCGCCAAAGGTATGCCTGTCGCCCAGGTTATTGAAATCGATCCCGTTTATCTTGTTAATAATTTGGCGAAGCAGTGTTCCCGATTTCATGTAGTTTATTGCGTCCTGAAAGACACCGTGAACCACAAGGGCGCGGGCGCGCTCCGGCACATCGAGGCTGATATTTTTGAGACTTGGGAATAGCTTATCGTTTACGAACGACAGCAACTCGTCGCCCGTTATGCCCTCAGGGTTAGCAGCCCACGCCGACCAACGGAGGGCCGGCGGCATCGGCGAACTATACTCATCATCGAGAAGGGCAAGCTCCTCCTCTCGATCGTCAAAGATCTTAAGGAAGAACATCCACACGAGTTGCCCAATACGCTGTGCATCTCCGTCTACGCCGGCATCTTTGCGCATCGTGTCTTGGATAGCCTTAAGGGCGCTCGATACATCCGCCATAATCAGGCCTCCGCGTAAATTTGAGATTCAAGCTCGCGGATCGCGGCCTGATATTGATCCCTGCCCCCGAAGACACGTCGAATGATCTCGACCGGAGTGCCAATTTGGTCAAACGGTTTCAGGTGTAGAATCTTGCCGCTTTCCAACGCGACGCCGTCATCGTCGGCGTACTTGTCAAGAAGCGCGTAAAGGACCACGCGGGCACTTTCACCATATGCGGCAAAGGGGCTGCGATCTCGTACGCGAGCCGCTCTTTCCCTCCGCGTCAGGAGTGGCCGGTCAAACGCAATGTGGCAGACTAAATCGAACGCGTCGTATCGAGCACCGTCCGGCGCCTCCTCGCGGAGCGCCTCTAGCGGAATACCAAGTTCCTCCACCTCATTCAGGACAGCCTGTTTGCGATCGGCCTTTGACCATCGAGCGAGAAAATTCCCTAAAGTGAGATACTTGTCCTGGAGCTTCCGCTTTACGTAGGCGCTTAGCGCCTCCGTGATCAGCTTACCTTCTGCATCCAGATACTGGACACGGCGCGCCAGAACCTCAACTTCAACTCCGTCGATGTAATATTTGCGTGGCTGGAGAGAGCTTTCCAATTGCTCGACTGCGTCCCCGGCCGAATCGCCGCCATCGAATTCGGCCTCGAGCTCCTCAAGATCGCTTTCGATCTCAGGTTCGAAGATCTGTACGGGGTCACCATCAAAAGCAGGATCCGCGAACAGCTCCGTTGCGCGCTTGAAGTCCATGATCGTGAAGAAACGCTTTCCGTGTTCTTCATCAATTCGCGTTCCGCGACCGATGATTTGCTTAAACTCAGTCATAGACTGAATGCGCTGGTCAAGCACGATCAGCTTACATGTCTTGACGTCAACGCCAGTAGTCAAAAGCTTCGATGTCGTGGCGATCACGGGATAGGTGGAATAGGGATCAATAAAGTTATCGAGTTCGGCCGTCCCGGAAGGGTCGTCTCCTGTCATTCTAACTACGTAGCGGTGATTGTCTGCGACAAGATCTGGGTTCGCATTGGCGAGTTCCTTTCGCATGCGATCCGCGTGCTCCGTGTCTTCGCAAAATATGATTGTTTTCCCAAAACGGTCGTTACCCTTCAGAAATTCCGTGATCTTTTCCGCAACCAGCTTCGTGCGCGGATCAAAGACAATCTTAGTATCGACATCACTCTGGCCGTAGATACGGTCTTCTACCTCGTGCCCGAACCGATCGATCGTCCCGGCCTGCGGGCGGTAGCCAGTAAGATCCAAATCCAGGTCGTAGCGAATGACTTTGTATGGTGCCAAGAAGCCGTCTTCGATGCCCTGGCGCAGCGAGTATGTATAGATCGGCTCACCAAAGTAATCTGTATTGGAGACGTCGGCAGTCTCCTTAGGCGTCGCCGTCATTCCGATCTGTGTTGCGCTGCTGTAATAGGTGAGAATTTCCCGCCACCCCGAGTCCTCCGCCGCGCTTCCCCGATGGCATTCGTCAACGATAATAAGATCGAAGAAATCGGGAGAGAATTGCTTGTAGATATTCTGCTCGTAGGTAGTTCCCGAGACAGCCTGGTAAAGAGCAAGGTAAATTTCATATGACTTATCGACTTGTCGGTTAGCTACCTTGGTCATAGCTCCGCCGAACGGCGTGAAGTCGTTACCTTTGGTCTGATCTACCAGGATATTTCTGTCGGCCAAGAACAAGATGCGTTTCTTGGCTCTGGCTTTCCAAAGCCGCCATATGATTTGAAAAGCCGTATAGGTTTTACCGGTGCCGGTCGCCATAACGAGCAAAATGCGGTTTTGGCCGTTTGCAACGGCCGTAACGGCGCGATTAATGGCCGTCGCTTGATAATAGCGTGGAGAGCGGCCGTCGGTAGCTGCATGGTAATTCTGTTCGACAAGCCGGGAGGCTTCGGAGTCGAGGCCCTTCCATGTTTGATATTTTGCCCAGAGCACCGCTGGGCTCGGGAAGGCGTCCATCTCAATTTCACGTTCAAGCTGACCAGTCGTCGCGGTCTTGTCATGAAAAACGAAGCGCGCACCGTTTGATGAAAAAACGAATGGCACGTCCAGCATCTCGGCGTAGCTCAAGGCCTGTTGGATGCCTGCAGCAGCGCTGTGCGTGGCATCTTTGGCTTCAATTACCGCTAATGGGACATTCGCACGGTGATACAGAACATAATCGGCTCGGAGTTGTCGTCCTCGCGTGGACAGCTTTCCACGCACGATGACGCGTCCATCCGTCAACGTAACCTCTTCTCGAAGCTGCGTGTTTAGATCCCAGCCAGCCGCGATCACCGCGGGGGTGATCAGCTTTGTGCAGATATCTCGTTCGCTAAGACTCAACGACCCTCATCCCCGCCTTTACCAAAACTCATAGAACGCCCCTCAGCCATCAGCGATTTGGCCAAGCGAACTGCGACCACCAGGAATGTGACGATACAGGGTCGAGGGTTGCACGCCCATCTGCCGGGCGACTTCCTCCACCGTAACGCTCGAATCCATGAGCATTGCTTTGGCGCGCTTGATTTCTGCAGGACCCATGGCTGGTTTTCGGCCACCACGGCGACCGAGGGCCTTGGCCACGGCTAGTCCCGCACACGATCGCTCTAGAGTGAGCTCCCGTTCAAACTCAGCTACTGTCTCGAATACACGAAAGATGAGTTCCCCATCCGCTGCATCCGTGTCGAGCTGCTGGGTTAGAACCTTCAAGCCCACATGACGCCGTCGGAGATCGGCCAGCGTCTCAACCAGTTGGCGAACGGAACGCGCCAATCGATCAAGCTTCCATATGACCAACGTGTCTCCGCTTTGGATCGTTTGGAGTGCAGCCTTCAATTCGGGCCTGTCTCTTTGGGCGCCCGATGCCTTCTCGACAAAGACCGTCGCACAACCAGCCGCTCTCAAAGCACTGAGCTGGGCATCTGGCGATTGATCGCGGGTTGAAGAGCGCGCATAGCCGACGAACACCAAAAGTACTCCGAGAACTCATTACAGCATGAACTGATTCGGAGACAGAAACAAGAGACGGTTTTGGGAGGGGGCCTACCCGTCGTCCCGGCACCCTTAAGAAGTGCACTTGAGGCCAAGGGAAGGCGGCTAGCAGTGTCATTGTTTCGCTGACGCCCATGGCTAGCCGCCTCGGCGGCCCTCCGTTTGAATCGCGCCTCTTCATTACGTGCCACCACAGTATCGAAAGAGCTATCATGCGGGTGCGTACAGCGTTAAGTCCTGCCTGAAGAGTGCGGACACGTGCCGTGGGATCTGATTACCGCGGATATGTCTTGACGCACTTGCCATGGGAGAACTATAGCGCGCCTCAGGTGGCTATGGCGTAGACATAGTGCCCATCTTCATCGTTCGTGACCTTGCAACTTTATGATCGAACGCAAGTGCATGTCTGCTTTCTTCGCTCGCTCTACAGAAGCGGCCAGTCTCTTTCCGGCCAATTTCCGCCACTCTACGCTGCCGAGCACGGCCCTCACCCGTCGCCGCTCCCTAAACCAGCAGTCCGAACCCCTCTCGCAACTCCCCCGTGTTCCGCCCCCCTACGCCGCCCCAAGCTCCCTGACGAACGCCTGCACCTGGGTGCTCAGGTCGTGCGACTGGGCGTCGAGGTGGCCGGACAGCGTCATCAGTTGGGTGGCGGCGGTGCCGGTGGTTTCGGCGGCGGCGCCGACGCCGGAGATGGTCTGGGTCACGTCGGAGGTGCCGGAGGCGGCGCGCTGGGTGTTCTGGGCGATTTCGCTGGTGGCGGCGCCCTGTTCCTCGACCGCCCCGGCGATGGCTTCGGAGGTGCCCTGGATGGTGTCGATGGTCTTGACGATGCGCGAGATGGAATCGACGGCAAGGCTGGTCGCCGACTGGACCTCGGCGATCTTGCGGCCGATCTCCTCGGTGGCCTTGGCCGTCTGGTCGGCCAGTTGCTTGACCTCGCTGGCCACCACGGCAAAGCCCTTGCCGGCGTCGCCGGCCCGCGCCGCCTCGATGGTCGCGTTGAGGGCGAGCA
>Ga0316604_10001145_pt1 | contig 25078 bp, 20 predicted proteins | sample OWC_soil_day20_C_FD_207650 | JGI IMG/M metagenome (GOLD analysis project Ga0316604, IMG submission 207650) | Wetland soil microbial communities from Old Woman Creek delta, Ohio, United States - OWC_soil_day20_CT | ecosystem: Environmental > Terrestrial > Soil > Wetlands | place: USA: Ohio...
TGAATATGAATGATATGCTGTCAATGAATCATTCTATTGTCTATAAGCCTTTCTTTGTTTTTCGACAAAAATTTTGTCTTGTAGGAATTCAACATAAGATTATGAGTAAGTCGGGAGATAAGGTTGCTAATTTTTATGGACGGGATTTCTTCTATAATCATCGGCAAGAAATAGTTAATCCGATGAATCATCATATTTATTTCGGATACACGGACTGGAGTGATAGCGGTAATGGTTATATTTTCTATATGCCGTCTGTCCAAGCGCATGATCTGATGAATGTTCCCGAAGGTATGAAAGGAGTCTCAATTCCTGCTTGTAAGTATGTTGTATTTCGTTTTGTAGGGTTTTTTCGTCCGGATGAGATAAACGGCCGGCAAGTAGGAAGGTTACTAGTCCATATGTATTCTAAATGGATTTATAAATCAGGATTCAAGTTTGCCGATACGTTTCGGTTTGAATATATAGATTCCAACCTGGCCAAAGATGATTACTGTGAACTCGATATATACCAGCCCATTGTGGATGCTAATAAAGTATAGCCGTATAGTAAGTCATTTTGGAACCGCTCTGATCTATTTCAACGTTTTATCGGCTTACATTGAAAGGACGGGGTGGTTGGCCAATAAAAGATAACCAACAGCACGGCCAGGACATTCTGTGCCGTGCTGTGTTTTGTCTAATCAAGGTTTTCAAAAAAGCGTATTGTAATCCGAGTAAAGTGTTACAATACTTACTGGAGAGGAGCTATAATAACTGCATTAGCTTTTGGTTGCAAGAGTAGCGCAGGGTAAATACATTATGTTTTGATAAAACCGCTTTTTAGTTTCTGAACTATAGGAATATCAGCTGGTGAAAAATCGTATTGAGAAAGTTCATCGATTGTTGCCCAGCAGTAATCAATATGTTCATTATTTAATCTTATCTCTCCAGAAACCCAAGTGGCAAAATAGGCTAATAACAGAATTTTACCATGAGGATAATCGTAAGGACTCTGATCAAAGAAATTGGTCACTAGAATTTTAATATTCAGTTCTTCTAATATTTCTCTTTCGAGGCACTGCTCGGGAGTTTCTCCATCTTCCATTTTACCGCCAGGGAATTCCCATTTATATGGAACTTTGAAAGTAGGAGATCGCTGGGCAATTAAAAATTTGTTGTTTTTAACGACGATCGCAGCAGTAACCTTTTTTATCATGGAGACCTCCCAAGTATTTAGCAAAATATATATTGTTACAATACTGTCATATTTATGTTACATTATTGTAACAATTTACAAATATACTGTAACTATTGGAATAAGTAGATATAAACTAATTTTATTCTATGAGATTAATTATATAGTAAATTATAACCAACAATAAAGGTGGGGATACAAATGAAAAGAAGAATGCTTTCATTCCTGGTGTTTCTTATGCTTCTCAGTATTACAGGGTATGTCTTTGCTGCTAATTCACTTAGTCTTGACGGAAGACCAGATGGTTTTATGCCAGGGAAAACCCCAGGTTATTTTATTTGGCAAGATAAAAACGGGCTGCATATACGAACTACTTCTTCCGGGAATAAGCATGTATTTAGTGGGGCCATTTATACCGATGGTGTTTTCGAAAATACTTTTGGAAAAACAGAAAGTGCTGATGACCATTTTGTTGTCAATGGAGATAGGAATAAAATAAACTTTCAATTTACGAATATTGAAGGCGTCACAGGAATGGATGTACACCTTAAAAACGGAACCTATGTAACGGTTAACTTATCTGTGGACGGAAATGAAATGAATCCTTCGCAAATATTCCTTGGAGAAAACGGTTGGCATCCTATGAGGAGTAAAATTACCTTACGACATGAGGGCGATGGTAAATACGACAATGGGGATTGTACGGTAATCTTTGTTAGCGAACCCTCCTGGTGGTATCAGGACCGAGGAATACCAAACTGGACATGCACCCAGGATCTAGGGCCAGGCCCAACTTCCGGTCAAGGGAGTTCTATGTACTCAAAGATATAAGTAGTAAAGAGAACACTTTGCTTTTTGTACGGTGGAAAATACATTGCGATAGGAATTATCGATATTTAACTTAAAATACGTGCCTAATATTGTTGGAACTGAAAAATTAATAGCGGCAATAATCAAGTAAGTTTGAGAGCTACTATTTGATTATTGCCGCTATTTTTAGATGAAATGGAGAGGCTGAAGAGCATTTTCGCACAACTTTACGTCCAACTCTCTCAGAACTTATATTTGACTGACGGTCAGTCTATGAAATATAATTAGACTGTCCGTCAGTCGTAGGTTGCGAGGTGAATGAATTGGCTAGGGTATTAAAAGAGCCTGAAGAAAGAAAAAACGAGATTATGGATGCAGCGCAGAATTTGTTTGAAAGCAAAGGTTATGAGGAAACTTCAGTAAATGATATTATACAGAAGGTTGGAATAGCCAAGGGAACCTTTTATTATTATTTTAAATCAAAAGAAGAAATAATGGATGCCGTAGTTGATAGAGAGATGGATATACAATTACAGCATATTATGAAAATTATAGATGATAAGAGTTGCAATGCTTTGATAAAATTGAAGAATATAATTCGGGATAATGTAAAAAGGTATAGTAGGCGTATAGAACTGCTAGGTTATCTTCATAAAAAAGAAAATATAGTCATGCACCAAAAAAGCTTAGTTCAATCAGTCAAAAAGTTTGCACCTGTTTTATCGAAAATTATTCAGCAGGGGATTGATGAAAAGTTATTTAATACAAGATATCCTCTTGAAGTTACAGAGTTTTTATTGGTAGGGATGAATTTTATGTTCGATCCCTCAATATTTTCATGGAGTAACGAAGAATATGCAACGCGAATGGAAGCTTTTGCCGAAGTTTTGGAAAATACATTAATAGTTCAAAAAGGGGAATTTTCTTTTCTAAATTTATTGGCTAATCAAATGTATGGAGTAAATCAATGTAAGGTATGGGGGTCTGATATTGGATGAACAATGATGTGTTAATGATGTTGCAAGATCCTTATACTAAAGATGAACTCCAATTTAGTAATGGCGTATTAATGAATAAAATTTCAGGAAGGACATTTCTATATGAAAATGGATATTATTCTTTTTTAGAAGAGGGAGATTTAGAAGGAAATAATAGGGAATACTATGGTCTATATGATATAATAGCTTGGTGCTATAACATTTCAACTAAAATATATTTCTTTTTTAAGTTTGGTAACGAATATAAGGTAAGAAGTGAGTATTTCAAAGAAATTAGTATTAAGGATGGAGATAAGGTTCTTGAGATATCGATAGGAACGGGGGATAATCTTCCCTATCTAAATGGTAATAGTCGATTTTTTGGAATAGATATTTCAAAAGGAATGCTTAAGATGGCGAAGAAGCATTTGAAAAAAGGGAAGATACCAGCGTACTTATTTCGATGCGATGCGGAAAAATTGCCATTTAAGGATAATACCTTTGATGTGGTATACCATGTTGGTGGATTAAACTTTTTTAAAGATAAGCAAAAAGCAATCAATGAAATGATAAGGGTAGCCAAACCTGGTACAAAAATTATGATAGCTGAAACAAAAGAATTAGTTAAAAACATACACCAAAGAAATCCTTTTTTTAGAGAATATTATCAAAATACGGATGTTGCATATGCACCGGTAAATTTTGTACCTCAGGAAATGGAAGATATTAATATTGTTAATCAAGGTTTATTTTGTTATATGACATTTAGAAAACCTATATAAATATGAATTTTACTGTATGTAGCTCAATTGCAGTGTGTGTTACATATGTTAAAAGGCTACTAATCTTCGGTAGCCTTTTTTATTATGCTACAATCAATGTATGTGAATGAGGTGACACGAAGCTAAATATTATTAGTGTGACAGACAATCGAGCGTATTAATACTTTGGGGTACCGAAATATGACGTAAGCTATTTGTAGAAAAAGAGCTTAACAGGGGGAAGATTTGCAAAACTTTTTAAACGATTTCTCTTGTTAAGTCTTTTTTCTTTAGGAAAGGGAGAGATTCTTTAATTCATCTTCTATATCGCTTATGATCATATTAATGACTGGGTTGACGTTGGATTCTTTCCAAAGCAGCCCTTTTATGATAATGTCACTATCTTCTATTTCGATTAATTGAACATTCGGATCGATACTAAGAATATTATCCCGGTTTACCAAGGTGAAGCCGAGTCCGACCGATACATATAAGGGGAGGGAACTGACGGCTTGTACATGCCGCGCGGGGAGTTTTTTCACAAATCTAGAGGAATCAAGATAGCTGCTCAACGTTTGCCTCATGGGCGGGGCGAAGCTCTCAAGCGAGACCATCATTAGAGGGAGGGTTTCTGTAATCTGGGCAATCCCTTGATAGTTTATTTTTTTTCGCTCCGCTACCGGATGTTTTTTCGAAATAGCCAAATAAAAGTGCTGAGCGGAAAGTTGCATACTTTTCATCCCGGACGGAGGTTTTTCATCATAGAGCAGCGTCACCGCAATATCAACGGAACCGTCAATCAGTCCGTTGTACAAGGAAAGAAAGTCACGGCGGCTAATGCTTATATCGATATTAGGAAATTTTTTTAGCAGTGTGCCCATTGCCAAAATGAGCACATTATCCAGTACTTGATCTTCAAGCAGGGCAATATTAAGCTGTCCGGCAATCCCGGAGTTCACATCTTTTACTTCTTCTACCAACGTTAAATAGTTGGGATAGAGTTGGCTAAGACCTTTGTAGAGTGCTTTGCCAGCCGGGGTGAGGCGGACGGTATTATTGCTGCGGATAAACAATTGGGCTTCTAGTTCCTTTTCCATTGCTGCAATCTGGCGGCTGAGAGAGGGCTGGGTGATATAGAGCCGTTCCGCCGCTGCCGTGAAGTTTAACTGTTCTGCCGCACACAAAAAATATTTCATTTGCTCGGTTGTCATAGCCTCAAAAGTCCTTTCCCTCTGTATAAAACTATTATATATACTTACCAACAGAAAAGACAACGAAAATTGTATGAAACCTATACGCTTAGGCTATGCGTGGATGCAAATATTCGTCTGTAAACAACGATTAGGTAGCGTTATAATGGTAACAAAATATGGAAAGGATGTTATGTTATGAGTAAGTACAATCATCTCTTATCGCCAATACGTATTGGAAATGTCGTTTTAAAAAACAGGATGATCGCTTCTAATGCGCTGCCTCATTTTTTACAAGGTCCAGAAACCTTCCCGGCTGAGCCTATCATCCATCATCTTGCGAACCTTGCTAAAAACGGGGCGGCAATCGTCACTTTTGCAGACTGGACAAACATACATCAGCGCGAATCTTTTAACGAAGATGGTAAACGTTTTCCTATGTTTGATAGTAAGGACCCTAGCGTCCAAAATTATTTTTCCCAGCTAGCGGATGCCGTACATTTTTACGGTTCGAAGATATCTATCGCTATGATGAATTTTGGACCCAAGGGATATGGTGTATGCGAGGAACCCCCGATGCCGGAGATTGCGGGCATGGATATGGATAGCGCCCTGCAAAACGAAATACACATAGGGCGACTCATGAGAGGCAATACCGGTGGTATCAAAGCTATTACCGAAGAGATGCTTGGGGACGTTGTGGAAGAGCATGCCGAACGGGCTAAATTCTATCAGAATATGGGCTTTGATATGGCGACAATCCATATGGCCTACCGTTATCCTCTGGCTGCTCAGTTTCTGTCTCCGATTAGAAACAAAAGAACAGACAAGTATGGGGGAAGTCTTGAGAATCGTGCCCGCTTTCCGTTGGCCATTTGTCAGCGAATTAAGGAAGTATGCGGCAAAAATTTTCTAGTTGAAGTTTTAATCAGTGGAAGTGAAGACGGCGGAGTTACTTTGGAAGATACCATTGGCTTTGCTAAGATGTCGGAAGGCATCATTGATATTATCCAGCTTAGGGCTGGCAATGCCACCGATTCTCACCCTACTGGCTATAACTCTGTGGAAGGGGAACACCTAACCGTGCAATATGCGGAGGCTGTAAAGAAGAGCGGAGCAAAAGTTTTTGTTGCACCGATTGGCGGCTTCCAGAATCCAGATGAAAACGACCGATATATTGCCAGTGGAAAGGCCGATTTTATCGGCATGGCACGTGCCTTTATATGTGACTCGGAGTATTATAAAAAAATCTACTCAGGCAGGGCCGACGATATAGTACCATGCATTCGCTGCAACAAATGTCATGTTCCGTCGATGACCGGTCCGTGGTCCAGTGTGTGCTCGGTTAACCCTGTGATTGGCCTGGCGCATAGAGTAAAACAGTTGGCTTCTCCTACCGGAGAAAAGTTGAAAGTAGCGGTGATTGGTGGCGGCCCTGCTGGTATGGAAGCTGCAATTGTTGCGGCAAGGCGCGGCCATAAGGTTACTCTGTATGAAAAGAGCAGCTATTTGGGAGGGCAGCTTCGGCATGCGGACTTTTCGTCTTTTAAATGGCCACTGAAAAATTTCAAAAATTTTCTGGCTAGGCAACTAAAAAAAGAAGATGTCAAAGTAATGCTGAATACGGTGGCAACTCCTGCGCTTATACAGGAAGAAAAATACAATGCGGTTATTGCAGCTGTAGGCGCTGAGCCTAATATACCCAATATACCGGGCGCGGACAGTACATTTGTGCGGACAGCGCTCAGCGTTTATGGCGACCACGCCTCTCTGGGTAAGCGGGTAGTAATCGTTGGAGGGGCAGAGACCGGCACGGAAACCGGCATATTTTTGGCTCAGAACGGGCACGACGTTACAGTTCTTACCCGGCAGGATCGGCTTGCGTCCGATGCTACGCCTATTCACTATATAGAATGTGTCCGCGAAGCGTGGGAGAGCCTGGACAATTTCAGTTTTATTACCAATGCCAAAACTACCCGGATTGAGAAAGGCAAGGTAGTATACCAGGATGCTAACGGCAACGAACAGACCATCGAAACTGATGAGGTTGTCATCTCAGGCGGCATGAAAGCCCTGAGCAACGAGGCCTTCTCCTTCTTTGGCACGGCTGAGCGCTTTTTCATGATCGGGGACTGTGAAAAGGTTGGGTGCATTCAAACCTCCGTGCGCAGCGCTTTTGGTGCTGCTTCCCAGCTTTAAATCATTTTGCAATGAATTTTATCCAATAACTAAGGTGGTGTCACAAACCTTTCACATTATCGTAACACTTTTGACAAATTTCTGTTCTATAATAGGTATTGTTGAAATAACGATACGTATAGCTGCTTCCCAACATTGGCTATACGTATCGATTATATATACTCCAATCAAATAAACTTTTTTTCATTTCGCCTTACTTATTGTAAGGTTCTTTTTTATTAGATTGGAAAGTATACGTTTACGGAAATGTATCATGAGTCAATGTTTGCGTTTCTTACGATATTCACTTCGACTGCCCCCTAACGACTCCTAGTATTAACCGTTTTTCCCAGCTCCTGTTTTTCGTCAGTAGCGCGATTAGAAATCGTTTCTTTACTAAACTCCTCTCGCAGCCAATAAAGAGGCCGTTGTTTTACTTCTTCAAAGATACGGCCAATATATTCGCCAACAATGCCAAGAACAACTAACTGCAACCCTCCTAAAAAGAGAAAACTAGCGGTTAATGTCGCCCAACCGGGAACAGCATCATTAGTAAACAGTTTTATATAAAATACGTGCAGTGTCAGCCCCATACTAATACAGCCAAATATCACACCGACATACAAGGCGAACCGCAAAGGCAATTTGGAATATGCCGTAATTCCGTCTATTGCAAAAGTAATCATCTTCTTCAAAGAAAATTTGGACTGACCGGCAAAACGCTTAGGAGCTACAAATTCAAGCTGCGTCTGGTTATACCCAATGGCGCTGATTAGACCGCGTATAAACCTGGCATGTTCTCTAAACCGTCTGAAGCTTTCCACCACTTTTCGATCAAGCAGCCGAAAGTCAGAGCCTCCTTCGGCTACCTGCACATCTGATACCGCATTCATCATCTTATAAAATAAGCCTGATGTGAAGGTTTTAAACCAGGATACTCCCTCGGTATTTACCCTGATGGTTTGTACCACCTCATAACCAACCTGCCACTTTTCAATTAATAGCGGCAACATTTCCGGAGGATGCTGCATATCTCCGTCCATGGTGATGACGGCATCTCCGGAGGCGTGATCCAACCCGCAGGTAAGTGCTAGCTGATGTCCAAAGTTTCGAGCCAATAGTAATGCCTTCACCCTCTCGTCCTTTCCTGCTAAGCCATCGAGAAGAAGCGGGGTGCCGTCCTTAGATCCGTCATCCACAAAAATCAGTTCGAATTTGCAGTCTAAAGCCTTCATGTGAGTGCATACTTGCTGATAGAAAACCTCAATGTTGTCTTGCTCATTAAATATAGGTACTACAATCGAAATAAGTTTCATCTATCTTATCCTTTATATATATTCTTATTGTCTGAATTTGATAGGGAATCACCTTGACATTTGGTTATAAAATTTGAATGTAAAATACTTCCGTAGAAGTTATGGATGTTTTAAGTACCAGAAGATAATAAATTCTCAAGTTGCCACCCAGTGAGATTTTCGAGCTGGGTGGTCCATAAAAACGTCTAATGTACGAGTAATATTGGTATTAGCTAGATCAAGGATGTCAAAGCGTTTCCGGTAAAGGTTACGTTTATGGGAAGCTACTTCTTCAATCTGTTTTCTGCGTTCTGTTAGCGGTAAGGTAAAGAAACGCCGATCCTGAGACAGTGTGCCTCCGAGTTCCGTCCAGAAATCATCTAATGATGTCTTTAATTTACGGTTCAGACGCCAATGATTATTGGTATAAAATCCATGGTTTGACACTGCATATATCGCGCCGCAAGATAAACGCTCAGCCAAGATACGTAGCGCAGACACTATTAAATTTTTAGGGCGGCATCCAAAAAAATGTTTGGTAAGCTCTTTATTAATGGCTAAACCGTTCCGAGATCCTTGTAAAGCTCCAATATATAAGGATAAGTTATTATGCTGATCGAGAACTAACCAGAAGTTTATGTGATAGATATTTTTATTATTAAGTTTCAATGCTAACGTCATCGAGCCTTCCCTAAATTCACCGCCGCTAAACCCATATCGATAGAGAGGAGGTGTTCTTTATACCATTGACTCCAAAGTCGAATGCCCGGTCCAAGATATATTTGTTGTAGGGATTGTTTCGTAAATTTGTACTCCAAAATCACGAAACTTTGTATGATGATGGCCAATCTTTCAGAAGTAGTAGACGCTTTAAAAAAGAGATGGCGAGTCAATTGGGCAAAAAATGTAGGATGAGTTGTGATGATCTTGCGCCGTAAGGGACTAGAATGGAAAAAATCGTATAAAGTCTGTACTTCGTTGGGATGCATTAATGATCGGATTATAAATACTATGATAAAGCGATAATTGATCCATCTGTCGCATTTATAAAGCTGCTTGCCTAATGTATAGAGATTTACTATATTTTTCATCTCTTTCATTCCTTTAATGATTATTTTGGGGGAACTCAATAGTTTTTCTGATGATGTTTTTTTCATTAGCAAATATATTGGTTTTATACAATCAGCATTTATTCCGATAAAATTTCATTCAGGGCAATATATTTCCAACATATCCAAAATAATAAAAGTACTAAAGAAAAATAATGATAAGGCAATATACCAAAAAGCTGATAGGCTATATATAATAGGTACCCCAAAGGTACAACTGGTACAAAAAGTGAAATTATTGCCCAAATAGCCCCCAAAACCTGATAAGCTAAAACAACCGTCCAAAGGTGAAGAATTAGGTAGCCTATCCAAAAAATTATTCGCATAACGGACACCTCTTCTTATTTGGAAATTCAACTTGGAGTTTTGACATCAAGTTTTTTCTTTGCTGCCGTAAGAGCAACTTTTGCAAATCGATATCGCTGTAAAGTTCTCTTATTTTAGGGGCCTGGCAAACATATGTGGATTGCTAGTGAAGGGTGCATTTTGTTGGTGAGACCCCGATAAAATAGGAGAAGTTATTAGGGATTAAACGTCTTTTATTAATCCCGATAAGTCATTATTGAACAGGAACGTGCGGTAGGTGATCGCAGCAAGATTAATTTCTAGTGAAGTAGGCCCATGGCCTTATTGAGTTGGGATCGGCTGCTGTTGTAATCATATAGGGCTTGAATATAGTTGGTCTTGGCTTGGGTCATAGCTACTTCGGCATCCATGACGTCTAAATTGGTACCAATACCGGAGTTATAACGTTCCTGAGCCATTTCGTAATCCCGTTTGGATTGATTGACGGCTACTTGATTATTTTTTATGCGTTCGGCTGCTTCTTGAACACTTAAATATGTATTGCTAACTTCCAAGGTAATTGCATCTTCGAGTTGGCGTTTTTGTTGAGCGGCAATAGTAAGCTCCGCAAGGGCGTCTTTAGTTTTAGTTTTGGTAATACCGTTATCAAAGACATTAAAGGAAACGCTGATAGCTACTGCCCAATCTGTATTGTGCTTGCTGTTTGCGGGAATAGAGTCGGCAATATTTTCGGTAGCTATGGCGGCTACTGTGGGAAGGTTATTACTCTGAGCAATTTTAATTTTATCTTCAGACATAGCCACTTGTAATTTGGCTTGCTGTATTTCCGCACGATTTTTAAACGCAATGGCAAGGCTGTCTTCTAGCGTACCTGTATATGGCTCGAAGGATATATGGTCATCTAAATTGGTATCATCAGTTAAACTTAGTCCAATGACTTTATTGAGGTTATAGCGGGCCATTTTAGCAGCATTTTGTGCTTTAATCAGATTATTACGGGCATCAGCCAGGCGAACTTGAGTTTGCAGAACATCGGACAAAGCTACCGTACCGGCATCATAATGATATTGTACATTGTTCAGATGAGCACTGAGATCATCGACGGCCTGCTGAGCGACAACGGATAAATTTCGTGCCTGCAGAACGTTATAATAGGAGGTTGTCACTTCTAGCGTCAGTTGTTCTTTTGTAGAAGTAAGGGCTAAGCCCATGGCGATTTTGCCCCGATTGGCCATATCGGCGGTACTTTCCAGTTTTCCGCCGGTGTATAGAGGCAACTGCAATTTTAGCTGGTGGCTATAAAAGGTGTAGGTATCCGACCAGGCTGGGTATTCAAAATTTGTGGTCGTGTTATTGTACCAGGAGGGGGGCTGATCCGACCTTCCATATAGATAATTATATTCCAGGGTAACGCCGTTATTGGCTCTCGCTTGTTCCAGGCCCCAGTGGGCTTTTTCTATATTTGCCTGGGCAATTTGTATAGTTGGATTATTTTTAAGGGCCAGGTCAATACTTTCCGGCAGTGTCAAAAGAGCGGCCTCGGCCTGAGCATTGGTTCCAAGTGTCAAGAGGCTGACTGATAGAAAGAGACCAATGCAGGCTCTACGATATTGTTTCATAGAAAAACCTCCTAGTAAAATTAAGTGTGAGAAGGTGCTGTTATTTTGGTGAGCGGTCAGCTTTATACCAGGCGGCATACATGGCAGGAAGGACTAACAGCGTTAATACAGTAGCGACAAACAAGCCAGCCCCAATGGCGACAGCCATTGGTCCAAAGAAAATATTGGGAACTAGGGGAATCATCGCCAAAATAGCAGCTGCTGCTGTCAGCAAAATAGGGCGTAAACGAGTTATGGTAGCATTAATGATCGAATCCCATAAGCTTTCCCCTGCGGTGAGATGTTGGTCAATTTGGTCCATTAAAATAACTGAGTTACGCATAATAATCCCGGATAGGGCTAATATGCCGAGCTGTACGACAAACCCCATTGGTTTTCCCGTTAGAAAGAGGCCGATGGCAACACCGATGATACCTAGCGGCGCAGTTAATAATGTCAATACCATTTTGGAGATGTTTTGCAGTTGGAGCATCAAGAGAATCATAATGGTGATAATCATTGCCGGTACGGGGGCTAAAAGTAATTGCGTGCTTTTGATACTTTCTTCTGTTGCACCATCATAGTTAATGGTATAGCCGGGCGGTAGGCTGGCACGAAGCTCGCTAAGACCCTCGTAAACTTGGCGAGTAACATCATCTCCGGTCACGTTCGAGGTTATCTCCGCCCGCACGGTGATTGTTGGTTTTAAATCACGGCGATAAATTAAGCCTTCTTCTGCATCAAAGATTATTTTGGCAACCTGATCCAGTGGTATATAGGTGCCGTTGCCGACTGGTATGGAAAGGTCCTTGATGCGGGAGGGGTCATTCCTGGAATCTGCATCAAAACGGAAGACTAAAGGTACCGTTTTGTCGTATTCCCGGAATTCGGCAATGCTTGCTCCAGATAACTGGGTTTGGAGCGTGGCAGCCAATGCTTGAGAAGTGATACCCAGACTTCGGGCTTTGTCTTGATCCATGGATAAATGCATAATTTTACTTTTCTCATTCCAGTTCATGCTGACATTTTTTGTGTCGGGGTGAGCTGACATGACAGTTTTGACTTGTTTCGCGATCTCACGAACTTTGTCATGGTCATAACCTTCTATGCGTAGCATGACAGGATAGTCGGCAGAGGTTCCGTTACTGATTACTTTAGTGTGGGCCAGTACGCTTGGAAACTCTTCATCCAATAATTTATTGACCTTCGTTTGCAATTGCTTACGGGCGTTAGTATCTTTAGCAACGATAACAAATTCGGCAAAATTTGTTTTATTGAAAGTTGGATCGAACGTTAAGACAAAACGAGGCGCTCCTTCCCCTACGTGGTATGTATAGTAGGCAATCAGGGGATCATCATTCAGTTTCTGAGCAAATTGATTAGCGACTGTTTCCGTATTTTTTAAGGAAGCTCCTTCTTGCAGCTTTAACTGTACAATAAGCTCAGGCCGGGGGGACGCAGGGAAGAATTCCTCTTTCACCAATCCCAATAAACCAATAGATGCGATAAACAACCCCAAAGTTGCTGTTAGCACGATTTTACGATACGTCAGGCACCAGATTAGTGTTTGCTTAAACAAACGATAAAGCTTTGTATCATATACATGGTGCTCTTGTCCTTCGGTACCGGCTGATTTCACTTTTATGAACAGATACCCTAATAAAGGCGTAACTGTTCCGGCTGCAATCCATGATAATAGCAACGCCAATACCACGACCGTAAAAATGCTACCGCAATATTCAGCAGCACTTCCCTTTGAGAAACCAATAGGAATAAACCCTGCACAAGTAACTAGGGCACCTGTCAAACGGGGATAAGCTGTTGCTGTATAAGCATTGCAAGCAGCATTAAATCGTGTCCAACCTTGTTCCATTTTTACGGACATCATTTCAATCGTAATTATGGCATCATCAACCAACAGCCCTAAGGCAATAATGAGAGCACCTAGCGATACTTTATGTAGATCAATTCCCATAAAATACATAAAGGTAAATACAGCTGCAATGACTAAAGGGATACAAAGGGCTACGATAATACCTGAACGCATACCCAAACTAAGGAAGCTTACAATCAATACAATAACAATTGCTTCTCCTAGGGATTTTACAAATTCATCAATGGATGTTTCTACGACCTTCGGTTGATTGACTGTCTGACTAAGTTCTAGTCCCGCTGGCAACTCTTTTTTGACTTGTTCAATGGTATTCTCCAAATTTTTGCCAAGGGTCAGTATATTCCCCCCCGATTCCATTGCCACGGCAATGCCTATGGCAGGTTGCCCGTTATAAAACATTTTAGGGTCGGTGGGCTCGACATAAGAACGAGTAACTTTGGCGATATCACCTAATCGGAAAGTGCGCCCGCTGGCCGTAATAGGGAGGTTTTGGATGTCCTCTATGTGTTCAAACATCCCTGATAAGCGTAGATACATATTATCTGTTTCCGTTTCAAGCATTCCGGTAGCGGACATGGCATTCTGTGCCTGAATCGTACTAGTAATTACCGAGGGGTCAATTCCTAACTGGGCCATTTTGCTGTTTTCCATTTCGATATAAATGTTTTCTGTTTGTGTGCCCAGCAGTTGAACTTTTTTAACACTAGGGACGTCCCGAAGAATGCGACGGATTTTTTCTGCTTTTTCCCGCATTTCTTCATAGGTATAGCCATCGCTGGTAAGCGTGTAAACAATTCCGTATACTTCATCAAAGCGGTCGTTAAACTGCGGGGGTTGAACCCCAGCGGGCAAAGTGACTGCCATGTCATTGACCATGTTGCGGGCTTCTAACCATTTGGCGCGAATGTCTTTATTAGGGACGGCATCTTTTAAATTAACGTAAATAACTGTTTGCCCCGGGCTAGAATAGCTTTGCAAATAGTCCAGCCCGGGTAAGTCCTGCAGCTTTTTTTCTACTTTGTCCGTGACTTGCTCTTCCATTTGACGTGCAGTGGCCCCCGGCCAGGCTACGCTAACTACCATTTGTTTGATGGTGAAATCGGGATCTTCCATACGCCCTAAATTTATATAAGAGAATAAGCCGGTTAAAAAAAAGAGAGCGATAAAAAAATAAACAAATTGTTTATGCTTGAGTGCCCACTCAGCTAAGTTGAAATTTTTCATAAGGAATCACCGCCTAGATTCACTTTTTGCCCTTCTTTGAGTTTGTGAACTCCGGCAGTTACAATGCAGTCACCTGGTTGGAGGCCGCTCAGTACCTGTATCGTTCCATTACCAAACGTACCGGTTGTAATTGGCCTCAAGGTAAGCACATTGTCTTTTACTACCCAAACAGCAGGTGTATTTCCATCTTGATAAATGGCTGTCAATGGAATAGTTACAGTGGGCAGCGTGTTGTTGTCAGCTACGTGTATGGCAGCTGTCATACCAAGCTTTATTTCAGGCGGAGGATTGTTTATACTGATACGTACTTTAAAAGTACGGGTAATTGGATCGGCCATAGGGGAAATAGTTCTTATTTTGCCGCCTACAGTTACATTAGGAAGTGCCCAAAAGGTTGCTTTAATTTGTGCGGCATTACGCAGTTCTTGTATTCGGTTTTCCGGAACACTGATTTCTACCTCGCGCTCGCCATCTTGTACTATCGTAACCACCATTTGTCCGGCGCTTATCACTTGCCCCGCTTCGGCGGCGATGTTAGACACGACACCTGGTTTATCGGCTCTAAGAAGACTATAGTCCAACTGATTAGCTCCTTGTGCATATTGGGACGAAGCCTGTTGTACCCCGGCAACTGCTGTATGGTAGGCGTTGACATATTCCTCATACACAGATTGACTAATCACTCCCTTATCTAAGAGTTGCCTATAGCGATTAAGATTGCTTTCGGCTAGTCTTAATTGTGATTCGGCAGAAGCGACTTGGGCTGAGCTGCCGTTTACCGTTTGTTGAATATCTTTGGCATCGATTTGCATTAATACATCACCCGTATTGACTGTACTGCCCAGTTCAACATTTCGCTTAATGATCTTTCCATTAACCTGAAACGCCAGTTGGCTTTCATAACGGCCATGTACATCCCCGGCATAGGTGTATTCTTGCGTGTCCCCTGACATACTAATAGTAACTGTGCGCACATTCATGATATTTTCGTCATGAATTTCCGTTTTGTTATTCGCATACAAGGTAGCGCCTGCAATAATACATAATCCTGTGGCTATAGCTAAAGCGTAATAGGATTGTTTTTTAGGAAGCTTACTTAACAAATGCAATAGTTTCATGTTGACTCCTTATTTTACTTATTTGAAGTTTATCGTATTTCATAATAATGCAGGGAAAGATGCTACTGTTAACCTGTAGACCACATGTGCATAGTAAGCCTCCTTTACATCAATCAGTTATGTTGGGTTTTAGTGCTAAATGTTTGATTGGATTCATGTTGTCTGGATGATAAGATAATTGAATCATATTCAATTAATTTTTTTAAAAAAACCGCTCAACCAAAAATGCTTGAATGGCGGGAGTTTTAAATTTGATTGAACGAACTGAAGTCATAATAATGTTTGATTGGATTCATGTTGCCTGGAAGTCAAGATAATTGAATGGCATTCAATTAATTTTCCTAAAAAAACCGCTCAACTAAAACTTGTTTAGGTGGCGGGATTTCTTTTTTAGTGTGCTAGAACTAACTGGAGTCATAGAAGGATGTGAATTGTATTTTCCTGTGCACCCAACGCTTTTTCAATAAGCGCCTCTGCCATTCTCAATCGAAAAGGCAAGACATTAGCAGCGGTTTTGTCGTATAGTGCTTCGCTTAAAAACTCTGCAATAACTAGAAGATAAATCACGGCAGTCGGAGGGTGAGACACGCAAAAAATCTGAGTGGCTAGTCCTTCTTCTACGATTTTTAGCATCCAAGGAGAGAGGGCTAATTCGAGCTGACGGAATAATTTTGCTTTAAGATGCAAATTCTGGGCATCATATAGCATATTAAGCAGTAGCCCGTCTTTATAAATGGCTTTATGTAACAGGGTAGATACCATTATAGCAATTTTTTCTGAGGGAGAAATATCGAGACAAATGATATTTTGGATTTCTGAAATTAGGACAGAGGCGTGTCGATCAAGCAGACTTTCCAATACTTCTTCTTTTGATTTGAAATAATAATAGAGCATTCCCTGAGCAACACCCATTCTTTTTGCAATGTCATTGATGGTTGTTGCATGGTACCCTTTGGTGAAAAATAGATAATCGGCTGCATCTAAGATTTCGTTGATTCGAATTTTGGGGTCTTGGGGAGTTCTAGCCATTTATATATACCTCAATAATTGAATTGTATTCAAATTATAAATCCTCTATGGAAATAATGTCAAGAATAATTTTGACAGCATACTGAGTGACCTATTCTTTTTTAGAAAAAAAAGAAGCTAAGCAGGATTCGCTTTACGGCTGATCCTGCTTAGCTTTAAATGATTATTTCTTCTTTTTCTTTGCCAAAGGCGAAACGGGAGCGCTGTTTTATTATCCCGGAATCGGGAGTCCTTGTGCTTTTCCTTCATCTGCGTAAAATGGGGCAGGGGTTGTTCAAGGAGTGTCATACTTTATTTGCGTTAGACTTCCTCAAATTCCATTCTAGCAATAATATCATTTTGCAATTCGGGGCTTAATTCTACGAAATAGGAACTAAACGTAGCTACCCGCACCAGTAAGTCTTTATATTTTTCAGGATGTTGCTGCGCATCTTTAAGAGTCGTCGTGCTGACAATGTTGAATTGTACCAGCATACCCCCGGTTTCACAAAAGGTCCGGACGAGAATGGCTAATTTTTGCAATTTGGCTGGATCTTTTATAGCCCCAGGACTAATTTTCATATTTAAAACGGAGCCGTTGGTTAATTTCGAATGATCCAGTTTGGCTACGGACATCATGGTTGCCGTCGGGCCGGAAACATTCCTGCCTTGATGTGGGGATATACCACCTTCGGAGAGCGGTTCACCAGCTTTTCTGCCGTCAGGCAAAGCACTAACTGCGTATCCTAGAGGAATGTTAGCAGTAATTGTTGCCGCCGCCACATTGGATACGGCTCCGGCAACTCCCGGTACTTTGGCGGCAAAATCACTGCCCAGAGAGAGTATGTCATTGACGATAGAATCCACATAATCCTCATTGTTACCAAACTTCGGAGCACTTTCTAAGAGGTGGAGAATGGATTCTTCTCCCTCAAAATTCTTATCCAGTGCCGCAAGTAATGTATCCATGGTAATCTTTTTATCTTCGAAGACTGCTTTTTTTATCGCTGCTAACGAGTCTCCTACATTAGGTACGCCACCGAGTGATACGGCGTACGTAATATATGGAGCCGTTCCACCGTTGTTTACGTCAGTTCCTTTTTCTATACAGCCATGCAATAGGGCGGATTGGAACGGGCAGGGGGCAAATTCAGCGTAGAGTTGCTTATCGGTGTTTTTAAACATAAGGGCGACAGGTAATAATGCTTCTAATTGAGTTTGGAATGCCTGCCAAACGTCTTTATAGGAAGTAAAGTTTCTAGGGTCGCCGGTTTTAGGACCGATTTGTTCGCCCGTCTGCCGCCAAACACCATTGTTTAATGCTAATTCAAGTATTAGGGGGGTATTTACTATTCCGCCGGGGACATCTAAAGAGTATCCGGGAATTGTCGGTGTGTTACAACCGGTTATTGCATAACTTCGCGCCCATTCTACAGGTTTTCCATCATTCATAAGCTGGGTAATAACGGTTTCGTCGCTTACAAATTTTACTTTGCCGCGAAGGGCTCTAGCTACTTCGCAGGCTTTTATCACAAAGGCTGACGGGGTTTTTTTATGAATGCGTACTACGATATCTTCCGAGTTTAACCCAACTTGTCGTTCGGCCTCAAGAAACAGGTACGATAGCTCGTTTACGGCGTCTTTCCCGTCTGGTGTTAAACCACCCAAGGTAATCGTTGCCGCCAAACTAAACCCGCAGAAACACCGTACTAATTGGGAAGAATAAGGATTTACCGGGCCGTTTAGTTTAATAAACAACAGAGCGATTAATTCTGAAGCTTGTTCTTTGGTGAGGCGTCCGGCTTCTATATCTTTTTTGTAGAAGGGATATAAATATTGATCCGGTCGCAAGTAACCAGTTCCTGTTCCCCAACCTTCTATCATAACTATGATCAGTGTAAACCAGGTGGCTTGTACTGCTTCGCGGAAACTTCGCGCCGGGTTTTCCGGAACATTCCGACAAATTGCAGCGATTTCCTCAAGCTCTGCTTTTCTTTCAGGGTTCGTTTCTTTTTTCGCCAATTCGCTGGCCGCTTCCGCGTGGCGTTGGGCAAAAATGGAAACTGCGTCCAATATAATATTTATAGCGGTTAAAAACTGATATTTTTTTAGATCTTCTATGAAGGCCAGATTTAGTTTATTGATTTCTTGGTTTACTTGCTTTTTCATTCCGCTGAGTCCCAAGGTAAGAATTTTGTTATAATCAATGCTGGCATGACCAAAGTACTGATTATTTCCGCAAAAGGCACCGCCACCTTGAATGATACCATTTAATTTTAAGGCATCCTCTGGTATTCTGGCATTCCATTTATCGAATAGTGATTTTGCCCGCCAATAGTCGGCGATTTCTTTCATTTTTTGCTTTTCTTCGATAGTTAAGGGAGCAAAACGATCCCACTCTCTGGTTGATAATAGTTCGGTTTCTTCGCCATACCACTGTGCATTAAGTTCGGGGGTTAAGGCTCCGGCTCTTAGTTTGCCGGTAGGCATACCAATAATCAATTCGCCATCTTCGATGACAATAGACATTTCTTTTAATACTTTAGCCACGGCTTTGGCTTTTCTGAGTACTTCCGGCTGTCCTTCGGTTTCCTTATAAGACTGGGTGAAAAGGTAGCCGCGTTCTACACAGATTTCCGGCATAGTAACCATTTTTTCTCTTAATGTTTTTACTCTGGCTGATAGTTCCATGTCAGTTCTCCCTTGTCAATACATTATTGAGCTACTATAATTAGTATAAAAAAATCCTCTGTTGTTGTATAATAAATAGAATTTATTGTCGTCATTTCGATTTGTTATCATAAAATTCACAATACTTTAGCAATGTGATTCACTGAGAGGTAGGAGAGGCCATGATGGATATCAGGCAACTAAAATATTTTATTCTTGTGGCAGAAAAACTTAATTTTACACTTGCCGCAAAAAGCCTGTATATTACTCAGCCATGTCTCAGCCATCAAATTGGTGAATTGGAAAAACAACTGGGTCTCAAACTTTTTCTTCGCGACAAGCATTCGGTTCAAATTACTGCCGCCGGAGCGGCAATATTAAAAGAGGCAAAAACTATTGTCGCAAAAGCAGAGGATATGATACAAATTGCCCGTCAAGCTGAAGCCGGTACAATCGGCAATTTGAAACTTGGCTTTTTGGGGGCGGTAGAACGAAAATTTTTGCCTCAGTTAATTTCCCGATTTCGTCAAAGGTATCCAATGGTTGAGTTAACTTTGAACCATCATATACACCTTAATTATTTGGATCAAACATTATATAATGGCGAAACCGACATTGCCATCACGTTAAAGAGTGAACAAGACATTTTGCCTTTATTGAATTATAAGCGGATTTATGATACTAAGGCTGCGTTGGTTTTGGCCGCTAACCATCCATTGGCTGAAAAAGTGGAATACCAATTCTCGCTTTTAAAACAGGAAACGCTTTTTTATGTTGATCGCAAAGGGTCAAGCCGGGGGTTGGACACCATACTGCAGCTTTGTACCGATCGGGGGTTTAGCCCAAAAGTGCAATTAGTACAGGATATGCAAACTGTATTAATGTTGATAGAATCGGGATGTGGTTTTTCTATTCTTCCTCGGGCTGTTTTGGAGAATTATTCTAGTCCTCTTTTGCGTTATATCGATATTGATGGAGAAGATGCCATTGTTGAGGTAGTTGTCGCGTGGCGAGGTGATAACTCAAACCCTTCTCTGTCTTTGTTTCTTGGCGAGCTGGATTTGCAATTGCCACAGTGAATCTAGCAGTATTAAGGGATGCTTAACCCTGTACGGATGCGTACAGGGAACGAGAATGAGCGTCGTTGTTTTTAGTGTAGTGAGTGGGAATAGGGACGTTTCGGGGGAACGGGCTGTATGAATCTTCTAGGGTGATAGTTGTGTTTTTGTTCTCTCTATGAGATTATTGATTGTCAAAATAATTATAAAAATGTAAAATTGAAGAGCATTTAAAAAGAGAGGGTGATTCATTTGCCAATAATAATTCCGACAGAAGTTAAAGAGAAGTTTGATCGATCGGCCGAATTTATAATAGAATTAACAAAAGCTGAACCTAAAATGTTTGGTGGCAGCATGGATTTATGTTTATATTTAACAAGGCTGGAACAATTGTTATACCTGACCCAAAAAAGATGTAAAGATGAGTCGGAAGAGTATCAAGAGATAGCAGCGTATAATGCTTTTGTTGTGTGGAAGTCCAGTATAATTGGTTTGAAGACTTATATGGAGATAGCGTCATTACCGGCATTCCCAACTTATGTAAAAGAAGGCTTGGAAGCGGTTGAGGCATGGATTTTAAGCGTAGACTCTGCCTATAAAGGACGCTCAGATACAAGTGCTGCGGATAAATAGCTGCGAGAGGAAGTTTGGGGGGATAGAATAACTCTTAGTCATTGGCACCCAAGAGATCTGCAATTTAATGCGAATTCCCCTAGTAAAAGTAATGCTTCATGGTATAGCCATGAAGCATTACTTTTACATGAGCGCGCCTTTTGATTCCGTTATAATTAATGGTTATTGGATGATAGTCGGTTGCTAAAATGTGTTAATTTTAAAATGTGAATTTTTTAAAGGGAAAAAACTGAATTTAGCGAATAATTTGACTAATTACCGCGGGACTTATTCAATTATTTTGGAGGTTGAGCAAAATGCGTCTGAATTTTTTTGCGAAATTGGTTGTGATGATTTTGGCGCTTACCTTGGTTTCCACCGGTATTACAGGAGTGGTTTTGCTGAGCAGCATGGAAACAAATTTGAAGGAAAATATAAACCGGCAAGTGGAAGACGAGGCTAATAATCTTGCGGAACGCATTGAAGCTATGTTACAGGAAAAGACCACAACAGGTGAAATGATGGCCAGGCATGCTCAGGTCATCCGGGGGGATGTTGCTGGCGCAATGGAACTGGTTAATGCTGTTTATAATAGCGACAGTAACGCATATGACGGTGTATTTGTGTTGAACAGAGAAGGGCGTATAATTGCAAACAATAACGAAAAAATGCTAGGAGTATCGCTTGCCGACAGGCAATATTTCAAGGATGTTATGCAAGCCGGGAAGACGGTTATTAGTGATGTTACTATTTCCCGCAATACCGGTAAACCTACTGTTATTATTGTGTGTCCTGTCAAGGATGGCGCGGGTAATATAGCCGGTGTAGTCGGGCAGGCCGTTTCCCTTGGAGAACTGGAAGAACAGCGTGCCAAGGTGAAAATTGGTGAGACAGGCTATGCCGCCATAACCACAAATAGCAACGGTAAGGCTATTGCTATTGCTCACCCGGAGAAGCCGTTTGTTTCAGAACAAAAGGATGTTTCCGATATAGAAATAATTAAGGCAACCATGCGTGGGCAAAAACAGATGATGAGTTTCAAAGGGGTAAACGGCGAAGCCATGTATGGGGCGACCAGTATTGTTACATCGGCGAATTGGATTGTTACGACCATGGTGCCGGAAAAGGAAATTTATGCCCCGATAACTGCCAGTCGTTATAAAATGCTTGGCATAATTATTGTGGTCGGAGTGGTAGTGATTGTTTTAACTTGGTATTTTGCCCGTAGGATTGCAGGCCGGTTGAGTGCTATGGTGCGTCAGATAACACTAGTGGCTAACGGTGATTTAAGAAAGACGGATGTGTCCGATATATCAGATGATGAGATTGGGCAGCTAGGAGCGGAACTTCTTCTAATGTCGGAAAACCTGGGTAATGTGATAAGAAAGATTTCTGGTTATTCAGGCCAACTGGCGGCGTCATCCGAGGAACTTAAATCAAGTGCTGAACAATCGGCCCAGGCGGCAAACCAGGTTGCTATTTCGATTACCGAAGTGGCACAGGGGGCGGAAAAGCAACTGAAGTCGGTAGATTCGTCGGTAGTGGTTGTTGAACAGATGACAGCTGGAATTCAACGAATTGTTTCAAGTGCCGGTGAAGTATCTAGTGTTACGGAAAAAACAGCGCAGACAGCCACCCATGGTGCACAGTCTGTTGAAGAAGCGGTAAACCAAATGGCGGTGATCGAGCAAAAAACTGCGGATACGGCAAATATAATAAGTGAATTGGAAGAACAATCGAAAAAAATCGGTCAGATTGTTGAAGTTATTTTAAGTATAGCGGGACAAACTAACCTTTTAGCTTTGAACGCGGCTATTGAAGCCGCTAGAGCCGGGGAACAGGGACGAGGCTTTGCGGTTGTCGCGGATGAAGTCCGCAAACTTGCGGAGCAATCACAAGAGGCCGCTAAGCAAATAACCGGTTTAATCGGTGAAATTCAGCAAAAAACAAGTAATGCTGTTAACTATATGAATGAAGGAAAAAAGGAAGTTAATGTAGGTACGAAAGTAGTTGCTGCGGCAGGGCGAAGTTTTCGTGAAATCGTACAGATGATTGATCAGATGTCAATCCAAATAGAGGAGATATCCGCTGCGATTCAACAAATGGCTACAGGTGGTCAACAAATTGTAAAAGCTGTGAAAGAGATTGACAGAGAATGCAAAAATACAGCCGGTCAAACGCAGACTGTATCGGCGGCAACAGAAGAGCAGTCGGCTTCTATGGAGGAAATCGCATCCGCAAGTCAAGTGCTAGCGAGGATAGCTGAAGAATTACAACAAGCTATGGGTAAGTTCAGAATTTGATTTATCTTTCGTAAAAAGCAGATAGTTCCGGCTATTTTCGGTTTTCAAAATAGCTGGAACTATCTGCTCTTATCTTTTTTCATCCCTGATTGGTTCAACGGTATTCATTCCCAAAGCACCTCGTATTTATTCACGCTTCATTATCTAACATATTATGCTATAATCATAAGTTATGATAGTTATAAAAGCAATAAATTCATGATGATTTTTGGAGATGCCCCTTGAATCCTTACAGAGCAAGCCTTATGGGCTATTTCCTAATCTAGCATAATATACATTACAGACGGTGGTTCCTGAAATATTAGAAACACTCGACTGTACATCGTCCGGTTATCAACGCTTTTTTTGATAAAAAGACGTACTCAATGTGCTTCTCATTACTTTTCTGACGAAGAATATATACCTATAGAGGTCATCAAACCTGGTATGAAAGAAGCCGTAATGGAAAAGAGTGATAATGGCAATGAGCGCATAAACCGGATTAACTATGAAATAGTAACATTACAGGCACTTAGAGCCGTATGGAAACTTCGAATTAGATATGAAAGCCAGATACCCATAGAATTATCGATTAGCTAACCGCATCAATTAAATAAGGAGGAAGTGAAAATGACAAGCCGTATTGCCGATATATCACAGCGTAAAGCTACTAGAGTCGCAGGAATCGCGTTTCTACTTACATTAATAATCCCTATTCTCTCCACGATTTTTGTGTACTCCAAACTTATTGTGTCAGGGAATGCTGTAGCAACAGCCAATAACATTATGGCTAATGAGGTACTATTTCGTATCGGTATTGCCAGCGATCTAATCATGTCTATGAATGTCGTAGTACTATCCCTGGCTCTTTATGTAATACTCAAAACGGTAAACCAGGAGCTTGCTTTGTTTGCGCTACTTTGGAGGTTGGGAGAGGCTACTTTAGTAGGCGTTGCGGCGCTTAGTAGTTTAATTGCTTTGCTGCTTTTAAATGGCGGAGTTTATTCGGTAGTATTTGAATCAGAACAGTTGCAGGCTTTAGCTGGGTTATTTCTCGACGTACGTTATGCTGTGTTTTCAATTACCTTCGCCTTTCTTGGCTTGGGAATGACTGTTTTTTGTTATTTATTTTTCAAGTCGAGGTACATTCCCGGAATATTGGCTGCCTTCGGGATAGTTTCATATTTGCTACTGCTAATATATTCTTTCGTAAATATTTTGTTACCCAACTACGCAGCGATGATTCAGATTCAAGTCATTTTTTATACAGCAAGCTGTCTTTTTGAACCAGCAATTGGCTTATGGCTTTTATTTAAAGGTGTAAACGTCCAGCTGAGGAATAGCCCTGCTTCTGCATCTTCCTAAATACAGCTGATGCCGAGGAAAAAGAAATCAAAGCAGTGTCCTGGAGGAATCCTCATGAAAGAATTTGCTTATACAAAATAAGGACCACCGGCTGTTCTTCAGTTCAAAGAGGTAGGAAAAATGATGAAAGACAAAAAGGAGCTGCCTCTAATTCGAGGCAGCTCCTTTCAGACTGTAGGCAAAAACAATCAATCGTACTTTATGATAAAGTTGTGAAATGAGATGACGAGGATGACTGGCTGTGTGAAAACGGCATAACGGCCACCTTCAAGAATATAACCAAGCTTTTTCTCTAACGATAGTGGAAGGGAAAATTTGGTATTGCCATTTTTAATGAAACTAAATTACACATTAAATTTTCTAACCGCTTTTTGTAAGTCTTCCGCCATATTTGCTAAAGCATGACTGGAGGATGCAATTTCCTCCATAAAAGCTGACTGCTCTTC
>Ga0316604_10001149_pt1 | contig 24946 bp, 16 predicted proteins | sample OWC_soil_day20_C_FD_207650 | JGI IMG/M metagenome (GOLD analysis project Ga0316604, IMG submission 207650) | Wetland soil microbial communities from Old Woman Creek delta, Ohio, United States - OWC_soil_day20_CT | ecosystem: Environmental > Terrestrial > Soil > Wetlands | place: USA: Ohio...
GTTGCGACTGCAGCTGGCCAGCGCCGGTGCGCAGCTGCAAGTCACCCTGCTGAAGCGGCGTGGCCGCCCGTTGCTCGATCCGATCACGCTTCAACTGCGGCCCGCGCATTGGGAGCAGGCCCGTGTCGAAGCCGATACGGCGCTGCCCCGCACCATGCCGGCGGCCACCGCGCTGCTCGGCGCACCGCGCCCGCTGGACGAACTGCTGGCCTGATGCGGCGTTCCTGATATCCGGCGGGCACCCGCCCGTGCAGCACCGTGGCCCTGTGGCTCGCCCTCATCCTGCCTGCGCTGCCATTGCAGCTGGCCGAGCGCGCCATCGACGGCACGCTGCCGCTGGCGATCGTCGAAGGCGCGCCGCAACGCGTGGCCGTGATCCACTGCAATGCCACCGCACAGGCCGCCGGTGTAGCTCCCGGCATGAAGCTCGCTGCAGCGCAGGCGCTGGCGTGCGAGCTGATCGCGCTCGAACGCAGCCTTGAACGCGAGCAGGCTGCGCTCGAGGAAATCGCCGGCTGGGCCTACCAATTCTCATCGCACGTGGTGCTGCAGCCCGATGGGCTGCTGCTGGAGACAGGGAGCAGCGAGCGCCTCTTCGGCGGTCGCACGCCGTTGCATCGCGCGATCACTACCGGCCTCGCCGAACTCGGTTATCGCGCCGCCTGCGCCTATGCGACCGCGCCCCGCACGGCGCGAGTGTGTGCGCTGGCGCATGCGGCCCGGGTCGACGTAGACGATCTGCAGCGCCTGCCTTTCGCCCTGCTCGAATGGGACGCGGCGACGAACGAAACGCTGCGTGCGCTCGGCCTGACAACGATCGGTGATCTTCTGCAGTTGCCGCGCGATGCGTTCGCCAGGCGCTTCGGCGCTGAGCGGCTCGACGACCTCGACCGCGTGCTCGGCGTGCGCGCCGATCCGCAGCCGCTGTACGTGCCGCCCGCGCGCTTCACGGCGCGCATCGAACTGCCAGCGGACTTCAGCGAAACCGCGCAGCTGATGTTCCCGGCGCGGCGGCTGCTCGCCTCGCTCGAAGGCTTCCTGCGCGGGCGCAATGCCGGCGCAACGACGCTGGTGTTTTCCGCCACGCACAGCGAGCGCCGCAACGGACCGGTGCCGCCGACGATCGTCACGCTGGCACTGGCCGCGCCGGAGCGTGACGCGAAGCGGCTGGCCGCGCTGCTCAACGAGCGACTGGCACGCGTGACGTTGCCGGCACCGGCGATCACGCTGGCGCTGGCAGTCGATGAGTTGCATCCGTTCGCGGCCTGCAATGCCAGCCTGCTGCCGCCGGCGCAGGATGCGGCCCGCGGCAGTGACTGGCTGCAACTGGCGGAGACGCTGCATGCGCGCCTCGGCTCCGAGCGGGTATTCCAATTGCAGGTCGTCGACGATCACCGCCCGGAGCGAGCCTGGCGCGCGGTGCCGGTATCGATCGACGGCGACCCTGTGAAAACCCCTGCGCTGCCGTCCCAACCGCGCCCACTGCTGCTGCTGCCTGCGCCTCAACCCTTGTCGATGAAGAACGACGAACCACTCTGTCCCGACGCTTTGACACTGGTCACCGGGCCCGAGCGCATCGAATGCGGCTGGTGGGACATGGGCATCGGTGCCAAGGCGGTGCATCGCGACTATTTCGTCGCCCGCAATGGCCGCGGCCATTGGCTGTGGATCTTCCGCGAACTGGCCGCGCCGCACGGCTGGTTCCTGCATGGCCTCTTTGCGTGAGGTGCGATGACGCCCTGCTACGCCGAGTTGCATTGCCTGTCGAACTTCTCGTTCCTGCGCGGCGCGTCGCATCCGGAGGAACTGGTCGAGCGCGCGCTGGCGCTCGAGTACGCCGGGCTCGCGATCACCGACGAATGCTCGTTCGCCGGTTCGGTGCGCGCGCACCTGGCCTTGAAGGAGGCGCGTGAGCACGATGAACTCGCACGGTCGTTCCGCCTGATCCACGGCACCGAGATCCAGTTGACCGAGGGCGTTGGCCGCAAGGCCGTCGCGGGTGCCAAGCTGGTGCTGCTGGCACAGGCACGCACCGGCTACGGCAACCTCAGCCAGCTGGTCACGCTGGCACGACGTCAGGCGATCAAGGGCAGTTACCGTCTGAGTGCAGCCGACCTGGAGGCGCACGCCGACTGGCTGAAGGATGTGCTCGTGCTGCTACTGCCGCTGCGCACGTGGCGCGAGCCGCTCGACATAGTGCGCGTCGAACACGAAGCGCGCTGGCTTGCGAGCCTCAAGCCCGGCGCGAGCTGGATCGCCTGTGAGTTGACGCGCAGCATGGACGATGCAGTGCATCTAGCCACGCTGCAGTCGATCAGCGATGCGACTGGCCTGCCGCTGGTCGCGGCCGGTGACGTGCAGATGCACACGCGTCGCCGCAAGCGCCTGCACGACGTGCTGACTGCCGTGCGCATGAAGATCCCGCTGACGCAGTGCGGACGCGAACTGGCGCCGAACGCGGAGCGCTACCTGCGGCCGCTCTATCGGCTCGCCCGCATTTATCCAACGGAGTTGCTCATGCAGACGCAGGCGATCGCCGAGCGCTGCACCTTCTCGCTCGACGAGCTGCGCTACGAGTATCCGGAGGAGATCGTGCCGCCCGGCGAGACGCCGGCCACCTGGCTGCGGCGCGCCACCTACGAGGAAGCGAAGACGCGCTACCCCGACGGCATGCCGGAGAAAGTGCAGGCCATCGTCGAGCACGAGTTGCGGCTGATCGCCGAGCTGCGCTACGAGCCCTACTTCCTGACCGTCTACGACATCGTCCGCTACGCGCGCTCGCAGGGCATTCTGTGCCAGGGGCGAGGCTCGGCGGCCAACTCGGCGGTGTGCTACTGCCTCGGCATCACCGAGGTCGACCCGGCGCGCATGAGCGTGCTGTTCGAGCGCTTCATCAGCAAGGAGCGCAACGAGCCGCCGGACATTGACGTCGACTTCGAGCATCAGCGTCGCGAAGAGGTGATGCAGTACATCTACGCCAAGTACGGGCGGCATCGCGCGGCACTGACCGCGGCGCTGCACACCTACCGGCCGAAGGGCGCGCTGCGCGACGTCGGCAAGGCACTCGGCCTGTCGCTCGACCAGGTCGACCGTCTGGCCAAGACAATGGCGTGGTGGGATGGCAAGCGCATCATTGGCCAGCGGCTGGAGGAAGCCGGCTTCGATCCAGCCAACCCGGTGATCGCGCAGCTCGCCGAACTCGCTATCGAGGTGATCGGTTTTCCGCGGCACCTGTCGCAGCACTCGGGCGGCTTCGTCATCGCGCGCGAGCGGCTCGACCGGCTGGTGCCGATCGAGAACGCCGCGATGGACGAGCGCACGGTGATCCAGTGGGACAAGGACGACCTCGATGCGCTCGGTCTGCTGAAGATCGACGTGCTCGCGCTCGGCATGCTGAGTTGCGTGCGGCGTGCACTCGATCACCTGCAGCGCTTCTATGGGAGCCCGCCGACCGGTCTTCGCTGGCGGCTGCAGGACATTCCATCGGAGGATGCGGCCGTCTACGACATGCTGTGCCAGGGCGATTCACTCGGCGTGTTCCAGGTCGAGAGCCGCGCGCAGATGAACATGCTGCCGCGGCTCGCGCCGCGCTGCTTCTACGACCTCGTCATCGAGACCGCGATCGTGCGTCCCGGACCGATCCAGGGCGGCATGGTGCATCCGTACCTGCGGCGGCGGCAGGGGCTCGAGCAGGTGACCTTCCCGTCCGAGGCGGTGCGCTCGGTGCTCGAACGCACGATGGGCGTCTCGATCTTCCAGGAGCAGGTGATGCAGCTCGCGGTCGTCGCGGCGGGCTTCACGCCGGGCGAAGCCGACAAGCTGCGCCGCGCGATGGCCGCGTGGAAGCGCAAAGGCGGCATCGGGCCGTTCCGCGACAAACTGATCAGCGGCATGCTGGCGCGCGGCTACACCAGCGAGTACGCCGAGCAGATCTACCGGCAGATCCAGGGCTTCGGCGAATACGGCTTTCCAGAAAGCCACGCGGCGAGCTTCGCACTGCTCGTCTACGTGTCGAGCTGGCTCAAATGCCACGAGCCGGCCGCGTTCTGCGCCGCGCTGCTCGACTCGCAGCCGCTGGGCTTCTATGCACCGGCGCAGATCGTGCGCGATGCGATGAATCACGGCGTCGAAGTGCGGTCGATCGACGTCACCGCGAGCGACTGGCACTGCACGCTCGAACCGTCGCGCGCCGACGCGTCGAAACCGGCGGTGCCTGCCGTACGACTGGGGCTCGAACTCGTCGGCGGCTTCAACGAAGCGGCCGGCGAGCGCATCATGGCCGCGCGGCGCGACGCGCCTTTCACCGATGCCGAGGACCTGGCGCGCCGCGCGCAGCTCAATCGCGGCGAGATCGGTGCACTCGCCAGGGCCGACGCGCTGGCTACGCTGACCGGCCACCGCCGCCGCGCGCTCTGGACCACGCTCGGCGTCGATGCCGACGCGCCGCGCGCCGCACCGCTCGCTGCGCGCTCGCGTCGCGAGGCCCCGGTCGACCTGCTGCCACCGACCGAAGGCCAGGACATCGTCGCCGACTATCACCACACGGCGCTGACGCTGCGCCGCCATCCGCTGGCACTGCTGCGCGAGCGCTTCAACGCCAGGGGCTATCTCACCGCCGCTGGCATCGGAGCCGCACGCGACCAGCAGCGCGTGCGCACCACCGGCATCGTCACCTGCCGCCAGCGCCCGAGCACCGCGAGCGGCGTCACCTTCGTCACGATCGAGGACGAGACCGGCACCGTGAACGTCGTCGTCTGGAACACCACCGGCGAGAAGTACCGGCGCGCGCTGCTGCACTCGACACTGATGACCGTCTACGGCCACGTCGAGCGCGTCACGAGCGGCGTCGCACCGATCGTGCACCTGATCGCGTCACGCCTGGAGGATCACTCGCCGCTGCTCGGCGCGCTCACGCTGTCGAGCCGGGACTTTCACTGAGAGAAGAACTTCCGACAGCCGGCGGACGCGGCCCGAATTGCTAGTGCTTCGACGCCTCGTCGCTGGATGATCCGCGGGCCAGCAGCACCGCAAAGATCGCGTGAAGTGCGACGACCGGCCACAGCAGCATGCCGCTCGAGCTGCCCGCAAAGCCGACGTAGGCGAGAAACAACGCGACGGCCCCGCTGTAGATCAGCATGCCGACCCGTGGCGGGCCAGGCCAGCAGGCGACCCCCAGTCCGATCAGCGCGATGCCGGTCACGCGCGCGACCGTCAGGGCGAGGCCGCTCACCTCTGAACCAAGCAGCAACTGACCGACCAACGACGGGACGATCAGCAATGCCAACCCGGTCGCGACCTCACCGATTGCAGCGAGAACCAGCACACCTCTCATCACACCAAGCCCAGGACCTTTGGCACCCGGATTAGGACCGACCTTCAGTCACGCACGCGGGCGACGGTCTTCTTCATCTCCTCGCGCTCTTCTGCCGTCACCTGCTCCGACCCGAGGTTGAAGGTGAGCTTGTTGATCGTGCCGGTGAACTTGAACGGACTGTCGTAGCGAAACTCCACCAGAGCCACGCCGGTGCGTGTGTCCATGCCGATGTCAAAGGTCTCGTCCTCGGGAAAGGTCACCGGGGTCGAGTGCTCCATCGACTTGCGCGCCACTTCCTTGCCGTTCACGCTGAGTACGCCCGTTCCGCCCTTGCCCAGACCCGGCTCGCTCGGCTTGTAGTCGAAGACGATGGTGTGCTTGCCGGCACTGAGTTCCGGCCCGTCCCACACCGTGCGCTCCAGCCCGAGCAGGTTGTAGAGGAACACCGGCTTGCTCTTGCGCACACCCGCAACGCCTTTACTCAGGAACAGCGCATAGCCACCGAAGCGTCCGCCGTCGGTCACGATCATGCCTTCTGCGCCGCCCTTGGGAACCGTCACCTCGGCGGTGATCGTGTAGGCCTTGTTCAGGATGTTCGGCGCGCCGCTGTTCGGAATCCCTGAGAGGATTCCAGAGTAGGTGAAGACCTTGCGTCCGGCCGTCAGGTTCGGCTTCGGCGCGTTCCAGCGCGCGAGCGTCGTGTTGTCGAGCGGCAGCACATCGTGCTTCGCCGCCTCGGCGTAAAACAAATCCTGCATCTGCTTGAGCTTGTCCGGCATCCGGGCTGCCAGGTCGTCGAACTGCGTCGGATCCTCCTTGGCGTTGTAGAGCTCCCACTTGTAGCCGCTGATCACGTCGGGCGGCTTGGCGGAACTCAGTTCCCACGGCAGCGTCGCCGGAGTCGTCGTCGCCACCCAGCCGTCGTGGTAGATCGCGCGGTTGCCGAGCATCTCGAAGTATTGCGTGGTGCGCTTCGACGCGAGTTCGGCGCCCCCCTTGCCCCACGTGTAGGCCATGCTCACGCCGTCCATCGGGCGCTGTGGAATGCCGTTGAGCATCTCCGGTGCCGCAACGCCGGTGGCTTCGAGGATGGTCGGCGCGATGTCGATGACGTGATGGAATTGTCGACGGATGCCGCCCACGTCGGTGATGTGGCCGGGCCACGACATGGCCACCCCCTGCGACGTGCCGCCGTAATGCGACGCCACCTGCTTCATCCACTTGAACGGCGTGCTCATCGCCCAGGCCCAGGGTGCTGCGTAGTGCGGGAACGTCTTGTCCGAACCCCAGAACGGGTAGAAGAGCATCTGCGCCTTGACCGGCACCGGAACGCCGTTCATGGTGGTGAATTCGTTGGGCGTGCCGTTGACCATGCCCTCGGCGCTGGCCCCGTTGTCGCCGCTGATGTAGATGATCAGGGTGTTGTGAAGCTGGCCGAGATCCTCGACGGCCTGGATGACGCGGCCGATCTCGTAGTCGGTGTACGCCAGGTAGGCGCCGTAGACATCGGCCTGCTTGATGAAGAGTTTCCTTTCGATCTCCCCGACGGAATCCCACGTGGGCAGCTCCTTCGGCCAGGGCGTCAATTTCGCGTCGGCGGGCATGATGTCGAGCCGCTTCTGGTTGGCGAAAATGGTCTCGCGCAGCTTGTTCCAGCCCTGGTCGAACAGGCGCATGTCGCCGATCTTCTTGATCCATTCCGGCGTCGGATGGTGAGGAGCGTGAGTCCCTCCAGGAACGTAGTAGACGAAGAAGGGCTTCTCCGGTGCGACCGCCTTGAGCTCCCGCATGTACTGGATCGCCTCGTCGGCCATCGCCGTGGTCAGGTTCCAGCCCGGCTTGCCATCGAACGGGTAAATGGCCGTCGTGTTGCGGTACAGGTTCGGCTGCCACTGGCTCGAGTCGCCGCCCATGAAGCCGTAGAAGTACTCGAAGCCCATGCCATTGGGCCACTGGTCAAAGGGGCCGGCCCGGGTCGCTTGATAAAAAGGCGTGTTGTGGTTCTTGCCGAACCACGAGGTCGCGTAGCCGTTGCCCTTCAGGACCTCGCCGATGGTGCCGTTCTCCTTGCGGATGACCGAGTCATATCCCGGAAAGCCCGTGGTTATTTCACCCACCACGCCGAAGCCAGCCACATGATGGTTGCGCCCGGTGATCAGCGCTGCGCGCGTCGGCGAGCACAGCGACGTCGAGTGGAAGTTCGTGTACCGCACGCCGCTCTTTGCGATACGGTCGAGTGCAGGTGTAGGCACCACGCCGCCGAAGGTGCCGGGCGCGCCGAAGCCGACGTCGTCCGTCATGATCAGCAGCACGTTGGGCGCGCCCTTGGGCGGCACCACGCGTGGTGCCCACCAGGCTTTCGACTCCGAGGCCTTTTCCTTGATGACACCAGCGAACTTCGGGTCCGGCGGCGGCAGCTGCTTGCCGCTGAGGGTCGTCGTCGCGCTGGGCGACCCCGGGTCGCCGGTGATCTGTTGCGCGACAGCCGCATCCAGGCTTGAGGCAACCGCGACGAGCACGGCCAAAGTCTTGAGTGCACGGCGCGCCATCATCGTGTCCCTCCCGGAACATCAAAGCGGCAGCTTTGATGAAAGGCTGCCTCGCGTCAAGCTGCGTCTGTTCTACGCGACGGCACCGCACGGTGCCGAGGCACCTGATCGGCCATTCACGAGCATGTGAATCCGCTCGCGAACACCGCCCGAATCGAGGTCGAGCGCGAGGGGCACGATCCCCGACGCACGGTGCGGCGGCCCGATTTCAGCCAGCCTGCGTGCTCGACCACGAAGCCGGTTAATGCAGCTTGACGCGCGGCTCGAGCCGCTCGCGCAGCAGGCGGCTCAGCGAGTCGAGCACGACTCGCAGCACACCGTGTATCGACACCTGATGCATCTTGTAGAGCGACGCGTACATCATCCGCGCGATCAACCCCTGGATCACCATGCTGCCGCCGATCAACCGGCCCATCAGCGTCCCGACGGCCGAGAGTTCGCCGAGCGAAACGAGAGAGCCGAAGTCGTGAAAGTGGAAATCCGGCGGCGGCCGCCCGGCGAGCCTCGCTTTCATCGACTTCGCGAGCAGTGTTGCCTGCTGATGCGCAACCTGGGCGCGCGGCGGGAGGATCAACGAACCCGGATGTCCGAGCCAAGGTGCCGCCGCGCAGTCGCCGAATGCGAATACATCGGGGTCGCGCGTGGATTGCAGCGTCGGCCTGACGACCAGCTGGTTGGCGCGGTTGACCTCGAGTCCGTCGAGCGACTGCAGCACGGGCGGCGCCATGATCCCGGCGGCCCACACGACCAGATCGGCCCGGAAGAACTCGCCCGATGCCGTGCGGACGCCCTCGGTATCGACGGTGGTCACGCGCTGCGCGGCACGAACGTCGACGTCGAGCCGCGCCAGCAGCTCGGCGGCCGCCGTCGACAGCCGCTCGCTGAGCTGCGGCAGGATGCGTGGGGCCGCTTCGATCAGCGTCAGCCGTATGTTGCGCGCGGGATCGAGATGTTCGAGGCCATAGCCAGCGTGCGCGCGGGTCGTCTGGCGGATCTCCGCAGCGAGTTCGACACCAGTGGCGCCCGCACCGATGATGACGATATGCACCTGCGCCGGCTCGCCTGCAGCGGCACGTGAGTCGGCGCGCACGCTCGCGGCGATCAAGCGCCGATGAAAGCGTTCGGCGTCGTCCGGCATGTCGAGCGAAATCGCGTGCTGCTCCACCCCCGGCACGCCGAAGTCGTTGCTGACGCTGCCGACGCAGATGATCAACGTTTCGTATTCCAGCGTCCGGCGCGGCAGGATCTCCTCGCCGTCAGCCGAACGCACCGGGTCCAGCGTGATCCTCCGATGCGAGCGATCGAGGCCGGCGAGCGCACCCTGCACGAAGCGGTAGCCGTGCCAGTGCGCGAGCGCCGGGTAGTCGAGATCATGCGCGTCGGCGTCCATGCGGCCGGCAGCAACCTCGTGCAAGAGCGGCTTCCAGACGTGCGTCGCGTTGCGGTCGACCAGCGTGACGCGGATCGGCCCCTTGCGGCCATGCCGTTCGCCCAGCCGGGTGGCCAGGGGCAGGCCGCCAGCACCGCCGCCGACGATCACGATCCGGTGCAAGGATTCGGACATGCGGCAGGTGCTGCTTTGTTGACGACGTGGCCGGAGCGCACCGCTGCACGGCAGGGATTGAAGCCGATCGCGTAAGCGAGGTCGGCCGGCCGGTCGATATCCCACAGCGCGAAGTCGGCGCGCTGGCCGACCTCGAGCGCGCCGACGTCGTGCAGCCCCAGCGCGCGGGCAGCGTGCACCGTCGCTCCGGCCAACGCCTCGGCGGGCGTCAGGCGAAACAGCGTGCAGGCCATGTTCATTGCCAGCAGCAGCGAGGTCATGGGCGACGTGCCCGGATTGCAGTCGGTGGCAACGGCCATCGGCACCTGGGCCGCGCGCAACGCATCGATCGGCGGCAGCCTCGTCTCGCGCAGGCAGTAAAACGCGCCGGGCAGCAGGACTGCAACGGTGCCCGCCTTTGCCATCGCGGCAATGCCATCGCCCGAAAGGTATTCGAGATGATCGGCTGAAAGTCCGTCGTAGCGTGCCGCGAGCGCCGCCCCACCCTGGTCCGACAACTGCTCCGCGTGCAGCTTGACCGGCACGTTCAACGCCCGGGCCGCGCGAATGACGCGCTCGGTCTGCGTCGGCGTGAAACCGATCGTCTCGCAGAACGCGTCGACCGCATCGACCAGGCCTTCGCGCACCAGCGCCGGCAGCATGTGGTCGCAGACCTGCTCGATGTAGGCGTCGGCCCGACCGGCGAACTCCGGCGGCACGGCGTGCGCGCCGAGAAAGGTCGTGCGCACGGTGACCGGCAGCTCGCGCCCGATGCGGCGTGCGACGCGCAGCACCCGGCGCTCGGCCTCGAACTCGAGCCCGTAGCCGGACTTGATCTCGAGCGTCGTCACTCCTTCGGCTAGCAGCGCGCGCACGCGCGGCAGGCTGGCCTCGAACAATTCGTCTTCGCTCGCCGCGCGCGTCGCGCGCACCGTCGACACGATGCCGCCGCCGCGCTGCGCGATCTCGGCATAGGTGGCACCGTTGAGCCGCGCCTCGAACTCGTCGCTGCGATTGCCGGCGTACACGATGTGCGTATGGCAATCGATCAGCCCGGGCGTGATCCACGTGCCGGCGGTCTCGACCACGCGGTCCGCGCGCAGGTCGCCCGGCAGATCGATCTGCCGGCCCAGCCACACAATGCGGCCATCGCGCACCGCAAGCGCGGCGTCACGCACCACTCCGAAGTCCGAACCGCCGGCGTCGCGCATCGTCGCGAGGTGCGTGCCGGTCCACAGGCTATCTACGTGCACGCGCGACTCCGTTGGCGATACGCGCGGCGATCCGCGCCGCCACGGCGGCCGTGCGGCCGTCGGCGTCGAAGCGCGGATTCATCTCAGCGATGTCGGCCAGCCGCACCTTGCCGCTCGAGCAGACTGCTTCGATCATCGGCTCCAGTACGTCGAGCCCGACACCGCGTGGTGCCGGTGAACTGACTCCCGGCGCGACGGCCGCAGGCAGCACGTCGAGGCAGACGGTCAGGTAGACATCGTCGACCTCTGCGACGAACGCCTGCAGCGAAGGCATGAAGTGTGCTGCGTCGAGCGACTCGTCGAGCTGGAACAGCACGCCGAGATCGCGCGCGCGCGCGAACAGCGCCTCGGTATTCGAATAGAGGCTGACACCGAGGCAGGCGTACCGGAACTCCCAGCCGCGCGCTTCACAGTCCTGCGCGATCTGCAGGAACGGAGTGCCGGACGTCGCGCGTGTGTCGCGCCGCAGATCGAAGTGCGCGTCGAAGTTGACGATGCCGACCCGAGGCGCTCCCTCGGTCTTGGCGAGGTGCGAGGCGAGCCCCGTGAACGACCCCCACGCCATTTCGTGGCCACCTCCGAGGATCAGAGGGAAGCGTTCGGCATCGAGCTGCTGCGCAACCATGGCCGCGAGCGCATGCTGTGCAGCCTCGAGCGCGTCCCCCGCACATACGACATCGCCGCCGTCGGCAAGGTGCGTGCACTCGTGCACCGGCATATTGCACAGGGCACGACGGATCGCGCGCGGGCCTTCGGCTGCGCCGATGCGGCCGTGATTGCGCGCAACCCCGGCATCGCAGGCGAAGCCCAGCAACACCGTCGTTGCCGTCGCGGTGATCGGCGAAAGCGGCTGCATCACCTGGTGCCAGCGCCGGCCCAGTGCTCCCTCGGCGTCATCGACGCGGCCCTGCCACATGGACATGTCGAAGGCGGCCATTCCGTTGATCACGCCAGCGGTGCGAAGAGATCGCGGCAACCCGCGCCGAGCGTTCCGGCGGCCACCAGCTCCGTGGCGGCCGCGATGTCGGGGGCCAGGATGCGATCGACCTCGTAGAAGGGCACGCGCTCGCGAAGGCCCCGATGCACGGCGGCCAGGCGCGGCGAGGTCGTGAGCGGTCGATGGAAATCGATTCCCTGCGCAGCAGCCAGCAGCTCGATGCCGACGATGGTGGCCGTGTTGGTCGCCATCTCGTGCAGCCGGCGTGCGGCAAAGGTTGCCATGCTGACGTGATCCTCCTGGTTGGCCGAGGTCGGCAGACTGTCGACACTTGCGGGATGCGCAAGTGACTTGTTTTCCGAGGCCAGTGCCGCCGCGGTGACGTGCGCGATCATGAAGCCCGAGTTCACGCCGGGGTCGCGCACCAGGAAGGGCGGCAGTCCCGACAGCGTCGCGTCGATCAGCAGCGCGATGCGACGCTCCGACAGCGCGCCGATCTCCGCGATCGCCAGCGCCAGCGTGTCGGCTGCAAACGCGACCGGTTCGGCGTGGAAGTTGCCGCCGGACAGGACCTCGTCGGCCGTGCCCGTGCCGCGTCGCGCGAACACCAGCGGGTTGTCCGTCACCGCGTTGGCCTCGGTCAGCAGCGTGCGCGCGGCCTGCGCGATCAGGTCACGGCATGCGCCCATCACCTGCGGCTGGCAGCGCAGGCTGTACGGGTCCTGCACGCGATCGTCATTGACCAGATGCGAGGCGCGGATCGCGCTGCCAGCCAGCAGTTCGCGATAGGCGTGTGCAGTCGCGATCTGGCCCGCATGCCCGCGCAGATCGTGCAGGCGCGGGTTGAACGGCGCGTCGCTGCCCTTGGCGGCGTCGATCGCCATGGCGCCGGCAACCACCGCGGCTTCGAACACGCGCTCGGCCATGAACAGGCCATGCAGCGCCAGCGCGGTGGAGATCTGCGTGCCGTTGATCAGCGCCAGCCCTTCCTTCGCGCCGAGCACGACCGGTGCGATGCCGGCGGCGGCCAGCGCCGCACCCGCAGGCTGGCGCAGGCCATTCACGCGCACGTCGCCCTCGCCCAGCAGCGCCAGCGTCAGGTGCGACAGCGGGGCGAGGTCACCGGAAGCACCGACCGAGCCCTTGGAAGGAATACACGGGACGATGCCGGCGTTGACGAGTGCGATCAGCGCTTCGACGATCAGCGGACGGACACCCGAGTGGCCGCGCGCGAGGCTAGCGATCTTCATCACCAGCGCCAGCCGCACGACGTCATCACTCAGCAGTTCACCCGTGCCGACCGAATGCGAGAGGATGAGATTGCGCTGCAGTTGCTGTAGTTCCGCGTCCGCAATGCGCTTCTTCGCCAGCAGTCCGAAGCCGGTGTTGACGCCGTAGGCCGCATCGCCGCGCGTGACGATGCGCTGAATCGCCTGCGACGACGCCTCTATCGCCGTCCACGCGTCGGCCGTCAGCGCAAGCGGTGCCGGCGCTTGCCACACGCGGCGCAGATCGTCGAGCCGCAGGCGGCCCGGCGCGATCGTCAGCGTCACGCTTTCACCATCGGCAGCTTCAGTCCGTTGCGCTGCGCGCAGGCGATCGCAGTCGGATAGCCGGCATCGGCATGCCGCATCACTCCCGAGCCAGAGTCGTTGACCAGCACCCGCGCCAGTCGGCGCGCGGCGGCTTCAGTCCCATCAGCGACGATCACGACGCCGGAGTGCTGCGAATAGCCCATGCCGACGCCGCCGCCATGGTGCAGCGACACCCAGGTGGCGCCGCCCGCGGTGTTCAGCAGCGCATTGAGCAATGGCCAGTCGGACACCGCATCGGTGCCGTCGCGCATCGCTTCGGTTTCACGGTTGGGGCTGGCGACCGAGCCGGTGTCGAGGTGGTCGCGGCCGATGACGATCGGCGCCTTCAGCTCGCCCGTGCGCACCATCTCGTTGAACGCGAGTCCGGCGAGATGACGCTCGCCCAGTCCAAGCCAGCAGATGCGCGCCGGCAGGCCCTGGAACGCGATGCGTTCGCGCGCCATGTCGAGCCAGCGGTGCACATGCGTGTTCGCGGGAAAGAGCTGCTTGATCTTCGCGTCGGTCCGGTAGATGTCCTCCGGGTCGCCGGACAGCGCGACCCAGCGGAACGGCCCCTTGCCTTCGCAGAACAAGGGACGGATGTACGCGGGCACAAAACCCGGAAAGTCGAATGCGTTTTTGACGCCCTGATCGAGTGCGACCTGGCGGATGTTGTTGCCGTAGTCGACGACCTTCGCGCCGAGTGACTGGAAGTCGAGCATCGCCTGCACATGCGTCGCGCAGGATGCAGCGGCCGCCGCGGTCAGTTCGGCGTGCTGCGACGGATCGGATTGCGCCGCCTGCCAGCGCTCCACACTCCAGCCGGCCGGCAGGTAGCCGTGAACGAGGTCGTGCGCCGACGTCTGATCGGTGACGAGGTCGGGCATCACGCCGCCAGTGCGCGCACGCCGCACCAGCTCCGGCAGCACTTCGGCGGCGTTGCCGAACAGGCCGATCGAGACCGCTTCCTTGCGCGCGCAGTGCTGTTTGACGAGCGCGAGCGCGTCGTCGAGATTGCGCGCCTGCTTGTCGAGATAGCGCGTGCGCAGGCGAAATTCGAGGCGGGACTGCTGGCACTCGATGTTCAGCGACACCGCGCCGGCCAGCGTGGCCGCCAGCGGCTGCGCACCGCCCATGCCGCCGAGCCCGGCGGTGAGGATCCAGCGTCCACCCCAGTCGCCGCCGAAGTGTTGTCGTCCGGCCTCGCCGAAAGTCTCGTAGGTTCCCTGCACGATGCCCTGGCTGCCGATGTAGATCCAGCTGCCGGCCGTCATCTGGCCGTACATCATCAGCCCCTTGCGGTCGAGCTCGTTGAAGTGCTCCCAGGTTGCCCACTTCGGCACCAGATTCGAATTGGCAAGCAGCACACGCGGCGCATCCGGATGCGTCTTGAACACGCCGACCGGTTTTCCCGACTGCACCAGCAGCGATTCGTCATCGTCGAGCTCTCGCAGCGTCGCGAGTATGGCGTCGTAGCACGCCCAGTCTCGCGCGGCGCGGCCAATGCCGCCGTAGACGACCAGGCGCTTCGGATCCTCCGCGACCTCCGGGTCGAGGTTGTTCTGCAGCATCCGATAGGCCGCCTCGGTGAGCCAGCTCTTGCACGAGAGCGATGGTCCGCGCGGCGCACGGATCTCGCGGCGCTCGTCGTAACGCGGATCGGCCCCGAGCCGCGCAGGTTCTGCCGGTGCATTCATCGTCGTTTCTCCCCGTCCACGCGACCCGAAACCAGCCGAGGCGTCGGGACAAGGAATAGTCTCGCACGGATGAAGGCGGGCGGCGGGCTCGCCGCGCCGCCGCAGTCAGCAGGGAGCGCTGGCGTAGCCTCCCCGGGAGCCGGGCAGCATCAGGGTGATGGCGGCTGGCCCGGGTCGTCACGGCGCGCTGGAAGAGTCATCGCACCTGCATCAATCCCGGTAACAGGAAGACCGCTTCCCTCGTCGGACTAGGTCCGATGAATCTTCAGCCGGTTATCGCCGTCGTCGACTTCCTCCAGGACGACGTCGAACTGCCACAGTTCCTTGATGTAGCCGAGGACTTCGGTCGCTGTTTCGGCGTCGAGCAGCCGTCCCCGCTCGACACGATGCTGCAGCAACAACGCACGGTCCCCGTCCGCCGAGAAGCGCGTGACCGCCAGTGCCGGCGTGTGGACCTCGGGACGATACTGCGCGGCCAGCATCTGGCGCACCTGCGCGTATCCGTGCTCGTTGTGGATGGCACGCACGCTGTACTTGCTGCGGTCGCTTTCGTCATCGGTGATCGCGAACAGCCGCAGGTCGCGCATCACCTTGGGGGACAGGTACTGCTCGATCAGGCTTTCGTCCTTGAAGTTCGCCATTGCAAAGTGCACCGCCTCGACCCAATCGGTCGACGCCAGGCGCGGGAACCATTCGCGATCCTCGGGGGTAGGGTGCTCGCAAATGCGACGGATGTCACGATAGATCGAGAATCCCAGCGCGTAAGGGTTGATGCCGCGATAGTTTTCCGTGTCGAACGACGGCTGCGTGACGACATCGCTGTGATTCGACAGCCACTCCAGCATGAAGCCGTCATCGACCTGGCCATGGTCATATAACTCGTGCAGCAGCGTGTAGTGCCAGAACGTGGCGGCGCCCTCGTTGGCGACCTTGGTCAGCCGTTGCGGGTAGAAGTACTGCGAGATCTTGCGCACGATGCGCACGAGCTCACGTTGCCAGGGTGCGAGCTTCGGCGCGAGCTTCTCGATGAAATAGAGCAGGTTCTCCTGCGGATCGAACGATTCCGCCGCGGCCTCTGGCTTGACCTCGGCGTTTTCATACAGATAGGCAACGTCGGGGTTGTAGTGATGCTGTGCGAAGCGCAACCGCTCCGCCAGGCGCTCGCGCTCACGGCTCGCCGACAGCCGTGTCGGCTTCTTGTAGCGATCCACGCCGTAGGGCGCCAGTGCGTGACAGCAATCGAGGATGCGCTCGACTTCGCGCCAGCCATGTCGCTGCTCGCAGTCAAGGATGAAATTGCGCGCAAATGTCAGGTAATCCAGGATGCCATCGGCCTGTGTGAACTGGCGGAACAGATAGTTGCCCTTGAAGAAGGCGTTGTGACCGTAGGCGGCATGAGCCATCACCAGCACCTGCAGCGGCAGGGTGTTGGTTTCCATCAGGTAGACCAGCGACGGACTCGTGTTGATGACGATCTCATACGCCAGCCCGCTCATTCCCTTCTTGTACGTGTGCTCCTGGCCGAGCAACTGCTTGCCGAAGCTCCAGTACGGGTAATGCACCGGCATGCCGACCGTTGAACACAGGTCGATCATCTGTGCCGCGGTAATCACCTCGTACTGGATCGGATAGGTGTCGAGTTGCAGGCGCCCGGCATGCGCGGCGAGCGCGACATCGAAGCGCTCGAGCAGCGGCACGGTCCATTCCGAGCCGACGGCGATCGGCTCGGCCGTCCGCCTGGTTCCCGGCACCGGCATCGGCACCGCGGGCCGCGACACCAGCCTCGGCCAGGGCCGCTCCGGAGCGGCTCCATCACGCAGTCGCGCGGGCGCGGTCACGTCGGCCAGATCCCAGGGATTCATTGATCTGCCTCGTCGCTACGCGGCAGCGCTGTTCGTCCAGGGCAGTCCGGCGTGCTCATGCCGTTGCTTCCTTGCGCGCGAACAGTTCGCGGAATACGGGCCAGATATCGCGTCGGTCATGCACCTTGCGCATCGCGAATCCGGAGTCGGCGACCGACTCATAGCACTGCCAAAGGTCCGACGGCCGGCTGAACCACCCACCAGGATTGCTTGATGGAATGTCGATGTAAGCGAAGTAGCGCACCCGCGGCAGGAGCTCGGTCTGCAGATAGCCGGCGCAGCGTTGCGCATCTTCTTCACCGCAATCGCCATCCGAGGCCTGCGCAACGTAGATGTTCCAGTCCGGGCCGGCGAAGCGCGTGTCGATCACTTTCTGCGTTAGCTGCAAGGCCGGCATCACCAGCGTGCCGCCGGACTGTGGATCATGGAAGAACGTCTTTTCGTCGACCTCCTGCGCGGTCTCGGTGTGGCGGATGAAGACGACCTCGACCGCGCTGTACTTGCGTTCGAGAAACAGGTACAGCAACGCGAAGAAGCGCTTGGCGAGATCTTTCTTGCGCTCGTCCATCGAGCCCGACACATCCATCAGGCACAGCATCACCGCGCGCGTCGCAGGGGCCGCAACGGGTTGGCGCGCGCGGAAGCGCCGATCGATCTCTTCCAGGAATGGCAGCTGCTCGCGGCGCGCGCGCAGCTGCGCGATTTCTTCCTCGAGTTCGGTGCGCCGCTCGACCTCGCACGGAGCAAGTTCCTCGATCTCCCGCTCCAGCTCGTCGAGCTGTCGGGCGATGCCGCCGCGCAACGCGATGCGGCGCGCGATCGACATGCGCATCGTCAGCGCCGGTGACAGATTGGCCAGCACGCCGTCCCTGGAATATCCGGCGCGGCGCGTGTGGATGTAGGTCACATCGCCAATGCGGGTGCGTTCCAGGTTTGGCAGTTCCAGGTCGTCGAAGAACAGTTGCAGCAGCTCGTCGCGGGAGAGCACGAAAGCGAAGTTGTCGCGGCTCTCGCCCTGGCCCGGCTCATTGCCGTCACCATCACCTTCTCCGCCGCCGGGTCGATCGATCGTGTCGCCCGGGATGTACTCGTGATTGCCGGGCAGCACGAAGTCACGGCTGCCGGTCTTGTGATCGTGCTGCAGATGCGGCTCTTTCAGCCCACGGCCAGGGATCGAAATCCTGCTGCCCTTGCCGACGTCGGCGATGCCGCGCTTGCCGATCTCGTCATCGACCGCACGCTTGATCTCGTCCTTGAAGCGGCGGATGAAGCGCTCGCGATTGACCGCACTGCGCCCCGGCGGATCGCCGCGCCGATCGACGACGCGCATGAAACGGCTGGAGGCGGACGAATCGGACACGGAGTCCTCGCAGCGGCTACGTCGTCACGACTGCGTCGACTTCTTGAAGTGCATGTACCAGTCGACCAGGCGCCGCACCTGTTTCTCGGTGTAGCCGCGTGCCGCCATCCGGTTGACGAAGCTCTTGTGGCGCTCTTCCATTTCCTGCGAGCCCTTGGCCTCGAACGAGATGATCGGCAGGATGTCCTCGGTCTTGCTGAACATGCGCTTCTCGATCACCACGCGCAACTTCTCGTAACTGGTCCAGTGCGGGTTCTTGCCGTGCGCGCGTGCCCGCAGCACGAAGTTGACGACCTCGTTGCGGAAGTCCTTCGGGTTCGAGATACCGGCCGGCTTCTCGATCTTCTCCAGCTCGGTGTTGAGCGCGTCGCGCGAGTACTGCATGCCGGTGTCCGGATCGCGCCAGTCTTCATCGAGCAGCCATTTGTCTGCGTACGTCACGTAGCGGTCGAACAGGTTCTGCCCGTACTCGCCGTACGCATCCAGGTACGACATCTGCAGTTCCTTTTCCAGGAACTCGGCAAAGCGCGGCACGATCCATTCCTTGATGTGCCCGCGGAGCCGCCGCTTGTATTCCTCCTGGATGTCTTCCTTGGCCAGACGATCCTCGAGCACGACCAGCAGGTTGACGGGGTCAGCAGCGATCTCGCTCGGGTCACGATTGAAGGCGGCCGAGATCGTCTTGAACGCCCAACGTGTCGACAGCCCGGAAAAGCCCTCCTGCATGCCGGCGTCGTCGCGATACTCCTTCACGCTCTTGCTGCGCGGATCGACATCCTTGAGGGTTTCGCCGTTGTATGAACGGAGTTTGCTGAAGACGGATGAGTTTTCCGGAACTGCCAGCCGCGAGAGCACGGAGAACTCGGCCAGCGTGCGCAGCGTCTGCGGCGCGCACGGCGACTCCGACAGCGTCGAGGCCGTTAGCATCTTTTCGTAGATCCGCACTTCTTCATCCACGCGCAGGCAGTAGGGCACCTTGACCAGGTACACGCGGTCGATGAACGCCTCGTTGTCCTTGTTGTTGCGGAACTTCAGCCACTCGGCTTCATTCGAGTGCGCCATGATGAAACCGTTGAAGGGCAGCGCCGGCAGTGCTTCCGTACCCTTGAAGTTACCTTCCTGGGTAGCTGTCAGGATCGGATTGAGGACCTTCAGCGGCGCCTTGAACATCTCGACGAACTCGACGCAGCGCGCCGAACCCAGGCACAACGCTCCCGAGTAGCTGTACGCGTCGGGGTCGTCCTGTGCGAACTGCTCCAGCATCCGCAGATCAACTTTGCCGACCAGTGACGAGATGTCCTGCGTGTTCTCGTCGCCCGGTTCGGTCTTGACGATGCCGATCTGGTTGAGCACCGATGGCATCAGGCGCACGACCTGGAACTTCGACAGGTCTCCCTTGTATTCCTTCAGGCGCTTCAGCGCCCACGGCGTGGCGATGCCGGTCAGCGCGCGACGCGGAATGCCGTAGCGGTCTTCCATCTCTGCGCCGAACCGGTCGCGGGGGAAGAGCCCCAGCGGCGACTCGAGCATCGGCGACAGCCGACCCGTTACCGAGTCTTTCAGCGTATAGATCGGAAACTGCTCGCACAACGACTTGATCTTCTCTGCAAGGGACGACTTGCCGCCACCGACCGGCCCGAGCAGATACAGCACCTGCTTGCGCTCTTCGAGTCCCTGTGCCGCATGTAGGAAATACGCGTACAGCGACATTAAGGTTTCTTCCATGCCGTGAAAGTCGGCGAACGCATCCCAGGTCTGAATCACTCGGTTCTGGAAAATGCGCGACAGGCGCGCGTCGTCGGCGGTGTTGACGAGCTTGGGCTTGCCGATCGCTTCGAGCACGCACTCGTGCGCACTCGCGTACGCCATGCGGTCGCTCTTGCAGTAGCGCAGGAAGTCTTCCACCCCCATCTCTTCGTCCAGTGCACTGACGAAAGATTCGCGGAACGCGGTAAACAGTTCGGTGGGCGCGTTCATCAAGACCTCCTTGCCCCGTGGGCCGACGATGAAGCAAACGCGATGAACCCAGAGTAGTTGACAAGCTGCTTGCCTTGATACGGGTAAAAGAAGAAGAAATGCCCTCCACTGTCTTGTGCTCGACGGCTGCTCACAAGACATTCGGTTGAACGGTCATTCGCGGCTGCAAGCAACTGGTGTGCCTCCCTGCGCGTGCGCCTGAAGAGACGCGGGCAAGGGGATGACCACTTCGACCGAACGTCCGAGTGACCTGGCGACTGCGCTGGGTTCAGATCAGTTGAAAAAGCGAAAGCAATCGCGAATGGCGTGTGAATTCCAGCGATTGCGCAATGGAGCCCAGACAATCAGGATGCGCTGGCGCCCTCGGTCAACAAGCGCGGTCACCGTCGCGGCATCCAGGACGCGCAAGAGCGTTCCGTCCGGGACCCTGATGTTGGCCAGGAGCGCTTTGCCGACAAGGAAGCTGAGCGAAAGCCGGCTTTCGGTCCCGCGGATCACTGGCGCGCGGCGGGGTTGGTCGAGATAACCACCAGTCGATCGGTGCCGGACTCCGCGCCCCAGGCTTCACCCGGCCTGCCCAGCATCTGGCGCACCTGCGCGTTTGGCCGGTCACTCGGAAAGTGTTCGAACTTCTCGGTCTCCGGATCAAACCGCAGGATGGCGTTGGTGGACCACTCCGTCAGCCATACCTTGTCGCGCTCGTCGACGTAGACCGAGTACATCTGGGCGCGCTCCGATGGCTTCCACGCCTTCCATTGCTTGCTCGCCGGGTCGTACCGGCTCACCTGGCCCGACAGCCACTCGCTGATCCAGAGCCGCCCCTTGCTGTCGCTCCACACGCGGCGCGCGCCTTGGCGGGGGGTCGGCGGCTCGATGATGCTGGCGGCGCCGGTGCGTGTGTCGATCTTCGCCAGATGGCTGCCGGCGAGTGAGACGTAGTAGATGTCTCCCGTCGGCGTTGCAGTGATCCCGTACGGACCGCGGCCTTGCGGTGCCTCCATCACGCGCACTTCACCGGTCTTCGGGTTCACGCTGCCGTAGTAGCCGGATTGGCCGGTCCACCACAGCACGCCATTACCATCGAACGCCGCCGTGTTCATGTTTGTGTACGGCGTGCCTTGCGGCAGCGCGAACACTCTCACCGCCCTGGTGGCCGGGTCGACGCGTACGACAGCGTTCTGGCCGCTGTCGGTGACCCATGCCGCTCCGTCAGGACCGACGATCACGCCGTGAGGGGCCGAACCGCGGCCGAGCGGGATCTCCTCCACCTTGCCCGTGCGGGGATCAAGACGGCCCAGATGACCCGTGCGCTGAGCCGTGTACCAGACCGTGCCGTCCGGTGCCGGCGCGACGTCGTGCGGTGCGCTGCGCGGCGGAAGTTCGAAGTAACGAACTGTCTGCCCGAGCGCCGGAGCGGCGAGCGCAACCAGTAGTAGAAGGGCTGGGCCAATCCTGCCGATCGACAAGGTTTTCATCCAAGACTCCGAGGGCGCATCAGAGCGAATCATAGGTGGCGCTCCGGACCATGGCACGACGCCTACGCATCGCTGGCCGAGATCGCAGTTCGCGGCAGGCGCGTCCGACGTCCGAGCCGACATTCGGTGCTAATCGTGCGGCCCGGGCGCGAGCGGTTCCAGGTTCGCAGGCAACGCCAGGCCAGGTCGCTCGTCGTCCCAGGCCATGCAACTGACTTTCCAGCCCTGCGGTGTGTGGATGAACTGCGTGGAGATCATGCCCCGGGCGCTGAACGAAGTGCCCTTCAAGGTTCCTGACTTCGTATAGGTGCTGAAACGGTGAGCCACGTTGCCAAAGATCTCCGTGGCCTCGGAAAGTTCGGCCTCGTGGAAACGCGTCAGATCGCCCGCCTGCACACTCGCATAACGCGGCACGATGAACTGCGTCACGGTCGAGATCTCGGGAGTCGGGCCGACGTTCTTAATCAGCAGACCCTGTTCCAGGAAGATCTCGTGGATGCGCTCGTAGTTCGGTGTGTTGCCTGGCTCGAACGACACCGACTCGAAGAACTCCGCGGCCAGGCGATCGAGTTCACCCTTGACGCTTGAATCGCTCTGAAGGCTGCTCATCGGTCACCTCATAAGGTGGATCCATTCTGCGCCCTTGCATGAGCGCCACGTCGCCGCGACGCCGTGCGGTCAACATCAACTGCAAACAGTGAGACGGGATCGCTGCCCTTACTCAGAGGCGTCCGATCTCAACAGTTGACCGGGACCGGCAAACGCTAGATTGCCGAGCGCATGTCCGGCTGCACGAGTTCGATGTACTCACGATGACGCCGGATGAAGTTCAACGCGTAGGGGCAGATTGGAATCACGTTCTTGCCTTGCTGACGCACATCTTCCAGCATCCGCCGCACCAGTTCGGACCCATAGCCCTTGCCTTCGAACTCGGGCTTGATCTCGGTGTGCTTGATCAATACGGCGTGTTCGCCGACCGGGTCGTATTCGGCGAAGCCGAGTTCCTGCCCGTCCCGCAGCAGGCGATAGCGGTGTGCGCCAACGTCATTGGCCAATTGAAGTTCGTTCTGCCCCGGACTCACGGATGTCCCTTCTAGTGGCGGGTCTACTCGATGGCCAGCCCCGGCAAGTGGCTGATGTTGACAATCTACTGCGAACCAAGTCTGCCGTCTGCTCAGGCTATCGTCTGGTCGACTGACAGGAAGCAAGCGATGGCAGTTCGCTGCGACGGGCGGCTCTGGGCGGATCCAGAGGGCGCGTGCGGCTGTCTGACTCGCGAGGCTTGAACTCACTCCAGCGGAGGCAACGTGCGCAGGTACGCCACGAGGGCGTCGAGATCCGAGGGTTTGAGCTTCGCGTAGTAGGCAAAGGCCATCGGCGGCTGCAGCCTGCGGCCGTCGCGTGAGATCCCCTGCGTGATCGCGCGCTTGATCTCGGCGTCGGTCCAGCGGCCGAGGCCCGCCGTCGGATGCGAGGTGATATTGGCAGCGCGCGACCCGGGCCAGTCGGCAGGAAAGCCCTTCACGATTTCGGCATTGAACATTCGACCCCCGGCGCCGAGCCGGTTGTAGTCGTGAACGCCCTTGTCCATGGGCGAATGACACTCCATGCAGTGCGCGATCGTCGCGAGGTAGCGGCCGCGATAGACGGGATCGCCCATCTTCGCGTCGGAGAACCCTGCCTCGGCGCCGGGAAACGGCTGATGAACCTGTGGTGCGCGATAAGTTGGTGCCGGAGATGCATTGCGTATCGCGGGCACCGAGCGCAGGTACGCCACCACCGCGTCAAGGTCCGACGGCGTCAGCGCCTTGAAGAACGGGGTTGCCATCAGCACAGCAAGGTGGGTATTCGGCAAACGTCCATGGCTGGGGCGCACGCCACTGACGATCGCCCGCTTGATTTCGTCATCGCTCCAGGCACCGATGCCGCTCTCGCGATCTGGCGTGATGTTCGACGCCACGCCGGCGAAGTGCGGTATCGAAAAGACCAGGCCACCGCCGAGGTTGCGACTGGCGATCGGTTCTCCGGTTGTCGACTTGGGCGTGTGGCAGTTGCCGCATCCGAGGATCGATTCCACGAGGTAGCGGCCGCGCTCGACTCGGTCGCTAGGTGGCTGAGCACCTGCCCGGACGGCGAAAAGTAGGAGCAATCCAATCAGCGCGACGCACCACGGCCGGCCACGAGTCGCAAAACACAAGCAAGACCGCTGCATCGTTCAACTCCCGTCCACCAGGGCAGGCAGTGTGCACTCTGCGGTCAGCAAATGCATAAGCATCAAGAGAGCTATGGCTGCACTCGCCTAGACGAGCCGGTCAAACCAGTGACCACCTCGCCAGGGACCGGCGCCACCGGCGGCGGCGCCGTCGCCGCATCACGCGGCGGTCAGGGCAACGTCGGCAACCCCTGCGCCAGCCACTCCGGCATGCCACCGCGCAGCCAGTACACGCGGGTGTAGCCGGCATCGCGCGCCGCCTTGGAGGCCTTGAACGACTTCCAGCACTCAGCGCCATTGCAGAAGAACACCACCGCGTCGCCTTTGTTGAGAGTCCCAAGACCGGGGAACTGGTCCTTCTTGGCGTCGTAGTCGATCTCCTTGAAGCTCTTCTCGACGTACGGCAGGTTGACCGCGCCGCGCGCATGGCGAGCCGCGTATTCCTTTTCGGTACGGACGTCGACGAGTTTCGCCCCCTTCTCCGACAGCTCGTAGGCCTCGCGGGCGCTGATGCGCTGCACCCCCGTGAGTTCAGCCGGCGTGAAGATGCCGAGGCTGGCGACGTACTCGTACGGTGCGGCATCGCTCGTCGGACGGAATCGCGTCACCCCGGGAATCACGAAGTCCGGCGCAGTCACCCATTGCAGGACCGCGGTCTTGACGCTCGCCGGCAGCGACTTCTTCACCGAGACGCTGAGCCCGGCCGGTATCGGACGCGAGGCGGCGAGCACCTGCCCGGGAGACTTCTGGCCCTTGCTCCATTCCAGCCATTCGGATTCGAGCGCAACGGTTGCATCGGTCGCGCCGCCCGCAAGGGTCAACAGCCCGGCCCCGCTGGTCTGGCCGTAGGTGACCTCCTTGAGCGCGCGCGTTGTCATGCCTCCCTCCTGCGCCAACAGGCCTCGGGCAACATAGCTGCGCAGTGAGTCTTGCTGTGGAAAGTAGGCACGGCGGCCCTTGAGGTCCGTTACCGCCTTCAGATCACTGCGGCCGACCAGGACATACTTCGCGACCACGCCAGTCGACGCCACCAGCTCGTAGCCGTGGATCAAGGCGGACGCGGTGACATGGGGCGGCGCAATGATGATGTCGTTCTCACCAGTACGGGTGGAGCGCATCGCGTCGGTCAGGTCGCGTTGTGGCAGCAGGATCGCGCGCGCCCCGGCAAGCTTCCCGAGCCCGGTGTTCGTCAC
>Ga0316604_10001153_pt1 | contig 24902 bp, 29 predicted proteins | sample OWC_soil_day20_C_FD_207650 | JGI IMG/M metagenome (GOLD analysis project Ga0316604, IMG submission 207650) | Wetland soil microbial communities from Old Woman Creek delta, Ohio, United States - OWC_soil_day20_CT | ecosystem: Environmental > Terrestrial > Soil > Wetlands | place: USA: Ohio...
CCCTTCGGCGAGCGGGGCCAGGGCGGCGCCGCCCCCTCCGACTACCGGAGCAGCAGCCCTGCCCGGGAATACGAGCCCGGCCCCGCAGCCGGCCAGTCCGGTGGCTACGACGACGACATCCCCTTCTAAAATATACTTGGCCAATGAGTGTAAATTTTTCAGGGAATCGCCTTCGTTTTAGGCAATTCACCTCTTGACAGCCAGAACCCCGAGCGTAACATCCCCGGCAGTAAGTCGTGTACTGCTGGGGAGTGTTAATTTTGGACGACATCAAGATCAGGCTGATTGTGCTGGAGGGCGGAGAGCGGCTCCCCCTCCTGGTGGGGCAGAACGGGCTTCCCCTGTTCCACCCAGCGGTCTGGATGTTAACCATGCGCCGGGCTGTCAATCTTGCTAGCGCCACATTGAAGCAAGACCTGCACGCACTGAAAGTCCTATATAGCTGGAGCCTCCAAACAGGCAAGGACATCGAGGGCAGGATGCTTGCCGGAGAATTCCTTACTGCCACCGAGTGCGCAGCTCTAGTCGATGCGATAAAGCAGCCCATGAGTGCAATGGACAGCGCTCCTATGTCCTCAGCCAAGGCCAAGCCCATCCGTCTCAATAACATTGAGTCCAACCGAATGCGCCAAAAGGTGTGCGGCGCCCGTATCGGAACCCCAACAGCAGCACTTCGCCTACGCACCATCATCCAATATCTCAAATGGCTTGCAGACGAAGGAAGAAACAGCTTGCCCATGAAGGAGGCCGAGGCTCGGACAAGGGCACGTGACGAGATGCTGGCCGGGCTGACGGCTAGGCTCCCAAGGATTGGAAACAAGAGCCTTTTAGGCAAGCGAGAAGCCCCTCCCCCGGAGGCCATTGAGACACTACTGCGAATCGTCGAGTTGGACTCTGTAGAAAATCCATGGATGGATTTGGGATTGCGGGTTCGGAACCGCCTTCTTATTTACCTGCTGTTCGGACTGGGAGTCCGTCGCGGAGAACTGCTGGGCATCAGGGTCGATCGCATCGATTTCCAAGGGAACCGTTTGCTGATCGCCCGTTACCCAGATGACCCAGTGGACCCAAGGAAGTACCAACCCCTTACCAAGACCCGCGATCGGTGGCTCCCTTTGAAGGATCGCCTAGTCTCGATGGTCCAGGAGTACGTGACCCACGTGCGGTCGAAGTTACCGATGGCCAAAAAACACCCATATCTCTTCGTATCCCACCGTGACGGGGCACCCCTGGCAATCATCTCCGTCAACAAGCTTTTCACTTCACTGCGAAGTAAGTTCAAAGAGCTGCCAGAGGACCTAACCCCACACCTCCTCCGGCACGCATGGAACGACGCGTTCAGCCGCTTGGCCGACTCTTTGGGGCTTGACTCTGCCCGAGAAAGGCAACTGAGAGCGGAGGTGATGGGTTGGGAACCAACATCTAACTCTCCTGAGTTTTATTCGCGTCGACACACCCGAAATGCAGCCGAAAAGCTATCTCTCCAGCACCAGGAGAGCCTGTTCATGGAAAACCCAAAATGACCATCGCGACTACCATAAAAATGGATTACGAACTCCCGGAAACAGCGAGTTCACGTGATGGTATTGAATGGAACCCTCGTGACCAAATTTGGCGATTTTCAGGTCTATCAAAAAATCATCTCTTCAATTTTGATCATTTATCATCAATTTCAACGGAGAACATCATAACGTCTTTAAAGTTTTTATTAACATACTACATCTGCAACTACTCCATGAATCATTCCGACAATGGCTTCGGTCGCATTTGTGCATTAATTTCACATGCCCACAGGATCAATAACAAAAAAATTGATACAATTAGCTTAGAAATGGCAGTAGCATACCGCGTAACACTTGATCGAAGAAAAGAGTGGTACCTCGGGTCAATGAGAGGTTTTTTAAAAAAATGGATAGACTTGAGGCTCCCAGGACTTGACCCCAAAGTAGTTGTTTGGCTCGACGAAATTCACCTAAAAGGAAACATTAAGGGTGAGGCCGTTACGACATTAGACCCAGCCACAGGGGCATTTTCTACTATCGAATACCAGGGGATCATCACCGCACTCAATAACCAGTTTGCGAAGGGTGCGATTGAACTCGAGGATTACATCCTGGTATGGCTATTCATGGCACTGGGCACTCGGGCTATTAATCTAGCAGCCCTCAAAATCAAGGATTTCGGTAAGGTAAACACCTCCGACGGCATCACAAGCTATTTAATCCAAGTGCCACGCGCCAAGCAACGTGGCAAGCTTCCTCGTTCGGAGTTCAAGGCGCGTAAGCTGATCAGTGAATTAGGCATATTGCTCGACAACTATGCTCAATCGGTCAGGATGAAATGGGGACATCTCATGGCAAATTCAGATGAATTGCCATTGTTTGTTAAATCCAATGACAGTGTTGCATTTGAAGGCCTTAAGCATCACTACAACAGCAATGACATCGCAATTAGGCTTCGATCTATTTTTGACATTCTGGGAGTTAAAAGCGAACGCACTAACGGACCGCTCCACATCACGACCAAACGATTCCGGTACACGATAGGGACGCGGGCAGCTGCCGAGGGCGCCAGTGAGCTTGTAATTGCCGAGCTATTGGACCATTCAGACACTCAAAATGTAGGTGTTTACCTGGAGACGGTGCCAGAAATTCTCGATCGGATCGACAAGGCAATGGCCATTCATCTCGCTCCCATGGCTCAGGCATTTGCTGGCCAACTTATCAATGACGAGTCGCAAGCTAAGCGCGGCGGCGATCCCCGGTCCCGAATCGTCGGCCCCGAGGCACCGAAGAGGCCCGTCGGCAATTGTGGGAGCTTCGGCTTCTGCGGGGCTGCGGCCCCGATTGCTTGTTACACCTGTAGGAACTTCCAGCCATGGAGGGACGGCCCCCACGCGGAGGTCCTCAAGTCCCTAATCGCAGAGCGCGAGCGTGTGTTGGCGGAAACCGGTGACGCGAGAATCGCCTATGTGAATGACCGCACTATCCTGGCCTGCGCGGAGGTGGTACGGATGTGCAGCGGCTTAGCAACCAGCCCAATGGAGGAGTGATGGCAGAGGCTATCGTATTCATCCCCCAAGCGGAAGGCGAGGCCCAAGATAACCTCAGAGACTTCATCCAGTTCGCCCATGGCATTCTCGGTGGCTATCCGGAAATCAAGTCCTGGGAGGATGCCCCATGGGACCTTACCGGGGTGGTTTCCTGGAGAGGCAGGGGAAACGTAAGAGCCAGGGCGGTATTCAGTAGCCACGATGGAGCGGGGAGGGGTGACAGCGACTACATGGCACAGCCCTTCCTCGATTTCGCGAAGGCCTATTTCCTGTATTCAAACGCGACATCCTCGCCCAAGACCTATGTTGTTCGGCTTGCGGCGCTGAGGGCGCTTGAGAAGGCATTGACGGGAACACATGGAACCCCAAATGTTTGCCTCGCAACCCCTGCCATCTTCAATATCGCAAGTGGCCACATCAAGGAGCGGTTCTCAGCCGGAGCTGGTTATCGGGTGGGCTTAGCCCTGGATGGCATAGGCAAGTTCCTGGTCAACAAGCGACTAGTGGCGACTCCGTTTCAATGGAAGTCCCCCATTAAACGCGATCAAGACAGGAACCGCGTTGGGCCCGAGGCCGACCGTAAAAGGGCAGATAAACTACCGACCGAAGCAGCCTTGGATGCTCTCCCCCGTTGTTTTCGCAATGCAGAAACCGAGATCGACATCTTGGTCACCTCCGCCGCAGCCCTGTTTTGCTGCGCCCCTGAGCGAAGCGCAGAAGTAATGACCTTGCCAGCGGATTGCGAAGTCGAGGTGGAGCGTGATGGAAAGAAAATGTACGGGTTGCGCTGGTGGGGTGCAAAGGGAGCCCCACCCAGGATCAAGTGGATAATTCCCGGGATGGTCCAGGTGGCCAAGGAAGCCCTAGCAAGGCTGCGCGCAGTCACGGACAAAGCCAGGGAAATAGCAGCATGGTATGAGGCCAATCCAGACCACCTCTATCTCCCAGCAGAAGCAGAACACCTCAGAGGAAAGGAGAACCTAAACGCCGGGGAGTTAAAACTGATCCTTGGTGTTGCCATGCAGAGTCCGGAAATATTACTCCAGCAAAACACGGGTCCATTGTTGGCCTCACCGAAGAGGTTGCCAAAGGCAGCAGCATCATTTGCGGCAGTAGAAAAGATGGTTCTCTCGAAACTTCCGCCAAGATTTCCGGTGTTCGATGAAGCAACAGGAATCACGTATTCCAAGGCGCTCATGGTCGTTCAAAAGAACCAATTTCATCCGATCAAAGGTGTCTATCCCAGCATGATAGAGGCGTTCAGTACAAATAGAATGAACTTCCACCTTGGGTCATGCAGGGAACGTTCGATCTCGCTGTTTGCCAGATTTGGCTTCAAGGAACCTGACGGTGGCCCCATCGAGTTGACAACCCACCAGTTCCGGCACTGGCTGAACACCATGGCCCAACGTGGAGGACTGTCCCAAGTCGATATCGCCAAATGGTGCGACCGTATCGATATCCGCCAAAACCAGGCCTACAACCACATGACCAGCCATGAATTGGTGGAGATGACCAGGGGTATAACCAAGGAGGACCCCAAACTGTTCGGCCCCCTTGGCGAGCTGGCAATGCGGTCACCGCTGTCCCGGGACGAGTTCATGCAGTTGGAGTTCCCGACCGCCCACACCACAGAGATCGGATTTTGCGTCCATGACTTCACGATGCTGCCCTGCCAGAAGCACCGGGACTGCATTAACTGCAGCGAGCACGTGTGCGTTAAGGGCGATGCCCGGAAGACCCAGCGGATCATGGAACAGCTCGAAATCGCCGAGGAACAGCTGAAGCGTGCCATGGAGGCCACGACCGATGGCTATTTCGGGGCTGGCAGATGGGCCGAGCACCACCAGGCCACCATAGAACGCCTCCGAGCGTTGGCGCAGGTGCTGAACGATCCATCCGTTCCGGTCGGCGCCCTCATCCGGATGGTAAACCCAAACGAATATTCGCCCATCCGGATGGCTATCCAGGAAAGACATGAACTGGGTGACGATTCAATCGCCTCTCTGGCGCTCGACTTTGGTCTCCTCAAGTCTCTCGCCGGGAAGGAATGATGGCCCGCCACCTAAGCGACAAGAACATCCGAGACATCGTCGAACTCCTGGACGGCTGGCGGGAACCTCTGACCTGGCAAACCCTCCAGGACGCGGTGAAGGGGCTGACGGGGCAAGCCTACACCCGCCAAGCACTTAATTCACACGAGCGTATCCGCACTGCGTTTGCCATACGCAAGAACCTCCTAAAGGACCGACCTAGCCCCCCGACTGGCTCGACGGAAGAGATGCGCGCCTTGCAGGAAAGGATCGCCCGGCTGGAGGGGGAGAGGGCGCGCCTTTCGGTGGAGAACGAACGGCTTTTGAGCCAATTCATGGTTTGGGCCTATAACGCATCGATCCATGGGCTGAGTAAAGAGGTGTTGAACCGCCCCCTCCCTTCAACCGACCGTGATCGAACCAACATCTCAGCCCTAAGCTTCCAAGACAGAAAGGGCGGTAAGAAACATGGGAAATAACTCTCAGGACACAGGGAAAAGCGGCAAACAAATTAGCCAAGAATATATTGAAACCCTGAAGAACTATCTAGACACCCTAAGAGCCAATGGAACGGGCCTTCCGAGTCGAAATGGCAAAATCTCTACATCAGCCATCGCCCTCGCAGCAGGCATAGACCGGCAGTCGCTTTACAAAAACCCACACTGCCGAGCCCTCCTGGAAGCAGCTGCCGGAGAAATGGAACTTTGCGGAATCGGAACTCACAAGCCCACTTCATCCATGGATGACGGAAAGGATCAGCGGATCCAAACCCTTGAAGCCCAGATTGCAACCTTGACGGCGGAGGTTTACGGCCTCCGAGCCAAACTCGCCCAATATGGCCACATTGAGGCACACATGGTCACCACTGGGCGCAGAGTAATTCCGTGACCACCCTGGCTTTGACAGTACGAAAGGTGTGGCCTGGAAGCCAAGGTGGAGCCGTATTCACCGGTCTGGACGATTCCGGCGCCCTCCATAGAGTCGTAGCCGCCCCAAAAGCACTTCACCGAATCCCGCTAGCGGGTGAACACTGGGAAGTCGAAGGTCCAATCAGAGCCCATTACAAATTTGGCCCCCAGATCCATGCAGAATGGGCTGTGCCGGTTCGCCCCCAAGGGGAGGTGCTGCGAAGATTTCTAGCTCAAAACCCCAATTTTCAGCAAATAGGTGAAACACGGGCTAGAAGATTGTGGGAGGTCTTTGGCGAGGACCTTCCTTCCTTACTCGACACGGGGAACAATCCATTGCTCGCCGATATCCTGGGCGACAAACTCGCAACCTCGCTGATAGAGGCATGGAGACTCTCTCGGGGCGAGACAAGGGCCGTCCGGTGGCTCGATGAGCACAAGTTCCCTGTATCTCTGGCCACAAAGGCTTTGCGGCTCTGGGGCGTGGATGCCGCAGAGAAAATTGCAGAAAACCCCTACCGCCTTCTGGCCATCGCGGATTGGCCCCTGGTCGATGCAGCGGCCCTGGACGCTGGGGCAAGCCCTTACAGCCCTGAGCGCCTCGTAGCTGCCGTCGAGGCAACCTGCTATCGCGTTCTTCACGACAAGCACACGGTCGTCTCGGAAGGCGACCTACTCGCGGGAGTGCAAACCCTTCTGCGATGCCCCATCCAGACGGCCCAAGAAGCAATTTCAACGGCAGAAGCGGAGAGTGCAGTGGTCAAACTCTCACCTGGGCACTGGCAACCCTTTGGCCCATGGGTGATGGAGTCTTTTCTCCGTGACCAGCTTCGGGAACGAGCCAGAGGGGAAGGTACCCAAACCGCCGATCTATACTGGGCTCGCCCCGGCGATGACCAGATCGGATTGCTTACGACTAACTTCGAGTCCCGGGAGGGAATTCACCTGACCGAGGAGCAGAGACATGCGGTCTGGCTGGCAATGACTCAGAGGTGCTCCCTCATTATGGGTGGAGCGGGCACAGGAAAAACGTCCATCATCAGGGCCGTCCGCCACGTCCAAGAAGCGAGCGGAGGCTCAATCCTAGGGGTTGCCCTCGCCGGGAGAGCCGCCCAACGCCTTCGGGAGATTGGGTGCCAAGCGAGAACCCTCGCTGGGCTCTTGGGGGCACTGGAGCGCCAGGAGATTTCGCTTAGCGGAGCCGACTTGGTCGTCCTTGACGAAGCATCCATGGTAGACCTCCCTCTCGCCTATACCCTATTCAGGCATTTACCACCGGAGACCAGACTCCTGATGGTGGGTGACCCTTACCAACTGCCGCCGATAGGATTCGGCCTCGTGTTCGGAGCTTTGGTCAACGATCCATCGATTCCCAAAGTCGAACTGACGAGAATCCACCGCCAAGCCCAATCCACGGGGATTCCATCTGTCGCACGCCAGATTCGCGATGGAAAGCTTCCGTCATTACCTCCATTCAGTGGACCAGGTCCAGGAGTGTCCTTCATCCACTGCAGGGTCGAGGAGGCTCAGGCTACGATCATTGAGACCCTTGGCGCCCTCGGCAGCGAGACTCAACTACTTTCCCCGATCAAGCGAGGCCTTGCCGGAACTGAGGCAATCAACACCTCAATCCATGCCCTTCGATCCACGGGGCAAACTTGGTCTGGGCTCGGATTGGGGGACCCGGTCATCCATCTAGAAAATGATTACGAATCTCTTGTTTTCAACGGAACCCTGGGCACCGTGAGCGAGGTTCTGGCGGATGGCGTCCAGATTCAATGGGATGGCCATGACCACCCAATGACATTCCGCGAGAGCCGTCGCGAAGCACTGGCTCTCGCCTATGCAATATCTATCCACAAGGCTCAAGGCAGTCAGTTTAGACGTGTTGTGATACCCATTTTCACCAACCGCCTCCTGGATCGCACATTGGTGTACACAGCCCTTACTCGGGCTGAGGAACAAGTCGTATTCCTTGGAGATTGGTGCGCATTGGAAGCAGCCGTGAAGGCTCAACCAGCTCCAGAGCAACGGCGCACAGGGATGATGCTAGCGGCAGATTCAGCTTGCTTCGAGAGTCCGATCTAACCCCGGCGCCCATGGCTCTGGTCTATGGCTTGATCTCAATAGCGCAGATGGTTCTTGCCTGGACATAGATAAGGACACATGCCTCTAGAACAGCAGAAACACTTATGTCTGACTTTGCAGCCACATCATTAAGAAGATCTAGTTCATCTCCTTTCATGTATACCTGAACAGGAGACTTACCCCACTTCTTACGAGCCATGGACACCTCTCTCGCAGCGAGCTCAAGCTCTTCAGGGGTCGCCAGATTACGCACTTCCATGAAGGCATTCACAATCCCTTGTGAATATTGTCCACGAGGGAAGTACCTCTCAAACAATTCAAATGTATAGCGATCAATTCGACACTGAGGGCCGCTGACTCTCATACTGCGAGTGCTGATTGATGCAGCACTGCTAGATATATGAGAAATAACAATCCTTATACATTCGTGCAATTTACGCTGCTGAGGGTCGACCATGTAGCCTCGTTGAACAGAATAGTCGGGTCTGGCGAAGGTGCTCCCCGAAATGCTACTTATAGTCTGTAGACCTATAGTCGTCAATCCCGGACGATCCCAACCATGGTCACTAGGGATTCAAGGCGAGGCGGGGCTAGACAAATTTTTGCGAGCAACCTCAGATCTATTCGCAAGCAGAAAGGACTCTCACAAGAGGACCTAGCCGATTTGGCCCACCTCCACCGCACCTACGTTGGCTCTGTAGAACGTGGAGAACGGAATATTTCCATCGACAACATGGAAACCCTTGCCCTGGCCCTCGACACCTCACTGGCCGAGATGCTTTCCGACACCTAGCCCCTGGCGGAAGCCTCCAGAATTTCTGATTGCGCTTCTACACCCGGTAGGCTAGCGTGGCTGCATCCGGACAGAGGATAGGGCAACGCAGGGATGCGACCCGAGCGCTGATCCGGGGCCGAAGCTGACGCTTCCGGGGCCTTCAATGGAGGCCCCGTCATCTTCAGCTTTGGCCGTAAAGCGTTAAATCCCGGGGGTCGTGGGGGCAGAGCCCCCACTCTGAATTCAGGACTATACATCGCATCTACTCACCTAAAGGGTAAGGGTCTGCGGGAAATGTATGAAGGCCCTGGTTCCACATCCTGATCGAGTCACTGGAACAGCATGGGCAATTCAAGCTGGACGAAGGGGTCCGAATGGAGATGCGCATAATTTGCCCAGCCACCATGGACCGGACTCTTGCCAGCCGTGAGGAAGGAAATTTGGGGTAAATTACGATGACAAGCCACCACCCCAAGGTGTCTACTTTCTGATGTAACAGACATGTGATAGATTCCCGCAAATCCTCATCAAGCATGCGTATTCAGGGTTTCTCAGGTCCGACTACTTAGCCTACCGAAAAGACTGATTGGCGCAAAATTTTCACACAAAAACGATTTTGTCCTGCGAATATAGAGCTTAGGTCAAACACAAGAGGGCGGAGATGGCAGCGTTCGCAATCCGGGTACCAATAGAATTCGACTTGCAACCATTCGCAGGGAGATGGTTCTCCTGGAGTGAGATAGAGGCATGCTTCTGGCCCGGACCAAGAGGGCGGTCCGAGAAGGTCAATTCAGAATTAGCTCCTGCCCGCGACCGTGGTGGGGTTTATCTTATGGCATGGTCTGAAGCCGCACCGGAGGAGGTCTCCCCAATAGCGAAAGCCGTGAAGTATATCGGCCAAACCAACTGTTTTAAGGCACGTATGGGACAGTTTGCCTCCTCCGCAGGGCTGTGGGGGCCAAGGGCAGATGGACATTCCGCTGGATGGAGATGGCCGGAGGGTAAAAGCGAAAATCTTTTTGTGGCATTTTTCCCGATTAATGAGGGGATGGACACTCACTTAGCCAATGGTCTTCTACATTGGCTAGAAGCGGTAGGGATGGATATGTACAAGCAGCATCACGCCCGCCTCCCTTCTCTGAACGCCCGTGACAATATAGACTCCCTATCCATGTAAAGCCCTGACATTGTCGCCAATATCCAAAACAGTAAATATTCACCATTCAATATACACTCTGACAATGACCCGATTGCCACACTGACAAATGCAGTAAATTCATGTAGGTGAATTCCTCAAAAATGGAAACAGAAAGGAGATCATTGATTCAACCTATGCTAAAACGAACATACCGCCAAGGGGACAACATAATGCCATTAGATAAATTCACCAAGCACAAAATGTTTTTTTTCAAAACAGGCACAATTCCATTGATGAGAGCCTTAACTTTATTATTGTTGGCAACCTCATTTAGCTGTGACTCGACAAACCCAAAAGATAGTAATGCACTGTCAAAACCCAATGAGAGCGTCAATCTAACCACCAAGCTGCCTTCGCCAAAGGACGTGCAAGTCAAACAATTTGCGACTGCTTACCAATTCTGCCAGGCGTGGAATGACGCAAACAATAGGATACTCGCCAGATTTAATAGGATCATGCAAACACCCGATATTTTTTATTCTCAGATGAATGAAAGGTACCATATCGGTTCAATTAGGGAAATACCTCGTGCAAACAATGAGAGTTATGATTTCCATACAATCGACAATTCCTCCAGCATGGAGTTGGGTGCTTTAGAAACGGATATAAGTAGTAAAAAAGTAAACACGTTCATCATGCTGTGGTATCCGAAAGATATTCGTACTGCAGAATATTTATTGATTACAACATTTGAAGTTTTTGGATGTGATCCAGAACGATCCCAGCAAGAAAGTCGATCAATTCTGCAAGATTACAGATCACTACAAGCTGGAAACCCAGGAGGCATAACTCGGCAATATAATGGCTACAGAATAACCATTAACCCCCATATCCACGGAGGAAGCGGGGTAACTGTTGAATTTAGTTCTGAAGGCCACTTGTAAAAGTTCTCTATAGACCAATTTAACTCCTGACGTTTCCCTGAAATCAAAGCACAAAAGATCGGAATAACAATCCACAGCATCAGGGTCGGATTTATCAAAAATCAGCCAAGAAGTGGTCGGATAGAGGCCGTGCCCGATGGGGTTCAACTACCAGGGGGAGGTTCAGAGGTTCTGTCGCACAGTGGGTTCAAGAGTCTTGACGGTTGACAGATGGCCACTCCACACCAGCCAGCTAGAGGGAATCAAGAACCACATCAAGGCCATCGAATGCAAGGTTTATGGCCTCCACGATGACGAATATTGCTCTCAGAATCCGTGCTGCGTTCCCCGGCGTTCCGCAAAGAACTTTCAGGCGTCAAAAGAAACTAACTGGGGATTCAAGATTTTTGACAGTTGACAAGAATCGTGATGTCTAAAGGAAAACTAATACCTACTAATATTGTGTTGCGATATCACTGCGAGTATTCTCTTGTCAAAATTGAATTCAACTCTTGCTGACTCGGCTTGCAATCAAAGTTTCTAATACCGTAAAACGAGTTATACCCATATTCAGTATTTTCGTCTGATATAAATAAATACAAATGCCAATCACGATCGGGGTCCTTTGCATCAGGCGCTTGCCAGAGAACTGCAGCACCTTGAGAATCCTTTTTTACAACTTGTATTTTAAAATCATCAGCGCGGTATTCGCGGTTTGCTACAATTGATTTAAAATGCTTGACAGGATCAGGGCCACCCACACTGCATGATAATAAAACAATAGCCACCAATCCTAACATTGCCACTTTAGGCAAATGCGGTTTATCCATTACAACTACCCCTATACCAACACCATCTATCCACTAATCATTAAAACCACAATTTGGACAAATTCTATTATACATAGTATTACACTTGCTACACTGCCACATTAAACTCTTTTTATCAAAATAATGAGCTGTGCCCTTATTACCACAGCGGGAGCAAACCGCCTCACTGATATCAACAACCTTATCGCATCGAGGGCAATTAGCAGTTGTTGAAGAACATGACACTGAAAATGCCAAAATAGAAACTACCGCGAGAAATTTACCCCACATGACAATACCTCCGCCTGAAAACCACACACAGGATTCACGGAAAACGTCTCTATGTCAAGTTGGTTTTTAGATTTTTTTCTAGATCAAATTGGCTGTTTTGTAAAGTTGCAAACAGCACGTTGTCATACATGAAACACCTTTAAATCCATATGTGACCCCAACTTTAAATACAGAATATTCCTTGATAAATGCCTATATTCATTCAAGGTCTCCACGCAAATCATTATCACTACAACGCTCTCTGCCATAGCACCCCCTACACCTAAATATCGGGCACAAACCCTGTCCTCGGCTTTGATCTGAAGATTGACCATATTACTCGCCCTCGTGGTCGCATCACACACGCATCCATCAACAAATAGGAAGCTGACGGTAGGCTTTTTGGGCTTATTCACGGAATACCGGGGAAGGCAGCTCTGATCTTGAGAAAGAAGTAGGCGTTGTCGCGGAAGCCATAGGCCAAACGCTTGATGAGGCCTTTCAGACTCACAAGGGAACGCTGCCGCTCTCCGAGCTGATCCTGGCCCAGAAGAGGAAGACCAGGAACAAGGCCTACTGCCTGCATGCCCCCGAGGTGGAGTGTATTGCGAAGGGGAAGGCGCATCGGCCCTACGAGTTCGGGGCGAAGGTGAGTCTGGCGGTCACCCACAAGGAAGGCTTCGTGGTTGGCATCCAGGCCTGCCCGGAGAATCCCTACGACGGCCACACCCTGGAAGGTCAGCTTGACCAGGTAGAACGGCTCACCGGCCAAGTGCCCGCCCAGACATTTGTGGACAAGGGATACAAAGGGCATGGAATCGACCCAGCGAGAAGCCAGGTGTTCATCAGTGGAACGCGAAAGCTCGGCTGTCAAGCGACACGAAAGTTGACCCCCGGGACGACACGAATATTGACCCCCTTGTTGTGTGAACCGGTGGGGTGTCCGCAGCGGAGGCCGTAGGCCGGAGCGGAGGGCACCCCACCGGGCGCGGTCGTCAACCGACCCCTTCCAGGCTTGGCACCACGCCAGCCCGGCGTTTCTCCTTCAGGCGATAGCTCTCGCCCTTGATGGTCACGATATGGCTGTGATGCAGTAGCCTATCCAGGATGGCCGTGGCCACCACCTCGTCTGCCAGCATTTCCCCCCAGGCCCCGATGGGCTGGTTGCTCGTCAGCAGCAGGCTGCCCTTCTCGTAACGCTTGCGGACCAAGTGGAATAACAGGTGCCCAGCCTGCCGCTCTATGGGCAGGTAGCCCAACTCGTCCACGATCAGCAGGTGGGGCCGGGCAAAGAGCGTCAGGGCATCCTCCAGGGCCCCATGCTCGGAGGCCACGCCCAGCTGATGGACCAGATCCACCGCATGAATGAACCGGCAGCTGTACCCCAACTCGATGGCTTTCCTGCCAAGTCCGATGGCCAGATGGGTCTTTCCCACCCCGGGCGGTCCCAGCAGCAGCACGTTGGTGGCGTTTGCCAGATAGCGCCCTGTCTCCAGTTCCGCGATCAGGCGCCGGTCCAGGCTGGGTTGGAGGCTGAAATCGTAGTCTTCCAGGCGACGATCCAGGGGGAACTTGGCCATCTGGATCCTCATCCTGGCCCGTTTCTGATCCTTGTTCTGAACCTCCTCCTGGATGACATGGTCCAGGAACTCCAGGAAGCTCATTTCCCCTTTGGCGCCGCTTTCCAGCAGCGTATCCAGCCTCTCCCGGGTGCTCACCAGCTTCAGCCGGGTCAGGTGCCGCTCCAGGCGTTCCATCCGTGGATCTACCATGCCTCACCTCCCGCAATGGCCGCGTAGTGTGCGAGAGGCCGACAGATTCCACTTAGATCCCCAGGCAGGCTGCGCACGTCCAGGTGATGGATGGCATGCTCCGGATCCTCGATGACCTGGTGTCGACCCGGATGGGTCTCATGGCTTGCCACGACCTGCCCCTGCCAAAACACGGCCAGGGAATCCGCCTCGATCCTCACCTCCAGGGTGGCGCCGATGAACCGTGGCGGAACGCTGTAGTGGTTGGTGTCCACGTCGATTCGCCCGTCGGAGGCCACCTTCCGGGTCAGGTGGCGAACGCGCAGGTAACTGGGGTGGTTCACGATGGGCCGGAGGGCTGCATTCTCCGCCCCAAATCGATCGATGGGACGCTCGAAGGTCGTGCCATGAACCCGCACATCTGCAACATTCCGCATCCACCAGAGCAGGTGCTCATCCAGTGCCTCGTCGCTCTCCCACTCCAGGCGGCCCAAGGCATTGCCCTTCACATAGCCCACGCCACGCTCCACTTTGCCTTTGGTCCGGGCGCGAAAGGGCTTGCAGGCTTTCGGGACCGTCCCCCACCCCAGTTCGCTCAAGGCGAATATCTGTGCCACCGCACTCTCCCCAAGCATCCAGGCCTCCGGCTTCCGAAGACCAGGATCCCGTCTCTCCATTTCCATCTGCTTCCTCTCTCGTGAGGGGGGGCAGATTTCGTGTCGTCAGGGGGTCAGTTTCTGATGTCGCCTGACATCGGCTACACCCTGAAGCGGCACCTGTGGCGGAGATCGGCCATCGAACCAGAGATCGGGCACATGAAGGCGGATGGACTGCTGGGTCGAAACTTCCTCAAGGGCATGCAGGGCGATGCCATCAATGCCATCCTCTGCGGGGCCGGGCACAATCTCAGGAAGATCCTGGCCCGCCTCCGGGCTCTTTTGTATCCATTCGAAGGCGGCTTCAGGAAGGCCCTGGAAGCCATCCTTGCCCGTTTAGAGCACTTGGTCGGCCCACAAGAGGCCCTGATGGCCTCCTGAGATCACAGCAATGGGTTTCACAGGGCCGACTATTTATCGATGACATAGCCATTATTTTTATGAAAGCAACTTGGTATCAGAAACCCCCTCCATACGGAGGGGGCTGAACGGCTGCGATTATTTTTCCTGTCTGTTCAAGTTTTGATTGGCACAATATTTATCTAATAATCAAACTCTGCACCAGTAGAAATCATATCCATAAAAATGTGCACACCATCAAGTTGAATACGAGCGCCACCCATTTCACCCTTTTGGCAATTGGCACTATATTTGTCATACATTTCATCAACCAACCCGTTAATCTCCTTGTTACTATGGCAAATATGTAAGGTTTTAACAACCAATCCCAAGACAAGCACTGCCGAAAGATATTGATCGCCCGTTTGCCATGAAAATCTCTTTACCCTCCCGGTCGTCGCGTCAACAGCCAATCCCCCACAAATTTGCCCATCAGGATTACGGAGTAGATATACTTTCAACTTGTTGTCTTGCTGGTTAGCTTTGGGCGCCTCAGCCATAGAAACAATACGTAAGCTATCTAGAAATTGGATTACATTTCCGGCATCTGGTGTATTTGACTTAGTTACATTGGAAATCATTTCCGATAGCGAATTATTCCAATTGCTCATAAATACAGAAGCAGATGCAATTCCGTGCGGATTAGCTGCGACTTGTTTTGGGCCATTATGAAGAAAAATTTCATACAATGAGAAGAACGCCACTACAACAGTGCCTAGCCCAAGGAGAACTTTCCTAAGCAATTTTGAATTACTTGACTGTGTAGTCGGCATGGGAGCCACTAAATGCGGCGAGGATCCAGTCTCAGAATCCGAACCCACAGCTATAGTGTTAGATATCACCACCACGGAGGAATCATCTGCTGAGGGTTCAGTTTTCTGCTTCTCAATATACTCACCCAGCGGGGTCCACTCGGCAAGATCTTCAGACCAAATCAATGTTGTATTATCAATCCTACCTTCCGAAGATTCTTTAATAATAAATTCCCAATCTACAGGCCCGCAAGTCTCGTTGTTTAGTCCATAAAACCACTGTTTATTGTCCATTTGCCACCTTGTTTTTTAGATAATTAATTACATAAAGTCTCGCACTCTATGGTGCTCAAGATTTGGTTTGAGGTGGAAATCGCATGCGATGCACGATCCAGCTAGCGCAAGGAACCCCTCCTTTGATCGCTGCCACAAAGCGTGACTGCATCAATGCTGATCCTGCGACTTCATTAAAACCGAACGCTTCGGGGGGGCTATCTAGAACTTCATATCTAGTTGGTGCCCCACTTTGATCAATATATAATTTAATAGAAACAAGATATTCTTTATTTGGGTCAGCGCCTTTTGAGATGGCAGCCTTGGGGTAGTAAAATACTGGCTTCTTAATAAACGTTGGAGCGACATCCCAGTCTTTTACCTCAACCTTGGCTTCAACCTTAGTTGTGTTTGGTTGTCGTTTGATGGAGCCTTCTCGGAATTGCTTCTTCGCTAATTCAATCTCTTTATCCTTTTGAACAGCTAAAGCATCAACCTGTTCCACTTCCGGTGTCTGCACCTTCTGGCTAGCGTCCTGCTCTGAGGGCGCGCCGACAGGCCTCTCACTCCCCATTGACTCTTCTGAAACAACACTTTTCTTTTCTTCCTCCGGAATGGTACTTTCGGCGGACACTCGTCCAATTTCAGCTTGTCGTATTCTATCCTGTGTCTCTTGAATAACTTTATTTTTTCTGCGGATTATAAAAGCGAAAGCACCAGAAATAACAACCAACATCACCAAACATGATGCGATAATAAAAACAACTTTACTTTTCGAAATAGCATCCTTTTGCGACAGGCTACTACCTTTATTATTCTTCACTTTACCAACGTGATTAGGAACTTTTAAAGTCGGGCTAGGAGTGCCCGGCAGGGGTGGAGGCACTTTTGGATTTTTTGGCAATGGAGGAGGCATAGTCGGATTATTACTCATATTCTTATCCCATGAACGCTGCTAATCATATGTTTCTGTTTCACGCAGCTGTATTCTTTTCAGGGCGCTAAATGCCTTGTAAAAATAGCTACCAGACTGAATGATTTCCCATTTGCAAGCGCCACTTTGGCTAATCCATTTTGAAACAATCTTGTCATTCAAATCAAGTATAGAAAATCGGCTCTCCATGCAGTATTTTTTCCCGTCCTCGCTAATGAGTATATTAAATCTAAGATGAGTTGGGTTTGTTTTACTCCACTCTTTTTTATCATATACTTCGAGCCACAAGAAGTAATGGCGATAAGGCCAGATCTCTAGTGATGAAACTGTTTTATCTATGTAGATAAGACACGTTTCATCCTTATAAAGACTAGACCAAGACCATGTAGATCCGAGATCTTTAGCGGATAGGGTGACCAGAGAAGCACAAGCCATTGCAAGCAGGTGTTTGAGGGAACTCATCTAGCAATCCTTATCCAATGTCAAAGCTTGGGATGTCGACTCTCTTGTTGCTATTCTTCATACCTATCTGGGATTTATTTTGCTTTCAAGTAGAATTGCTGTCAGTTGCCTGAATTCCTGAATCAGTGAGCATGTCTTGTTTATTTTGCAATCAAGACCAACCTTATCAGCAATAGAGTCATCCACCCCATGTAGCCCCCCCTCACGGCGGCTGTGAGGGGGGTGGCCCTATTCACGGGACGCAGGCCAACCGGATCAGAAGTCCGAACTTCGGATCGAATTTCCACATCGAGCGTAATGATAGGATCTCGATGAACCCACCTACCCCATCAACCACGAGAGCAAGGAACTGCGCCGAAAGGGTTGTAACAAGAAGAGGTGGTGCCAGGAAGAGGTATTTTCATTCTTTCTCCTATAGGTGAAGGCAAATCCTTAAACCCGAGATTGTGTTCTGACTGAAGGATAGGAGTAGCCAAGAAGGAGTACTTGATTCGTCAGGAGATCTCCATCAGCGTCCATGCACGCCAGGATCGTATGACAAAATCGTATTGGCAAGAAAAAATTATATATAAATTGATCAACAAACAAACCAATAGCCATCAACAGACCCAATCCTGCCAATTGAGTCTTACTTCACCACAATCCAGACACCGCGTCCTTTGCGGGTGGCTTCAATGAGACGAAGGAGGGCTTCCTGGGTATCAGCCAGAGGCTGGGATTGGGGTTGGTCCAGGTCCATCCACTGGATGACGGCCGAACCCAGTGGGGGCAACTGGATGGATGTCGGTGAATCCTGGGGGGCAGCCGCGACTAAGGGCAGCATGAAGTCCCCTGGAGCCGTCCAAGCCTCGACAGGCACTCCAAAGAGTTGCGAGATGGCGACGAGGGCGGCCCCGGAAGGTTTTACACGATCTCTCTCCCAGGAGGAGACCGCTGTCTGATCCGTATTCAATGCGGTTCCCAGATTTTCCTGAGTCCATCCCTTCGCCAAGCGGGCGATACGAATCCGCCCACCCACGGTGAGGTTCTCCCGGCCGAGCGGGGGGATGCTGCTTGGACCACGCACTGACATGACTCCAGGATGGCATATCCGACGCCACCAGAGGCATCATTCTGGCATCATTACGCTTGGCCCCTCTATGAATTTCCCAGAGCAAACCATCCAACCTCCACCCTGTCCCGAATCCCTGCCGCCGACCCGTCACAGCGGCGAGGGGTTGCCTGTGTGGACACAGGAAGCACCGCGCAAGCTGGGGCGATACCTCCTTGGGCCCAAACTAGGCGAGGGCGGCATGGGAGAAGTCTATGAAGCCTGGGATATCCTCCTGCGCCGCCCAGTCGCTCTGAAACTCCTTCATAGCCAGTTAGCGGCGCACATCCTGCGTTTCATGCAGGAAGCCCACCTGCAAGCGCGACTGGAACACCCCAACATCTGCCGGGTTTTCGATGCAGACGCATCGGACGGCATCCCGAAGATCGCCATGCAGCTTGTGCGCGGCGGCACCCTGGCTGACCTGGACCCACCCCTCCCGCCTCCGGCATTGGCCAGACTGATGGCCAAGGTCGCTTTGGCCGTTCATTCGGCTCACCAGAACCGGATGGTTCACCGGGATCTCAAGCCCGCCAATATCCTTCTAGCCCCTGACGACGAAAGCGGCTGGACTCCCTATGTCTGCGATTTCGGTCTTGCAAAGGATCTCAACGGCCCCGCCCTCACCCTGACCGCGGCCCCCTTGGGAACCCCCGCCTACATGGCTCCAGAGCAACGGACTGGAGATACCTCGCAGACGGGTCCGCAGACGGACATCTGGGCACTAGGTGCAACCCTCCTGGCCTGTCTGGTAAAAGGGCCCCTCCCGGCCACGGAAGAGGCATGGCTGACCTCCTCTACCCGCAATAGCCTGCAACCCGCTCTCCAAAAGGTGATTGACCGCTGCTTAAGGAACGCCCCTTCAGAGCGCTACGCATCTGCTGAGAATCTTGCCGAGGATCTCATACGCTATGCCGTTGGCGAATCGGCGGCTTTGAGCGTTCGGTACTTTGTAGATAGCTTCCGCCGTATGATCGGCAGACACCCCCGCATCTCGGTCGCAAGCTCGTTACTGGTCATGCTCGTCTTAAGCACCGTTGGCTGGGTCACGCATTCTCTTTCCCTGGCGAACCGCCAGATCGGGTACGCCCAGACCTTCACCTCTGAGGCCGAATCCATCGAACAAGCTCTCAAAACGGAACGAATGTTGCCTCCCCATGATCTGAGACCGGCGTTTGTCCAGGTCCAGAACCGAATTGCAGCCATGCGCACCAGAATCCAGAGCCTGGGATCTGGTGCGGAAGGCGCTGGTTCCTATGCACTGGGCCGCGCCTATCTTGCTCTTCAGGAACCTGAAGAGGCTATCCGGGAACTAGAGAAGGCTTGGTCCCTCGGATTCAAGGGAAGTGACGTCGCCTATGCCTTGGCCAAGGCCCATGCCGATTATTTGCTCCTTGTTTCTCAGCGATTCGAAACCGGTATCGCAAGGGAAAAGTTGGACAAGATCCGCGCGCAACATTTGGCTCGTAGCAAAGAGCTTTTTTCCTTTGCCAAGGATCAGGCATGGGAACCCAAGGAGCTTCTGAAAGCTGAACTGCTAGACATTGAAGGCCACCCCCGTGAAGCCCTGACTCTGATTCAACCTGTTACCCGAACCCACCCAGGGGACATTGACGCCCTTCTCATGGAGGCGAAGTGCTATCTCACCCTCTCCTGGAACGAACGCCGCCATGGAAGCCCTCGGGAAGGGCTCCATCTTGCCCATCAGGGCGACGCCTTGCTCCGGAAAGCCCGAGAGTTGGCCCGGAGTCACGAAGGTGTCCTGCAACAACGGGTCAGTTGGCAATTTGTGGATGTGGATGACAGGGTATTTGCTGGCGAATGCCCAGAGCCCAAATTCCATGAGGCGTTAGCGGCGGCGGAAGAACTGCTAGTTCTCAATCCCGAACATTTCCAGGGCTTGGATATGAAGCTTGGAATCATTCTGGATCGGGCATGGAGCCGTTATGGGTCAGGCAAAGCATTCCAGTCGGATGTGGATCTTGGTGGCTCTATCCTTTCCCATCTCTCCCCTGAACTCCGCGCCCGACTGGCCTTCCGGAAGCAGCAGTTCCTTCTGTTGGAAGCACAGATTCTTAGCAGCAAAGGCCAGGATCCAACACCTGCCGTTCGAGCTTGTGAGCAGATCGGGATTAGAGGGTATCCCCTCATGGAAGCTTTGAACTATCGAGCCAAATGGCAGGTCAGACATGGCCAGGACCCTTCAGAGACGGTTCGCAAAGTGGTAGCAATCCACCAGGAATTGGACCCAGTGCTATTCGAGACATATCACTGGGATCTCTTGGCCTATGCATGGAACACCCAGGCGGCTTATGAAGCTTATGCCGGAGAGATCTCCTCAGTGACTCGTGCAGCTGAGGAGCAAAATATTGCGAGACTTAGACGAGAAGACCCGAATGGACCGTACACCTTTATCCGAGAAGCTCAATGGCGATGCACACTGGCCCAACTCGCACGGTGGAAGGGGCAGGATAGAACTCGGGAACTGGAAGCAGGGCGGGTCGCAGGCGAAAAGGGATTTGCCTTGGCTCCAAAGAATATTTGGGCATGCCAAGCCCTCGCGAACATCTGCCTCGAACAGGCCCAGGACGCCTTGAACAAAAAGGGTTCACTTGAAGAACCGGTTCAACGTTGTCTTAAGGTGGCCTCAATGGGCCTGTCCTGCATGAGTAACGATTCGCAGTGTTGGCTGTTGAAGGGGAGAGCCCTTCTGATCCAAGCCCTCTGGAAGAAGCGTGAAAAACACCCCTACATGACGGATCTCACAAGGGCAAGCGCTGCCATAAAGAAGACTTGTGCATTAAACCCTGAACTCACTGAGGCATGGATTGCGTTGGGGCAGGTTGCAAATCTGAAGGGACAACCCGTTGCCCCCTTCTTGCGGGAGGCATACCGCATAAATCCTTTTCATCCCGAGATCCGTGGTGAAGTTGTTCGATACTGCGAATAGTAATTTTTGTAAACGTTCAGGCCTGATCAGAGGTTGCTGGGGCGGCTTTCATCGGACGACAGTCAAAACCGACCCCCTGGCGACAGAACTATAACGGAGTTCTGGGATTCGCTCGCTGGAGATCAGGCTGCTGGGTAGGTCTCTCGGCCCGAGTGCCCCCAGCCCGTCGACAGCTTCGCCTTCGCCTGATCAAAGAACCCGCACGCCTCCAGCTCGTTCATCAGCAGGACCCGATGCGAGATCCGCATGGGAGGCTTCCTCCTCCACTTCGGCAAAGCCAGCTAGCAACCGCTCATCCCGCTGCTTCTCCCCGCGCCAAGTCATGCCCCGCCAACTGGAACAGCGCGTAGGCCGCAGCATGGGTCACATGGGAGGTCGTTGAGTCAAGGTTAACCAGGGCCTCCAGACAGCCCAGGGATAGGGTTCCTGCAAGGTAAACCAACCGTGTTCCCTTTTGGCTCTATCGTCCGCCATAGAGGCGCGCGCTTTCTTCGGAGAGGGTGGCCGATAGGTATTTGGCGCGACAAAGCTGCCTGACCCAGATCAAGAGAATATACCGTGTTCGATGCGTCCAAGAACATCCTGGACCGCTAGTGCTCCAATGCCGGTGTCCAGCAGACTCATGGGGGTGATGCCCCCCAGCGCACGATTCTCCTTCTGCATCCAGACCTTGGCTTTTTCGATGGACCCAAATGTGCCACTGGCCAAGTTCAGGATTCGAGCAAATCGGAAAACACGTTCCCCCTCTCCGATTGTGAGTCGCCCAGAGGCTTCCTTTCTTCGCACAAGGGTGCGGGACGGGATATGCAGGGCGGCAGAGACTTCCTCTTGAGGCATGTTGACCTTGCGGATCAGGAGGGACAATTCGCTGAGAGGGAGCCCCTCCCGTAGTCGTTTGATCAACTGGAGCTGCGTGAGGAGATCCTCGGAACCCGCTTCCGCGAACCAGTCCATGGTCCCGGATCTGCTCATCTTTCCCTCCAGCATGTGCCATTTGGCATCATTGTGGTAGCACATTGGCTGCAGTCAAGGGTCAGATCCTCCCAGGATGGGCTGCCGCGAACCCGGCCGAAATAGACAAGACCTGGGTGCGGCTACCTCATAGAATAAGCAACGATCGGAGCTGAGATGAACACGAAGGCGACTCTGCTAGATGATGTGAGCCCATCACGAATATTTCAGGGTTTTGTCGAGAGATGCCAATCGCTGCCAGAATACAGGAAGGGTGATCGACATCCGCTCTACGAGCGCTATTGCCCGGAACCCGATGGACCCATCGATGCTCAGAAGGTCGGTAAATGTATATACAAAGAGATCAAGACAACGCTTGGGCGTAAAACGGGGTGGACACTTAAGGACCTAGGTCGCATCAAGCAGCAGATGATCTATGAACATGAAGTCTATGGCTCAGAAGTTCTACCGGCATTGAAAATCCTTTCCGTGATCCATGATGCTTTACTCCAGGAGAAGACCTTTTTGCCGATCACATCGGAAAGTGCTGAATGGCAGTCCGTAGCACAAGCGGCACACAACTATCTGGAATTAAACCCACACTTCATGGACAACATCATAGAACTCCATAACCGAACCCGCAATGTCGGCAAAGCAGCCAAGGCCCTGCAAGACAGGGGATTTCAGGTCGAGCTTGCGAATGGCGAAGTTCGTCTATCGGAAAAAAGCTTTACTGCTGCGTTCGAAAGGCTCCAACGCCTCATCCGTATGGTTGGACCTCGATCGATCGTTTCATGCATTTTTCGATCGCTCACACCGAGATTCGATCCAATTCAAGGGCGGTACCTGTATGTCCGCAATGCGCCCACAATGCCTGTGGAACGGCCGCCCGCCGCACCTGTCGGTTACATCCTCAACTTGTGCGTGCGCGAATGGGAGGCCCCGGTCACCAGGATCGATATGGGCGCTCGAACCAAAGCTATGAAGGAACTGGAAGACCTGGCCAGGGATCTCGTGGCTATTCTGGATGTCGAACCCTACAACGCCTTCGAATCCATGTTCGTCGGTGGGACGGAAATGCTCCCGTTTCTCCAGAAGGCTGTCATTTACGATTCAGCGTTTTCGTTCCCGCAAATGAGACCATCGGATGTCCTGGGGTTTCTTAAGGGAGTTTTTGACTGGGTTGATGACGCTGCTTTCAAGAAGTCATCAGGCTGGAGCATGACAGATGCGCTCATCGTTATCGGGAACATCATCAACCTAGCCAAAGGCAAGCACGGGCCAGTCGACATCCTGGAGTCTGAGTTCGACCCAGGCGGCAGAATCCCGATACCCGAATTGCGGGCGCTTCTCAAGGCGATGTCACATTCGAAACAAGGTGTGAATCGAGGTTACCGATCAGCCATGGATGTTTCGAAAGCGGACTTCTCGTTGAAGCCATTGATGAAGCGAGCGGATAACCGGTACCTTCTTTTGGACCTATCCTGGTGTTCGCCAGCCTTCTACGAAGTCTTTGCATCTGCAGCACGGGCCTTCGATAAGAATGCGGATTCAAAGATTGGGACAGAAGCAGAGAGTTTCCTTGCAGCGGAGTTCAACCGACACGGGATCTCCATTGCGAAGGGAAACTATAAGGTCCCTGGAAAAGAAGGTGAGTGCGATGTCGTGGTTGAAATGCCCAGGTTCACCCTCTTCATCGAGATGAAGAAGAAGGTTCTTACTCGTTCTGCTCGAAGCGGTAACGACCTGGACATCCTGGTAGATCTTTCCCATTCCCTTGTCGCAGCCCAGACGCAAGCGGGGTGGCATGAGGTCCACATCCGGCAACAAAAGTCCCTTCAACTCGACGACAAGGGCCGGGTATCCACCATCTCGCTGGATGGGCGAGAAGTTGAACGGGTAGCGGTTTCTCTTCTGGATTATGGCGCCTTTCAGGATAGGAACTTGCTCACTCGATTCCTGACAACGGTAATGAATGTAGAATTTACAGCACACGACACCAGGCAAGATTCGAAATTGAATACCTTCCGGGAATATCAAGCGAATTTGAGAGCGCAACACACCCAATTGGTCGTGTTGAATCCGGGAATGGAACGATTCCCCTTCTTCAACTGCTGGTTTCTGAGTGTCCCGCAATTACTTGTTCTGCTAGATGGCGTCACTGATAATAAAGCTTTCCAAGAGGCTATTTTGGCAGTACGTCACATCCATTTCGGCACTTCCGACTTCTACGCTGAACTCTCCGCAGGAAGAAAGCTCAGCGAGGCAGCTGTTCCGTGAGTTGTGAGGTCACGCCAAAGACGGTTGACCGAGTAAAGAACCTTGAAGCGAAAGATCTCCTCGGCGAACTGGAGTGGGGAGGTCTTTCGGTCTCGCCCCACCGCCCTTGGGATGTCCGCTGATCTGCAGGCATGATCTGGTCTAGCCACGCACCCGTGTAAACTTTTGGGGGAAAATCATAACCAGTCGGGCTTAAACTTTACTCTCCTCCAACACAAATTTGGCCAAATCCACTGGCAATGAGGACTCACACACAATTTCACGCTACCCGGTATACATAACCCTTCTGAAACGAACCCGCCGAAAGGCGGGTTTCTTGCGGATGGGCCCCTACTTCCCTGAGCGGCTCTCCCGCAGCAACGCCTCCACCAGGAGGTCCCCCAGCTTCTCGTAGCCGGGTCCGGTGAG
>Ga0316604_10001154_pt1 | contig 24899 bp, 23 predicted proteins | sample OWC_soil_day20_C_FD_207650 | JGI IMG/M metagenome (GOLD analysis project Ga0316604, IMG submission 207650) | Wetland soil microbial communities from Old Woman Creek delta, Ohio, United States - OWC_soil_day20_CT | ecosystem: Environmental > Terrestrial > Soil > Wetlands | place: USA: Ohio...
CATCGCCGGGACCTGTTCACTCTGATCCGGATGGACGATAAAAACGATTTCATAATGGCGCATGAACACTCCTCGTGGTTGAAGCCCCCCGCCATGCGAACGGTGGAGCAAGGTGGAAAAGCCGAGCATTGTAGCCGATTAAGCGCTTGACAATCAATGCTTTTCGGCGTTGCCGCCGGCGACCGCCGCGACCAGGAAGCGCCCATTCGCGGAAACTCCCTGGCTGCGCCAGGCTCAGCGCGGCGAAAAACCAAGCGCCAGCTGCAGCTGTTCGAGCGCCGCCGGATCCTCGATGGTCGTCAGATCGCCCGGATCGCGCCCTTCGGCGAGGGCCTGGATCGAACGGCGCAAGAGCTTGCCGGAACGCGTTTTCGGCAACACCGTCAAAAAATGCACGCGGCTTGGCCGGGCAATCGCGCCCAGACTGTCGTCGACCTGCTTGAACACCGCCTTTTCGAGTTCGGCACGCTTCTCCTGCGTCGCAATGCTGGCACCGTCTTTGACCACGGCGAAGGCCATCGGCATCTGACCCTTGAGCGGGTCGGCGACGCCGACCACGGCGACTTCGGCAATCGCCGGATGGCCCTGGATCGCCTCCTCGATCTCGCGCGTCCCGAGTCGGTGACCGGCGACGTTGATGACGTCGTCGGTGCGGCCGAGAATATAGTGATAACCATCCTTGTCCTTGATTCCCCAGTCGAACGACGAATAGACCTGCGGCTCGCGAAACAACGAGAAATAGGTCGAGACGAAGCGCTCGTCGTCGCCCCAGACCGTCGACAGGCAGCCCGGCGGCAGCGGCGGGACGATGCCGACGATCCCCTTCTCGTCAGCATCGCAGACGCTGCCGTCCTCGCGAAAGATGCGCAGGTCGTAGCCATAGACCGGGAAGCTCGGCGTCCCGTAGCGGATCTCGGTCTTCTCGATTCCCGGCATGGCGGCCAGGATCGGCCAGCCGGTCTCGGTCTGCCAGTAGTTGTCGATCACCGGCAACTTGAGTTCGCCCATGATCCACTCGTGCGTCGGCTGGTCGAGCGGCTCGCCGGCCAAGAACAGGTGCTTCAAGCTGGAGAGGTCGTACTTGTGCATGTAAGAGGTGTCGTGCTTCTTCAAGACGCGCGCCGCGGTCGGCGCCGAGAACATCACATTGACCTGGTACTTCTCGACGATCTTCCACCAGATTCCGGGGTCCGGGCGCAGCGGCGTGCCTTCATACATGATCGTGCACATACCGGCGATCAGCGGGCCGTAAACGATGTACGAGTGGCCGACGACCCAGCCGATGTCCGAGGTCGAGAACATCGTTTCGCCCTCGCCGCCGCAGTAGATGTGTTTCATCGACGCGGCCAGCGCGACGGCGTAACCGCCGGTGTCGCGCTGCACGCCCTTGGGCTTGCCGGTGGTTCCCGAGGTATAGAGGATATACGAGGGTTCCGACGATTCGAGCCAGGTCACCGGCACCTCGGTGTCGATGAATTTGGCGCGCTGTGTCGCGTAATCGACATCGCGCCCCTCGACCTTGGCGAAATCCGGATCGAGCCCACGATCGACCATCAACACCTTGGCCGGCTTATGCACCGCCAGATCGATCGCATCGTCGAGCAGATGCTTGTAGGGAACCGCCTTGCCGCCGCGCATCCCGGCTTCGGCCGAGACGATCAGCTTGGGTGTCGCGTCGTCGATGCGGGTGGCCAGCGAGCCCGCGGCGAAACCGCCGAAGACCACCGAGTGAATCGCGCCAATGCGCGCGCAGGCGAGCATGGCGAAGGTCGCTTCGGGAATCATCGGCATGTAGATCAACACCCGGTCGCCCTTGACCACGCCCAGGCTCTGCATCGCCGCCGCCATGCGCATCACTTCGCGCTTGAGCTGCCCAAACGAATAGACGATTTCAGTATCGGTCTCAGTCGAGATGAAGACCAGCGCGCGGTCGTTGGGACGTTCGGCCTCGTGACGATCGACCGCGTTGTAGCAGAGGTTGGTTTGCCCGCCGACAAACCACTTGGCGAAAGGCGGACGCGAAAAATCGAGCGTTTTGGCAAACGGCGTGTGCCAATCGATCAGCTTGGCCTCCTCGGCCCAGAACGCATCCGGGTTGTCGATCGATTGCTGGTGAAACTCTTTGATTGTGGTCATGGGATTTCCTGGTTGCTGATACCGATCACCCTGCACTGAGTTAATCCTGCCCGGCGTCTTCGGAATCCCGCGCTAGGTCAAGCAAGCACTTTTCAATTTCTGCCAGCGGCAGACCCAAGGTCAACTCGCGTTCCAACAGTTTCAAGAGCGGCAACACCTGCTTACCGAGCGTGGCCAGATGCGGCACGACTTCATTTTCACGCCCCATGCGAATCAAGGCGATCGCCTGGTCGATCCGCGGCACAAGCGCTGCTCGCGAGGACGACAGCGGGCACGAAACGACCCGGTTACCTCCCGCCTGCTGCGCGGCCGCCAGACGATCGCCGGCCAGTTCGATCAGCGCGCCGCCGGAAACCACGGCATCGACCGGGATATTGCTGACACCGATACTGACCGACAAGTTCAACCGCTGGCCGCAAACGACGATATTGGCGGCATGGATCGCCTCGCGCAGGCGGTTGCCGAACGACTCGCAGGCCGCGCAAGACGTTCCCGGCGAGAGCACGACCAGTTGGCTCTCGGCCAAGTGACCGAGGCTGTCCGCCTGGCGAATCTTGCCGGCCAGCAGCGCGGCGAACCGCTGCTGCAACTGCTTGGCGACATCGATGCCTTGTTCTTCAAGCAAGGCGCCGAGGTAGTCGAAACCGATCACCATGATGCTGACTTCACCGTCGTACCGCAGCGCGTGCGATACCGCGGCCAGCGCCTGCGCTTCGATGTACTTGCGCGTAAACAGACCCGTTTCGGCATTCTGAACAACCTGCTCGAGACTGTCGTTGAGCCGGTTCTGCGCCAGCCCAAGATTGAGCAAGGATTCAACTCGCGCGAGCATTTCGGCCGACCCCGTGCGGCGACTGATGAAATCTGACGCGCCCTGAGCCCTGGCGCGCTCAATGGCCAGCTCATCGTCGCCGGAGATCATCAGCATCGGCATCTGGCGCAGGCGCTGCAGCCTTGACGAGCGCACGCGAACCAGCAAGTCATTGCCGTCGGGCAGCGCGAGCGACAGCGAACAAATCACCAGCCGAATCGAATGGTCGAGCACCAGCACCTGCCAGGCCGCCTCGCCATCTGCCTCCTCGCGGCAATCGAAGCGATCGCGCAAATGCTTGACGATCGTTGCGCGCGCAATGCGCGACTGATCGACAAGCAGAATGCGTGGCAAGGAGATCGGCTTTTCCATGCCTTACTCAGTCGATAAGCACCATCGACGGTATCGATCCGTCTGGCAAGGACTCATCAAGCTCCCCCGAGAAGATTTCGATGGTCAAGGCGACAATTATAAGCATAAACCGGGCGTTCAACACCGCGCTAGCGGGCTGCACGACAATTCAAAAACCATTTAGCAATCAATATGTTGGGACTTATTCCCAAACAGCAAACCAAGAAAAAACAGCAACAAGGGTTTACAAGCTGGTTTTTTTCACTTAAATTTCGCCCCCATGTCTTGTCACAAATTCGTCATTACCGTGCTCGCCGCGTTCGCCCTGACCAGTGTCGGCGCGGCGCACGCCGTTGAACAACAGCCCAGGCTCCTTGACGAGCCTTCGCTGTTCGAGCGCTATACGAGCAACGCCCAGGATCTGATCCTCAAAGGCCTGGAGCTCGTCGGAATCAACTATCGCCGCGGCGGTGCCGATGCCGACAGCGGTCTCGACTGCAGCGGCTTTGTTCAACTGGTCTTCAAGGATGCCGTCGGCATGCTGCTGCCGCGTACCGCCAAGGAACAGAGCGAAGTCGGCAACGTCATCGACCGCAAGGAACTCAAGGCCGGCGATTTGGTCTTCTTCAACACCATGCGCCGCGCTTTCTCGCATGTCGGCATCTATCTGGGCGACAACCGCTTCATGCATGCACCGCGTAGTGGCTCGGAAGTTCGCGTCGAGGACATGAGCCAGGGCTACTGGGTCAAGCGCTACAACGGGGCGCGCCGCGTCGTCGAACGCTAAGCGTTCGGCAAGCCAAAAAAAGTGGACGCACAGGCGTCCTTTTTATTGCCGGCGATCTGAAAAACCTTCCCGAAAGATGTCAACACCCGGTGCTGTCGGGTTAAGCTTGCGCCGATCCGCTGTGTTTTCACCTGATCCGATGACTCATCTCGAACTCGACGTCAAGCGATGATTTCCTGGCTTGGCAGCGTCGACCCCTTCCCGCCGCTCGAACTCGCGCTCGCCGAACCGAACGGTCTGCTCTGCGCGGGCGGCGATCTTTCGCCGCAGCGCCTGCTTGACGCCTACCGGAACGGCATCTTTCCCTGGTATTCGCCAGGCGAACCGATCCTGTGGTGGAGCCCTGACCCGCGCATGGTGCTCGTCCCGCCCGAGTTCAAGGTTTCGCGCTCACTGCGCCGGACGCTGCGCGCCGGCCTGCTGCGAATCACGCTCGACAGCGATTTTGCGGCGGTCATCCGCGCCTGCGCCCTGACCCGACGCAAGGGCCAGGCGGGAACCTGGATCAGTGGTCAGATGCAAGCCGCTTACTGCAGCTTGCATGAACTTGGCTTCGCTCACTCGGTCGAAGTCTGGCTTGGTGACAAACTGATCGGCGGTCTCTACGGTCTGGCCATCGGCAAGATGTTCTACGGAGAATCGATGTTCTCGCACGCCACCGACGCCTCGAAGATTGCACTGGCGCACCTCTGCCGCCACCTCGACGCGCAAGGTTTCGGCCTGATCGACTGTCAGATGACCACGCCCCACCTCGCCTCGCTCGGCGCGCGGGAGATTGCGCGCAGCGAATTCGTCACCCGGCTGCGCAAGCTCACCGCCATTACCCACGATTGCGGCCGCTGGGCAATCGACGGTGCCAGCGGCGCCTGGAGCTGAAATGGCCAGGCCCGACGACGCCGAACTCCCCTTTTCGCTGTTGCAGTACTACAGCACCGCACCCTACCCGTGCAGCTACCTGGCTGGCGAGCGCGCCATCTCGCAGGTTGCGACGCCACCGCAACTGATTACCAGCGAGGTCTACGGCGAACTGGTGCGCGCCGGCTTCCGCCGCAGCGGCTTGTTCACCTACCGTCCGCGCTGCGCCGCCTGCTCGGCCTGTATTCCGGTGCGACTGCCGGTCGCCCGCTTTGCGCCCAACCGCAACCAGCGGCGCTGCCGCAAAGCCCATGGCGCACTGCAAGCCCGCGAACTGCCGCTGGCCTACGTCGCCGAGCATTACCAGCTCTACCGACGTTACCAGGCGGCGCGACACGCCGGCGGCGGAATGGATCAGGACGATCACGAGCAGTACGCCAACTTCCTGCTGCAAAGCGGCGTCGACACCCGGCTGATCGAATTTACCGAAAACGGCCAACTGCGCATGGCCAGCATCATCGACGTGCTCGGCGATGGCTTGTCGTCCGTCTACACCTTCTACGACCCCGACCTCGAACACGCCAGCCTCGGCACCTACAACATCCTGTGGCAAATCGCCCAGTGCGCGGCCAACGACCTGCCCTATCTGTATCTGGGCTACTGGATCAGCGACAGTCAAAAAATGGCCTACAAAGCCAGATTCCGGCCGATCGAGGGTTTGATCGACGGAATCTGGCGCGAATTGAACGCCGCCGACGCGACCGCTTCCGGCGTCGGCAAACGCGAGTAGCGAGGACCTTACTCCGTAGTTCCCGCCGTTTGCTGCGTAAACTACGGATGCACAAGCCCCGCCATCTCTGGGACCATCTCGCCAAAACGAGGTGGAATAGGCCTATCCGCCCGTCCAACGCTCAAGGAAATCGCACCATGAACGACAACGCGCAGACTCCCGGCACGCTGATCCTGAGCGGGGTGCAGACCCGTGCAGCGCTCGCCCGCTTCGCCGGCGACGAGCAACGCTACCGGCACTGGCTGATTGAGTTCATCAGCTACGGCCCGGCGATCGCCGGCCAGATCCGCGAAGCAATCGCTCACGGCTCGCACGAACAGGCCATCAACCTGAGCCATTCGCTCAAGGGACGAACCGGAATGCTGGGCATGGCCGAGCTGCATTCGATCGCGCTGTCGCTGGAAATGACCCTGAGGAATGGAGAACCCAGTACCCTGTGGCTAGAAGAACTGGAACGCACGGTCGACGAGATGAGCCGCGAGATCTCGTCCGTACTCGGCGCAGGCGGCGCCTGAAGCGCATGCCCGGAGCGCACCGCACCGACCACACGAGGTAGGCAATGAGTCAGTCTTTCACCGTATTTGTCGTCGACGATGACCCGCTCGTTCTTGAGGTCATTCGCACCATCCTGCAAGCCGACTGTCAGATCCGGACCTTCGCCTGCGCCGAGGACTGCCTGGCGCAACTGGCAGCGGAAAAGCCTGATTATTTCCTGCTTGACATCAACCTGCCCGGCATCGACGGCTACGCGTTGTGCCGCAAAATCAAGGACGACGCTGCGCTGCGCCGAACGCCGGTAACCTTCGTCTCGAGCCACGACACGATCGACGATCGCCTGCGCGCCTACGACGCCGGCGGCGAGGATTTCATCGTCAAGCCCTTCGCCCCCGAAGAACTGCTGCGCAAGCTGAAAGTCGCGCAAAACATGGTGCTCAATCAGCGCTCACTGGCCGTCCAGCTCAAAGATGCCGAGTTGCTGTCGTCGCTGGCGATGGCCAACATGGACGAAACTGGCATTCTGCTGCAGTTCATGAGCCGGCTGATCGCCATGGACAACGCCACGAAAGTCGCCAACGGCGCGCTCGAACTGATGCAACGCTTTAAGCTCGACGGCGTCGTCCAGATCCGGCTCGGCAGCGCGACGCAAACGATCAGCGCGGCCGGCAAAAACCTGCCGCTCGAAGTCTCGGTGATCGAACACGTTCGCCAGCAAGGGCGTATTTTCGAATTCCGTCGGCGCAGCGTGCATAACTTCGAGCGCGTCACGCTGATGGTCAATGACCTGCCGCTGTCCGACCCGGATTTCTGTGGCCGGCTGCGCGACCATCTCTCGCTTGCCGCGCAGGCCATAGACTCACGGCTCCAGACCTTGCAATCGGAAGCGGCCAAGCGGCTGGCGCAGGCGAAAACCCAGTCGGCGCTGAAAAACATCGGCGATGCGGTTATGGAACTGCACTCAGCGCAGCAGAACAACTCGATCGCCGGCGAAAAACTCATCCAGGATCTCAGGGAATCGCTGCTCGACGCGTTCTGCCGACTCGGACTGACCGACCCCCAGGAAAAACTGCTGCAGGACGTAGTCGGCGGCTTCACGACCGAGATGGTCGCCGTGCTCGAGCACGGCAACGAAACACAAAGGGCGCTACTGCGCCTCAACGACCAGCTCGCTCAGTTGCGTGGCCACTGAGGCGCCGAGCGGAAAAATTTGGGAATAACAAGGACCTTGGACTACGCCAGCCTCCCGGTAAAAGACATTGAACGTTACGCCCGCGTCGTGCAGCCTGGCGCCTGGCTCGTCGATTCCGAAAAGCCGATGGCCACGCTGCTCGGCTCGTGCGTTGCTGTCTGCCTTTTCGATCCGCAGCTCAAGATCGGCGGAATCAACCACTTCATGCTGCCCGAGATGGGGCGCCGCCGGAACGGCGACGTCGACTCAATGCTGTCCGGCAGTTTCGCCATGGAAACGCTGCTCAACGCGCTGCTCGACAAGGGTGCTAAGAAAGCTCGCCTGCAGGCCAAGGCCTTTGGCGGCGGCACCATCATCGACTCCGACAGCAATGCGCTGTCGATCGGCATGCGTAACGCCAACTTCGCCAAGGAGTGGCTGGCGCGCGAGGGAATTGCGCTGCGCTCATCCGACTTTCTCGGCCCCTGGTCGCGCAAGATCATCTTCCTGCCGTTCAACGGCGAAGCCTTCTGCAAACGCCTGGTAACCAATATGGCCAATGCCGAAGTCATCGCGCGCGAAGAACGCGCCTACGCGCAAACGCTGCGGCAGAAACCAAAAACCAGCGACCACAAGATCGAGCTCTTCTGATGATCGAGTTCTCAATTACCGACCAGGAATTCGGTCTGTTCCAGCGCCTAATCCACAAAATCGCCGGGATCAGTCTCTCCGACGCCAAGAAGATACTGCTCGTCGGCCGCCTCAGCAGACGGCTCCCGCAGTACGACCTGACAAGCTTTGGCGACTACTACCGAATGCTCGCCACCGGCAACTTCCCGGAAGAAGTCCAGACCATGGTCGACCTGTTGACGACCAACGAAACCTACTTTTTCCGCGAACCCAAGCATTTCGATTTCCTGCGTGAGGAGATCATCGCCAAGCGCGGCAAGAGCGCGACTTTCCGCGTCTGGAGCGCCGCCAGCTCAAGCGGCGAAGAAGCCTACTCGATCGCCATGACGCTGGCCGAAGCGCTGCCCGATACACCGTGGGAAATCGTCGGCTCGGACATCTGCACCAAGGTGCTGGCCAAGGCCGTTGCCGGCCATTACTCGCTGGCGCGCACCGAAGGCATTCCCCAGGGGCACCTCAAGAAATACTGCCTCAAGGGCGTTCGGGCACATTCGGGAAGCTTTCTGATCGCGCCCGAACTGCGCCAGAAGACCAGCTTTCACCAGATCAACCTGATGCACCCGGTCGACGCCAAGATTGGCGAGTTCGACGTCGTTTTCCTGCGCAACGTGATGATCTACTTCGACCCGCAGACCAAGACCCGCGTCGTGCACAATCTGCTGCCCCGGCTGCGGTCCGGCGGCTACCTGATCATCGGCCATTCCGAAACGCTCAACGGTCTGACCGATCGCGTCGTCCCGGTCCGCCCGACGATCTACCGCAAGCCATGAAGCCCGCCCTGCACGGTACTGATGAGCCCAGCGAAATCGTGGTGCTGGGGGCCGGAGACTTCTATTTCGGCGGCGGGCAGACGCGCATCTCGACGCTGCTCGGCTCGTGCGTCTCGATCACGCTGTGGCACCCACGCAAACGCATCGGCGGCATGTGCCACTACATGATGACCGAGCGCTCGCGCGTGCCAGACCGCGCGCTCGACGCACGCTACGCCGGCGAAGCCTTCGACCTCTTCCTGCAGCACGTCGAGGCTGCCGGCACCAGGCCGAACGAGTACCAGGCCAAGCTGTTCGGCGGCGCCAACATGTTCACGGGCAGCGGCGGCAAGATGGACATCGGCCGGCGCAACATCGAACTTGGGCGAGCGCTGCTCTCGTCGCAGCACATCGCGCTGGTCGCCGAACACGTCGCCGGCAGCGGACGGCGCAAGCTGCACTTCGACCTCTGGAGCGGCGACGTCTGGCTGGCCTTCCCCGAGGGCGCCGACGCCAAGATCAGGAATAGCTATGGCCGATAAAAAATGTACGCCGCGGGCGCCCGCGGCGATTCCGGCAGTCATCATCGCGCACGGCGCCAACCACGACCGGGGAGTTCACTGATGGACGTTCGCTCTGCGCTCGATGTCATCGCGGCCGATGCCGCACGCGGTGACATCGTTTTCCCGACGCATACTGAAATTGCACTGCGCGTACAGCGCCTACTCGACGATCCCGAGTGCTCGGTTAACGCGCTCACCAAACTGATCGGCGCTGAACCGATCCTCGCCACACGCGTCTTGGCGATCGCCAATTCGATCGCCTACAACCCCGGCGGACGCGCCATCAGCGAAATCAAGAGCGCCGTCGCGCGGCTCGGTTTCGCCACCCTGCGCGCGCTCGCGGCCACGGTCATCCTACGCCAGATGAAGGACCTGCCGCCCGCTGCGGAACATCGCGCGCTGGCCGCCCGGCTATGGGAACACACGGCCAGCGTCGCCTCGCTGGCACGCGTCATCGCGCACCGCGTGACACGGCAAAACCCCGACGCCGCCTTCTTCGCCGGCATCGTGCACGAAATCGGCAGTTTCTACCTGATTGCTCGCGCCGGCGCCTTTCCCGGCCTGCTGACGAGCGACCTAGAACTCTGGCATGGTGACGGTGAAGCGGCGGTCGGACGCGCCGTGCTGCGCGCGCTGCAGGTGCCAGCACCCATTCTCGAAGCGATGGAGACGCTGTGGTCGGGTTTCCTGGCGATGCCGCCAACCTCGCTCGGCGACACACTGCTGCTCGCCGACCAGTTGTCGCCGGTCGAATCGCCGATCGACGCATTGGCCGGAATGAGCCGCAAGGGGATGATTGTCGAACTGGAATTGTTGATCGACGACGAAACGCTGACCGGCATCCTCGCCGAATCGGCCGAGGAAGTCGCCTCGCTGAGCTCGGCACTCAAGAGCTAGCCTATTTTGAAGGGGCATTAAGTGGAAAATTCTTCGCTGATCACCACCGCGCTTGACCGCGCTGACCTTGGCGCTGGCGCTGAGCGCTTGCGCCAGCTCGCCGAATAACGCCGCTCAATCGGTGAGCATTGCCGGCTTCGGAGCGGGATTTGTCGCGGGGTATCTGGCACAGGACGCCATCCCGAACAGCCTGGTTCAGGTACCGCCGCCGCCAGCGGCGGGTTCGGCGACACTGGCGCTCGATGCGGACATCGCCCAACGCAGTTTCGCTCTACGCGATACGCCGCGCTGGACCCAGGCCACTAGCGATGCCGACCTGACGTTTCCGCACGCCGCCGGCACCTTTTCCTGCGCGCTTGACATCGCGATCAGCGAAACCGATACGCCTCGTCTCTATACACTGCTGCGCCGAACGCTGACCGACCTCGGCCGCTCCACGCATGCGACCAAGGTTCATTACAACCGCGTGCGGCCGTTTGTCCTCAATAAACAACCGATGTGCCCCCCGGAGGAGAAAGAAAGGCTGGCGCACGACGGTTCGTATCCGTCCGGGCACAACGCCATCGGCTGGGGATGGGCGCTGATCCTGGCCGAGCTTTCACCCGCACAAACCGATGCCTTGCTGGTGCGCGGCCGGAACTACGGCGAGAGCCGCAACGTATGCAATGTGCATTGGCACAGCGATGTCATGCAGGGACGTCTAGTCGGCGCCGGCATGGTCGCCAGGCTGCACGCCGACCCCGTGTTTCGCGCCGACCTAGTGGCCGCCCGATCGGAGGTCGACGCCGCACGCGCGCGAGGCTTGAAACCCAATCGCGACTGTTTGGCCGAAGCCGCGGCATTGACGCTGCAGCCCTCTCTAGCGCAATAGAGTACGACGCGGGCAAGCGGACCAATCCGTGCGCTGGTGCAAAAAAGGCGGCACCGGTTGGCCGCACCGCCACGCGCAGCTCCCGAACAACGGAAGAAAAGCGACTCCGTAGTTCCCGCAGTTTTATGCGGTTTCCACGGATGCACAAAACCCGGGCGATTTGAGAGCATTGCACCAAGCTAGTGAAGAGCGGCCAGGCGACCGCCGTCAAATCGAAAGAGCGGTGCCGTTCGCACGCCGAATGTCGTTGAACAAAGGGGCGCCATGAGCACAATCATGCTGGTCGATGATTCAGCAACCATCCTGTTGACCATTTCGAGCATCCTCGGCAAGGCCGGCTACAAGGTCGAGAAGGCTGCCGATGCGGAGGACGCACTCAGAAAATTCGACGCCGGAGTCAAGATCGACCTGCTGATCACCGATCTCAACATGCCCGGAATGAACGGCATCGAATTGATCAGGGCGGTACGCCAGCTGCCGGCCTACAAGTTCGTTCCCATCCTTTTCCTGACCACCGAATCGCTGCAATCGAAAAGACAGGAAGCCAAGGCCGCCGGCGCCTCGGGCTGGATCGTCAAGCCGGCGACCGCCGACGAGCTGCTCGATACGATCAAGCGCGTCATCAAGTAGGGCGCGCTGATGAATTTTGTAGCGCCCTCAGAGATCGAAGCAGCGGCTCCGCCCCGGCGCCGAGAGACCGACCACCAGCTCATTCTGATCGTCGACGACTCGCCGGAGAATCTCTGCGTCCTCGGCGAGTTGCTGCAAAGCGCCGGTTATCGCGTCAAGGTGGCCTGCGCCGGCCGTACCGCGCTGCATCTAGCCAGCCAGATACCGCCGCCGGCGCTGATCCTGCTCGACGTGATGATGCCCGAGATGGACGGCCACCAGGTCCTGCGCCAGCTGCGCAGTACCGAGGCAACACGCGACGTTCCGGTGATTTTCCTAACCGCGATGGACGCTGACGACGATGTCGAGCGGGCATTCAACGCCGGAATCGCCGATTACATCATCAAGCCGATCAAGCCGGCCGTCGTTCTCTCGCGGGTACGCAACCAGTTGCTGGTACAACACGCTCGGCGCTGGCAGCAGGACCAGAATCAGGCGCTGGAAGCCGAAATCGCGCGCCGCCTGCGCGAAAACGAACTGATTCAGGCGGTCAGCATCCGCGCCCTGGCGCACCTCGCCGAAACCCGCGACAACGAGACCGGCAATCACATCCAGCGCACCCAGGGTTATGTACGCCAGTTGGCAACGCGGCTGGCGCATCATCCGCGCTTCGCGACGGTCATTGACGCCTGCTACATTGAGCTGCTGGCACGTTCGGCACCGCTGCACGACATCGGCAAGGTCGGCGTTCCCGACGCGATCCTGCTGAAGCCGGGCAAGCTCACGCCAGACGAATGGGAGATCATGAAAACCCATACCGTGCTGGGCAGCGACGCAATCGCACTGGCCGAGCGCGATATCGAATCGGCTGCCGAATTCCTGAGCCTGGCCAAGGAAATCGTTCGCTGGCATCACGAGCGCTGGGACGGCAGCGGTTACCCCGACGGTCTGACCGGCGAAGCGATCCCGCTTTCGGCGCGAATCATGGCGCTGGCCGACGTCTTTGACGCGCTGATCTCGCGGCGTGTCTACAAGGAAGCGATCCCCTTTGCCATGGCCCGCAGAATCATCGCTGAAGAACGCGGTCGCCAGTTCGACCCGGACATTACCGATGCCTTTGTCGCCTGCTGCGCGGAATTCGAAGCGATTGCGTTACGCTACGGCATTGTCAGCTGAAAGCGAACCGTCCGAATGAGCCGACTGAGCCAGCGCATCATCAAGCGAATCATGCCCGACGCCGCGATCGACGACGATAAGCACGCCGAGCGTACATACCGCCGATATCTGGTGCAGAGCTTCGCCGCGCTGTCGCTGTGCGTGCTGCTGCTCGCCGCGCTATACGCTAGCCTGCGCATCCCGCAGATCGAACGCGAAGCGTTCGCCAACCTCAACACCATTGCCCGGCTGCAGACCGATCAGATCGAGGATTGGCTGCACGAGCGCGAGGCCGATCTCCAGTTGATCATGAACCGAAGCCACCTGATCGAACGGGCGACCCGGCTGCAATACGCCAACCAACAGGCCTTGCGCGCGGGGGTCGCCAACGAGTTGGCGGCGATGCGCACTGCCCATCACTACCAATCGGTGACCTTGCTCGACGCGCGCGGTGCCGTCGTACTCAATCACGGCGCCCGGCTCGACCTCACCGACGAGACGAGGGCGCTGCTCGATCAGGCTGCCAGCATCGGCAGCGTCGCACACAGCGAAGTATTGATCGCCAACGACGGCGCCTCGACCATGTACTTTGCCGCCCCGCTGTGGCAACCGGGAACGCAGGAAAAGGAGGTGCTGAGCGGCTTCATCATGACCGGCGTTGACCTCAGGCAGCGCCTCTTCCCTTATTTGGAGCAGTGGCCGACGTCCAGCCCGAGCGGCGAGACGCTGCTCGTGCAACGCCACGGGAACGAGGTCGTCCATCTGAGCGCACGACGCCAACCGCCGCAGGCGCCGACCAGCTTGCGCGCCCCGCTCGACCACAGCGAGGCGCCGGCGGTGCGTGCCGTGCTCGCCGATCAGCCTGGCGTCACAACGGGCGTCGACTATCGCGGCGTGGCGGTATTCGCCGCGTACCGCCAGGTCAGTGGAACCTCCTGGCACCTGCTGAGCAAGATCGATCGCGCCGAATTGCTCGCGCCGATGTGGCGAAACCTGCTGTTGATCGGCGCCATTGCGCTCGCCGCGATTCAAGCGACGATGATCGCGCTGCTTACCCTCTGGCGCCAGCGCGAACACGCCGAGCAGCGCTCCTTGCTTGCGGAGAAGACCCGGGCCGACCAGTTGCTCAATGATTTTCTCAAACTGCCTTTCGTCAGCATGGTCATCGTTTCGCCGAAAACACGGCGCTTTACGAGGTTCAACGATCAGTGCTGCGTTCTCTCGGGCTATTCGCGCGACGAGCTGCTGGAAAAAACCTTCGAAGACCTGACCCACCCCGACGACTATCCGCAAGCCTACGCCGAGGTCTTGAAAATCAGCAGCGGCGAAACCGATAGCGCAACCTTTGAACAACGGCTGATCCGCAAGGACGGTTCGGTCATTTTCATTAATAGCGACATGAAAGCGGTGCGCCGGGCCAACGGCTCGCTCGACTACCTGCTTGGCACGGCGCAGGACATCACACCGCGCAAGATGCACGAAATGGCGCTGAGCATCGCCAATGCCCAGCTTCAGGCCAAGCAGGCCGAGCTGAGCCAGCAGAACGCGAGCCTGCGCCAGGCAGAGACCGCATTACGCTCGAGCATCGAACGTTACGAGGCGGTCACGCAATCGTCCAGCGACGCGCTGGTCAATGCCGACAGCCAGGGCATCATCGTCGCCTGGAACCCGGGCGCCGAAAAGATTTTCGGCTACAGCAGCGCCGAAATCATCGGCCAGCCGCTGGAAAAACTGATGCCGCAACGTGACCGTGCAGCGCATCCGAGGTACATGAAAAGCGCGCTGTCGGGCAGCGAGTCGCAGGTAATCGGCAGGTTGGAAGAGCTGACCGGGCTGCGCCGCGACGGCAGCGAATTCGACGTCGATCTTTCGCTGACGTGCTGGGCCGTTGCCGACGGGATCTACTTTACCGCCACCATGCGCGACATCTCGCAACGCAAGAAGACCGAGCAAAGCCTGCGCCTGTTGTCCGAAGCCGTCAGACAGAGCCCTGAATCCATCGTCATCACCGACACCCAGGCGCGCATCGAGTTTGTCAACGAAGCCTTTGTCGCGCACACCGGTTACAGTCGCGACGAGGCGATCGGTCAGAACCCGCGCATCCTCAATTCGGGCCAAACACCGCCCGACGCCTACGCCGCGATGTGGGCGGCACTGGCGCGCGGCGAATCGTGGAAGGGTGAGTTTTTCAATCAGCGCAAGGACGGCAGCGTGTTCGTCGAATTCGCCAACGTCGCACCGATCCGACAGGCCGATGGCCGCATTTCCCATTATGTCGCGGTCAAGGAAGACGTCACCGAGAAGAAGCGTCTGGGCGAAGAACTCGACAACTACCGCTTCCATCTCGAAGAGGTGGTCAACATGCGTACGGCGCAACTGGCCGAGGCCAGCATCAAGGCCGAAGCCGCCAGCGTCGCCAAGAGCTCGTTCCTGGCCAATATGAGTCACGAAATCCGCACGCCGATGAATGCGATCGTCGGACTCACTCATTTGCTGCGCAACAGCGAGCCGACGCCCAAACAGCTCGACCGGCTGATCAAAATCGACGCCGCCGCCGCCCACCTGCTCGAGCTGATCAACAACATTCTCGATCTCTCGAAGATTGAGGCCAACAAGATGACGTTGGAGGAGGCCGACTTCAGCCTGATGTCAGTGTTCGACAGCGTACGCTCGATGATCGCCGACCAGGCGCGTGAAAAACGGCTGACCCTCGTTCAGTTGACCGACAACGCCCCGCCTTGGCTGCGCGGCGATCCCAACCGACTGCGCCAGGCCTTGCTCAACTACGCTGCCAACGCCGTCAAATTTACCGAACACGGACAGATCACGCTGCGCGCGATGGTGCTTGAAGAAAATGGCCAGGACCTTCTGCTGCGCTTCGAAGTCGAGGATAGCGGCGTCGGCATCGCCGCCGAAAAATTGCCCAACCTGTTCCAGGCCTTCGAGCAGGCCGACGCCTCGACCACACGCAAATACGGCGGCACCGGGCTGGGTCTGGCGATCACCCGCCGGCTGGCGCAGCTGATGGGTGGCGACGCCGGCGTTACCAGCGAACGAGGGCGCGGCAGCACTTTCTGGTTCACCGCCCGGCTCAAGCGCGGCGAAGGCCTGAAACCGCCGGACGCCATTGAGAGCAAAGGCGATCACGAAAAGATACTGCGCCGCGACTACGCCGGCGCGCGAATCCTGCTCGCCGATGACGTCGAGATCAATCTGGAGGTCGCCCAGCTGTTGCTGCACGGCGTCGGCATGCAGGTCGACACCGCCAGCAATGGACGCGAAGCCGTCGACAAGGTGCGCATCAGCGCCTACGACCTGATCCTGATGGACGTGCAGATGCCGGTGATGAACGGCCTCTCCGCGACGCGTGCGATCCGCGAGTTGTCCGGGCTGCGCGCGCAGACCCCGATCCTGGCGATGACCGCCAACGCCTTCGACGAGGACCGGCGCAGCTGCCTGGCGGCCGGAATGAATGATTTCGTCGCCAAGCCGGTCGACCCGGACACGCTTTACGCCGTGCTGTGCAAGTGGCTACCGCGCAACGACGGCGCTCAGGACATCGAGCTTGAAGAGCATAGCGCTCGCCTGCCGGCACCAAAGGAACAACTCGCCGCTTTCAAACGACGCTTCTCTGGCGTTCCCGGTCTCGATGTCGACAAGGGGCTGGCGCGGCTGCGCGGCAATCAGCAAAAGTTCAAGCAGGTGATCGGTCTTTTTCTGCAGCAACACGCGCTCGACGTCGAGAATATTGCCACAGCGCTCGCCGCCGATCTGATGAGCAACGCCGAACAGTTGGTGCATTCGCTCAAAGGCTCATCTGCGCTGATCGGCGCAACGCAGGTCGCCGAACTCGCCACCGCCTTGCTCAGCGCGCTGCGCCAGCACAGCGGACGCGAGGACATCGAACTGCGTTACGCCGCGCTGGCGCCCGAACTGCAAACATTGATCGCCGGACTACAGCAAGCACAGCAGCCACCGGACGCCGAGCCGGTGCCGATGGCGACAGCCGATGCGGGCGATCAAGCGCAGCTGACGGCGCTTGAGCAACTGCTCGAAAACGGCGAACTGCTGGCCCTCTCCGCAGCCCGCGAGCAAAGCCAGTTGCTGCTCGACGCGCTCGGCAAGGAGCCTGGCGCCGCGCTACTGTCGGCCATCGAGATTTTTGATTTTGAAGGCGCGCTCGCCTTACTGCGTGCGGCGCGGTAGACCGGTAGAGGCGCGATTACACCGCCGACGGGGGCTTTGGCATGGCATCGACGACCAGACGAACGAGTTCGGCAATCGAACCGGCTTCGAGCTTCTGCATGATCAGCTGGCGGTAGGTTTCGGCCGTACGCACGCCGATGCCCAGTTCATCGGCGATGACCTTGGTCAGCTTGCCTTCGAAGATTCCCTGCAGCACATCCTTCTCGCGCGGCGTCAGCAGCGCCATCCGCTCACCGATCTTGCGATTCCTGGCCAACAGCTCGGAACGCTCGCGGTCAATGCGCAGGCCATCCTGAATGCGTTCGATCAGATCCTGCGACGAGAAGGGTTTCTGGAAGAAATCGAGCGCACCACCGCGCATTGCGCGCACCACCGAGTGCACCTCGGCGTACGCCGAAATGAAAATAATCGGCAGATTGACATCGCGTCGGTGTAACTCATCCTGAAGCTCCAGACCGCTCATGCCGGGCATCCGTAGATCGCTGACGATGCAACCTTCGAGCCCCTGCAAATCCTGTTCGAGAAACTTGACCGCGCTGCTCAAGGCGACGTGCGGCAGATTGACCGATTCGGCGAGGTCAACAAGCAGGAACATGGCGACCGGATCGTCGTCGATCAGGTAGACCTTGGGTATCGCAACGGCGGGGAGCTTAGTAGTCATCGGAGTTTATAGAATTACTTACGCCGGAAAGATAATACAGATTCGAGATTATTGCTGCAAAAAAAAACGGCTCCGCACGAGCCGCCTTGCCGACTTCTTCACCGGCCTGCTCAATTCATGAGTTGGCGTGGCTCGGGTAAGGCCGGGCGAATAGCTTCTGCGGCGCAACGACGCAAAGGCTATATTGACGCCACGGAGATAATCATCGACGCCTTGCCGAGCGATGCCGCCAATCTTGCCCGCTCGCCAGCATGAGCGCATTGGCGCTAACGTTGCCGCGCACTTGATCGCTCTTGCCCGGCATAATGCGCTTTGCCAAGCTAACTATTGAGAGGAGTCTGCCATGAAACCGATTGCCATCATTCTCGCGCTGATGCTGCTTAGCGGATGCGCCGGGCCGGTCAGCACGCGCAACGAAAGCTGGCCAACCAACGCCCCGTACTCGGGCTTTCTTGCCGATTACTCGAAACTTCGCCCAGACCCAGCCCATCCAGGTACGCTGATCTATGTCGACCACTCGCTCAACCTGCGTCCCTACACCAAGGTCATCATCGATCCGGTGCAAGTCTTCCTCACCGAAAACCTCGACTACCGCGGCGTGCAGCCCGAGGTTCTGCTGCGCATGACCAATACTTTGAGCGCCGGCTTCGAAAAGGTGATGCAACCGGACTATCAGGTGGTCAAGGCGGCCGGACCCGACGTGCTACGAATTCGCCTGGCGATTACCAACGTTCATCCGGTCGAACTGCCGCTCAAACCAAGCGACTTCATCCCGATCAAGGCGCTGGTCAATGTCAAGCATGCCGCCGCTGGCGAATCGCCACGCCTGGTCGAACTGTCGGCAGAGTTGGAGATTCTCGACCCGGCCGGGCGCATCGTGATGAGCGCAGTATCGACGCGCCAAGGCGATCACACCTTAAAGCAGGGAGACAAGATCACCTGGGCTGATCTGACGCCGATCCTCAACGCCTGGGCCAATCGCTTCCGCCAGATACTCAACGAGGCGCAAAGGGGTGGCGGACGTCCATAAGACGACATCGATGACGCCGCAAGCGGCCGACTACCGCATTGCGCGCCGCAGGCGAAAGACGGCGAAGCAGTTTCCCAACGACGGGGACGGACGGGGCCGCCAGGATCGCTGTTTGACGGCTTTGCAGGCATCCACTCTGAGGCGAGTTCACGATCGGATCGCCGCAGCCAGGGAAATGAGCGTCAATTGCGCAAGCCGCGCGTAAAATGCGCCGCTTGCAGCTTTGCGCGCCGACATCAATAATCGCAAAAAAGAACGTGGAGAATTGCCGTGAATAACCCCGAATCCGATCTCGAACGCGAGTTTTCGGCCTTCCTGACGTCGAAACCCAACGCCTCTTCGGTCGATTTCGTCGTCAACAGCATCAAGGAACTGCTGCTCAGCGGCAAAGTCCTGCCCGGCGACCGCCTGCCGGCAGAAACGGAGTTGACGCGATTGCTCTCGGTGAGCCGAGGTTCGGTGCGCGAAGCGATGAAAATCCTCTCGGCGCTGGGCATCGTCGACATCAAGCGCGGTGACGGCACCTATGTTTCGAATGGCGGCGGCGAAATCGCCTTCGACCCGCTGCTGTTCAGCATGATCGTTTCACGGCCGAAATTCGCCGAACTCAAGGAATTGCGGCTGATTCTCGAAAAAAATGTCGTTCGCCTGGCGGTTCTCAATGCCGGAGAAGACGATATCCGTGCCCTGCAGGACTGCCTTGAAAAAACCGAGGCGTTGAAAAACAAGGCCGACAAGAAATACGATGAACTGCTGGCCTACGACCTGGAATTCCACAATATTCTGGGCCAGGCGTGCAAGAATGGCCCGCTGCAGACCATCTACAAATTTGTCATGCAATATTTCGAGACTTATATCGCACAGAGCTTGCGCAAACACAGCGATTTTAGCCGCGAATCCTCCGAAGCCCATCACACGATCTTTCAGGCCGTGCTGCAACGCGACGTCGCCGCCGCCGAAAGTGCCGTCGAATCGTCGATGGAACTGTGGGAGTACCTCGTTTTCAAGCAGTAGCCACGATCCATCGTAGCGCGCCGGCCCCGTTTCGTCCCCTTTCGAAAGACCGTTGACAGCACAAAATCATGGTGGTAAATTTTGCTCCAACATCAAACGTCTGACGTTTAACGTTTTATGTATCTGGTCAATCAAAAGGAGAGTTAACGTGAAAGAGAAAATCGTCGTCAGCGTCATCGGTGCCGCCGGAAAAATGGGGACCCGGATCACCAACAATCTGGCCAGGCATGCCGATACCATCGAGTTGCATTTCTGCGAAGCGTCGCCAGCCGGTATTGAATCGATCAAGGCGCGGGGCTTTAACGTCGCTCCGACCGAAGAAGCCGTCGCCAAGAGCGACATCGTCGTGCTCGCCGTTCCCGACGTGATCATCAAGAAGGTTTCGATCGGCATCGTTGAAATGATGACGCCCGGATCGACCATGATCATTCTCGACCCGGCGGCAGCGGTCGCGCGCGAGCTCGCGCTACGCGACGACTGTACCTTCGTCGTCGCCCACCCCTGCCATCCGTCGTATTTCACCGACCAGGAAACTGCCGAGGCGCGTGCCGACCATTTTGGCGGTATCGCCGGCAAGCAGGATGTGGTGATGGCCAAGATCCAGGGCGACGACAGTAAGTTTGCCAACGCCAGAACGGTCAGCGAACTGATGTACGCGCCGGTCGGCAAGAGCTTTGTGATGGGAATTCGCGACATCGCCTTCCTCGAACCGACGCTGGTCGAAATCCTCGGTGCCTCGACGCTGTTCGCGATGGCCGAGACGGTCAATGAGGCGGTGCGTCGCGGCATCGACCGTGAAGCTGCGGTCTCTTTCCTGACCGGACACATCAACATCCTGTCGGCCGTCTTCCTCGGCAAGATGGGCAACGTACAGGTTTCGGACGCCTGCAAGGTCGCCGTCGGCCTGGGCAATCGCCTGGTGTTGCGCGACGACTGGAAGCGCATCTGGGAAGACGACGTGCTCGACAAGGCGATCGCCACCATGCTGCATCCGGAGGATCCAAAGATTTAGGCGGAACAGAAATCCATATCGCCGCGACACGCTTGCGCACGGTCATCCGGCGCTGGCGTGTCGCGGCGATAGCGATGCTGCAGTCAATCAAGCTAGTCGTTATCAACAATGAAAAAGGGGTCGAAAATGAAAAAGTTCAGTGCGTTGGTTTTGATTTTGATGTCCGCGTTCGTCCAGGCCGCCGAGCCTGCCGCAAGTGATTACAAGGCCACCTTCAAGGTCACCATGACGCAGACTTCCGCCCACCCTTATGGGGTCGGTGCGACGAAATTCGGCGAATTGATCAAGGAACGCACCAACGGGCGCATCCAGGTCAAGGTATTCAACGACAGCCAATTGGCCAAAGGCGAGCGCGAGATGCTCGAAGGTCTGCAACAGGGCACCATTGACATCTATGTCGGGTCGACCGGGCCGGTCGGCAATTTCAGTCCATCGATGCTGATCGTCGATATTCCCTTCCTCTTCCGTGACTACAACCATGTCGACAAGGTCCTCGACGGCCCGATCGGCAAACAGCTGCTCGCCGATGTCGACAAAGCCGGTTTCAAGGGCCTGGCGTTCTGGGAAAACGGCTTCCGCCACCTGACCAATAACAAGGTTCCCGGCAAGACCCCAGAAGAAGCCAAAGGTTTGAAGATCCGCACCATGGAGAACAAGGCGCACATGCTGGCGTTCAAGACAGCCGGCATCAATCCGACGCCGATGGCCTACAGCGAAGTCTATTCCGCGCTGCAGGTCGGCGTCATCGACGGCCAGGAAAACCCGGTCGCGGTTTTCTATGCGTCCAAGCTCTACGAGATTCAGAAATATTTCGCGCTGACCGGCCACGTCTATTCGCCGGCGCTGATGCTGTTCAGCATGAAAAAGTGGGACAAGATCCCCAAGGCTGATCAGGAAATCATTGCCAAGACCGCCCAGGAAGTCGCCATCTTCGAACGCAAGCTCAACCGCGACGACGAGGAAAAGAAGCTCAAGGAAATGGAAGCCAAGGGCCTCGTCGTCGTTCGCGACGTCAACAAGGATGCCTGGCAAAAATCGATGCAGCCCGCGTTTGACGAGTTTGCCAAACAATTTGGCAAAGACAAGATCGACGCCATTCTTCAAACAAAATAACAAACGGAACAGGTCGGATACCTTTCCGGTGGCGTGAAAGGCATCCGACCCTCATCAGTGGGCGAGGGTCATTCAGGGGAAAGACTATGCAGTTATTGCATCAATTCAACGCGATCGTACTCAAGGTGGCGGGCTGGACGGTGATGATCGCGATGGCCGCGATTGCGATCATCGTCCCTTACGAAGTTTTCGGCCGCTATGTCCTCGGCAGCATGACCACCTGGAGCACCGAATTCACGCAATACTCGCTGGTTTGGGCGTCGATGCTCGGCGGTGCCGTCGGTCTTAACCGCGGTTATCAGGTCGGCATCACGTCGCTGACCGACAGTCTGCCGCCCGGGCCGTCGAAATTCGTACAGGCCGTAGCCTTCGCCGCCGTGCTCGTTTTTCTGACCTTCGTCACCTATTACGGTTTCGACCAGATGTGGATGAACCGCAATCAGACGTCCTCCACCATGGGAATTCCGATGAGCATTCCGTACTCGGCGCTGCCGATCGGATTCTTGATCATGTTTTTCGTCACCATCGAACAGTTGAGTGACTTGCTGACCGGTAAGCCGGCGGGGGAAAACTAAAATGCTGGCACTATTCGGTATCAGTTTCGTGGTCTTGCTGGCGCTCGGCATTCCGATCGCCATTGGGCTCGGCGGTTCGGCGATGGTCTATGTCCTGATGCAGGAGGACCTGTCGCTGACCATGCTGATCCAAACCACCTTCGGCGGCATGTCGTCGTTCCCGCTACTGGCGATTCCGCTCTTCATGCTCGCCGGAAACCTCATGAACGAGGGTGGTCTGACCAAGGACCTGGTGCGTTTCGCCCGGCTGGTCATGGGGCATATCAGCGGCGGCCTGGGGCTGGCGACGATTCTGGCCAGCGCGATTTTTGCTGCCATCTCGGGTTCGGCCGTCGCCACCGCAGTGGCCATCGGCATGGTGATGATTCCGGCGATGAAGGAAGCCGGTTACGACGAGGAAGTCGGTGCCGCGCTCACCGCAACAGCGTCGTGCATGGGGCCGATCATCCCGCCGAGCATTCCGTTCATCATGTACGGCGTCATCGCCAACGTCTCGATCGGCGCCCTGTTTCTCGGCGGCGTCATCCCGGGGGTACTGCTCGGCACCTTCCTGATGATGTACATGTATTTCCTGGCCAAGAAGCGCGGCTATCCGAGGGAATCCAAGGCGTCGTTGCGCGAAGTACTGGCCGGCGCCTGGCAGGCGCTGCCAGCGTTGATGATGCCGGTGATCATCATGGGCGGAATTCTCGGCGGCGCCTTTACCCCAACCGAGGCAGCCGGCGTCGTGGTGGCGTATGCCTTGCTGGTCGGCGGGCTCTTCTACCGCCGCATCCATTGGCGTCGCCTGCCTGACATCCTGCTCGTCGCCGGACTCGAATCGGCGATGGTCATGTTGCTGCTCGGTCTCTCCGAACCCTTCTCCTGGATCATCGCGTCAGAACAGATACCGCAGTTGCTGATCACCGCCATCGGCCATATCAGCACCTCGCCTTTTGTCGTTCTGTTTTTGATCAACATCCTGCTGATCCTGGTCGGCATCCCGCTTGAAACGGCGCCGGCGATCACCATCGTCACGCCGGTGATCGCGCCGATTGCTGCGCAACTCGGCATCGACCCTGTGCATTTGGGAATCGTCGTCTGCTTCAACCTAGTGCTCGGCCTGATCACCCCGCCGGTTGGTGCAGTGCTATTCACGATTTGCAGCATTTCCAATATGAGCCTGGCCAAGTTGAGCAAGGGAATCTGGCCACCGTTCTTCATCTCCTTGTTCGTCTTGGCGCTGATTACCTATATCCCCTCGCTGACGACCTATCTGCCGCATTTACTAATGAAATGACGAACCCTCGACTTAACCTGGGAGTAAAACCGTGATTGGACTAAGTACCTATTCGTTTTTCTGGCAGCACTCGGATCGCGCGCCGCAAGCACTCGACCTGCCTGCGATGCTGCGCAAAACCCGGGAACTCGACGCCGACGTTTTCCAGATCTGCGATTACCAGCCGCTGCTCGGCTACACCGCAGCGCAATTGCGCGATCTTAAATCGCTCGCCGGTGAGCTTGGCATCACGCTTGAGCTCGGCACCAAGGGGATCTCGCCCGCGCACCTGGCGACTTTTCTGAAACTCGCAGAGGCGCTCGGCGCCAAGCTGCTGCGCGGCATGGTCAACACCCCCGACCACCGCCCGACGCTGGCCGAAGCAAAAGACCTGCTCAAGCTGTCACTGCCGGACTACGAGGCGGCGGGAGTGACGATCGCGCTGGAAACCTACGAACAGATGAGTTCGACCGACCTGGTGACCCTGGTCAAGGCAGTCGATAGCCCGAATCTCGGAATCTGCCTCGACCCGGCCAACTGTGTCGCCCGGCTCGAAAATCCGATCGACGTCATCGACCGCTGCGCCCCCTACGTCGCCAACCTGCACGTCAAGGATTTCGCCTTTACGCGGCGCGGCGGCTGGGTCGGCTTTACGCTCGAAGGCGCCGAGCTCGGTAGCGGCCTGCTCGATTACGACTACATGATCAGCAAGGTCACTCCTGAAGCACGCGGAATCAACCGCGTCATCGAGCACTGGCTACCCTGGCAGGTCGATTTCGCTGAAACCAGCCACCTCGAAAACCTCTGGAACGTCAACAACCTCGCCTATATGCGCAGCCACCCGTCGGCGTAGACAGAACAGAAGGCGTCATTTCGAGCGCAGAGAGAAATCTTCTGGCGCTGCAAGATTCCTCACTTCGTTCGGAATGACAAAGCGCGTCATTACGGCCGCGGCGAGAAATCCAGACAACGCCTACTTGATCGCCTTGAACCAACCCAGACCGTCCTCGGTCTTGCCACGCGGCCGGTACTCGCAACCGATCCAGCCCTGATAGCCCAGTTCGTCGAGCAGCTGGTAGAGGTGCGGGTAATTGACTTCG
>Ga0316604_10001155_pt1 | contig 24869 bp, 18 predicted proteins | sample OWC_soil_day20_C_FD_207650 | JGI IMG/M metagenome (GOLD analysis project Ga0316604, IMG submission 207650) | Wetland soil microbial communities from Old Woman Creek delta, Ohio, United States - OWC_soil_day20_CT | ecosystem: Environmental > Terrestrial > Soil > Wetlands | place: USA: Ohio...
TGAAGCTCATGCCTCTTTCATAGACGATGTGGTATTGTTCATTGATAAGGAACAACTTTTTGTTGGTCTTACCGATGTCTAAGATAGCGATGCAATTCATGGCTGCTGTTTAGAAAAGAATTTGTCAATATGCCTTTTGCACATTGACAAATTCAATCTCAATCTCAATATGTAAATGGGCATTAGAAGTGGCGGTGATCCTGAGTCTATAACCGGCCAGGATTACAGGCCTGTTGCGACCGTCTTCAATCCTCTCTCTTTGATCAGGTTTTCTCTCACCTTATACTGGCGGTAAAACGCAATCGGATCCAGTACACCACCTGCATTCAGGCGGGCCTGTGCAACCAGTGGGCGTACATCTGTGCGGTAAGCCTGTTGCAGTATCTCCTGTGCGGCTACTGCATCATTATTCTGCTGTGCAGCCTGTAGTGCTTTGGTATCAACCAGTAGCGCCTGTGCGTAAGCGATCTTGATGGCTTCTACTGATTGCAGCAGATCTTCTAACGGATCTTTTACATTGTGAGAAGCATCGATCATCCAGCCAAGGTCGCTGGCGTGGTGCATACTACGGGCATCCATACCTTCTACCAGTTCATTGAAGATGAGGAATAACTGATAAGGGTTGATGCTACCTACTGTGAGGTCGTCATCACCATACTTGGAGTCATTGAAATGGAATCCGGCCAGCTTGCCTTCCATAAGGAGGAGGGCTACAATCTGCTCGATATTTGCATTCGCGAGGTGATGTCCCAGGTCAACCAATGTCTGGGCTTTCGGACCTAGTTTATTGGCAAATAAAAGGGATTGACCCCAGTCGCCGATAGTAGTGCTATAGAAATTGGGTTCGAAGGCTTTGTATTCGATGTAAACTTTCCAGTCGTCAGGCAGTGCTGCATAGATATCCTGGAGACTTTCGTAAGTACGTTTAAATGCACCACGGAAATTGAGCTGACCAGGGAAGCAGGAGCCATCAGCCAGCCAGATGCTGAGTGCGTTAGAGCCAAGTTCTATTCCGTAGCGGATCACTTCGATGTTGTGTTCTACGGCTTGTTGTCTAACACCTTTGTCAGTATGGTGCAGAGAGCCGAACTTATAGCTGTATTCCTGTCCGGGCTGATCCTGAAAGGTATTTGAATTTACGGCATCAAAACGGATGTCGTATTGTGCAGCGAGGGCTTTGATGTTTGCTGTGTTTTCAGGAATATCCCATGGGATATGCAATGAAACAGCGCCACTGCTGCGGTTCAGGGCATGCAGCAAACCGATGTCAGTGATCTTTTCTTCCAGGTTACGCGGTTCACCACCACCGGAAAAACGGCCAAAGCGGGTACCGCCGGTGCCAAGGGCCCAACTCGGAATAGCTACCTGGAATTCTTCCAGTTTTTCAAGAACCTCATTGAGATGGTTGACTTTTTCAGAGATATGCTGAAAATTGCGATCGTGGGCTTGTTTGCGGGCGTCGTTAAAATCAGAAATGTGGAATTTTTCGATATTCATAACCAGAATTTTGCGCGTGATTCAATTTAACGAAAATATGCCGGATAGGCAAGGCCTGCATATTGCTTTGCAAGCCTTGCCGGGGTTGTTTATCTTACAAAGGCTGTCGCCACACCACCATCCACGTTCACCACGTTTCCGGTTGACTTGTTCAGCAAGCCACCAGTCAGTGCGAAGCAGGCGTTGGCAATATCCTCAGGTAATATGATCTGATTGAGCAGGGTACGTTTTGCGTAGTAACCAGGCAGTTCTTCTACAGAGATGCCATAAGCTTTGGCACGACCTGCAGCCCAATCACCTTCCCATATTTTACTATCAGCGATCACAGCATCAGGGTTGATGACGTTTACGCGGATATTGTCTTTCCCTAATTCAGCGGCATTGAGGCGGCTCAGGTGCAGCTGTGCAGCTTTCGCAGAACCATACCCCGCGTTGTTAGGACCACTCATGAGGGCGTTTTTGCTTACGATGTTCAGCACATCGCCACCCATATCCTGTTTACGCATGATTGCTACGCCAGCCTGCGTGACGAGGAACTGACCTTTTACCAATACATCATACAGCAGATCCCAGTCTTTTTCGGTATGTGCTTCCAGTGGTTTGGAGATAGACAGACCCGCACAGTTCACTACGAGGTCTACCCCACCAAATGCCAGGGCGCCTACAGCGAATGCTTCATTGATATCAGCAGATTTAGTCACGTCGAGTATAGCTGCAGCAAATACATCGGGACCATATTGTTTCTGGAATTCGACTTTTGCTTTTTCAAGACGGCCGGCATCGTTGTCATTGATGACAACGCATGCGCCTTCGTCAGCGAATTTCTTAGCGATTGCTTTACCGATACCACCAGCGCTGCCTGTTACCAGGGCAATGCGACCAGATAAAGCTTTCGGCTTAGGCATACGTTGCAGTTTTGCTTCTTCGAGCAACCAGTATTCTATATCAAATGCTTCCTGACGGGGTAAGGCGGTGTATTCAGAAATAGCTTCTGCGCCTTTCATTACGTTGATAGCGTTGATATAAAATTCAGCAGCTACGCGGGCAGTTTGTTTATCTTTTGAAAAAGTAAACATACCGATACCAGGATAGAGGATCACTACCGGATTCGGATCACGTAGTGCAGGGCTGTTATCATGACGGCAGGTATTGTAGTATTCAGTATACATCTGGCGGTAAGCTGCAAATGCAGGCTCCAGTTGTTGTTTCACAGTAGCTACGTCATCGAGTGATGCCAGTGGGTCCAGGTCCAGCACCAGCGGACTGATTTTAGTACGCAGGAAGTGGTCAGGACAGCTGGTACCCAATGGCGCCAGTCGATCGAGGTCGTTGGAATTAATAAACTCCAATACACGTGGATCATCGGTAAAGTGCCCGATCATACGGGTATGGCCGGAGCAAAGTCCACGTAAAACAGGCGCCAGTGCAGCGGCTTGTTTTTTACGTACTTCAGGAGCAGCAGGAGCACTTTTAGCGCCACCGAATACGGGGCGTTTTTTGTTATAATTATCTTCGAGGTAAGAAGCGCAGCGCTCTATTACTTCGAGGGTATTGATATAACTTTCGTAGGCGGTATCACCCCAGGTGAAGAGACCGTGAGAGCCGAGCATGATGCCCCGGATACCCGGGTTCTCCTGCAAACATTGGCGGAGTTGCAGGCCGAGGTCGAAGCCGGGGCGCTGCCAGGGCACCCAACCGATGGTGCCGTTAAAGAGTTCCCGTGTGATACGTTCACCATCTTTGGCCGCAGCGATAGCGATGGCAGCATCCGGATGCAGGTGATCGATATGTTTGAATGGCAGGAAGCCATGCAGGGGAGTATCGATAGAAGGAGCTTTGGATTTCAGGTCGTAAATGCAGTGGTTGAAGAGTTCTACCATTTCATCTTCCATCTGAATGCCATTGTAAATATTTTCGAGGCTGTGCAGGCGGTCTACGTACAAAGCGGCGAGTCCGCTACGTTTGAGGGTGCCTAGGTCACCACCCGAGCCTTTTACCCACATCACTTCTGTTTGTTTTCCGGTAAGCGGGTCTTTGGCCATGGCTTTGCAGGAAGTATTACCACCGCCATAGTTTGTTAAGCGAAGATCTGCGCCCAGGAGGTTAGAGCGGTAGATTAACAGGCCTACTTCGTCACCGGCCATTGCGGCGGCCTTTTCCTCATCCCATAAGTAGCTTACGTGCTTGAAATTTACAGACTGAATCATGTATGTATGTTTAAATATTTTTGTCTTGATTTTTTATCCTAGCGAATTACCATAACCCACCAGCAACACTGAAATCATAATCGTCAATACACCTGCCAGTATAGTTTTAAACGTCGCCGAACTCACGCCTTTCCATTCTTTCAATGTAATTCCCCACAGGCTGGAAATCATAATGATAAATGCCATATGCAATATCCATGAACTGGCGCCATTTCCCAGTTTGCTCTCACCCATTCCATAGAAAAAGAACTGGAAGAACCAGGTCGTACCGGCTATAGCAGCAAAGAAATAATTGCCTGCCAGTGGCGTTTTCTTATTGGTATAATCGCTGAAGGTTTTATTACGTGCATTCAGCAGCAAACACCAGAACAGGTTGGTAGTTAAACCGCCCCAGAGCAGCACCACGAAGATGACATTATTCTGAAAGAGCGGGTTGCACCCCTGCTGGATCGCAATGGCAGCCATTGGTTTTCCTGCTTCGATACCGAAGTTGAAACAGGCGCTGAGGATACCTGATACTGTACCTACGATCAATCCTTTTTTCAGATTGAACTCAGATATGCTCTCTTTCTTCTGATCATCTGACAGTTCATTTTCTTTCATCATCCCGGCTTTCCCGCAGATGGCAATACCGAGTAAACAAACGGCCACACCGGAAAGGACGAGTTGTCCGCTGATGTGATGAATCATGGAAGAAAAAGTATGGGCGGTGTCGCTGGTGAAGAGATCCCTGTAAATAGGCGGGATCAATGCGCCGAAAGCAGAAGTGTAGCCGAGGGCTACAGACATACCAAGAGACATTCCCAGGTAGCGCATGGTGAGACCGAAGGTGAGACCGCCGATGCCCCATAATACGCCCATCAGATAGGTCCAGAATAGTGTAGTGCCGTCAGTCGCGCGGATGATGCTAAGGAAGTCGGGGATGGTGATCCATGCTGCGAGGAAGGGCACGATCAGCCAGGAAAAGAATCCGCCTACTATCCAGTAACTTTCCCAGGCCCAGTTTTTAACTTTTTTAAATGGGATGTAAAAACTGCCCGAGGCAAAGCCTCCGATGAAATGAAAAAATACACCAAGAATAGCTTGCATAAATAGTGGAATTGTGGTTTTTATCTAGTTTAACTGTGGAATTTGAATAGTGGCTACACTATCTGATTTTTCAAATGTAGGGAATGGGGTTGGGGCAACTGTCCTATACATTCCTATTGGGGAGGAAGGACGAGAATAAAAACCCCATTAGCGCATTGGTTTAAATGTGCTAATGGGGGTATTGGTTGGTTCTTGAAGGGAGATTAATCTTTCCAAATGATTTCACCCCAGGGGAGTGGATGTTCCTTCAGAATACGTATGGCCCTTTCATTTTTCTCTTTAAAATAAGGGCTATTGTTAATAGCTGCTTCTTGTTCCGGGGTCATTATTAAAATGCCCGGTTTGGGGAATTTACTACAATATTCCTCCCAGGTAAGTGGTACTTGCTTAGTCATGTTATTCAATTTTATAGTTTTTCTTTTTGGCCATAAATGCCGTATAATTTACCCCTTTTTTGAAATACTCCCAGCCCATGGGAGTTCTGCCTAGTATATCAAAATGAGAGTCAATTTCCGCTTTGTTTGCATTTATGCCCATTTGATATAATCTATTTCTGGCGGGTGTTCCTCCTATAACAAGAATTACTGCATTACCCCAATGGCTGAAAATATTGAAAATAGTATTTGCTACCGTTGCTAAAACCTTACTTCTATCTCCATTATTGGAAGTAATGCTATCATTAAATTCATTCGGACTATCATCAGCATCACCAAATCCTAAATTCAGAATAGGAGTTCCATCAGGTAGCCGTCCTATTTCAAAGTATTTGATCGTCTTGCTAATCGTCCCATTTGGCCCCAGGCTTTCAAATGTGAACGTTGTCCGGTCTTCGTTGGCTTCGAATAAATACTTCTCTAAGTTCATCCTCCAAATCTATATCTTCCCCCAATTACTTTCCTGTTCATTCCTTGTTCATTCCTTTCAAACCCTCCACTACTCACACTTTTACTCAAAAACAAGGCTCGTAAAACCTTGTTTTACGAGCCTCCAAATATCTACTACTCTTTCTACTCCATCACCACCGTCACCACACTCCTCTCCTTCAGTTCAATCTGTTCATTCCCTGAACGAACTTCATGCAATTTCATATCCTCTTCCTTACTGGTTTCATAATACCTCACCTTCTTTACCTTTCTTCCCTTCACCTCCATATTCACTACAACAGCCTTCTCCCCATAGTTCACACACACCAACACCACCTGCTTCTTACTTACAAATGCACTCACCAACACATCCTCATCCCTGCTCTCCGCCATCACTCTCTGCATTCCCGGCCTTACGAATCTGCTATACTGTCCCAGCGCCCACAAATTCTTTACCGCCGTCACCGTACCATCTTTATACGTTTTATCCTTCGGATGCAATGCCACCAGATAATACCTCGTATCCATATCAGACTTTCCCGGCTCCCAGCTATTCCAAAACTGCCATGCCGCAGCATTTCCATATACAAAATCATCATGCATCACTTTCGCAAGGAACAACGCACAATCCATGGCTGTACGCGGCCCATCATGCCCATCTTTGTATCCATCCGCCAACATGGAATACTCCGTTTGCCAGTACTGCAGACCATATTTGGATGCCGTATCTGCCACATGCTTACGAATCGCTCTCCTGCTGCTATCTCCCTTATCTGTAAAATAACTATGCCCACCAATAATAGCCGGTACATGAGAAAGCTTGTAAACACCACCGGCTTTCAATGCCTGTATCTGATGCGAAGCCGTCCCTTGCTGCGCATACAGATATTCCAGATGTCCGGCTTCGGAAAGTAATATCTTCGTTTTGGCCCTCACCTTATTGAGTGCAGTATCCAACGCCCCCGCAATTCTTACCACCTCACTATTCGTCCACGCAGTACCTTCCTGATCCGCATCCCCATAAGGATGACTCCAATCCCACTGTGGTTCATTCACTGGACTGATATAATCAAAATGCAATCCTTCCTTATCAAAATGCTGCCACACATTCGTTAAAAATGCAGCATACGCATCATACTGATCTAGCTTCAGATTAGACCGATGATCCTTCTCTGTCTTATACCCCAACCCATTCTGGTTCATCCATACCGGTGGCGTATTCGAGAATGCAATTAATGTTTCTACGCCATAATCCTTCGCCTTTTTCGTAAACCAAAGATATCCTGACTGCTTAGACCAGTCATAGGTGCCATCCGGTTTCAAAAAACACTCCGCACGCTTCCTGAAATCCTTTATTCCACTACTGTCCCCCTGCTCCGCCGTACCACCACCAATATTAAACCGCCAGCTGGAAAGCCCGATCCCCTCCGGCGAACCATCCTTATTAAGTCCCTTACTAAAAAGCCAACGGGCCATCTGCTCCCGTACCTCCGGCGGCCAGTATTTACCTATCCCCTCCGAAAACCAGGCACCGGAAGAACCTATATTATCTATTACCTGCGCCTTTTTGTTGACATCAATTGTAATGCGCTGCTGGGCATGGGCAAAGGCAGCCGTCATGAGCAGCATGATTGTAAAGCGAGACCGTTTCATTTATTTAAACATGGATTCAAAACAAGGTAGGCATATTATTTTTAATTGTCAATCAGACAATGAAAATTAACCGGAATCAAACCGACTTTTAGACCAGTTTTGCCGACTATTGAACCTTTTGGTTTAAATTTATAATCAGAACTTTACATCCGGATTCAAAGACCACAATTATGAAGCATGGTAGGTAAAAAACAGGGAGCGAATGTTTACAAACATTCAGAACTCGTGCAGGATGCAGAAATTGACTTGAAGTCAACCGTACCCGGTTTTGCGGTCAACTGCAATCTCCGGTTCATGGACATCCCTGCATTGCGGAACAATTTCCGGTCTGACTTCCTGGGCATCATTCTCGTTGTTAAAGGTACACTCACTATCTCCATCAACCTCGAAGAACATATTATGGAGCCTAACAGCCTCCTGCTCGCCACACCACACGCACTGAAGCAGGTGATTGCAATGGATGACAATGCCATACTCTGCGGTCTCTCCGCCACCATCGATTTCATGGGCAAGATCTTCGCAGATAAGCTACTCGATCTTATGAACTACTTTAGTACAAAATATTGTCCTCACTGGCAACTGGAAGATAAAGATGCTAACACTATTGCCAACACCTTCAATTTGCTACTGCATCGTACTGAAGAATACAATACTCATACCTACGGTAAGGAACTCTTCTATCATGCCTTCGCCAGCCTACTGTACGAACTGGGCGGTATGGGACAGAAGTATGCAAGGATCAACCACGCCGACTTTTCCCGCAAAGAAAATCTTGTCATGGCATTTACCTCGCATGTTCAACAGCATTTCAGACAACAACGCAATGTACAGGCATTTGCAGAACAGCTGCATGTAACCCCTAAATACCTGACTGAAACCGTTAAAGAAATCAGCGGAAAAACAGCAGGAGAAATTATTGATCACTTTGTGATACTCGAAGCCAAACGCATGCTTAGCGACACGACACTCAGTATCCTTCAAATAGCAGAAGAACTGAACTTTAGTGATCAGTCCTTCTTCGGAAAATACTTCAAACGATTCGTCGGCCACTCTCCTAAAGAGTACAGACAGATCCAACGAAAATACTAAAGGTTAGTGTTACAACACAGTGTAACAGTTGTAGGTTTAAGGAATGGCCGGAATAATCATATTCCGGCCTTGTTATTTATTTCTACTATAAATACTGAACCGACATTCAGACCATTTTTACCGATATTCTAACCTTTTTCTCCGCTTTAATACATCCACCTTTGCCATGTGAAATCATCTGTTCAATTTTCAATTACCAATTTTATGACATTGATTGTAAGGCAGGCATCATTATTTCTAATGGTTACCCTGATGGCTGGCTGTGGCACCAAAGCCGATAAGCAACCACAGTCCGATCCGGTTAAAGTAAAAACCATCCGCATTCAAAAGGATCCGCTTCCTCAGCAGTTAAGTTATTCCGGCACCATCGAAGCTGACAACACCGCCGACATCGGTTTTGCGGTAGCTGGTACCATTAATAACATCAGTGTGCAGGAAGGCGACCATGTGCAACAGGGACAACTGCTGGCCAGTATCGATGCCACTGAATACAACAATGCACTGGCTATTGCAAATGCCTCCCTGGACCAGGCTGAAGACATGTACCGACGTCTCAATGACCTTTATCAGAAAGGAAGTCTGCCCGCCAAAGATTATATCGAAATAAAATCTAAACTCGCACAGGCACAAGCCAACAAAAGTATCAACGCCAAACACATTGCCGATAGTAAATTATACGCACCCATTTCCGGCATTATCACTGCCCGTAAGATAGAAAAAGGTAGTACCGCCGCTCCCGGTATTCCTGCATTCACGATTATCAAAACTGATATTGTCACCGCAAAGATCACTGTACCCGAAACAGAAGTAGGCGCTATCCGCAATGGTATGGATGCCAAAGTATACATTCCAACCCTTGAAGACACCATTCCCGGCAGGATCACCATCATCAATCCACAAGCCGATGCTGTTTCCCGGACATATACCATCAAAATAAAACTGGCCAATAGCAACAACCGGCTGTTACCCGGCATGCTCACTGCTGTATTTATCAATACAGGCAAAACCGTCAACACCATTTCCATTCCTGCTACCGCCATTGTCAGAGATGCAGATGACCTCACTTATGTATACATCGCCAATGAACAACACAAGGCCATCCGCAAAAGGATCACCGCAGGGCTGCTCACCGGCAGCAATGAAGTGATCATCACCAACGGTTTACAGGAAGGCGATCAGCTGATCACAAACGGACAATCACACCTCAAAGATGGAAGCACCGTGACGGTTGAATAATCATTTAAACAAGGCTAAATGAAAAGACAAAGAATCAGCTTTATTGAAGCTGCCATGAAATATAAGCAGGTGACGTTGGTAGCCATGGGTATGCTGCTCCTGCTGGGACTCTATGCCCTCCTGAATATGCCCCGTTCGGAAAATCCAAAGATCGATATGCCTGTCGCCATGGTGTATGCCTTCTATCCGGGTGCCGACGAAGTGCAAATGGAGAAACAGGTAACGAATAAAATCGAACAATTTCTTTTTTCCTACGAAGAAATAGATAAGAAGAAAACAACTTCACAAACGAAAGACGGACAGGTATTCATCACCGTCAACCTGCATACCGAAGTAAAAGACCGTAAGAAGTTCTGGAGCACTTTACAACACGGCCTTAATACAACACTCAGATCAAATATTCCTTCAGGTGTAATTGGCCCTGTAGTCAACAGCAACTTCGGCGATGTAACGGCACAGATTATTACCGTCTCCTCTCCTATCCGCACCTATGCAGAACTGGAGAAGTACATGGATAAAATAGAAGATGGTCTGAAAGTTATTCCCGAAGTATCCAAGATCAATCGTTCCGGTGGACAGCAACAACAGATCTATGTCACTGTGAATGATGAACAGTTGCAACAATACGGCTTTGATCTGTCCACTATTGTACGCACACTGCAAATGGAGAACGTGACCGGTTATTCTGGAGAAGTAACTGTCAATTCCAATACAATTCCGGTATTTACAAATAGCCAGTACAAAACAGAGAAAGATATTGCTGAACAGATCATCTATACCACACCTACAGGCACTGTCGTAAGACTGAAAGATGTAGCGACCATCACCCGCAGGTACGAAGAACCCTCTTCATACATTCGTGTAGGTAATGACCGTGTATTGATGCTGGCCATCGAAATGCAGCCCGGTAATAATATCGTGCAGTTTGGACATACCGTAGAAAAAAAGCTGGCCGCTGTCAAATCCAAATTACCTGATGACATCCACATCAACACCATCGTCAATCAACCTGAAGTAGTGGATGAAAGTATCAAACACTTCATGCGTGAATTTGGATTGGCCATCGGTTCTGTAATACTCGTTGTAATGCTACTTCTGCCATTCCGTGTAGCAGCTGTAGCTTCGGTTGCAGCGCCTATTTCCATCCTGATCACATTTGGTATCATCAATATTATGGGTATTGAATTGCACCAGGTTACACTGGCTGCACTGATCATTGTATTGGGTATGGTGGTGGATAATGCCATTGTGGTAGTAGACAATTACATTGAAAAACTCGACGAAGATATTACTCCATGGACGGCGGCCTGGCAGGCAGCAAAGCAGTTGTCTTTGCCTATCTTTACGGCTACACTGGCGATCGTGTTTGCATTTGCACCACTGGCGATTTTTATGTTTGGCATCGCAAAAGACTTTATCGCTGCACTGCCGGTAACAGTAGCTGTCGCACTCATTACCTCTATGGCAGTGGCTTTGCTTGTGACGCCGTATACCTGTTATGTTTTTATCAAACAGGGATTAAAGCATAAGATGAGCAACAGGAGTAATAAACGTAGTCTTTTAGACAGATTGCAGGAGACTTTCAATAAAGGAATTGAAATCGCCTTCCGCTTCCCTAAGATCACTGTATCTATTGCTGTACTGGCGCTGGTGTTGGCACTGGTATTAGCAAGTAAAGTCAGCCAGGAATTCTTCCCGCTGAGTGAAAGCAAACAATTCAATGCAGAGATCTGGATGCCCAATGGCACCTCTCTGGAAGAAACAGAAAAGGTGGTGAAGGCCGTCGAAGCAGAACTGAAGAAAGATAGTCGCGTAGTGAATACCGCCAGCTTTATTGGCACCAGCTCTCCCCGTTTCAATGTGACCTATGCACCAGAGATGCCAAGACGCAATTTTGCACAGGTCTTCATCAATACAGTGAGCAGTGAAGCGACAAATGAATTGGTGGCAAAATACCTGCCCATCTTCGATAAATATCTTCCGGATGGTTATGTACGTCTGCGTCAGTTAAGCATGCAGGAAGGTTCTCCTATTGCGGTACGTATTGTAGGTGAGGATCTGAATGATCAGAAAAAAGTAGCAGAACAGGTAAAAGATATCTTACAACAGGCTGAAGGCACGAACTGGATACGCTCCGATTATGAAGATGATTATCTTGGCATCAGTCTGAAGGTAAAAGAGGATGATGCTGCCCGTCTTGGTATACCAAATCAGGCCATTACCCAAACCATGGGAGCAGGTCTGAAAGGCTTTGCTGTGACACAATTATGGGAAGGCGATAAACCCATACAGGTTTATCTTCGGTTAGATACTGCCAACAGAACGAATTTCAGTGACCTGGGTAATCTGCATATCAATAAAGTTCTGCTAAAACAGGTAGCTGACATCGGGCCTTCCTGGCACACCGGTGTCATTGCACATAGGAACGGATTACGTACACTCACAGTACTCTCCGAAGCACAACGTGGGATAAGGGCGTCTGATATTTTAAAGAAAGTACAACCAGCTATTGCAAAATTATCACTCCCGGATGGCGTGCATATCGAATATGGTGGTGATGCAGAATCATCCGCAGAGAATGCACCAGGCATGGGTTTAGCATTAGGCACAAGTCTATTATTGATATTGCTTACACTGCTCTTTCAGTTTAAAACTTTTGGCAAGACACTAATCATTCTTGCTACTTTCCCATTGAGTTTATTAGGCGCTTTTTTAGGACTATACATTACCGGTAATCCTATGGGTATGACTGCCTTCATGGGTATTATCAGTCTGATTGGAATCGTTGTAAGAAATGGTATCATCCTCGTAGATTATGCAGATGAATTAGTACGAGATCATCACTATAGCATTAAGGCCGCTGCACTCGCCGCCGCAAAACGCCGTATGCGCCCGATATTCCTGACCTCAGCAGCAGCAGCGATCGGTGTCGTTCCAATGATTGTAGGTAAGTCACCGCTATGGGCGCCATTAGGGAGTGTATTGGCTTCAGGATTGATCGTATCTATGGTACTGACATTATTCGTCATACCGGTCTTATATTATTTATTCGTACGTCATCCGCACGAGACGACAGGCACACCTGATATTCAATACAAACCAGCCAAAACGGCCTTAATGATAATAGTCTTGATTTGTAGTCCGTTCTTTTTGCATGCGCAATCAGTCACACTTTCGCTGACAGATGCCCGCAAAATGGCACTGGAACAAAACAGGCAAATGAAAGCGGCACAATACGAAATAGATGCCGCCAAAGCAGCCGCAAAATCAGTTGCTGCAAATGCATATCCTACTATAGACGGCTCTGTCACAGGCGTTTACCTGGGCAAACCAATCGGAGGTGCATTCAATGGTTTGATCCCGGATTATTTCGGTAGTGCCATGGTGACCGCTTCAGAAGCCATCTATGCGGGTGGTAAGATCAGGACAGGCAAAGCTGCTGCCAACAAAGGCGTAGAGATCAAAGAAACACAACGTGTGCTCACCAGCTCGCAGGTATTACTCAATGTAGAAACTGCCTACTGGCAGGTGATACAGGTGCAGGAAAAGATCATACTCGCCAACCGCTTCAGAGACATGCTGAAAGTACTCCACCAGGATTTGCAAAACTCTTATGATGCAGGTCTCATTTACAAGAATGACCTGTTAAGAGTGGATGTCAACCTGAATGAAGCGGAACTCAACATTACCAAAGCAGAAGACGGCCTGGTACTCGCTAAATTACGTCTTGCACAACTCACCGGTATGGCAGGCAACACAAGCTTTATCATTGCAGACAGTATCTCAGGCGATTTTCAGACACAATCTTTACAAAGTAATGGAAGTGATAAAAGACCGGAGATCCTCTTATTAAATCAGGCGATCGAAGCAGGTCAACTGCAAAAGCAACTCCTGAAGGCAGAGTCACTCCCCACTATAGGTGTTGGTTTCAGTGGTCTTGCCACCGCCGGCAAAGGCATCAATCTCAAAGATGGCAGTGATTTCATGGGCTCCTATTTTGGAATAGCCAGCATCAGCGTGCCCATTTTTGACTGGGGTAAAAAGTCCGGTAAAGTCAAAGAACAAACCCTGAAACTTGCTGCACAGGAGCAACAACTCATTGACACGAAAGAACTGGTAGATCTGGAAATACAACAGGCATACCTTGCACTGAATCAATCTTCCCGCAAGGTAAATCTCTCTTTACTCTCCTTGCAACAGGCAGATGAGAACCTGAAACTCGCCACTGACCGCTTTGCAGCTGGTACCATCACTGGCAAAGATGTGCAGGAAGCACAGGTCATCTGGCAACAGGCATACAGCAGTCTCATTGATGTAAAGGTGGAATACAAAATCAATGAAGCCAGTTATAAAAAAGCAATAGGTAGTTTATAATACACATATCTAATGAAAAAGGAAATGATACGGATCATGACAATTGCTTCCAGGGTATTAGCTACGCATGGATTACAGGCGACTACCATAGATACTATCAGTAGTCATTGTCAGATAAAAAAACGAGAATTCTATACTTATTTTGAAAGCAAAGAAGCGCTGATACGCGACATCCTTGCCGAATGGATAAGTAAGAGCGGAAAGCATTTGCGCATGATCCCTTCATTTTCCTTTAATGCAGTGATTGAATTGCAAACTTATTTCACCTTTATAGAAGATACGCTTGCTATGCTTACTCCCACGGTTATCGCTGAATTACAGAATGATTATACGGAACAATGGTTGAGGTTGTCATATTTCCGTGACTCAGAAATCTTCCCTTTTGTGGTGCGTAATATAGAAAGAGGGTTATCAGAAAACATCTATAAACCCGACATAGATAAATTCTTGCTGACAAGGTTATATTACTATCAGGTACAGGCTGTTTATCACGACAATTCACTATTACATGAAATGCACCGCATATTCATCCACGGTATAGTCAATAGTAAAGGGTTACATTTTACATAAAATAAAAAAGCGCTTTTGCCTTTCGGCAAAAGCGCTTTTTCGTATATACGTCTGTTAGTATTGTACCTTCACATCAGCGATAATATGATCTGAAGCCAGGCTCTTTACCTTCACAATCCCCTTTTTCCCGTTTCCATTCTTAAAGAACACCAGTAGTGGCAGATCAGTCGCGCCAAAAGTATTTTCATCATTTGTCACATACAGCTTCTTTAAAGTCACCGCATGTGTCAGAGTATCAAAAGCAGATACTGCAAAGGTATCAGCAGGTACATAATTGCGCACCAGCGACGTCTTTGCACCTGTAATATCCAGATCAAAAGAAGCATCATCAGGACTCAGGAAATTCATCTGAATTGTTCCGAGATAATTGAACGCAAGGTCAATATATTTACCCATCGTATCAGGAATCGCATTGTCTAAATAAACAGTTCCTGTGTAGGATGAGAATACACGTCCGTAAGTACTGCTATTGGGGCTCCAACCAATGTTAACATCCTGGAAGGTGACAACGCTGTCAGCTCCGGTAACCGGGGTTGTTGTTACGGTAGTATCGGTATTATTGTCTGTACCACCCTCTGTAGCCCCTTCTTTAGTACAGGCTGAGATTGCAATCGCGATCATTAAAACCGGCAGCAAAAGTTTCTTCATAGGAAAGGATCTATTATTTATTACAAAAATATGAATATTTTATAATAAATATGTAATATATGAGCAGAAAGCCCGAATTCGCTGGCTATCAACTGGTAAAAACTGGTAAGATCACAATAAATGTAGCTCCCTTCCCCTCTTCTGACTCCGCATAGATCATTCCATGATGCGCGATCACGATTTTCTGACATAGGGCCAGTCCGATACCGCTGCCTTCATATTCGCCTCTTCCGTGCAGACGCTGGAAAATTACAAAGATCTTTTTCGCATAGGTAGGTGCAAAACCAATACCGTTATCAGTTACCCGGATCTCGCAGTATGGCATTCCATTCTGCAGCTGCGGATGTTCCGCTACTTCCAGGTCGGATAAATGGCGGCTGCGGATCTTTATAACCGGTTGTTTATCCAGCTGGGTAAATTTCAGTGCATTGCTCAGGAGGTTATGAAAAAGCTGTGTCATGTGCAATGGAATACCCTGTACGGTGCATAGGGCATCCATCTCAATCATGGCATCCTTTTGCTGAATAAGTATATCGAGGTCAGCGACTACCTGCTGGATGGTTTTATGTAGATCTACGGCTTCGAACAGGTGATCCTGGCGGGATACCCGTGAAAAGGCCAGCAGGTCCTGGATCAGTGTAGTCATGCGGGTAGCGGCATTCCGGATGATACCGAGATTGCGCATACCGGTTTCGTTCAGCTGGTCCTGGTATTTATCCTGCAGAAGTGCAGAGAACATATTGATCTTACGCAGCGGCTCCTGCAGATCATGGCTTGCCACATAAGCAAACTGCTCCAGGTTCTGGTTCACAATATTCAGGTCGATATTGGCCTTTTTTAGCTCGCTGGTGCGCATTTCTACCATGCGCTCAAGTTCTACCTTATTTTCAATCTGTTGCTGGCGAATCACCTTTTCCTGTCGAAGATCGCGGGAAATAGTAGCTTTACCTTGTGAGACCCCGGTTACAGTGTCCAGCACACGCATAGTAGTCACAGATACCGGAATCGCTTCTCCGGTTTTAAAATGACGGTAGTTCAATTCGCCGGACCAGTGTCCTTTTTCAAGTACAGCTGTATTGATTTCCTGCATAATGGCCTCCATCACTTCCGGGAAGAGAAAGTCGGTATTGAACCTTTTCGCATCTTCCAGGCTATCTAATCCAACGAGTTGAAGTCCGGCAGGGTTTACATAAGAAACGATGCCTTCTTCATCGGAGAGGCTCACAAAATCGCGGCTGTTTTCTAACAGGGCCAGTAACTTCTGTTGCTCCTGTTTTGCCTTCAGGGCAGGTCGCAGATCGCGGAGAGTGGCCCCGCGGCCAATGATCTTGTCAGACCCTGCATCCTGGATGGCGATAAAGTCGGCATAACAAGGTATGCGCTCTTTCGTCACCATATGCTGGACATGAATATTGCCGGACCATTTTCTACCTGCGAGGAGGTGAGTATATACTTCTTCACCCATGAACTGGAAATCAGCAGGGTGAAAAAGGTCTTTATTGACAAGTGTAGTAATATCCAATTCATCAGAAATACCAACCAACCTTTTGCCAGCGGTATTCATATAGAAAAAGCGTCCCAGGTTATCAGCAGCGGCCATGTAGTCAGGGCTGTTTTCGACAAGGGCTATCATCAGCTCTTCCCTTTCCCAGTCTTCGATTTCTTTCGTAATATCCTGTGCGGTGCCTGCAAAGCGGTAGGCAGTGCCATCGGGATGGAAATAGGATTTTCCCTTACAATCAAGCCAGCGAACCTTTTTATCCTGCGCACCGATGGTACGAAACCGGGCGAAATAGTCTCCGCCGCTTTCGGGTTGTAAAGCATTGGTGACTGCCTGATCAACCCTGTTTTTATCATCAGGATGAATGTATTTCAGGACGTCCTGGTATTCAATCACATGCTCTTCCGGAAACCCAAACAGTTCCCTGCAGCGATCGTCCCATTTTACTTCCTTTTTCAAAGGGTCCATGTTCCAGGTACCCAATCCGGCTGACAGGAGTGCAAAGCGCATCCATTCTTCATTATTATTCTCCCTGAAGTTGCCAGTTTCTAATTGCTTTTCCATGCGTGTGAGCAGTACGTTTAAATTCTACCTGGCATCTGATATAGGAGCCACCCGACATACTACAACAAGTATACCGGATAATACGCGTATTATGTATTATTTTTTTTTAATCAGTATTCCTGGTTTCGAGTTGGAATTGTTCTGCTAGCAGCTCATATGAACGGAAACGGTCCTCAGCTTTGTCGGCCATAGTGGCAATGACAATCTCATCTACCTGATAATCATCGGCCAACTTCGTCAATTTCATTTTCACATTTGAAGGTGTACCTGAAATCATACGGGCTCTGTTGGCCATCACGCGTTGCCATTCCATATCGGTATATTCATAATCTCTCACCTCTTCCCAGGTGGGATAAACGTCAAATTTGCCCTTTTCAAGACTGAGAAGACGGTAGTCCATCATAGCTTGTAGTTCATCTGCTTTCTCCTGAGTATCAGCGCAGAAAACGAAGATACCCACGTTGGCTTCCGGTTGAGCAAGGAAGGTAGAAGGCTGGAAACGGTCGCGGTAAGTCCTCACTGCCTGCGGACCACCTACCGGGTAGATAAAGTGAGCAAAGGATAAAGCCCAACCCTGCCTTGCAGCGAGGAGTCCACTTTCCCCACTGCTGGTCAACATCCACAAACCGGGGAAGGTGTCGATATGGGGGATGGCTTTTACCTTTTCGTGAACGGTGCCAAGGGCATCGCTATCGGTGAGGTAGCCTTCAAGATCGTGAATTTGCTGTACGAACTCTCTGGGTTCGAAGCTGTTGGAAGGATTGAGTACATGTGCGGTGAGGCGGTCGCCACCGGGAGCACGGCCTATACCGAGGTCAATACGGTTGGGATAGAGGGCTTCCAGCAGACGGAAGTTTTCCGCAACTTTCAGGGTGCTGTGGTTGGGTAGCATAACGCCACCGGAGCCAAGGCGGATGTATTTGGTAGCAGCTGCCAGGCGGGCGATGAGTATTTCAGGCGCGGCACCGGCGAGTGCGCGGGTGTTGTGATGTTCGGAAAGCCAGTAGCGGGTAAAGCCGAGGCGGTCCGCCAGTTTGGCTAATTGTATGGATTCCTGGAGGGCTTCAACTGCGTTGGAGCCTCTGCGGATGGGAGATTGATCTAGTACACTGAGTCTTATTTTCCTGTCTGACATATATTTTAGAATTATCGTTCCAAAATTAAGGAATAATAATGATTGTGTGTTTAAAAAATTAACGTTCTTAGGGCTTGCTGCATGTAGCAAGCCCTAAGAACGTTAATGCCTGTTATTTATTCTTTCTCAGTTACCTTCTTCCAATACTGTTGCACAGCTCTAACTTCGCCCCAGCTTACATTATCTCCCAATCTCGCTTTAACAGGTGCAGATGCCGTCACGCCCATTTCCTTTACCAAAGGCAGGATCAGTTGAATCTTTTCCTCACTAAGTACCTGTTTCAGTTCCAGCTCTCCCTGCCCGATAGCATCAGCCAGGTGGCTTTCAATAGTACTCACGGCCAGATTTCTGGCTGTTGCAATATCAGCTAATGACTGCCCTGCCTGGAACATCTCTACGGAATCTCTGCGACTACCACCTGTTTCCCGTTTTTTTGCCTTTTCTTTTTCCTTTTCCTTTGCAGGCGTACGCATCGCTGCATAATCCGGTAGTCCTTCGCTAAAACGCAAATCACCATAACTGGCATTTACGAATCTAAACAACCGGTTCCACAGGAACTCTTCCAGCATCATCAGCTGGGCTGTATATTTCTTAATCTTTGGAATATCCTTTACCAGTTCCAATTCCCGTCGGATAGGCTGAATAAGTCCTTCATACATATCCTGCGTAAAATAAGCCACGGCCTTGGTCACTCTTTCCCTTAGCAATGTAGTATCCCCATCAGTCAGCAATTGATCCAGCAAAGGTTCTAACTGCGTCCGGAAGCGGTTCCCTACATCCTGTAGCTGCGTCGCTTTTAGTTGCAGGTTACGGCTCAGGGTGAGGGCACTCTCCATTCCATTCATCTTCTTATCTCTTAGCCAGATAGCGTGTAATTGTAGTTCAGATGCAATCTTTCCCGCACTGAATAGCTTTATTAGCTGTGCCGCCCAAAACACCAGTCTCTCCTTTTCCAGGTTGGCAAAGAGGCGGCCTACTTCAGTTTCCCTGTTAGAATAATCCAGTACCTTTTCATCCGTACGGATTGCGCCGGGATGAATCCGGGTATTGAGTACAAGGCCTTCCAGTGAAGTACAACGGCTGAGCGCCACATAAACCTGCCCGGGGGCAAATGCATTGCCGGCATCAATAATTGCTTTTTCGAAGGTCAGACCCTGACTTTTATGAATGGTAATGGCCCACGCTAACCGGATAGGGTATTGCGTAAAACTGCCAACTTCTTCTTCCTCAACAGTACCTTCTGTTTTATTCATTGAGTACCGGATATTACGCCAGGTCTCCTTTTCCAGCACCAGTGTTTCATTACTGCCGGCCAGTACGACTACAATTTTATTATCATCGATCACACGTTCTACAGTAGCTAGTTTACCATTGAAATAACGACGTGGCTCTGCCAGGTCATTTTTGATAAACATCACCTGTGCACCGGGTTTGATTTGCAAAAGCATATCTGTAGGTAGCGCCTTATCACTGAAATCTCCTTTTATTTCACCAGTGAAGCGATAGATCTCCCCTGGCATATTTGCTAGTCGTGCGGCATTGATTTCATCTGCACGGCGGTTGTGTGTAGTGAGTACGATGTACTGATCACCTTCTCCGGTAAACTGCGGATCATAGCGTTCATTCAGGGTTGTAATCCCTTCCCAGTCAAGCGTACAGTTACGCACGCCATTGAGTATATCAATGAAAGTACGTTCATTCTGCCTGTAGATCTTCTTCAGTTCGATATATATTGGCGGTGCCTGTTGCAAGACACGTGCATGAAAGAAGAACACGCTTTCATAGTGTCCTTTCAGTAACTGCCATTGATCGTCCGGCATCACGGGTGGCAACTGAAACAGATCCCCTATATATAGTACCTGCACACCGCCGAATGGTACCAGTGGCTGGTTACGGAAGTGACGTAGAATAGCGTCAATGGCGTCCAGTGTATCGGAGCGCACCATGCTGACCTCATCAATGATGAGGAGTTCCATTTCCTTGATCAGTTCCTTTTTTTCATAATTGAAACGGATATTCCTGAAAAGAGCATGCGTATCCGTTACGCCATTATCTACGCCGAACAGGTGTGCACCTGAAGGGACATATGGGCCAAAGGGCAGTTGAAAAAAGGAGTGCATGGTCACACCTCCCGCATTGATAGCTGCTACGCCGGTAGGCGCAACAACGACAGTATTTTTAGATGTGTTTTCTCTGATGTATTTGAGAAAAGTTGTTTTACCTGTTCCGGCTTTTCCGGTCAGAAAGATATGACGGTTTGTTTCGTTTATATAATTTGCCGCCAGGTGAAACAGGTCATTGGTATGATCCGGTTGTGGCATAAGCTGGTGCTACGATGAGCTGATTTTTTAATGTTTTGAATGACCGTGAAATTAAGCAAAAAAGTGCGATAAAAAGTTTATTCATTCTGTTCATTCCTTTTTAGCAATTTTTATGCTTATCCATTTTTTGAACTAATTTCTACTTTCCAATCGGGTCCACTATAAATGTGGTATCTTAAAGAAAAGCTTTCCATGTTCAATGCAAACGATACATTTAGAAGGCTATTGAGATAAGCCAGTGGCGAGCCATCCGGAACTGCGGAAAATGTAGTAACGTAAGGCATATCTCCGGTGTATACTAATGCATCACCATGGAAAATTTTCACATGCAGGGTATCGCCTGTATGTAATTTCAATTGATTAAAAGTAGCACCGTCAATATTGGTCCAGATGTTTCCATACTGAATATCCAGTACAGGAATATTACCGCTAATGACATGATTCCTGTAAACAGGCTCCTGGAAAGGGATACGTACCACGCTATCTGGTAGTTGAGACCCTACCTGTTCAAAGGTGATCGTGCCGGAAGCCAGGCGGGCAGCGGTGTAGGCGTATACATCCCTGCCATGGAAAGTGTAAGATTCGCCAGAGTGCTGACGGCGATTACGGGATTCATCAATTTCTCGAATAGCAGCAATACCCAGTTGTTTTGCTACGAGGGTAAGGGTACCATTATCAGGAGTGACAAAGAAATGGCCGCTCTTTGTTTTTAATACCACCGATTTTCGGGCAGAACCCACACCGGGGTCTACCACAGAGACGAATACAGTACCTGCAGGCCAGTAAGGAGCCGTTTGCTGTAAACGGTAGGCTGCCTCCCATATGTTGTAAGCAGGGATCTCATGCGTAAGGTCAAATAACTGAAGCGCCGGAGATACCCCGATAGCGACACCCTTCATTTCAGCAACGGCCCCATCTTTAAGACCAAAGTCAGTTTGAAAAACGATGACCTTGTTCTGGGCAAAGGCAGAGTGGTGGGCAAGAACAGAGAAGCTGCAATAGGAAAGTGCGAAAATGAGAAGTTTGTTCATGGAAGCTTGCTGAATTAATGACTGATAAGATACCAGGCTGAAGTACATTATACAAATGTAATTATTTGTCTAGTTCGAAAAACAACTGTAAGCTGAGGAATTTGTTTGAATCAGCTAGCAAAGTCAAATGGGCATATAGATAATAAAAATTAAAGACATTAAAATTTAGGAAAATTTGATCAACGAACCGAATTACATTTTGCCAAAGGAGACATTATAAAATAAATAATCAAAATTCCATTTAATGTTTATTCGAATTACGGCTACTATTGGAGCGTGCTTAAGCATTGACTATCAACAAAGTTTTTTTATATATTGGAAAATATTTGTAATATGCATTGTCTGATTATGCAATAACCAATGTTCCGCGAATGCATTCTTTTACCTACATGAGAATGTTAATCAAGCCTATATTCATAAATAATCCACAGTAATAAATCTAATGAGGCCCCTCAACCAGGTGATGAATAATCATGTACTTCCCCATGAGTTATTATTTCTCAACATATAGAAAAATCAAAACAACATGAAAAACAAACTTATCCTTACCACTTTTATGGTGGCTGGTATAGCTACCGGTGTGCATGCCCAGGAAACTGCCTCTGCCACAGCTACCGCCACCATTGTTACACCTATCAGCATTACGAAAGATGTTGATATGAACTTTGGCAATGTTGCCGTTCAATCCACTACGGGTGGTACCGTGGTATTATCACCTGCTGGCGGACGTACCAGAACAAATGGAGTTACCCTTCCAACCACTACCGGAACAGTATCTGCAGCCTCCTTTACTGTAAGTGGTACCGGAGCTTACACTTACACGGTTACATTACCTTCTTCAGCTCATACTATCAGCAGCGGCGCTAATACTATGACAGTAACACTGTTTACCAGTACACCATCAGGAGCCGGTGGTCAATTAACTGCAGGAGAACAAACACTGAATGTTGGCGCCACGCTGAATGTTGGTGCTGCACAACCATCAGGTGTGTATGTTTCAGATACCCCTTTTGATGTAACTGTAAATTATAACTAACCATATCATATACCTATACCGGTTACGGTACAGATACCGTACTCAGTACTTTAATTCAATATCGTTTAGTTAAGCATATATAATGCTCGTAACAATACATAATAAGCGCCGTTAGGAGCCCGGTGTTTGAAGAAAACGTGCATAAAATAACAAAACACAGACTCAGCAGGGGTCAATTAAAGAGAATATTATTATATGCTACAAACACGTTGCTCCTAACGGAGCTTAACTAAACGACATTGATTTCCAATTAATTTATTTATGAAATCCATTCTACTTATAATTATTATTGCCTGGGTCTTACCAATAAAAACAATAGCACAGGGAAACCTGTTAATTACACCCGTGAGAGTGGTCTTTGAAGGACAAAAGAAAATGCAGGAACTGAACCTGGCTAATACAGGGAAGGACAGTGCAAAATATCTTATCTCTTTCATGGAAATTAGGATGAATGAAGATGGGACATTTGACAAGATCAATGAACCTGATTCGGGACAACATTTCGCCAGTAGTAATCTGCGCTATTTTCCACGTACTGTTATACTGGCGCCTGGTGAAGCTCAATTAGTAAAAATACAAACGATCAAAACCAATCAGTTAACAGCAGGTGAATACCGCTCTCATATTTATTTCCGGGCTGTACCTCATGAAAACCCTTTAGGTGAGCAGATACCAGCAATGGATTCCGCAGGAATATCAGTAAAACTAATCCCTGTTTTTGGTATTACTATTCCTGTCATTATAAGGATAGGCGCCTCTACTACAAAAGTGACTATCTCAGACCTGGCAATGGATGACAGTATCCCTTATCAATTGAATATGTCATTTACCCGTACTGGTAACTTTTCAGTATACGGGGACATTACGGTCAATTATATTTCTCCGCAGGGAAAAATAACAAAAGCAGGTGCTGTAAACGGACTGGCCATTTATACTCCAAATACAAAACGCCATTTTCATATGAAGCTTGATAATAAAGCAGAGATTAATTTTCATAAAGGCAGATTACAGGTAATATACAACACTAAGACAGATAACACACCAGCATCGGAACTTGCGCAAACCGAACTCGAATTAAAATAAAGCAGAATAGACCATACACCTCAAACGATGATTCGTAAAATTCCATCCGGAAGTAACATAATGAATACGCTGGTAGGTGTATTAACATGTCTGTTTTTTGCACAACTATCAGTACATGCACAGGAGCCGCCTCCACGGCCTATTTCCATTTACGTTAATCCTGCACAGGGACTCATTTTTGGAGCTTTCTTTCAGGGACCGACAGGCGGCACTGTTACTATTTATCCTGATGGCTCAAGAGTTGTAACAGGCAGCATCATACAGGCTAATCTGGGCTTTCCATTTTCTCCTGCCATATTTGAAGTAGATGCTAATCCCGGTACCCTCATTACGATCATGAACGGTTCGGATGCAACGCTCACAGGCAGCAACGGGGGAACATTATCCATGCATATAGGCACATCCAGTACAGGTTCTCCATTCGTTGCCACCGCTACCTCCCCTGCACGAACACAGGTAAGGATAGGTGGCACACTCATAGTAGGTGTTCCACTCGCAAATCCTACAGGGTCGTATAGCGGTACCTTTTCGGTCACATTTATACAGCAATAAAAAATGATATTAACCAATAACAGCAACACCAAAATCATTCGCGACACCCTGCGTATGACATTGTGTGTTCTGTTATTGTTACTCACAGCTCTTCCCACGGCTCATGCGATCGGAGAAGAAGATGATCCTCCATTTTATGAAACATCCGTATTCCTGGTAGTTCCGGGCCTTGGAGGACAGGAAGTTTCCAGTGTTATCAATAATGATTCCGTATACCTCTCCATTACAGACGTATTCAATTTTTTAAAGATCAGGAATAATATATCCCCTGGCATGGATAGCGTTTACGGATATTTTATTAATGAAAATGCCCCTTTCCTGATAGATAAAGTCAATAAACGGATTCATTACCAGGGTAAAGTATTTAACCTCCATAAGAATGATTTTGTACTGACAGAAACCAGCCTTTATCTGGAAGTT
>Ga0316604_10001157_pt1 | contig 24861 bp, 14 predicted proteins | sample OWC_soil_day20_C_FD_207650 | JGI IMG/M metagenome (GOLD analysis project Ga0316604, IMG submission 207650) | Wetland soil microbial communities from Old Woman Creek delta, Ohio, United States - OWC_soil_day20_CT | ecosystem: Environmental > Terrestrial > Soil > Wetlands | place: USA: Ohio...
TATATAACTGGTGATCGACATTTTTTAGAAAGAAAATTAGTATCTTTGTTTCGGCTAACTAATTGATATACAGGGATTCCCTGTTTTGAATTTGGAGGCCTTTAATTGTACCTTATGGAATTGAAACTTGTTCTTAGTCGCGATCTTCTTAATGGATTGAGATTCCTTTAATTGTACCTTATGGAATTGAAACCCCGTCATATTTATGTTATTTTGTAATCCAAAAACACCTTTAATTGTACCTTATGGAATTGAAACACGGTTGTACCGTGCTGCGTTTTACTTGTTAACGCCTTTAATTGTACCTTATGGAATTGAAACGATGGCGGCTGAGAGCACGGCCGCTTACGCTTACATCCTTTAATTGTACCTTATGGAATTGAAACTGGGAATATTCGAACCGTAATAATTATCCAATACGTACCTTTAATTGTACCTTATGGAATTGAAACTTGATCTTAATACATGTCTCAGAAAGCTTCTCTTTCTCCTTTAATTGTACCTTATGGAATTGAAACGCATCTTTTGCGTCGAACGTTCCATGTTTCCTAAATCCTTTAATTGTACCTTATGGAATTGAAACCTATTAAAAAAACAGCAGTGACCAACTTTGCAAAAACCTTTAATTGTACCTTATGGAATTGAAACGCGGTTAAATACCAAGCTTTTCCCGTAAGTCTAGGCCTTTAATTGTACCTTATGGAATTGAAACATTCATGTTCGGCCTCCACCTTTTTGTCGTAGGCCTCCTTTAATTGTACCTTATGGAATTGAAACGGAATAGATAGCATTTTAGTTTTAACGTTTATTCCAACCTTTAATTGTACCTTATGGAATTGAAACTTATTGATATCTTGCACGCCGCTTTGATCCTTGACGCCTTTAATTGTACCTTATGGAATTGAAACGCGCTACCTAAGGTTTTAAAAATTACACTATCCATTTCCTTTAATTGTACCTTATGGAATTGAAACAATAAATGTGAGTTATATTTGCCATATATCACATTTTCCTTTAATTGTACCTTATGGAATTGAAACTTCGTACAACACTACACTGCAAATTTTTTATTATATCCTTTAATTGTACCTTATGGAATTGAAACTCAATTACTACTAGTTTTTGCTTAGCTGAAATATTCTCCCTTTAATTGTACCTTATGGAATTGAAACCCGTTTTTAGGTTACTTTTGTAAACTATAGTTATGTCCTTTAATTGTACCTTATGGAATTGAAACGTGGTCGCAGAATCGCTTCCGAATCTGAAGTCGGGCGCCTTTAATTGTACCTTATGGAATTGAAACCCGCTAAATTGATAAATGAAAACACATTGGAGGTCCTTTAATTGTACCTTATGGAATTGAAACTCTCTGATTGCAGCATAGTAGACAGTATAGATAAGCCTTTAATTGTACCTTATGGAATTGAAACTAAGTATCACCTATAAACTCAATAGCACTAGTTATACCTTTAATTGTACCTTATGGAATTGAAACTCGTGCTCTGTCATACCCGGTTCTACTGCATAGAGCCTTTAATTGTACCTTATGGAATTGAAACACGTAGCGTTGATGTATGTTGCAATACCTTCTAGCACCTTTAATTGTACCTTATGGAATTGAAACGCGTCATCTACTGATGTAGGTTCTGTATCGTATTTCCTTTAATTGTACCTTATGGAATTGAAACTCTCGATGCTATCTGAACAGCGCATCGAGTTGATGACCTTTAATTGTACCTTATGGAATTGAAACATAGTTAGGCCGTATATCTCTTTGTCGTTAAAGATACCTTTAATTGTACCTTATGGAATTGAAACCACATGAAAGCAACACAGTCTGTTTGATAACACAGCCTTTAATTGTACCTTATGGAATTGAAACTCCGGAACGAGTGGAAGAACCTGCTTTGGCAATGATGCCTTTAATTGTACCTTATGGAATTGAAACTTCATGAGCTACAGTTATGAACGTGGCAAATCAGACCTTTAATTGTACCTTATGGAATTGAAACAAAGAATGATCATAGTGAACGGCTATATTACTCTGAATCCTTTAATTGTACCTTATGGAATTGAAACATTAGAAAAGCAGCCGCAAAAGCATCGAACCGTATTCCTTTAATTGTACCTTATGGAATTGAAACATGTTGATGTCACTGGATATATATCTATTCCTATCGCCTTTAATTGTACCTTATGGAATTGAAACATATCAAAGATTCTGATTCAGGTGCAGACTATGGTTTCCTTTAATTGTACCTTATGGAATTGAAACGGTAGCGGCACTGCTGCAACAGCACTTCGAACTTCACCTTTAATTGTACCTTATGGAATTGAAACGAGAACGCAGCTCGCGAATTTAGTATCGACTTATCGCCTTTAATTGTACCTTATGGAATTGAAACAGTATAGATTTCTTATACTCACCTATCCTATCTTTGTCCTTTAATTGTACCTTATGGAATTGAAACGGAGGCGACATATTAAAGTATGAAGCTATAATGAACCTTTAATTGTACCTTATGGAATTGAAACTTGCCGGATCGAGGCCCCTTGTGAATTCAGCTCCGTCCTTTAATTGTACCTTATGGAATTGAAACAGGGAAACAAGTATTAAGCCTTCAAAATTTACGCTTCCTTTAATTGTACCTTATGGAATTGAAACGCGTTTAGGTTTATTGTAGATAGGGGAGAGGGCTTGAACCTTTAATTGTACCTTATGGAATTGAAACGTCCCGCCGCAATACCGTAGACGACTACCCACACCACCTTTAATTGTACCTTATGGAATTGAAACCAGTTAAACAATATCTCAAAAAATATTGTCGGAAACCTTTAATTGTACCTTATGGAATTGAAACTATAAACGTCTTCGCCGGCAACCTTATACGAGTTCTTCCTTTAATTGTACCTTATGGAATTGAAACAGGATAGAAAGATTGAGCGACATTGTCACTTTCTTCCTTTAATTGTACCTTATGGAATTGAAACAAAAGTATTTACGTTTGCAATTGCTGACGCTGGCACCTTTAATTGTACCTTATGGAATTGAAACTTTATTGTAAAGTATTTTTCGTTTACGCTATTAACCTTTAATTGTACCTTATGGAATTGAAACCGCTTTTCCATCTGTGAAGGGGTAAGCGAACCGCCTTCCTTTAATTGTACCTTATGGAATTGAAACAAAATTGCTTGAATCAAATTCAGAAGAGTACGAAACCTTTAATTGTACCTTATGGAATTGAAACATCGCTACATCAATCCACCGCCTGTATTGCGGGTTTCCTTTAATTGTACCTTATGGAATTGAAACAAAAGTATTTACGTTTGCAATTGCTGACGCTGGCAGTCCTTTAATTGTACCTTATGGAATTGAAACGGTATGTGAAAGAGTTCAAACGAGTAACCCATCTGTCCTTTAATTGTACCTTATGGAATTGAAACGCCTTTAATTCAGTGACTTGTTTGGTTGCCTCAGCCGCCTTTAATTGTACCTTATGGAATTGAAACTTACCTTTAATAGTTGTCTCTACATTAGGATCACAAACCCTTTAATTGTACCTTATGGAATTGAAACTCCGTTTGTTCGGTGTTGACAAATTCAATGCCCGCACCTTTAATTGTACCTTATGGAATTGAAACTTTATTAAACAAGACTATGGCAGTATAGTAATAGACCTTTAATTGTACCTTATGGAATTGAAACTAGGTTGAGCGGCAGGAGGAAATATTTCCATCATTCCTTTAATTGTACCTTATGGAATTGAAACAGAAAGAGATAGTACGCGAACGTCGCGATTCTACGCCTTTAATTGTACCTTATGGAATTGAAACTCGCGTGATATTTACGTAGGTCTATTGTTGGTCGTAACCTTTAATTGTACCTTATGGAATTGAAACCCTGTATAGCAGCATACAATATATTCCGGGCAATGCCTTTAATTGTACCTTATGGAATTGAAACATAACAGTGAATGGTTTGAAGTACTTAGTTGGGCCCCTTTAATTGTACCTTATGGAATTGAAACGCCCGCGTTGCACAAGCTGATTACCGGTAGCCGCTTCCTTTAATTGTACCTTATGGAATTGAAACTTGATAAGCCGAGCGTTGGATAACGAGCCTAGGCCTGCCTTTAATTGTACCTTATGGAATTGAAACAGCTGCTATAGAAGACATGCGCTTAGACGCAAAGATCCCTTTAATTGTACCTTATGGAATTGAAACTCGTATCCCGCAGAAGCCCATGCATCCCGAATATACCTTTAATTGTACCTTATGGAATTGAAACTTTTGTAAGGTAGCGGCCTGACGGCCGTTTACAAATCCTTTAATTGTACCTTATGGAATTGAAACTACTACTCTTTAATGCAGCTTGCAGATATTACTACACCTTTAATTGTACCTTATGGAATTGAAACAAAGTCATTTCATACGGTTGTAACGAGCAGTATTCTCCTTTAATTGTACCTTATGGAATTGAAACCAGCGTCGATCTATAGTGGATATGTTTATGGGTATTCCTTTAATTGTACCTTATGGAATTGAAACGGCGAATGTAAAGTACTCGAGTACCGGCCGCAAAAGCCCTTTAATTGTACCTTATGGAATTGAAACATAGTAGTTTTACCACTAAGCGTACCATAAGTTTCAGCCTTTAATTGTACCTTATGGAATTGAAACGCCGGACAGCACAGAATTTCTGCTCAAGCTGCTTGCCCTTTAATTGTACCTTATGGAATTGAAACTTGCTTATTGCTTCGTTGAGTGAATTGCTGATTGCACCTTTAATTGTACCTTATGGAATTGAAACAGATCAGTCCAGTATATTCTATTTTAGAGGGTAAAACCTTTAATTGTACCTTATGAAATTGAAACTAGCTTTTCTTTATGTTACCCATTGAAAACATGTCCTTTAATTGTACCTTATGGAATTGAAACCCTGTAGAAGTGATAAGAATATCGTTCTTGTTGATCCTTTAATTGTACCTTATGGAATTGAAACGCAATATCAACATCATGTAATGAAAAATATTTTGAACCTTTAATTGTACCTTATGGAATTGAAACATTATGACAACTATCAATAAACCTGAATTCTTCGTACCTTTAATTGTACCTTATGGAATTGAAACCGGATTTAGTCCTTAAGGCGGGGGCAAAAGGGATTCCTTTAATTGTACCTTATGGAATTGAAACTTACGCCAACACGTGCGTATGTATCGTACAGGTTCCTTTAATTGTACCTTATGGAATTGAAACACAATCAGCCCGTCTACGTAGTAGTATAGTTTAGTACCTTTAATTGTACCTTATGGAATTGAAACTTGCTCAATTCAAAAGAAATTTTCTTTATGAAAAGTCCTTTAATTGTACCTTATGGAATTGAAACAGTTCAAGGCGTTGGAGATAAACAGTTTTGCGAATCCCTTTAATTGTACCTTATGGAATTGAAACCCTTGTAGACTTAGCCCAGCCGATTCGAATATTCGCCCCTTTAATTGTACCTTATGGAATTGAAACTTTGTATCTATTTATCAATGAAACTTTGTTAGTACCTCCTTTAATTGTACCTTATGGAATTGAAACACAATTCACTTTGAATCGTTATAACATCTGCGCTATCCTTTAATTGTACCTTATGGAATTGAAACGCAATTTGCTCTACCTGTTTTTTTACAGAGTTCACAACCTTTAATTGTACCTTATGGAATTGAAACTATTCATGCGTGCCGGGGTAGTATGTATTTTCAGCCCTTTAATTGTACCTTATGGAATTGAAACGTTGCAAAATTTAATGAAAGTGCGTCACGGCCAGATACCTTTAATTGTACCTTATGGAATTGAAACTAGAAAAATATGAAACAGGAAAGGGCATCTATTACCTTTAATTGTACCTTATGGAATTGAAACCTCGCCCTGGCGAAATACAACCGGGATGGGCAAAGCCTTTAATTGTACCTTATGGAATTGAAACCGGATTGATTCGTAAAATGATCGTGCAGCACCCCCCCCTTTAATTGTACCTTATGGAATTGAAACCTGCAATTTCTGTTTATCCTTTTGGTTAGGGTTTATACCTTTAATTGTACCTTATGGAATTGAAACGCAAATGCAGCGTACTCTATAACATATCAAGAACACCTTTAATTGTACCTTATGGAATTGAAACATGGGATAAATACGGAAAAGCAATGGATATAAGTACCCTTTAATTGTACCTTATGGAATTGAAACATCTGTTAAAGCGTATCTTATCTTATTTTGGCTATACCTTTAATTGTACCTTATGGAATTGAAACATTAATTAATGCGTCGGTATCAACTTCTATGCTGAAGCCTTTAATTGTACCTTATGGAATTGAAACGGGTTTTAGTTCTGAAACGGAAGAGGATAGGCAACCTTTAATTGTACCTTATGGAATTGAAACGATTGCATCTGTGTCGGAGACAATGATCATGGATGCCTTTAATTGTACCTTATGGAATTGAAACCGATAGATTGGCAGCCTGACGGAACCCCTTCTATACCTTTAATTGTACCTTATGGAATTGAAACACCTGTTTGTTTAGTCCTGAAGCTTGTATTTTATATCCTTTAATTGTACCTTATGGAATTGAAACGCCCCTGTGTACTCTGCAGGAGAATATAATCTATTGCCTTTAATTGTACCTTATGGAATTGAAACACGGTTTTCGGAGTAAGAGGCGTTGTATACCATTTTTCCCTTTAATTGTACCTTATGGAATTGAAACTCCAATAACATAAGTTGCGCCCACAAATCTATGTATCCTTTAATTGTACCTTATGGAATTGAAACAAAAAGACACCCGCCTTTAGCCTTAGAAGGCGCGGCCTTTAATTGTACCTTATGGAATTGAAACGTCCAGCTATCTGATATAGAAAGGTAATCCCATTTATCCTTTAATTGTACCTTATGGAATTGAAACATATTTATATATTTTATTTTTGTTGGAGTATTATCCTTTAATTGTACCTTATGGAATTGAAACTCACTAGGGGGCGAAGTTGCAGGATCTCGAAGAGCACCCTTTAATTGTACCTTATGGAATTGAAACATGAGTGGGGCGAACAAACCTTACCCGTTGATCTCCTTTAATTGTACCTTATGGAATTGAAACGAGGCTTTTTACATTACAGATTCCGCAGGAAATGTACCTTTAATTGTACCTTATGGAATTGAAACCCCAAGCTTCCAATGCGGCCACGGGCGGCATTTTGCCCTTTAATTGTACCTTATGGAATTGAAACATCAAAGAGTTACACAGGAACAGCGAAGAAATATCCTCCTTTAATTGTACCTTATGGAATTGAAACCGCATATTGATACGTGTCATCTGCGGATTGTACGCTACCTTTAATTGTACCTTATGGAATTGAAACAGTGTTTCCACTTCGTCGCCCGCTTCCGAAAATAGACCTTTAATTGTACCTTATGGAATTGAAACAAGAGTAGTACGACAATTGCATACCGTAAGAAATGCCCCTTTAATTGTACCTTATGGAATTGAAACTCAATCATCCGGAACGAGTGGAAGAACCTGCTTTGGCCTTTAATTGTACCTTATGGAATTGAAACATAATCAAAGCATAGCGGCAAGCTTGCGGACGTTATCCTTTAATTGTACCTTATGGAATTGAAACTTCGTGCCTCTAGTTGATTCCGATGATGCACGTGTTTCCTTTAATTGTACCTTATGGAATTGAAACAGTCTATAGTGCTGCAAAGCATCTACCAGATCGACACCTTTAATTGTACCTTATGGAATTGAAACGTTTTTTTGCTTACTATTGCCCCTAATGCACCTTTCCCCTTTAATTGTACCTTATGGAATTGAAACACTATGTTTTTATAGCTTATATTTGCATCAAGCTTCCTTTAATTGTACCTTATGGAATTGAAACACCTTAAGAGCGGCTATTTCCTCGTTTACCTTTTTGCCTTTAATTGTACCTTATGGAATTGAAACTCCAAGCCACGCCTTACTTTCAGCTCCGTGTTCGCCCCTTTAATTGTACCTTATGGAATTGAAACATCCAAGTATTGTGCAAATTGGCAATCGAGGAGAACCTTTAATTGTACCTTATGGAATTGAAACGATGTAGCAATCAGCACAGCGGGTTCACGCTCGCTATTCCTTTAATTGTACCTTATGGAATTGAAACCTCGTGTGATACCCTTTGATCGTACTGTCAGTCGCACCTTTAATTGTACCTTATGGAATTGAAACGTACCTTTTGGTACTGCTTAATTTCTTTTTCAAACCCTTTAATTGTACCTTATGGAATTGAAACTTCATAGAGAGAAATACAGAGTACGTCTCTTCCTCACCTTTAATTGTACCTCATGGAATTGAAACGACATTAAAGCATCATCAATATTTTCAACATGGTCGGCCATTTAAATAGACTTCTTTTTTATGTGTTTTTTCCACAGATGCACTTTACCCTCTTTTTATGCCAAAACAAAAAAAAGACCTTGCACTTTGAGAATCATTAGAAGAATAGTCCAGATCAGCCAAGAGGACGGTTGAGATGCCCCAAGAAAACGGTTTAGTTGGATCAACTGCACAGTGCAGTTTTAGGGGAAATAAAAAAACGTGCATGAAGCCCGTAAACTTCATGCACGTTTTATACATGTTTCTTATACTGAAAGACAGCCTTTCTACCTATCTCCTTTAACCATTAGCACCAACTTCCCGCTCTTCAATCCTTTCGCTTTTGCCTCGAACAAAATAGATCCTTCTTTCTGGGATGTTTGCACAATGGCGGTAAGTTGCCCGCTGAAGGCATGCATCCGGGGTAAATGAAACAATTCAAGACAAGTGGGGTCTCCATTGGCTACTGCACGAAATGTGCCGCTACCTTGCACGGAAAAGTTGATCAATCGATTGTCCATTGGACAAAGGTTACCATCTTTATCGACTACTTTCACATTGATGTATGCCAGATCTTTCCCATCGGGAGTGAGTTGAGAACGGTCGGCCGACAGCTCTATGTGATGCGGCTTGCCTGCCGTGCGTACTATCTCTTCAGCAACGACTTTGCCGGCAGCATCATAAGCCACAACTTTCACTTCGCCCGGTTCGTATACCACATTCATCCACATCAACCGATAACGATTTTGCAGGGAGGTATTGTTTTTGCTCTGCCTGCCATAGCTCTTTCCATTGACAAAGAGTTCTGCCGAAGGATAATCGGTATAAGCAAACACGGGGGTAATTTCTCCTTCACGTCCTTTCCAATTCCAATGTGGAAGGGTGTGGAGTGTATGGTCGTTCTTATTCCAAATGCTTCTATACAGATAATAACGATCCTTCGGAATGCTAGCCAAGTCGATAATGCCAAACAGTGAACTGTGGTTGGGCCATGCGTCAGTATCATAAGGTGATGGCTCGCCAAGATAATCGAAGCCGGTCCAGACAAACTGTCCCATCGTCCAATGATGATCATCGGCCAATGCAAAGTCTTCGTCGGGCACGTTGGACCAGGAGCAATATTCCAAATCATATGAGGAAGATTGATGATCACTATATTGAGCATCGGCCTTTTTCTCTACGGGAAACTTATATACGCCTCTTGAACTAACCGTAGAAGAGGTTTCGGAACCCAACACAATTCCCTGAGGGAGTTTGCCATAAGCTTCTTCGTAGCGGTGCACTCTGTAATTGAATCCGGGTACATCGAGCAGTGCGGCAAAGCCATTGCCAAGTACACAACTTACCTGATCCATGCCACAGGTTACAGGGCGTGTGGGGTCTTCTCGGTGACAAATATCTTGCAGGAAAGAGGCCACCCGATAACCATCGGGACTACACTGTGTCGGAACTTCGTTGCCAATGCTCCACATCACCACGCTTGCGTTGTTGCGATAGTTGTGAAGCATGTTGATCATATCCTTCTCTGCCCATTCATTGAAAAAGCGGTGATAGCCATTCTCGCACTTGGCTTTGTCCCACTCGTCGAAAGGCTCTATCATCACCATAAATCCCATTTCGTCGCACAAAGCCACCAGCTCGGGTGCGGGCATATTATGTGCCGTACGTATAGCGTCGCAACCCATATCCTTTAGCATCGTGAGTTGGCGCCTCAACCCAGCTGTGTTTACAGCTGCGCCCAGCGGGCCTAAGTCGTGATGATTGCATACGCCTTGAAATTTGCGAAGCTTTCCATTCAGAAAGAAGCCTTTGCCTGCAATGACTTGTACCGAACGAATGCCGAAACGTGTGGTATATTCATCTACCAAACGATCACGAACAAAGATTTTCGATACGGCTTTGTACAAGACAGGTGTTTCGGGCGACCACAATGAAGGATGATCAACAATGAAATTTTGCTCAAAAGCTTGTCCTTTCATCAATTTGCGCATCTCATCCTTCTGGGCCACTACTTCTCCTTGTGCGTTGTGTATGACGGTCTGTATTCTTACATCTTCATTTGCCAGATTCTCAATCGTTGTTTTTAAACGCACAGCAGCATATTCGGCAGAAACAAAGGGAGTGGTGAGATAGGTACCCCAGACAGGTACATGTACCTCATCAGTAACGATGAGATGCACATTTCTGTAAAGTCCTGCTCCTGAATACCAGCGCGATGATTGAGGTTTGTTTTCCAAACGTACGGCCAACAGGTTATCTCCTGAATGAATGAAGTCGGTAACATCGCAATGAAAAGAGTTGTATCCCCAAGGCCAAAAAGTAACTTCCTTGCCATTGACGTACACACGGGCTTCGCTCATCGCTCCATCAAATAGTAAAGTAACACGCTTGGTTCCTTTCTTAAAACTGTCGACAGAGAAGGTCTTCCGATACCACCCTACTCCTACATATGGCAATCCACCCGTACGTCCGGTCTTCACAGAGGCTTTGGTCTCCAGATTCTGTGTCACGGCAACGTTCTGCAAGTCATTCTCTCTGCTGAATGGACCGTAAATGGCCCAATCATGGGGAACGACTACTTGTTGCCATTTCTCGTCGTTGTAGTCCACAGTAGCGGCTTCGGCAACATCTCCTTTTGTAAACCGCCAACCCTTATCGAGCAAACGTTCACTTCTTACCGACTGAACTTGCGCTTGTGCAGTAACGAGAGAACAGCATGTCAACGCAATCAGCGTCAGGCATTTCAACTTCATAATCTACCTATTTATTTATATTAGTGTTTACTTAAACGCATCCAGTGCTACAGTAGGTTTACCACTATCATCGAATGCCCCAAGCGTATATCCGTTCCAACTACCGTATGCTTGAGGTTCCCAATAGAATATACCCAAACATTTTTCACCTTCTATCTCTTTTGCTTTCGTCATCAGGTCGGTAAGAAAAGCTTCTGCCGTTTCGGGAGCATCCCATTGCATACCTACCTCGCAAAGCATCACTTCCGAGCCGTATCGACTTATCATATCATTCATATTCGCAATGCAGCTGGTGTTCATCGCTTCCCAGTTATCCACCGTAGGATAAAGAGACATACCGATCACATCCCATTTGGCTCCATTACTCTTCAATCCGTCAAAGATCCACCTAAACAGACTATTGTCGTTTCCACTTTGCACATGCACAATTACTTTGGCATCAGCAAAGACCGACTTCACTGCATCATAGCCTGCATTGGTCAACGCAGCATAATTAGCCATATTCACAGAAGCTTTTCCATCTTCCCACAACATGCCATTGCCGGTTTCATTTCCCACTTGTACCCATTCAGGAGTGATGCCTGAAGCCTTCAGCGTACTCAATACATCAATAGTATGAGCAGACACAGCAGCTTTCAATTCGCTGAAGGTAAGATCGGACCAAGCGACCGGTTTCGTTTGTTTGGAAGGATCGGCCCAAGTATCGCTATAATGAAAGTCAATCATCACACGCATTCCCAAGTTCTTAGCTCTCCAAGCCTTTACCAACACGTCTTGTTTATTGCACCACCCATCTGTAGGATTAACCCAAACACGCAAACGCACAGAATTCACACCCAGACTACCAAGTAACTTGAGGCAATCCATCTGAGCACCGGCAGCATTATAAAAGGTCTTGCCCGAAGCCTCCATTTGGGTCAGCCAACTAACATCCGCTCCCTTAGCAAAGGTGGAATTATCTTCCACCACCGTAGCAGGGTCATTATCATCACTACACGAAGCACATGGCACAAAGAAAAGTGCCGCAAGCAAAGTAAAGAAAATATTTATTATTCGTTTCATACAACTTCTATTTTTATCTTAGTTCTTGGTTATAGTATACGTGTATTTTACCGGGTCACTTAAGTCCATCGTGATGGTATATGTCCCTGTTTCACTGACAGGAATAGATTCTCCGGAAGTGAGTTCACCATTGCCATCAGCATCTCCATATTTAAAACTCCAGTCTTGATTACCGATAATCTGTATGCCATAGAGCACATTAGAGATATTACACGTCACACTCCACTTTTTAGTAGTAGAATCATAAGTCATCACATCAGAAGTAAGGCTCCACGCATTAAACTCTCCTGTTATGCTAAAAGAAGTGATAGCTGTTTTACTCCAAGTCTGCGTATTTGTACTGGCTTTGATAAGGAAATAACCTCCTTCATCAAACCAGATGTTCCACATTGCATCGCTTGAGTCGAGTATGTAAAGTCCACTGGCACTTGAACCATAAACTGTTCCTGTAGTCATATTCGCTTCTGTAGAGAACTTAAAGTTATCCCACTGCGAAGCTTGCACGTATCCTTCGTATTCACCATCACCCTCTCGTGAACACAATTTGTTTGAGAAGTCGGTGTAGCTATCGGCCTTAGGCATATATAGGTAAAAGACTTTCTCATAAGGTGTAACCTTAACCGACACCACATTACTATACAACGGATCCTGATTGGCTCCAATGGACGATTTTAATCTTGCATAAATGGTAGTCGCTTCTCCGGCTTTTCCTCCTAAACTTAAAGCCAGTGTATTCAACACCGAACCGGTAAACGACTTTGAGTAGTTTGTTTCCGTATACTCTTTAATACTTGAGAAACCACTTTCGGTAGAGAGTTGCAACGTATTGACCAACAAGCCGGCTGACGTTCCATACTTATCACTCTGAGTGACCGAAAGCTCACTTGCATTCCAAGCAAAAGCAAGGACTAAATTTCCACTCTGCTCACTAGTCAGCACCACATCCGTAGCTGTAGCCTTCAATTCTCCGGCCTCGAATCCGGATAAAGTAACTGTATCTCCGTCGTTATTGCACGATGCAACCAACATTAACGACAGCATAACCATTATATATTGATAGATAGTTTTCATTGAATTATAGTTTTATAGAGTTGATCAAAAACCGGTATTCTGTACCAAATTCGGGTTAGCAGCCAGGTCGGCAGCCGGAATAGGATAAAGATTATATTTATCACTTACGCTTATACCATCTTTCACGCCACCTTTCCATTGCCAAATGTATGAAGAACCGGTAAACTTGCCAAAACGAATAAGGTCTGTGCGTCGGGTACATTCCCAATAAAGTTCTCGTGCTCTTTCGGCCAGAATGAAATCGAGAGTTAGATTGTCTTCACCTATATTTCCCGAATCATTTCCGTAAGCTCTGCCACGCAACAGATTGATATAAGTTGCTGCCTGACTTTTCGTTCCTCCGGTTCCACCTCTGACCACAGCCTCAGCATACATCAGATAAACATCGGCCAAACGCATCATCGGGAAATCAGTATCCACCAAACCTTCACTTGCATTCGATCCATTTTCTCCAGTCGATGTCTTGTTCGTATACTTCACAATCGCATATCCTTGTGAATCGTCCGTAAGGTCATCAATATCCAGCGTTTGTCCACTAGTAAAGAAAGAGGCCCTTTTATCAGTCGCTCCTGTTGCATCGGCAAACTGACCAACAAAATCAGGCCTTGTACGTAAGCTTCCCCAACCCGATTGCACACCATAATCAGCTGCTGTCATTGAACTGGTAATGGCTCCACAAACCAAATAGGTTGTACCACCCCAAGTAGTAGTTTTCAATCCGTCGGTTGCTATCGGATAAATAATTTCATTGGTACGCAGGTTATTATCGGCATTGAAAAGATTACGATAAGTAGCTTCCAGACTATATCCACCTGCAATGATTTTGTTGCAATAAGTAATGCAATCGGTGTTACGCTGTGTGCCGGTATATACCTCCGCATTGAGGTACAACTTAGCTAGCAGAAACCATGGAGCAGCACGACTCACTCTGGCATACTCGTTTTGTAAAGGCAAAGGAAGTAGTTCTTCAATATCTTTCAATTCCGATTCAATATAACTGAAAAGTTCTGCTCTGGTGTAGCGTGGAGGAAAGAATGCCCCAACAGCGTCATTCTCTGTAACAAACGGCACATTGCCAAACAAATCTAACGCATGCGAGTAAACCAAAGCTCTCAAAAAGCGTGCTTCTGCACGATAAACTTTAATGTCGGCAATCTCGCTCTCTGTGAATTTACTAATATTATCATCCGTGGCATTACGCAAGAACTCGTTACATAAAGCTACCGTATAATAGATACGGTAATACATCGCAGAACTCCATTCATCAGCAGAATTCCAACTGATAGCCTGTATATTGGTCATTGCATCGCCTCCGGCCCAAGTATAGACAGCCTCGTCGGTAGGTACTTCTTGCAAATTGAAATAGATACGTAAATATCCCCAATAGGTCTTGCCACCCAAATCGGTATCGGCATCTCCTTTTTCCTGACCGGCAATGGCCAGAGAAGCATATAATTTGGCTAAAACAGATTTATAACCGTCAGCAGTTGAATATACTGTAGCCGAAGTTGTTTCTATAGTGGGATACTGATTCAAATCATCTAGACAGGAAGAGAAGAGCCCTGCTATCATCAATATCGCAAATAAATAGATTGATCTTACTTTTTTCATTGTACGTAGTATTTATGATTTAGTTAAAAATCGAGGTTCACAGACAAAGAGAAGGTTCTGGAGCGAGGATAGAATTGACTATCGAAGCCATTAGACACTTCCGGATCTACTCCCGAATAGTTGGTGATGGTAAACACATTTTGCACTAAAGCGCCAACTCTGATGTTAGCAAGCTTAAGTACTCTGCCAAAGTCATACCCCAAGGAGATGTTGTCCATCTTCAGGAAAGAAGCATTCTCCACATAGTAATCAGAGTAATACTGACGAGTCTGAAAGCCGGTCTTCAAATAGTTTGTTGACAAGTTATTAAGAGCAGACGAAACATACTGCATCGTTTCCCAAGCTCCCAAGTTCATATTCATGTTATTATACACATAGTTGCCAATGCTAGCTCTTAAGGCAAAGCCGAGGCTCCATTTTTTATATGCCAGCTGTGTGTTGAATCCCAATAGATAATCGGGCATTGGCGAATGATAGCGATACAAATCTTTATCATTAATTACCTTGTCGTCATTCAAATCGGCATAAGCTCCTTCAATGGGTTTACCTACCTGATCATAAATTTGTTTATAAACAAAGAACATATAAGGGGTATATCCTTCTGTCATAATTTGCAAATTGCGTGAACCCACTAGCGGTCCGGCATAAGTACCGGGCGAAGAAGCATCTTTCACCAAGGAAAGATTTGTAATCTTTACTTTTTGATACGTAGCATTGAAGCCTACGTTCCATGTGAAGTCTTTGGTTTCAATGGCTATGGCGCTCAATGAAAATTCCAGTCCATGACTTTTAATATTCCCGATGTTCGTTGTGGCATTGTCGGAGAAGTTTGTACCAGCAGCTACTGATACGGTAGCCAACAAGTCTTTCGTTTTACGGGTATAGTAATCAAAACTTCCGGAAATGCGATTTTTAAGGAAACCAAAGTCAAAACCGGCATTATAAGAATTGGTTGTTTCCCATTTCAAATCGGATACATAAGTTTCCGGACGATAAGTCTTATAATAGGTATTCCCCAGAGGGTACTGTGCATATTCATTACTTAAAGTGTAAATAGGCAAATAAGAATAATTGCCAATACCCTCTTGTTGGGCCGTCACTCCATAGCTTACGCGCAACTTCAGGTTACTCAAGACATTACTATTCTTCAAAAAGTCCTCTTCTGAAACCCTCCACGCTAAAGCCACTGAAGGAAATGTGCCCCATCTGTTATCTTTATTAAAGCGGGAAGTTCCATCTTTACGAACCGTTGCGGTAAGCATATATTTAGAGAACAAAGAGTAATTCAATCTTCCGTAGAAAGAGATCAAGACGTGCTTTTGATCTTGGGCAGCAGTAGTAGATTGTGCCACTCCTGCTACATTGTTGACAGTATACAGAGGGCTTTTCTCATGCCAATATTGGTAATCGTAACCTACCGTTGCATCTACATTACTACTGATTGCATCAAACATTTTCGTGTAATTCAGGTAGGTAGTCAATAATTTATTCATCTTTGTTTGGCTGTAGTCGTATACAGTACCTCCCGTTTTGTAAGCGTAGGCAGCCGTCTCAGGGATGTATCTGCTTCCTTCTCCTTTGGCATAATCATATCCCAAAGTAACGTGTGCTTTCAGCTCAGGCAAGAAATGCAATTTATAGTCTACATCAAGATTAGTAATCATACGCTTAACCGTGCTTGTATTATCATCTTGATTGAGCAGACCCACAGGATTAAGCAAAGCCCCGGTAGCAGGTATTCCTTCGGCATTGAGACTTTCATAATAACCTCCAAAAGCAGTATTACCGGAATAAACAGGCTGAGTTGGATTAAAAGCTGCCGCATTCCAAATAGATGTGGTATTAGCAAAAGTATTATTGTTATAAGATCCTTTTACATTAAAGTTCATTTTCAGATGGTTATCAAAGAAAGAAGGCGTAAGCGAGATACTTTCTGTAAAACGCTCTGCATTATCAGTTTTAAGTAACCCATCCTGACTGTAATATCCCATAGATACTCTGAAAGGAAGATATTTTCCTATTTTACCTGATACACTTAGGTTGTTATCGGTACCAAATGCTGAGTGAAAAATCTCATCGTTCCAAACCGTAGATGCGTCACCAAGCAAAGCCTTTTGAGCAGTGGTCCCATCTTCATTGATCAAGTCTCTAAACTGATCAGGACTCAACACAGAAATCAGTTTTGTTTTAGTCTGAATGGATTGTGTAGAGCTATAGCTCACCTTTATCTTATCGTCCGAGCCTTTTTTAGTAGTAATGATTATTACTCCATTAGACGCTCTAGAACCATAGATAGCGGTAGAAGAGGCATCTTTCAGTACCGTCATGCTTTCAATATCGTTAGGATTTATCAAGCTCAAAAAGTTACCACTGTTTCCGCTGATACCACCGCTTTCCAAAGGAACGCCATCAAGCACAATCAACGGATCGTTACTTGCATTTAGTGAAGCACCGCCACGAATACGGATAGTACTTCCCGATGTAGGTGATCCGCTATTAGACATGATTTGAACACCGGCCACTTTCCCGTTAATCAGTTGCTCGGGCGAACTGATTAATCCACCATTGAAATCTTTACTATTAAGGTCGGACACGGAACCTGTTAAGTCACTCTTCTTCTGACTTCCATATCCAATGACAACCACATCAGAAAGTGTTTGCGCCTGTGGTTGCAATTTCACATTCAGTATATTATTGGCCGGAATCTGCAATGATTGCGTTTCATAGCCTATAAATGAAAATTGCAATACTGTTTTGCCATTAGGCACAGATAGCGAAAAATTTCCATCCAAATCGCTGACAGTTCCTATGGTAGTACCCGATACAGTGATGTTAACACCAATCATCGCTTCCCTAGTCTCATCAAGAACTTTTCCTGAGACTTTTCTCTCACCTCCCTTTTGCTGTGCAAATAGAGGAGCAGTGATTCCAGACAGTGCTATGCATAGAGTAAAAAACACTGCAAGAAATCGAAGATCAGAGATTTTGCTATTCATAATAATAGATTTAAAAATGTTTTAGTTATTGTTTTGAATGATATTAGTTGTTGAATTTTTATTCTAACCACACACTACCCAATTCCAAAGTAGAGGTTTTTCCATCAGCCGGAATCAAGGTTAGCTCCACCGACTCTATATCTTTAATATTAAAAGGAATCTTAATTACAGGTTCAAAATATTTTTTCAGAAAAACAGGATACGGACAGGGAAGCAAAGCTGTTGCTACTTGCGCCAATCCTGATAAAGGTATTCGGATGATACCTTTTGACTGATTAATCATTGTTTTGTACGTATATCCAAGAGTGGAAATAAAACCTGCGGTAAGCGTGTCTGCCTCATTTTTGATCACGTTCATGCAGAGATATTTGCAGGTAGATAAACGCTTTTCTCTTGCCATTAGATCATCACGTATCCATTTTCTAATAAAGAGCTTTCCTCCGGCATCTTGTGTCTTAACGTAAAACTTCACTGTGCTCTCGTTTGTTGGAGCATTGAGTCTCAAATCCCTGCTTATTGAAGCCCACTCGGGCATCGAATAAGTATCTATGTCATTATCCTCAGCATCAGGGGTAATGATTCGAATGGGACTGTCAGCTGCCACAACACTACTCTCCCAATAGTTATTCCGATAATAATCCCAATCGAGAGGAGATCCCGCTACTCCGGCAGGAAAAGTATATAGACTGTCTTTGCGACAGGCTGTGATAGTATATCTAAATTTACCACCGACTATATCATCTGCCGGAATCACCGTTTCGTAACGATAGCCACCCACATTCTTCATGGTATAATAGGTATTACGAGGATTCCAGAACGAAATTTTATCAGAGTACAGAATCACCGAATCGGGCTTTTGGGGCCCAATAACTGTTGCTTCAATACGCATCGGAGTGCCTTGTTCAACGGTCTTAGGGGCTGTATGAATCACTTGGTAAGATGAAACACTTGCTTTCGGAGCAACAAACTCACCCAAAAAGATATTCTTCCAATGAGTATCTTTCTGCCAAACAGTAGAAGGGACATATCCATCTCGTTGCAATAAATAAACTCCGGGACGCAAAGCGATGTTTCCGTTTGAGGATTGTTGGCTGAACGTATTCCCTTCGTTCAATCCGGTTGCCAAGAAGCTTTGTCCCAAGCCGGGTAAAGCGATTTTCATGTTCCACGTATTCCACAAGATAGAAACGACCTCTTTCTTCAGAGAAGGTTTCTCAAACGGATCTTTCACCTGAACAGCATCGGGCATGACCTCCAAGCGCCAAAGTCCATCTTCTAACTTATCAGCAAAATAGGCACCAGTTCCTTCAGATGCAATAACAGAGGAACTGCCACACCCGGCCACGGATTGTAATTTGTCGATAGCAATCGGTTGGGTAGTCGTGCTATTAGAATAGTAAAACTTATCCGAAGAGTTCATCACGCTCAGGTCTTCTTGATAGCTAACTCGAAATGCATCAAAAACGGTATCATTGGGATAGGTTCCATAAGATTTATTGCGGGGAACGGCATAGGCTGCTTCAGCAGCTATCTTCATGCTGATAGCCTTTGAAGGAGTATAAGCCAGATTCAGAAAATGCGTCTGATACTCTGTATTTGCCCATGCCATATCAATCGGATCGTAAGCAAATTGAGTGATCCATTGAAAACCTGCACCACGAAAAGTGCGTGTCATAGCCGGATACATATAAGAATAGGTGATGTCGGCCGGATCAAACTCATATACAAGTTTGGCTTTAGAATGGAAACCTTTCACTTGATCAAAAGGGATATCATAGGAATCTACATAAGGAAGAAAGTTCCCTTTGCGGGTATGCCCGGCAACCAGACCAATAGGATACCATTGATAGGTAGTGCCCTCTACATTCGTGGAATAGTAAGCCTCAACTTGCTGCCTGTTGTGACTTACATTATAGAATACAGGTTTTTTGTTGCCTGCTCTTTTCATTGCTTTCAACATTCGGTCTATATACTGCTTTGTTTGTGTGGGCGTACCGCTGTGACAAGGTTCATTATTGATCTCAAAGCCAACAATGCCCGTATCATCTTTATATGCTTTCTTAGTATATGGGTTGATATGCTTTATCAAATGATAGATATAATTCTCCTGCGCTGCAATAGCCTGACTATTAGCATGCACATCACATTTATCATAGCTATAAGAGAAACCGCCTGTTTGCTCATTCTTTTCCGGATAACCATTACCAAAGTTCGTCTGGGCAGTAAGCACCATACTAATACCACGCTCTTTGAGTTTAGATATGAGGTAATCCAATAAATCAAGATGGTCGTTCTCAAGCAGATTTCCATTCTTGTCAGATACTTCCACATCCCATATATGAATGCGATAAGCATTGAATCCCAAGCGGGCAAAATGATACACATCTCTGTCAATAGCTTCTTTGCGGTTTATACCCAGATAACCCATCGCGCGATAAGCATGAGCAAAAGGCAACGTATAGTTCACGCCAAAGAATGAAGTTTCCTGATGAGTATCCGACCAGCGCATTACGCCTTTGCCATCCACATAAACTGAAGGAGGTGATTGAGAACTTTTCTGTCCCGACACATAGAAAGAAAAGAGACAGCAAACAACTGTGAATATGTATTTCTTCATGAATATCAATTTTAGGTCTTAATTCTGTATATGCAAAAATAGGAGCAACCAGCAAGTTGCACAAGCAGATTTTGGACATAAAAGGATATAAAAAAGACATGATAAGATGAGACCTCTTCGGACATTCTGGTTAGACTCTCAAAATACCAAAGAGGCCAAAGATCTTACTGTTGCTCCATAAATTGGCGGGGTGTTTTATCAAATTCAGCCTGGAAGCATTTTGAGAAATAAGAATGATTAGAGAAGCCGACCATATACATCACTTCTGCCACAGAGAATTTCTTTTGAGCAAGAAGCATCGCTGCCTTTTTCATACGAATCGATTTAATGTATTCCACAGGAGTGAGAGCCGTCAACTGTTTTATTTTTCGGTAGATCTGTTTGTTATTGATGCCCGACAGTTCGCTCAGCGCATTTACGTTTAACTCGGACTCAGAGATATGATCTTCAATAATCTTTGTGATACTAAATAAGAACTTCTCATCAATGGAGGTGGCTTCTATCGCTTTAGGAGTGGCAATGACCTCTATACGGGCTTTGACCTCTATCTTCTTACGAGTTCGTAACAACTGTTCTATTCTCGACAATAGAATGTCAGCTTCAAATGGTTTAGGTAAGAACACGTCAATGTTCATATTAAAACTTTCAAGCTGTGTCTCCTTATCATCTTTGGCGGTAAGCAGAATAATAGGAATGGTAGAGGTTGGCATGTTTTTCTTTATCTGTTGACACATCTCCAATCCATTCATCACAGGCATCATAATGTCACTGATGATTAAGTCGGGCATATAGTGAAAACAGAGCTCTACTCCTTCTTTTCCGTTGGTAGCAATCAAACAGCGATACTTAGTACGCAGTATATCTTGTATAAAGCTTGTAATTTCTTGATTGTCATCAACAATCAAGACCAAAGGCAGACTATTATCTTCCAACTGAACATTACTTTCTGCTTCAGGAGTATTCTCTGCAACAGCAGACAATGGCAGAGTAATGCTGATTGTTGTTCCTTGGTTTTCTTGCGATTTAAGTGAAAGCGTTCCGCCATGAAGTTCTACGTATGCCTTTACCAAATATAATCCGATGCCGGTACCTTCTTTTTCTTTGGCCGTTTTTGAAGACTGGAAGAAACGTTGAAAAACATACGAAATATCCTTTTCAGGAATGCCGATGCCCGTATCGGACAAGTTTATCCGGAGCAATCTTTCTTCTTCCAGATAATTCAGTGCCAGCTCTATCCTACCCTTCTTGGTATATTTCACAGCATTCGACAGGATGTTATTCAAAATAGATTCGAGCTTCAATAAATCCACATCCATATAAAGTTTCTCCACATTAGTTTGAAAAAGAAACTCCAGTTGTTTATCCTCCTGCTTTTCCTCTTCATAAATAGAGAATAGACTTTTAGAAAAGGCCACAAACTCTATCCTCGAAAGAATAAGCAGTGAACCAATTGCGGCATCTACTCTATTAAAGTCGAGTACCTGATGAATCAGAGAGTTCAGCTTCATCGCATTTCTCTGCACCAATTGCAACTGCTTCTTTACCTCTTGATTCTTTATGTCCAATAGCAAGCGACTAACCGGCGCAATGATCATGCTGAGAGGCGTCTTAAAGTCATGAGATACATTGGTGAAGAAGTCTATTTTCAACTTCGATTGTTCCAAGATCTTTTCTTTCTCAATGCGGGCAATCTTCAATTTACTCTTTACCCTGAAGAAGTTTATAGTCCAGAGGATAAGGCTGATGAACAGAATAAAATAGATACTTTTTGCCCAGAATGTATAGTACCAAGGCGGTTGGATATTCACATCCAGCGTATAAGCGTTTTCTGAAGGTTTACCATCAACGTTCAATCGAGTAACAACGAGTTTGTACTTTCCATAAGGAAGATTACTATATGATATGCGATTCGTGTTGGGTTTAAGCAGGCTCCACTCCTCCTCAATCCCCTCAAGCTTATATACAAACTTATTCTTTTCCTCTTGAGAATAGGGAAAATCGGAGAACTCAAAAGTCAGATGGTTCTGTCGGTAATTCAAATCAAGCTGCTTCACATAACGAATGCTCTGACTATTGTCTGATGAGCCGGGAGAAAACAACTGATTATTTATGTAAAAGCCTGTAAGGGTAACAGTGCGATTACGTGTGTTAAGTTTGATAATCTCAGGAGAACAAATGGCATAACCATCAACAGAACCCAGATAGATACGATCATTCTTCTTATCGAAGTACATGCTGGTGAAGATTTTATCCATTACATTAAACCGTTGTGCATTCATTGTCCTCTTATCAACGACCCAGAAACCATCGGCTGTGGAAATCCAGATAGAGTTATTTACCTCCATCATGGAGAATACTTCACTAGTGCTAAAGGCATCGAACTTGATCACTCGTGAACTGCTATCTTTGGGGTTTATACGCATCATCCCACCTCTGAAGCCTACCCAGATAATTCCTGCATCATCACAAAGAATATAGCTCGGGCTCTTTTCGCCGCTCAATCCTCCAAGTTGTATCTTGGTAATCTTTTTAGTCTTCGTGTTAATCTTATCAATACCATTATTATAGAGCAGTACCCACACATTGCCTTCATGGTCGGGAATCATTTGGTTGATAAACATGCCTGAAAGCCCGTTGCGAGTTGAATAGTTTTCTTCGGCTATGTAATAGTTCGCAGTGGAATGCATCAATTTTTCTTTGTCGACTACAAAGATGCCACCCAGACAAGTGGCAACCCAAAGCTTGCCTTTATCATCTTCGAAGAGGTGATACACCCAGTTACTATTATAGGTACGCGTGCTATCTATAATATTATAATGTATAAATTGCTGCGACTTGTAATCGTATCGATTGATGCTTCCATCCGTTGCTATCCACAAATAATAATCTTTATCTTCGTAGATTTCTCTTATTCTATTGTGCGACAAAGGATGCTTCCTATCGCCCATCTTATACCATATCGAATTATTTGGATAGCCTGATGAGCGTTCCGAACGGATTAAACCATTGGTTCCACCAAACCAGTAATAATTTCGCGAATCCTTGAAAATGGAATAAAAATGGTTACCATCTCCCATACCGGTTATCTGAGCAATGGGAATAAACTGAAAAGCACTGTTATAACGAGACATAGAAATGCCATAATCGGTTCCCAACCAGATATTCTTGTCGTGATCAGAAAAAACATTCCAGATAATGTTGTTTGATAAAGACTGAATGTTGCGGGAATCATGCACAACGTGTTGCATCTCGTTGGTTTCATGATACACGTACAATCCGTTATCTGTACCTACCAATAGATGCTGACTTCCGTCCAGTGCCAATGACTTGATGGAATTGTCCCGAAACAGTTCAATCTTCTCTGCACGATGCCCGGAGGGAATGTATTTGAAAAGACTTCCTTCTGTGCCGACCCACACGCAATGACGAACAGTGTCTTCGAGTAAAGAGTTGATAAATTGATTATTTTTCGTTTTATCGATAGGAAGGGCTATTCTTTCAAAATTGTCGGTCTTAGGCACATAGCGACAAAAGCCATTGTAGGTGCCGACATAGATCGTTTTATCAGTAGTGGCTATGATGGAATAAATAGTAGGATGAGGAATTCCCGAATGTTTCTTCTGACTAAAATTCTTCAATTGTTTCTTTACAAGATCGTAAGTGTACAATCCATTCAATGTTCCAATCCACAAAAGATTCTCTTGCAATGCGATGGTTCTTACATCCGATGGAAAATGAACCTCAGCTTCCTCGTATTGATCAGTTCTATAGTTATAGATTAGAATTCCATTGTCGGCTCCCAAATACAGATAGGTATCATTGGCAATAACCCCACAATAGATACGAGTGTTGCTCTTTGAGCCAAATGTAAAGTGTTGTTGCGCGGAATATCCGTCGTAACTAAACAGGCCTTTGTTAGATCCCACCCAGACTAAACCTTCAGAATCTTGAAGAAAACAGCTGATTACAGATGCTTCAGGACTTAAATTTATATTTTCAAATATCTGATAACTCATCTTTTGTCCGCAGAGACGACCTGCCAAAAGACAAAAGAGTAAGAAAAGGTAGGTTGTTCTTTTTTGCATAACGTAATCAAAGGTGATAATTGGAGTATTAGACTGCAAATATATCCAAATCTACCAACAATGCACGAAGCAGCATGACGAAAAGAAGATTTATCATATTATTTTCGTCTGCGACTTCTTCGTCGTTGCATTTTATTCCGCTTATAACGTAACCAACGTTTATAGATCATCCATCCGCTCATAAGTGCCACAACAACAAATATAAGAATAGTGATACCTACGCCCAGATTATCTCCTTTAATTCTTGACCATATTTCAAGCACAGCCT
>Ga0316604_10001158_pt1 | contig 24845 bp, 23 predicted proteins | sample OWC_soil_day20_C_FD_207650 | JGI IMG/M metagenome (GOLD analysis project Ga0316604, IMG submission 207650) | Wetland soil microbial communities from Old Woman Creek delta, Ohio, United States - OWC_soil_day20_CT | ecosystem: Environmental > Terrestrial > Soil > Wetlands | place: USA: Ohio...
AATCATCACTACCAGCTAATTATATTGTCATATGCATCAATCAATAATATTTCCAAGCCTCGCTGGCAGGCAATTAAATTTTCATATGCATCAATCAACAAAATTTCCAATCCTCACTACCAGCTAATTATATTGTCATTCGCATCAATCAATAATATTTCCAGTCTTACAGCAGGGATGATCGCTTTACATACCGCATAGCAGCGTGCTGCCAATGCTTTGTAGAAAGCCTCTTCTGCATTAAAAGGAAACAATTCCGTCAGTCTGCGTGCCAGATTCAGATCCAGAATGGGCTGACATTGTTCCGGAGGATACCCACAACCCATAGCCAGTTCATAAATGAATTGTTTATCCCAGCTGGATTTACCACTATGTGTGTCCAGCTCTCCCTGTGCCAGTTTGCAGGCCTTGCCCAGCATAATACCCATTTTCACTTTCCGCAGGGGAGTCGTTTTTATTTTATCCAATGTTTCACCAATCCAGTTACCATATTGCACAAAGGCAAATTCCGGCAGAAGCGCGAAGCGCTTTCTTAATATATTTTCAGACCGACCGCCTGAATTGATCACGACGGTATCGCAACCATTAGCAATCGATACATCAATGCCCTGTGTAATACTGGCAATATAAGCAGAGGCACTGAATGGTTTTACAATGCCAGTGGTACCTAATATTGATATACCACCAAGAATACCGATACGTGCATTCAACGTCTTCTTTGCGATCTCTTCTCCATTCACTACGAACACCTGTATGTCTACACCTTGTGTAAGCTGGTACTGATGCCGGATAAAATTCACTGCATCGCGCATCATTTTTCTTGGAACGGGATTGATCGCAGGCTCGCCTACCCCAATGGCCAGGCCGGGTAATGTGACTACACCTACACCTTCGCCTCTGAGAAAAACAATATCATCTCCTGTATTTAATGAAACCCTGCTTCCGATGGTGGCTCCATGTGTTGCATCCGGATCATCGCCACCGTCTTTGATCGTGGTGCAGGTTGCACTTAAATTATTAAATGAACAGGTTACTTTGAATAATACCTTTTGACCGAGTGGTAATGTGATCTCAATTTCTTCAACAGGAGCCTGAGTCAACAGGGCTATCAGGGCTGCCTTGGTACAGGCAGTTGCACAGGCGCCGGTGGTATATCCTGTTCTTAGAGACATGCCACATAAACTTTTAAATGATCTAATAAATCATCTTCTTTTACGGATATAAACCCTGCCGGCATAACAGGCCTGGAAATGATAAAAATGGGAATGTTAGCTGCCAGTGCTTCATTGATCTTGACAGATAATAAACCTGATTCACCACTTTCTTTTGTCAGTATACCTGTAATGTTGTGCAAAGCAATCAGTGCCGCTTCATTGCCCGGCATTTCCATGATCAGTTTTTCTTTTGGAAAACCTGCTGCCAATGCCTGTTCCAGTGAACTATCCCTTGGCAGGATCCTGAAAACTGTTTCATTATGCTGCCAATACCTGGTTAGTTGACGGATTGTCTGTACACCAGTTAAGGCTAATAGCTTTTTTACAGGATGTACGGACAAATAGTCCATTGCTGCATCATAACTTTCAAAGTAATTCACCAGCGGATGTACTGTACGTGCCGGATAATCTCTTTCAAAACGTAAAACAGGCAAGCCTGCTTCCGCAATTGCCTGGTGTAATACGGTTGCAAACGGATGACTGGCATGAACTATTACACGTACCCCCTGATCTTTACAGAAAGCCTGTAGTGCAGCAGGGGTGAGTGCGCCATGCCTGTATGTGCCATAGGTCTGCGATGGCATGTCGATTTCCGATTTGGTAGAATAGCAATAAGGTAAGCCTGCCTGTTCCAGCAGGGCCATGGTTTTTCTTCCTTCTGTCGTTCCACCAAATACGAGTATCATGAATATGCTTTTATAGTTTTACCTGTTCTGATCGTCATTTTGTCCTTCCATCAAATACAAGTATCATTATTATACATTTAATGTTTTACCTGTTCTGAATGTGTGTTTCCATTCAGGACTATATAAATGTGATCTGTTCTTTCTTGCACCAATTGCATCACCTACAATGACCAGGGTAGTGAGGGTTAGTTTATTATCCCTGATGATCTGAGCAAGATCTTTTAACTGACCGGTAAATACTGCTTCATCTTTCCATGTCACCCTGTACAATACTGCCACCGGTGTGTCAGGTGCGTAATGTTCCAGTAGTTGTGCCTGTACTGATTTCGCAATAGTCGCACTCAGGAAGATACACATGGTTGCCTTGTGCTTTGCCATCTCATTCAGTTTCTCATTTTCCGGTAACGGGGTCTTACCGGCACCACGTGTTAAGATGATGCTTTGCACGACTTCCGGGATGGTAAACTCAGATTTCAGATAAGCTGCTGCCGCCTGGAACGAAGAGATGCCTGGTACGATGGAGTAGTCCATGTCTTTCTCATCAAAGATGGTCATCTGCTCCTGTATCGCACCATATATGGAAGGATCGCCGGATTGTAAACGCACGATCAAATGCCCTTTCGCATAATGCGTTTCCATAAGACTGATCTGATCTTCCAGCGTCATACTGGCGGAGTTACGTACTACTGCGCCTGTTTTCGCATAATAGGTGAGTTCTTCCGGAACCAGGCTACCTGCATACAAGATCAGGTCCGCAGTCTCTAATAACTGCTTTCCTTTGATACTGATCAATTCAGCATCTCCCGGTCCTGCCCCTACGATTACCACTTCTGCTTTGCGCACCGCGCTTTTATCAATGGCAATTGCCAGGGTATGTTTTTTGCCGGAGGCTACAGTTATCTTTTGCTTTTCAAGAAGTAAACCGTTATTACCGGATAGCAGCATGGCAGCCGCTTCAGATACACTGTGTACGCCCAATTTAGACAGGACTACTTCAGATGCATTTGGGACTACCTGTGTATTTAATTCATCGGCAGTAAAGGTGATAAAGGGTATACCTAATGTTTGTGCTAAGGCAATGAAAGCAGTTTCGTCTCCTTTGATATCAATAGACCCGATTGCATTTAAAGCGGATAAAGCCAGTCCCTGTGTGTGAAACTGCTCACGGAGTGATGCTTCCAGCAGGTCAGTTTCAATATCTCTTGAACATCCCATACCTATATTTAATACAGGTGCATGGTAATGCAATACCGGAATGGGGGCCTCATAGTTTTTATAAGTAACCGCAATCAGCAATTCATATTTCGAAAAGTCGATCTCGTCATAAGCGTAATAAATATCAGCAAAGGCAGGCTTCGTTCTTTCCAGGTGCTGTGTACCTTTGTCTTTGATATCTAATAAAACTGCTGTGGGTTTGTTATTGACAAATAAAGCAATTAATGCATTATTTGTAGCGGCTTTCCAGTTAAACTGCGCAGCCAATGTATCCAGTGCCCATAACTGTTGCAGGTCGCTACTGGTCGTGATCACGGCCTGTCCGGCTGTAGCACGTGCCAGTTTCGTGGCTAATGCGTTTGCGCCGCCTTCATGGCCGGATACGACTGCCTGCACATAATACCCATGGTCATCCATATTGATGACTGCGGGGTCTGTATGTTTGTTTTGTAAATAAGGCGCAATACTTCTTACACAAATACCTAATGCGCCAATGAATACCAGGGTATCGAACTTATCGTAACTGGTCTGTAAGAAATCTGCTATAGCAGGGATGTTGGTTACCTGCTCATGTGTGCGCGTACTTACCACTACAGCATGAGGAAATTCCTGCCTGATGCGCAAACCTAATTCCACGCCTCTGTCTGTACTGGCTATGATCGCTGTTTTGTTCATGTTTATATTTTTTCTGCCGTGAGGACAGTGATCGGATTATGATCGTCAATTGTAATATCTACAGGGGCATGCAGGTGATAGCCTAAGGTCGTCATGGTCTGCGTAAATTGCTCCCTGCTTTCGGGTTTGACGGCATTCATAACAATGCGGGCGCCTTTTTTTATATGCAGATGCAGGAAGTGGATTAAGGCATCTAATTTGTTTCCGTGCCCGCCAATAAATATCGCATCGGGTAGGGGATAGCCAGATAAGTCCTGTTCGAAAATATCACCCATCACCTTTATAATTCCGGGTACTCCAAATTTGCAGGCATTTATATCCAGCAATGCATCACATGCTTCTCTCTTTTCAAAAGCGACTACCTGTAAATGAGGGAAATTATTCCTGGCTTCAATGGCTACTGAGCCTGTACAAAAGCCGATATCCCATAATACACTTCGCTGAAACAAATCCAATTGGGTCAAACTCAATAGCCTTATTGGCATCTTGGTGATCATGTTTGGCCTGTTCGGTAGTCCTTCGAATAATGCATCTGGAATGCCTGAATATTTTTTGCGCGGCGTGGTTTGTATTAATAATACACAATTCAAGGAGTGAAATAAGCCGTTTGTGGCTTCTGGTAATGAGTGTGTTGTGATTTTTTCCTCCACACCCTCCAACGCTTCACCTGTTATCATTGTGTAGTTGTCATACCCAAATGATAAAAGTCTTTTTGCTATAGTACCAGGTGTCTTTACGCCATCTGTCAATACGCCGATCAGCTTTTCTCTTTTGATCAGTGCTGTATCTAATTCATCCCATCCACGCCCGTGAACAGATGTGTTATACAATCCGGCATAAGCAATATTGCATTTCTGACATAATAACTGTAAGCTATTAAAATAAGGATAGACCTTCATGGCTGCCTTTGGATCATACTTCCGGATGCTATTTGCAAATCCATAAAATAATGGATCGCCTGAAGCAAAGATCACTACTGTGCCATCCAGCTGGCGATACTGTTCTATCAAGCCGGGAATATCAACTGTAATATTGATCCATTCGTATTTTTCCGGCAGATATGGCTGTATCCGTTCAAGGTGTCGCCTGCCTCCTGAAAAATACCGGTGTTGTGGTAATAGGGTCCGTACTTCATCCCCTAAGGTGAAGTGTGCATGATCTGAAATCCCTATGACCACGTATTTATTCATAAGAAAATGCTGCATTTACAATACTTGCTGCCACATTGCTACCTCCCTTGTGACCTTTTATTATCACATAAGGAATATGCTTCATGGCCTGCAATTTCAATTTTGATTCCACCACATTCACAAAGCCTACCGGTGCACCAATGATGCCTGCAGGTTTAAAACTACCATATCCCAAATGGTCGCATAACTCAAACAACGCTGTCGGTGCATTTCCTACCACAAACAATGCCTCCGGGTGTTTCTCTATCGCCAGCCGCATGCCGGCCTGACTTCTTGTCAAGCCTTCCTTTGCCGCGAGTTCAAGCACGCCTTCTGCATTTAAGTAACAATGTACCTGGGACTGGTATTTTTCCAGGAAAGAACGGGTAATACCGGATTGCACCATTGTCACATCCGTTACAATCGTACCGCCTTGTTGCAGGTATTCCTGCCAGCGGCCAATAGCGTTATCGTTAGAATGATACAGATTCTCATATTCAAAATCAGCCGTTGTGTGTATACAACGCATTACCGCCCACTTATCGGCAGGTGATAAATCAGTACGTTGCATTTGCGCGGCGATCTGTCTGAAACTTTCATCCTGGATCTCCTGTCCGCTTTGTGGCTTTCTATCTAAATAACCACGGGGCGTTACTAAGAAGTTTTTGAACTGGTATGTTTGTGAATTGCCCACCATAACCAGCGAGAACATATCTACTGCTTCTACAGGCAATTCTTTTAGTGTGGTAATGAGGATGTTTTCTTCAGGGCGTGTTACCTGACGTATTATTGCCACAGGAGTATCTGGCGAACGATGTTCTAAAAAGATCTCTTTAAAGCGTTCCAGTTGCCAGAAGCGTTTTTTGCTTCTTGGATTATATAATGAGGTGACGAAGTCACCAAAGGCAGCCGCTTTGATACGTTGCTCTATGGTGGTCCATGGTGTCATTAAATCGGATAGGGAGATGCAGCAGAAGTCATGACCGAGTGGCGCACCAAGTTTACCTGCAGCGGCTATGAATGCGCTGATACCCGGAATGGTCTGCAATGCAATATCTTTTTCCGGGTGTCTGCCTGCGTACTGGTATACCAGTGATGCCATGGCATAAATACCGGCATCGCCAGAACTGATTACAACTACATGCTTACCGGGGGCACAGCTATCTACTGCCAGTTCTGCACGTGCTTCTTCTTCAGCAAGGTCTTTGCCAATACATTCGCAGGTGGGTTTTAGCAAATGACTGATGAACTGGAAATAGTAACTATACCCAATCACGATATCTGCACTTGATAATACCTGTTGTGCGACTGGCAAAATGTAATCAGCGCCGCCGGGACCTATGCCCACTACACTTAATCTCATAATTTCTTTAAAATAATCAGCGAAAAATAAGGTAGCTCCCTATCTTTAATAGCCTGTATATCTGTTGTGATAAACTGATCGGGAGTACCCAGTCTCTCGCAATACATCATCCGCAATGCCCTGTTGTGCATCACCGGCAACAAGGTTTTGATCACACTCCGCACCTTAATCAGTACTACGGTATCAAAGGAATCTAATAAATGGTTCAGTTGTTTAGCATCCTGCATGCGTGGCAGAATGGCAATTTTCTCATTCAGTACACCTAATGGAGACTGGTGTGCGGCCGCTCCATTCAGGAAAGATGGTACCCCTGCTATGATCTCCACATCTAACTTATATTGCTGAATATGTTCCATCAGGTAAGCAAATGTGCTGTAAAAGGAAATATCCCCTTCGCTTACAAACGCTACCTGTAACCCCATCTGGTAATCCTCCCACATCTGCAGGAACGTATTGGCATATGTGCCCGCAACCTCGCTTCTGTCGTTACTCATTTTCAGGAACATGCCCCTGAATTTGCGCTCATCCAGTTGATGGTATTGCAATATGCCCAGGGAGTAACTGATGGTACTGCCATCCTCGAGCAAAGAGCCCGGATAATAAATTTTATCTACCTGCTGCAACACCTGCAGGCCCTTCACGGTTATCAATAAAGGATCGCCGGGGCCAAGAGATATGCCATAAATTTTACCATGTTTTGCCATAACTCAGATCCCCAATATCTTTTTAAATTTACTGATCACCTTATTCCCCGATTCAATCTTCTCATCTTCTTCAAACAATATCCCTTTCACTGCCAAATGGTGTCCCACCTGCTCTTTGCCCACTTCCTCCTCAAATCCAATTATCTGAGTTCTATACTTACAAAGCTGGCAATTCATCTCCGGTCTTCCAACCTCCACCTCCCTGATCCGTTCATCGATCGTGTCTAACAATAGGTCATCACATTCGAAACCTGAAGTGTATAGTATTGTTTTATCAGTCTGAGCCTTGTATTCGTCCAGTTGCGTATATATCTTTTTCAATAACACGCCTGTAAACAAAAATACCGGCACTGCAATGATCCGCTTATAGGGCAGGAGATTCACCAGTGGTAAGGCCTCCTGCAGCAAAGGTTTTGTCACCCCGATATAGGCTGTTGTTGCAAAGCCAAATCCCATTCCTTCCCACAGCATCCGGGTCATCTTCGCCACATCAGCATTGGCATCAGGATCGGAAGTTCCTCTGCCAACTACCAGCAGACAGGTATCAGAAAGATCTCCTGTACCACCTGCTTCCCGTATAAGTTTCTGTGCGAGTTTTAAAATAGATGGTGTAATACCTATGTGCCTGCCCAGTCGTATCGTCAATCCTTCATACTGGCTTTGCAGGGTATTCATCTCATAAGGAATATCGTTCTTGGCATGCGCGCCGGCAAAGAGAATTGCAGGAATCGCCAGAATTTCACGCACTCCCGCCAGATACATGCGTTCTACCGCCGCTGCATACACGGGATGTGAAAATTCCAGAAAGCCATAATCGACTATATAGTCCGGGTACTTCTCTTTGAGCAACGCGACCAGCTCTTTAAATCCCCGTACTCCTTCCGGGTCCCTGCTGCCATGTCCGCATATTAATATCCCTTTCATAATAATGCCAGTGGATTAGGGTGTTTGAATGTATAACCCAGGCGGCGCTTGATCTTATCAGAATTGATAATCTTAAAACACAACGGCTTGCCTTCGGCAAAGGTAGGAACTTCCAGTCCTGCTTTTTCAGCTGCCAGTGTGTAATAAACTTTGCGGGTCGGGTGTTCATCGGCGGCAGCATGGAAAATGTCTTCCCAGACCTCCTGTTCAATGAGCGCACTGATCAGTCCCAGGCAATCATCCTGGTGAATCACATTGATAGGGGCATCCCCGTTTTCCACGTCCTTTTTGCCAGCCAGGAAGCGCGCCGGCATACGGTCGTACCCGATCAAGCCTCCTAGTCTAAGTATGGTAGTAGTAAATTTCGCTTGTGAAAGGAGCAGGTTCTCTGCATGCAACAGGGCTTGTCCGCTACCTTTGGTAGGGGGTACGCTATCTTTTTCCGTTATTTCCCTGTTCAGGTCAGGGTATACGGAGGTGGAGCTGATAAACAGCACGTGCCTGACGGGGCTTGGCTCAATTGCCTGAATCAGTAAGGCAATCTGGGCAGGGTGATAAGTGGTAATATCCGGCCTGCGACCGGGGGGAAAATTGATGATCAGGATATCGCTATCCAGGAATCCCGGCAGGTCATTACAATCAATGGCCTGGTCGGTGATGGTGACCTTGTAGGGGAGTACCCCTTTTTCAGACAGCGTTTCCAGCTTTTCTTCACTGGTCACAGACCCCTTAACCTGGTATCCCTGCTGAACAAAAAGTTCGGCTAATGGTAAGCCGAGCCAGCCACAGCCCAGGATGCTGATGGATCTGTTCTTTGTATATTCATTCTGTTCCATTGCCTGATTTACTGAATTTGTGCCTCAAATATAAATCAGCATACAATGAAATGATGATACTTATGAAAATTATTCCCACAATATTGTTCTGCGTGTCGCTCAATTCCAGGGAAGTATTCCATGTACTGAGTATTTTGTAGATGGGAATAGCGAAACACATGATTGTGATCAGTACATTCAATTTGAACCGGTGGTTCTGGATCTTCTTCTGGTCAAAGGTCTTGAGTAGTTTGCTGAGCAGCATGGAATCGCAGGTGCCCGTAAGGATTAATCCTATAGAAAATACAACGCCACCGAGGATCGCGTAGATCCATTGGTTTGATACTGCTACAGCATAGCCAAAGGCTGCAATCTGCGAAGAGGTATCGAAGATGAATCCGAAGATGATGCCTGTGAGTATTACAGTAAAAGGATTCAGGCTTTTGTTGAATGCATCCGGGATTAATTTCTGTCGGATACCGGTCATTTGTACCTGACCTCTCTTCAAATAGATCAGGTTCGAAATACCCATAAATAACAACATCAGCGAGGCAGTCCATTCTACTACGATATCCAGCAGTGGCGGGATATTGAAATTGTTCTTCAGTATACAAAGGAACAATGCGATGGCGGTGACCATAATACCATGTCCAAATGTAAAGAGGGTACCTACCCATTTGCTCCACATACTTTTGTTCATGTGGAGTCGGTAAGTATAACCATCGATCACAGTAATGTGGTCCGGGTCCAGTCCATGGCGAAGGCCAAGAACGGCCAATACGATAAATCCTGAAATATTGGTTCCCATGATTTTAAAAATATACGCTCAAACTTCCTTTATGAAAAGGGCGTGCCTGGTGTGATGTGATTCAACATTTTCGTAGATGGCGATGCAGTGGTTTATTCTGCTTTCGCGGTGCTAAACGTTACAGGCTGTAATTCCATGGCATCTGCTTCCGGAAAGCAGAGTTGGGGTTTCAGTAAAGTATTTTGTAAGAGGTGCTGAGTTACAATATCACGCGCAACCTCCGGGTTTACGCTACCATACCAGGCTCCTTCGGGGTGAATGAATACAATAGGTCCGCTGGTACATTGCCCCATACATTTGGTGCGTATGGTATGAATTTCGTCATCCATGCCATGTTTGGTGAGGTGTGCCCTCAAAGCTAAAGTGTTTTCGTCTGCACCGCCTTTAGCACAGGTTCCACCATTGCAAATAAAAACCATCTTCTGAACCCTGGTCAGGTCTTTAATAGCCATACCTTTAAAACATTTAATGCAGTTAATTACCCGTTAACGATTAAACAAGCAGACAGGAGAAAAGGCGGCAGGAGCAAACACTGCGTAAGTTGTTTGCCATCCCTGTACTTTTTTCCCGAAAGCATTGGATAAGTAGTTATAGTTTTTGGCAGGTCTTCTGACTTGTTCCACTTTTAACGCCTTCCCGTTCCGGTTGGAACAGTGGCTTTGCAGATGTTAAAAGCGATTGATGGAACTTACAGCAGCGGGAACTGTTCCGGATTTACACCGGATTCCCTTTTAATTTTATCAGCCTGGGAGGCGGATAAAAACCATAAACCGGGGTAAAAGTAGTAAATAAAATTAACTTTGCGGAAGTTAAGAACAATAAACCCACCCTATGAAGTATGACTATATGAATAGTGGAGGGATGAGTGAGGTAACGGATGCGTTAGATTTGTTGGGGGATAACAAATTGGTCTTTGGTACAGGTTTCAGTGTGCCCATTTATTATTTTGAATACAATGCATGCAATAATACTATCAGTACCACCACCACGAAAGTTACTGCGTGATTTATAAACATCACTTTTCGTAATTCTTCATGTTGAATTTCCCGCTGGTACTCACCGATATAAGGCTTCCCTACCACCACACCATGATACACATTCGGGCCGCCGAACCTGCAATTCATAATCCCTGCCAGCGCCGCCTCCGGGTAACCTGAATTTGGACTGGCGTGCTGATGGCCGAATTTAAATATATACTGCCATCCCCGTTTACTGAAGGAGACCAGCACCATCAAAAACGCCGTCACCCTCGCGGGGATATAGTTTGCCACATCATCCAGTCTGGCGGCAAACCGCCCAAAATATAAATAGCGCTCGCTTTTATATCCAATCATAGAATCCAGGGTATTGATCATCTTGTACAGCATCATAGCCGGTACACCACCTACTGCATAAAAGAGCAGGGGGGCAATTACCCCATCACTTAGGTTCTCTGACAAGGTCTCCAATACCGCAATCCGGACCTGGTTCTCCTGCAGCTTTGAAGTATCCCTCCCTACGATCCAGGAAAGACGTTTTCTGCCAGCTTCCAGCCCCTGATGGCATAAAGCATCATAAACAGCTGCGCCCTCCTGTAAAAGGCTCTTATTGGCCAAACCGTAAAAAACAAAAATACTGTTGAAAATATACCTTGCCCAAAGCGGAAGAATTTCCTGCATGTAATAGAAGAAAGCATACACCCCGAGGCACAATACCACGGTTAATATAGCTCCTTTCAGAAAACGTTTGGATCCATTATTGAGTTTCTTTTCACCGAATGTGATCAGGTTCCCAAATAACCGCACCGGATGCGGCAACCACCGTGGGTCGCCCAGCAGCAAATCTAACACATACCCCACCACCAAAGGAATCCATATTATTTTTCCATCCATGCATTGATGCCTTTAATCAATAAAGCATTTTTCTCTGGCGTCTGTGTCGCCACCCTGAAATGTTTCGGACTTAGACTTTTGAAATTGCTGGCATCCCTGATGAGTAAACTATGTTCCTCTACCAGATATGCCTTTAAATCAGCAGCAGTACCATTTATTAACTCACATAAAAAGAAGTTCGTCCGGGTAGGCATCACATTCACATGAATACTCAATGCTGCCATTAAGTTAGCCGTATCCTGCAATAAATCTACTGCATTAAATGTCAGCTGTTCTTTATTCGCCACGATATACAAGCCCGCTTCAATGGCCAGTGCATTCACAGACCAGGGCATTTTGGAGAATGTAATTTTAGCAATCGTATCCCTGCTACTTAATAAATACCCTAACCTCAAACCTGGTATTGCATAAGTTTTGGTGAGTGATTTGATGATAATTAAATTCGGTAAGTCATCCAGTGAGGTAACCAGTGATTTTCTTTCATGGGTAAAGTCTACATATGCTTCATCGATCACAAACGTCACTGTAGTATTGTTTAGCAACAATGCCTGTAGAAATTCAACTGATAACAACGCCCCGGTAGGATTATTAGGATTACCTAAGAATACCAGCGCTGTCGTAAAGATAGTATCCTGTTGCAGAGAAGACCATTCAAGATGCGATACTGAAATATCATTCACCCTGCAGGCATCTTCATACTCTGCAAATGCAGGAATGACAACCGTAGCCGACTGGCCTCTCCATGCATGGGCTACCAGGTAAAAAGCTTCTGTTGCGCCATTGGTGGCTAAGACCTGTGATGGCGTAATCTCATGCCATTGGGCCAATGCCTCCTGCAAACTTTGTGCGTTTGCCTGCGGATAATTTTTTAATCTGAAAAGCTGCGTGCTCAGGTGTTGTACCAAACCAATGGAAAGTCCTTTGTAATAAACGTTAGAACTAAAGTCAGCAAGAATTTCCCGGGAATACAGATACCTGTCATCTCCATGACCTAATATCATTGTTCACTTTTTAATTGACTGTAAATGTAGGCAATATCGACATGTTCGCGCAGATGTTGTGCCAGTTTATCGTACTGCTCGTGTTTATAATTGTTGTAATCGAAAGGGGAGGAAGCTTCCAGGCTGAAGGGAGAAAGCAGGTCGTCCACGACTACAGGGTTATCCAAAATGCCATGTACATACGTGCCCCAGCAGCGGTCGTTCAATAAATACCCATCACCGTGGCCATGGAGCATTGTATTCAATGGGGTGCTGCTGGCGGTAATCCCCATATGAATCTCATATCCTTCACAGGTAGCAGCACTATTTTTATATTGAAAGGTGCATTGCTGCGTGGTCTTTACTTCTGTAAGTACTGTTGTAACCGGCAGCAACCCCAGCCCGGGCATAAAGGAAACGGTGCCTTCCACACCCGCAGGATCTTCCACACTCTGCCCCATCATCTGGTAACCACCACAGATACCAATCACTGTCCTGCCGCCTTTGAATGCCTGTGTGATGGCGGTCGCCACACCATTATTTTTAATGTCTACCAGGTCTGCTATGGTATTTTTACTACCGGGTATTATCACAATGTCTGCCTGTGCAATTTCAGCTGGGTTATTGCTATAATAGAGGTGTACGCGCTCATCTTTTTCCAGTACGGTAAAGTCTGTGAAGTTGGACAAACGGTTTAGTAAAACTACTACTACATTAACTTTGCCACTACCTGCCTGTTGTTGTTTATGGGCCAGTGCCACAGAGTCTTCTTCCTCTACATAGATATCTTTGCGAAAAGGGATGATGCCAACTACAGGTACACCGCACAGCTCTTCCAGCAAGGTTTTGCCGGTTTCAAAAAGACGGGCGTCGCCACGGAATTTATTGACGATGATGCCTTTCAGCAATGCTTTTTCTTCAGGTGGTAATAGGGCGATCGTGCCATATACACTCCCAAAGATGCCGCCTTTGTCAATGTCTGCTATGAGGTAAACATCGGCCTTTGCGTGCAGTGCCATCCGCATGTTTGTAATATCCCTGTGTTTCAGGTTTAGTTCACTGATACTACCTGCACCTTCCATTACGACAGGGCTATACTGTGCCTGCAACCTGTCAAAGGCAGCTTTGGCAGCATTCAACAATTCCTGTTTGTTATTCCCCATGAAGTAATCATAGGCCGACTGGCTCCCAACAGGTTTACCCATCAATACGACCTGCGAGGTCTTGTCATTCGTAGGTTTCAGCAATACAGGATTCATATCGGCACTACAGTGCAACCCACAGGCTTCCGCCTGCACTGCCTGTGCACGGCCTATTTCAAGTCCGTCAGGAGTAACAAAGCTGTTGAGCGACATGTTCTGTGCCTTAAACGGAGCTGGTTGGTAACCATCCTGTTTGAAGATGCGGCAGAAACCGGTATTAATAAAACTTTTCCCGACGTCTGAAGCGGTACCTACAAACATGATGGGTTTTAATTGCTGCATAGCGTTGGGCGAATAGATAATTTTGCAAATGTACTATCTTTGACCAAATGAAGAAGCCTCAGTTTTTAATCGCAGCACCATCCAGCCATTCAGGCAAGACCACCCTCACTTTGGGGTTGTTGCGGGCATTGCATAACAGGGGCTTGCAGGTACAGCCTTTTAAATGTGGCCCTGATTATATTGATACAACCCATCATACCCGGGCCGCCCGCAGGCAGAGCATCAATCTCGATACGTTTATGATGAGTGAGGCACATGTGCAGGAGCTATATAGTCACTACAGCAGTGATGCAGATGTGGTGGTCACAGAAGGAGTGATGGGGTTGTATGACGGAGCCGTGAAATGGGAGGGGAGCAGTGCGGCAATCGCATTGTTGCTGGATATACCTGTGATACTGGTGGTGAATGCCAAGGCAATGGCGTATTCAGTGGCGCCGTTGTTGTATGGGTTGAAGAATTTTAATACTGATGTAAAGATTGCCGGGGTTATTTTCAATTTTGTCAACACAGAGAGTCATTATCAGTTCCTGAAGGATGCGTGCCATGATGTAGGTATTATGCCATTGGGGTATATTCCTGTGAACGAAGAGATAAAGATCCCTTCCAGGCACCTGGGGTTGGCATTGTCAGGGGAATATGATTATGAGGCGATTGTAGAGCTGGCAGCTGCTCATATAAGTAGGTCCGTGGATATTGATGGGTTATTGGCATTGACGGACACACACAAACCATCATCCAATATTAATCATTCCTTTCCTGAAAAAAAATACAGGATCGCTATTGCCAAAGATGAAGCCTTCAATTTTATCTATGAAGAAAATATTCGCCAGCTAACGCAACAGGGAGACGTTGTGTTTTTTAGCCCATTGCATGATAGCTCCTTACCTGAAGCAGATTTACTATACCTCGCCGGCGGATATCCTGAATTATACCTGTCTGTCTTAGAGAAGAATGAAGCTATGCGTATGGCAATCCGCGACTATTCCAGACAAGGCGGACGTGTGATGGCAGAATGCGGGGGGATGATGTACCTTGGCAACGTTATTACTGACCAGGAAGGCAACCGCCACCACATGTGTGGTGTGCTTGACCTTGAGACCAGCATGGTTGATAGTCGCTTATCACTGGGTTATCGCAAAGTACAAATTGCAGATGCTGTTTTGAAAGGGCACGAATTCCATTACTCTCGCGCCACATCCAATCTTACAACCATCGGCGAAGTACAGAATGCGCGTGGTAAAGCCGTACCAACACCTATTTACAGGCAACAAAATGTGATCGCCTCCTACATTCATTTTTACTGGGGCGAAGACGTCGCAATACTATTATCATTATGGAACAAGTAAAGCTTTTTATGGTCCTTGCAGGATGCAAGCCTGCAGGCAGACACACAGAACAACATGATGTATTCTTTACTATCGCTCCTTCACTGAAAGAGGTCATACCTGCGCTGGAAGCCTTCTGGCCGGAAGCAAAAGGGAATCTTCACCTTGATGCTTTCCGGGAAGTGACGCTTGTAGATGATATGCACGTAAAAGTGATACCCCGTGCAGAAAAGGAAGCTGGTGGTACACAACTATACTTTATCAACCTTGGAGGATACAAAGAGAATGAAATGGAGGAATTCCATTACAAATTGCTTTCTACAGGTAAGGAAAAGAATGAAGCGCTACGAAAAGCAAAAGCTACTGCATTTTTCAAGCATACCACATTCCCCGGTGCTACATCCCACATCGATGACAAGTATGGTGTAGATATCGATGATTTTGCACTGATAGAAGAAATACTCCCTGCTACTATCCGGGCGCAATATGCTTTGCAATTAACTCCTGCTGGTCCAGATGCAAAGCCAGATCATTTGCACCTGGGATATTTTAAACTTGACCGCATACTGAAAGGAGAATATACTTCCGAATAACCCCTCTTCAATTATTTTTCAGCTTTTAAATCCATCTGAATTTATTTCCCGTATCTGAATATGTAGCAAAACTACATCGTCAGATACGGAAGCTCGTCTCTATAATTTACACTCTATTTTATGATAAGGAAAGCTCTGAAAATCCTGCCATGGGCGGGTGGTATACTCGTGTGCCTGGTACTCGTACTGGCCGTACATATTTACCTTGTAACCCGGCCAAAGCCAGCGGATGCGCATACACGAATTATGGCCAGAATGGACATTCAGCAATCACTTACTGCCAAAGAAGGAGAACAGGTACAGGCCTGGCTCTATGCACAGCCCGGCGTAGATCATGTATTGGTAAATGCCGGAACACGTATCGCTATATTTACTTATTCTCCATTGCTGGCCGATGCCAACGACATCATCAGCAGGTGTGGTCAGTCACTACATTATACGGCTACACGATTTGTGCCCAGCGCCGCCGATATGCAGAAAGGCTGTCCTGCAATGGCACAGTCATTCTCCGGGAAAATTTTAAACTTATTCATCAGTAAAAAATAGAAAATGAAAAGTAACGCAGCACTGTTATTATTAGCTGGTATCTTTGGCACAGGCCTGTTCCTCACCTCGTGCAAGAAAGATTCAGACAAAACGGAAACAACAAAAACATTGTACGATTCACTCGGAGGATCCACTATGGTGAATGATCCTGCCAATCCAGGTACTATGATTCAACAGGGCCGTCTTGGCATTCGTTCTGTCGTAGACAGTACTATCTTCGTGATTGCAGCAGATACTGCTATCAATGGATTTTTCCAGGCGCTGCTGGCTGAGGTTACCGCCGGCAATACCAGCGGTTTTGAAGTCCTTAGCAAGAACCTCACTGATTTTGTATGCGTAGGTACGGGTGCTACCAGTTATACTTATGGTGGTAAAAGCATGACCGCTGCACATGATCCGGCACAGAATTCCCGCATGAATGGAAAGGCTGCCAATGATGATTTCGATGCATTTGTTGCAGACCTCGTAAAAGGTGCAAAGAAAAATGGCTTGTCTGATCAGTTGATCGGAAGGGTAGGTGCACTCGTAGAAACATTGCGTACACAGGTCGTACAAAAATAATCTGTTTTAAAAAAGAACAGGTGTCTCAACATTGGTTGGGACATTTGTCGTTAGGGTCTTACGGCTCGCAGCATTTCTCTTTTTCCCGGAGGGCCTGCTAATTTTTCTACCTTGAAACCCGCTGCCTGCATTGCTCTTCTTACATCTCCTTTACTACAATAGGTAACCAGCATTCCTCCCGGTTCCAATAAGCTATATAATTTTTCAAAGACAGCTACCGACCACAATTCCGGTTGGGATGCAGGTGCAAAGGCATCGTAATAAATCAAATGAAAGGGTTGAACAACAGGGGTTACATCTAATAAAGATGCATGGGCTTTGTGCAAGGTAAATTTTTCTGAAATTTTTACATCTTTATTCCAGGGGTATTGATGTAGATCGGTACCATAATTTAATCCTTCTATTTCCTGTGCCGTCAGGGGAAATTGTTCTACTGCATAGTAATACACAGGTATAGTGGCATACTGTAAAGTGAGCAAAGCATTCAGTCCGGTACCAAATCCCATTTCAAAGATGCGGATGGCAGGTGCCTGTATAGCCTGTAAGCCCGCATGGATAAATACATGCATACTTTCCTGTATCGCTCCGTGTGTGCTATGATATGTTACGTTCATGTCTGGAATAGCTATTGTATGGGAGCCATCAGCCGTGACCAGTAATTCCCTTTTCATAATACAAAGGAACTTAAAAACAACTTAAAAACCTCCCCCTGCTATGTCCCCGCATCCATACAAGGTAACTTTAAGAACATCCCCATAATAACCAGAAAACCCGATCACGCATGAAACACACCTATGTTGGCGGTCTGATACTCATCAGCGCCCTCTTCTTTGCTGCATGCGGCAAAGAAACGACCAAATCTGCTCCGGACACTACCCCTGTTTCCACCACTACCGTTGCCACTGACAACTCAGCCCAGGCAGGTATGGTACTAACTCCCGGTGGTTGGCGCCCAGCTGACAAAGTCAGCAAAATCGAACAAGGACAACACCTGGATGTACAGGGTGGCCGTTTAAGAGCCATCGATGATGCTACCGGCAAAGTAGCCAAAGACTTCGGCGCTATCCATGCCGATGCCGGCTCGCTTCCTGATTATCCAGGTAATGTAAACAGCGCTGCTCCTTTAGCGCGGAAAGTAAAACCCCTCAGCTCCGGTTGGATTGCTTACACTTACTGGAGTAACCCGGTGTCTACACCGATTTCTTATTTCTCTACCACCTGGACGGTACCCCCTGCACCTTCTACTTCCAATGGGCAGACCATCTTTATGTTCAATGGTCTCCAAAACAGTTCCTACATCCTGCAACCCGTTTTACAATGGGGCCCTTCTGCAGCAGGTGGTGGTAACTACTGGGCCATTGCCAACTGGTATGTAGATGGTTCCAGCGGAACTGCTATCTTCAGTAACCTCGTCAGGGTGAGTGCCGGTACGAGTCTCACAGGTATCATGACCCTCACTGGCAGCAGTGGCAGCTCCTATAGCTACACTTCTGCTTTCACGGGCTATTCTTCTATCAATCTTTCAGTGACTAATATCCAGAAGCTCTATTGGGCGGCTGAGTCGCTGGAAGTATACTATCCTGTAGTATGTACTGATTATCCGAATACTACGAAGACGAGATTCAGTAATATTCAGATACAGTTACAGGGTGGTTCGCAATCAGCATTGTCCTGGACAGTGGCGAATGCGGTGACAGATTGCGGACAGCATGCAACTGTGGTGACGAATGGTACCCCGAATGGTGTGGTAGATATCTATTATTGAAAAAAGCAAATGTTAAAAAGCGCATCTGTCTCCTGGCAGGTGCGCTTTTTTATTTTAATAAGTACAGCAGGCGTAATAGCTCTGCCCACCTGCGCCAGGTGTTCATCAATTACAGATCTGCCGATATGGTGGAATATGAACGGGTAGGAGGATTCGATCATACGGGGAAAGGACAGGGAAAAACATAAAGGCAAAAGATTAGCGTCATACAACGCGGCTGTTTAATTGTTTATATTTGTTATAGCTAATAATATTATGAAGAAAGATAATAGCAAAGCAGCCGCAGGAGTAAAAGAAATTGCACGGCTTGCACAGGTATCTATAGCAACGGTAGACAGGGTAATTCACAACAGGGAAGGAGTATCTGAGAAGACAAAGGCCAGGATCCGGGAGATAATGAAAAAGCTGAATTACCAACCCAATGTGCTGGCCCGGCGCCTGGCACTGGCCAGCAGGGGAGATCTGCGGCTGGTCACGCTATTGCCTGTCACCTCGCCAGAAACAGCTTTCTGGGAAGCACCAAAGGAAGGGATTGACCAGGCCGAAAATGAAATCAGGCAGTATGGAATAAAGGTAGAGCGGCTTTTCTTTGACCAGAACAATGAAGCCACTTTTAAAAAGCAGGTAAAAAAAATCATACGCTCTGCCCCGGATGGGATCCTGCTAACACCCACATTTTCTGATACGGCCTTAGAGCTCATTGATTACTGCAAGGAGTCTGGTATTCCCTATGTGCTTATCAATACAGATATTCCCGGCTTTAACGCCATGTGCTATATAGGACCTGAAAACTTTCATAGTGGCTACGTGGCCGCTCAGCTTGTAAATTATGGCATCCGGGAAGGGCAGAAAATTGTTATTACGAAAATCGCGCAGGAGATAGATACTAACTACTCCATTTTGAGAAAGGAAGAAGGCTTCAGGACATATTTCAAAGACAATCAGCTGCCTTATGAGCTGATTACATTCGATTCTAAGGATACGGATTATGAAATAGTGGCGCGCCATCTGACAAAGCTCCTTAAAAATGATAATGCCATCGGCGCTATTTTTGTCACTAACTCCAGGGTATCACTGGTGGCCCGTTGTCTTGAAAAGGCTGGCCTGAAACACCTGATCCTGCTGGGATATGATTTTATTCCTGATAATGTAAGCTATCTCCAGTCCGGAACTATAAACTTTCTGATCTGTGAGAAGCCGCGTGAGCAAGGATACCGAGGTATCATCACTTTGTTCCAGCACCTCGTTTATGACCAACCCGTAGAGCCTGAATACCTAATGCCAATTGAGATTGTCACAAAAGAAAATTGCCGGTACTATCGGAATTAAAAAAAGCACAATTTTTTGTAGCCAGCACTTAAATCTTTAATTGCCAGGATCCATACTTCTTTGCCCTACTGGCAGTGAGCAGGAGCTTTATCCCCCATTGAAAGCATACCTTCTGGAGTTGATTTTACCGTCATTGGAAGACCAGCTGATTCTTAGTTTACTTATAGCTTTTCGTTTGATAAATTATCTCAATCAAAAAAAATAATGAAAAAAACGGGTACGTACCCGTTTTTTTCATTATTTTAGTTAAACGATAGCAGTTGTTGTTACATCACACGTAAAATGAGAAACTATGATAAGGCATTGCATATGGCTTTGTTGCTTATTATTTACTATGGAAGCCCGCAGCCAATGGTTCGATGTAACCAGCTATGGAGCCATTGGAGACAGCACCACTGATAATACAGCTGCTATTCAAAAAGCAGTGGATGCTTGTGCTGCCAAAGGAGGGAAGGTGTATTTTCCAGCAGGGAAATACCTGAGTGCAACCGTTTACCTGAAAAGTAATGTCACCTTATATATAGCAGGAGGAGCCACCATCCTGGGACAGAAGGATACAAAATTATACCCGCATCAGCAGGCCGGTATTAGATTTTATGGAGATGAATGGGCACAGCAGGCACTCTTCTTCTGCAAAGGCCAGGAAAACGTGCACATTGAAGGAAATGGTATCATAGATGGACAGGGTGCAGCATTTGTGACCAATACACTAAAGAAGCCGGACCGATACCGCAATCGTCCATACCTTTTGTGGTTCATAGGGTGTAAAAATATCTCTGTGCGGGACATTACACTACGTAATTCAGCCTTCTGGATGCAACACTACCTTGACTGTGACGATGTAAAAATTCAGGATATAAGAATCTGGAACCATTCCAACAAGAATAATGATATGATGGATATTGATGGCTGTCGTAATGTAGTCATATCTGGCATCAATGGGGACAGCGATGATGATGGAATTACGATCAAGAGCACATCGCCACGTATTTCTGAAAATATTACTATCAGCAATTGTGTGATTAGCAGCCACTGCAATGCGTTGAAGTTTGGTACAGAATCCACCGGTGGTTTCAGGAATATTGCCGTCACCAATTGTGTGATACGGCCATCGGCGCAATTAATTACCATTTACGGCAAACCTGCAGGAAACAGCGGTATTTCACTGGAAATGGCGGATGGCGGCATCATGGAAAATGTATCCATTAATAATATAGTAATAGATGGACCACAAGTGCCATTGTTCATTCGCCTGTGCAACAGGGGCAGGAAATATAAGGAAGGCGGCGCAACACCAGCTCCCGGAATAATAAGAAATATACATTTGTCAGATATTCATGCTACAGGTGCCGACGTTACAGGATGCTCCATCACAGGTATTGCAGGTACTCCCTTGCAGGCGGTCTCTCTGTCTCATATTACTATCGAAACAGCTGGTGGTGGCAAAGCCTCCGGCCAGCCAGTGCCGGAGCTGGAAAAGGATTATCCTGAAGCTACCATGTTTGGCATATTACCAGCCTATGGCCTGTTTATAAGATATGCAAAGGATATAAGATTATCTGATATTACATTCCGTGCCAAAGAAAAGGACAGCAGGCCAGGCCTGATGATCAGCCATACACAACAATTTGCCTGCACTGGTCTGGATGTAGGAGGAGTAAGCATACAGGATAGCAGCAATGGGTTTACACAGGAGAAAGGTGCAAAAAAGAAATTAATTGAATAATTGCGGGTACGTTACCGGAAAAATTCTTATATTGTATTAGAGGTATTTCATTTTCATGTAAATGTTCGTTTAAACGCACTATAGGTAAGTAGGAGCTAATTTATCAGGGGGGACAATTCTTTTATTCCAGTGGATATTTATAAACTATGACAGCATATAGAAATCTATTTCTATTAATGGGGATGTTTTTGCCCATGGTATTCACGCACGCAGCTGTTCTACCAGTAATTCCTTATCCGCAGCTTGTAAAGGTGGGGAAAGACAATGTCAGCATGCCTGGAAAGTTACTGCTGACCGGAAAGGACAGTGCTATGCAGGCACGTCTCCTTCGCCACTGGCAGCTGCCGGCAGCATCCGGCCCGCAGGAAGGCGTTAGCTTATATATCATTAGTGGTAATTCATCCATCAATGAGCTTGTCCGGCATTATGCACAAAATAATATTGAGAAAATTGGAAAAGAGGGATATATACTAGTCATCAATCGCCAACATCGGTTCATAGCTGCTAACGATGAAGTTGGACTGTTTTACGGTTTACAAACGCTCATACAGCTTACACGGGCACATTGGCAAACAGCAGTCACCATTATTGACTGGCCTGATTTTCCCGCCCGGATAGTGTTTGACGACATCAGCCGCGGTCCCATATCGACAGTCGATTATATAAAAAAGCAAATTCAACGCCTGGCAGCGTTAAAGGTCAATTATCTCTCGTTTTATATAGAGCATGTAGTACAGCCATTATCTCATCCCGATTTTGCCCCGGCAGATGGAAAGCTGACTATCCGGCAAATCTGTGAACTAAGCGATTATGCAGCAGATTATCACATGCAGCTGATAGGAAATTTTCAATCGTTCGGCCACTTTGAGAAGATCCTGGCATTACCTCAATACAGACACATGGGAGAATCAGCTACGCTCATCTCACCACTTGACGACAGTGCACGCAGATTCCTGACGGATGTAATAGGAGAGCTGTGCGATGCTTTCAGCGCACCCTGGTTTAATGTAAACTGTGATGAAACATTTGGAATTGATAAAGGACGATCAGCAAAATATGTTGACAGCGTAGGCATCCCTAAGTTTTATGCCGGCTTTATCCAGTTATTGTATGATGTAGTGAAACAACATGGTAAAAAAATGATGATGTGGGGAGATATGGCCTTAAAGCATACTGAAATTCTGGACCTCCTCCCCAGAGACATTATGTACCTCTCCTGGGAATATGGGGACCAGGCGAACTTTGATCAGTGGATAAAACCTTTTGCCCGGCGGGGATTACAGTATATGGTATGCCCGGGTATTGTCAATTCTTACCGCATGTTTCCTGATATGATCATGGCGAAAAAAAATATAGGCGGATTTGTTAAACAGGGCAGGGAGAGCGGTGCCGCTGGTGTGTTTACTACGGTGTGGGATGATGGCGGCACCTACCTTTTCGATGCGGACTGGTATGGGGTTTACCTTGCTGCAGACAAAAGCTGGAATACGGGGGCTGATGGGTTTGATCACCGCTTTGAAAACGTTACATATGGTACGGATAATGGTAACTATGTAAATGCTCTTTTTACCCTGATGCAGTTGCGTGAACTGCCAGTTACCTATAACCTGAATGATCAGCTGTGGAAACAGCAGATTGTACCGGACAGCGGCAAACAAATGATCCTGAACAATAACAGTATAGCCGGGGCATTACATATTGTGAGAATAGCCGATAGCCTTTGCCACCGGGCAGCACCTGTGCTTCATCCGGAAGATCTTGCAGCGATGCAGCTGGTCATCCATCAATATGAGCTGATGTTGCGAACCAGGCAGGCTATGGTAGATCCTGATATGAGCACAGACAGTCTCGTAGCAGCCTATAAGGCGACTGCCGAAACCTTCAGAAAACTGTGGTTGAATGAAAATCAACCGTACTGGCTGGATACGGTGTTACGATCCTGGTCACAAAAGGTGAAGGAATTACAGAAGCTGCCTGCGCGTAGAAAAGATATCATTCCAACAAACTCCTTTTACTTCACCAATTGGTTGCTGTGCGGTAACCTGCCGTCAACAGATGGAATGGATAAGGCGTTGCAGCCTTCGCCTGGCGATGTATACATTTATGATGGTAATAAGTATCGCTGGCAGAAGTTTGCAGCCACCAACGGAGGTATTATCGATCTGGAAGAAAAATACCTGCCATCTGTTATATATGCCTATTGCCAGCTACAAACAGACAGCGCCAGGGTAGCAGATGCATGGCTGACATCAGGAGACAGCACGGTGTTGTATTGTAATGGCCGTGAAGTAAAAACTGTGCAAAACCGGATTCAACTACCATTACATGCAGGGATAAACCACCTCCTCATCCGGAGCACTGGAATTTGCCGCAGCTTTACCTTCCGACTACAGGATGACCTTGTAATCACTAATCATAAGCACAAATACCAGATAAATTCAAAAACCAACCGTTATGAAGTGGATTAAAACAGTTTTAATGTGCCTGCTTACGATATCAGCCCCGGCGCAGCTGAAAAAGAAAGATGTCGTCAGGGCCATCGATCAGACTGCACGGTATGTGGCAGATGTATTGATCGATTCCGCAGGTAAGTCCCGCTGTGATTATAATGTGCTGGAAGGGAAATGGTATCCCTACGAAGTGCCCTGGCATACTGGACAGGCCGTAAATGCACTACTGGCGGCTTATAAGGTAACAGGCAATAAACATTATCTCGATGCGGCGAAAAGAGGGGGCAATTACTGGATCAATATGGAAATAAAGGACGATCCCAAACTGAATGGCATGGTGAGCGCTATCCATGGCGATGTGCTGGGACAGGACTATTATGTATTTGCTACTGTTTCTGATGGAACGCCGGGTATCTATGAGTTGTCCAGGGTCACCAAAGATCCTGTATATGCAAAAGTGGCTACCGGTGCAGCGAAGTGGATGCTGAAAAACATGTATTACCCGCAGATGGGCGTGTGCTACGACCTGATAGATGTAAAAACAGGGGAGGTGGTGAAAGAGAACAGCCCTTTCTGGAAAGGCAAAAAGAAGCAGGAGCTGTATGACGTATCAAGGCCAAACACAGAGGGCTCCCTGTTTAA
>Ga0316604_10001159_pt1 | contig 24789 bp, 23 predicted proteins | sample OWC_soil_day20_C_FD_207650 | JGI IMG/M metagenome (GOLD analysis project Ga0316604, IMG submission 207650) | Wetland soil microbial communities from Old Woman Creek delta, Ohio, United States - OWC_soil_day20_CT | ecosystem: Environmental > Terrestrial > Soil > Wetlands | place: USA: Ohio...
GGTATACGCTGTATTCACACGCACCCGCAGGCCAGCAGCCAATTAAGCAATATAGACATTGCTACGCTTAAAAGTATGCGGCTGGATTTAATGGCTGCAATAGGCATTGATTCCGCTGGAAATCCTGCCGAGATCTCGCTGGGTTTCATTTCCGGCTACAATAAGGATGAACTGGAAGCACAAACAGTCGGACCTCTTTCGCTCGAAGAATTCATTGCGATAGACCTTAATTATTTAGTCTCCTATTTGGAACGTTGCCTGAGTTCACAAACGACTACCTCGTTGTTAACAGAAAAAGAAACAGCGCTATTGATCGGAGTTGATTTTCCGCATAACGTTTGGTCTGCGGAAGACTCTTTGGCGGAACTTGCGCAATTAGCAGAAACCGCCGGCGCGTCGGTTGTTGGCAACGTCATTCAAAAGAGGAACCATCCTGATCCCGGACTATTTATCGGCAGTGGGAAGGTCGATGAAATTCGGCTTCTTCAACAGGAATTAAACGCAAACCTATTAATCTTTGATGACGAATTATCACCGGCGCAGCAGAGGAACTTAGAAAAAGCTTTTGGCGTAAAAATCATCGATCGGACCGCCTTAATATTGGATATTTTTGCCCAGCGAGCTCATTCGCATGAAGGCAAATTACAAGTTGAACTGGCTCAATTGCGTTATAATTTGCCCCGGTTAGGCGGGCAGGGGTTAGTCCTTTCACGGTTAGGAGGCGGCATCGGCACTCGCGGCCCAGGTGAAACCAAACTTGAGGTTGATCGACGCCGCATCCGAACCCGTATTCATGAAATTGAAACACAAATTTCACTGTTGCGCAAACACCGCAACCTTCACCGCGAACGTCGTCAAGCTGTAAAACTGCCTAATATCGCTTTGGTTGGTTATACGAATGCCGGAAAGTCAACCTTGCTCAATTATCTAACAGCCGCCGGCGTATTGGCGGAGGACAAATTGTTTGCTACATTGGATCCTACCACTCGATTAATAAAACTTTCCAGTCGTCAGGAAGCGCTATTAACGGATACGGTTGGTTTTATCCATAAACTACCGCACCAATTAATTGCCGCCTTTCGCGCCACTTTAGAAGAAGTGGTTCATGCAGACTTACTCTTGCATATTGTTGACGCCAGTCATCCACGCTACCAGGAACAAAGTGACGCCGTGTTCCATGTCCTGCGCGAATTAGGCGCTGAATCAAAATCCATTTTGACAGCGTTCAATAAAATTGATCAAATTGATAATGAGTTTGTAAAAGAACGTTTAACACGACAGGAAGGCAGTGTTGCAATTTCGGCCCTGACCGGACAAGGAATTGACAATTTGCTGGCGGCAATCAGCACAGCTTTACGCCAAAAGACGATTGATGAATTATTGAAAATCCCCTATGATTGCAGCAGTATTTTATCGGATTTATATGATACTGCAACTGTCCAAAACGTTGATTACCGGGATGACGGCATTTATGTAACGGCAGCCTTGTCGCCGGAGCAACGGGGACGTTATAAAACCTATTGCCTTGAAACTAATATAGTTGGAGATGAAGAATAAATAATGAGTTTGTTTTCTGAAAAACTAAATTTAGCAAAAGACCGTGCAATGCTTCAATCCCAATCGTTCTTTGCTTCTATTGACGATATTGCGCAATATAATACAAGCCGTATTCTTGAAATTTTTCGCAGACATCAAATTTCCGAGTATCACTTTCGTACCACTTCAGGTTATGCGTATAATGATGCTGGCCGCATTAAGCTGGATGCAGTATGGGCTGATATCTTCGGCGCTGAAAAAGCGCTCGTACGGACACAATTCGTATCAGGAACACATGCTTTGGCGACAGTTCTATTTGGAATATTGCGGCCCGGCGATGAGCTTGTATCTATCACCGGAAGCCCTTATGATACAATGCAGACTGTAATCGGTGATACCCATCCGTCTGCCGGTTCTTTGAAAGAATTCGGCATTACCTATAATGAATTGCCGATGATTGAGAGCGGAATCGACTATGCAAATCTAAACCGTGTAATCGGCCCCAATACAAAAATGGTCTTAATTCAACGTTCCCGCGGATACAGCATGCGTCGGCCACTATCTATCAATGATATTCGTACTGTCTGTGAACATGTGAAAGCAATCAAGCCGGATTGTATTTGTTTTATTGATAATTGTTACGGTGAATTTATCGACACGCTGGAACCAACAGCAGTCGGAGCAGATATTGCAGCCGGTTCTCTGATCAAAAACCCTGGCGGCGGAATTGCGCCTACCGGCGGATATATAGTCGGTCGCGCAGATCTGGTAGATTTAGCGTCATTTCGATTGACTGCACCTGGTCTAGGCGACGAGATGGGGGCGTCTTTGATCGAAAATCGGTTATTATTTCAAGGGCTTTTCCTCGCGCCGCATATTGTCGCTCAATCAGTAAAAGGCGCTGTCTTTGCCGCTGCTTTTTTCTCTCAGTTGGGTTACCAAACAACCCCTTTATTTACTGAAACACGGGGTGATATTATCCAAGCAATTGAATTAGGTTCTCCGGAGAAAATGGTCGCTTTTTGTCGCGGCTTGCAAAAATATTCTCCGATTGACTCGCACGTACGCCCGGAACCCAGTGCCATGCCCGGATATACGGATCAAATCATTATGGCCGCTGGAACCTTTGTACAAGGAGCTTCGATTGAATTAAGCGCAGACGGACCAATGAGACCTCCGTATGCGGTATATCTGCAGGGCGGCCTTACTTTCGAACATGTTGTAACCGCAGTAATGGGAGCGGCTGCGGAAATAGCAAAATAGTAAAATTATTTTTACTATTTTGCTATGATATTAATCAATAAAAACACGCAGGAGTTCCTTTTTAATGTGTCGAAGATTATTTAGATACTCTTATGCAAAAAACAGTTATGGTGGGATTCTGTGGAATATATAGTGATTAGTATACTAGCAACAATACCTATGATTTTTTTGCTTTATATAGTTGCCAATAAGTTCTTTCATATTTATCTTCAGATAAAAACACTTTTACTTTGCGCTGCTTGCGCATTGCTTATTAGCCTTATGGTCCCGCGAATTATTATAGGTTATACAGGCATGCTGGGAACGATGGCTGTTATCATTATGCTTGCGGTAATATTTGCTTCTTATATGGCTTACTATGATGATCAACAAGAAAAAAAACAATCAGATAATGTTATCGTAAAAAATTCTTTGCCAGCCTCTGCAGCACAGGAACTGCTTACTACAAACGAAAAGACAATTATTAACAACAATCAAGTAAGGGCAGAAGAAATAGTAGTAGTAGAAGAAGTAGTAGTAGTAGTAGAAGTAGTAGTAAATCCGTTGGAATTAATTCCACCAGCAATTGCTCCTGTACTATTCTTGAATGATGAAGTGCAAAATGCAACAGAACTAGAAATTGCTGAAGAAGAAATCAAAAAAAATAATCTAAGCAAACAACAGAATCTTAACCAAGAAGAAACTTTAGAGTTCAGAGAGCCAGTTGTAGTTGCCGAAAAAATCGTTGATATGCCTATTTTAGAAAACTACGCAACGGCAGATGAAGCGAATGATGATCAGCCGGAGGCAGTTTCTGCAGAGCAGAATGCAGTCACAATATCTCTTAACGATCATCTAACAGAAGAATATCATGAAGAAACAGTAGAAGCGGAAGTAGAGCCTTCTGTTACAACTATAGGAGAAACCGCAGCGTCCCCATCCGTTACTGTGTCGCTTGAAGACGAAGACAACAGTACGCCTAAATCGGATGAATTGGACGATTTATTGGACTATGCCTTTGAACAGAAAGAACAACATAATTATTCCCAAGCCTTACAAGCCTTTCAGAAAGCATTGGACTTGTATCACAAAAGTGCTGTCGCACCATTTTTAATCGTTGAAATTGCTACTATTTTTAAAAATTGCGGCGCCTATGATGAAGCTATTAAAATTTTTTGTTATGGCAGAACATTACCTGAACTCAGTAAAAATCTACATTTGGATAAAGAATTCGCAAACAGTATCGCTTATCTGCGGATCACTAAAAATATATTACTTGAGGAAAATTTAGGTTCTTTGCCGTTTAATGAGATTTCAGCAATTATACGAAATAAAATTGATTCTACTTTTGCTGAAGAACAAACAAATTTATAATAAAAAATACAGGGGGATATACGATGAAACAAAGCTCAGAAATTACTGGTTTAACTGTTGTAAGCATTACCGAAGCAAAAGAACTTGGCACGATAAAAGAACTACTAATTAATCCGGCTGAAGGCAGCATTGCCGCAGTAGTGCTTGATGATGGACAATGGTACTATGGCGCAAAATTGATTCCTTTTAAAGATTTAGCGGGAATTGGCGAATATGCGGCTACAGTAAAAAATAGTAACGTTATTGTCCCGATTACTGCAACACCGGAATTAGAAGCATTGTTGGTTGCTAATGTTAAAGTGATCGGCAGCAAAGTTTTGACAAGTTCAGGACGTATTCAAGGTAAAGTAACGGAAATTTGCATTAGTGATGCTGGGAAAATTACAAATTGTGAAGTTGTCGGTGCTGACGGCAGTACAATTAGCGTTCCAGCAGAAAATATCTATACCTTCGGAAAAGAAGTTCTTGTGGTGGCTGACCTCGACAATCCTATAACAGAACCTAAAGATATTTTCGAAAATCAAAAACAAGCTATTGAAACTGAGATACAATTCCCAGTTTCAGAAGTTAACCTTGAAGTCGAAAATTCGATAGAAGAAGATAATTCAGCCAAAAAATTTGATGATAAACATCGAAAATATTTACTAGGGAAAAAGTCAAATCGGCGTATCGAAACTGATAATGGTGTACTTATTGTCGATGCGGATGGGGAAATTACGGAGGAAGTCCTACAAAAAGCAAAACTCGCCGGGAAATTTGTTGAGCTCTCGATGAGCATACAATAAAAAATTAGTCCCCGCGAATAGCGGGGACTTTATTTTCTTATGTTAGGAAGTGTACACTCAGTGCAAATCCAATTTCACAAGCACTCGCGCAAATCAATTCTATTTTTCGTTATTATTATCCTTTTTAGTATTGTTAGCCTATTCGCTGCTAACGCGCCTTTCCTACTTTCTGATAAAATCTATCAAGGTGTATCTATTGGAAATGTTCACGTAGGTGGATTATCACAAGATGAGGCCTGCGAAAAATTGACTGAATCCTTCAATTCTCGTACTGCACAACCAATTTTAATTACGTACAAAGACCGGAGCTGGCCGATCGACCCTAAAACTGTCGACCTAAAAATTGAAGCCAAAAAGCTTGCTCAAAACGCTTATGAAATAGGCCGAAACGGAAACATTTTCACTCGCATTCAAGATCGATATACAATTTTGAATCAAGGCTACACGATCCCTTTTACATTAGCAATAAATGAAACAAAATTACAAGTTTTATTAAATCAGATAGCGGATCAAGTTGATCAAGAGTCTAATAATGCAACGATTCGCCAATCTGGTTCATCCTTTGTCATCACTTCTGAGCAAATTGGACATAAAGTTGACGTAAACAAAGCCTTCATTGATGTAAATACTATGCTGACCAGCCCCGAACCATACAGAAGTATATCTTATGGTCTTCCAGTTAATGATGTTATACCAGATATAGTAGCAAAAGATTTTACCGGTATTGAAAAAATTATCGCTTCTTACACCACGCAATTTAATTCAGCAGCTGAAAATCGTACGGAAAACATTATTATTGCAGCTAGGGCTCTCAATGAAACATTAGTGAAAAGCGGAGAAACTTTTTCTTTTAATGCCACAATCGGTCCACGTATCGCCAAAAATGGATACAAAGAAGCGCCTGTTTATCTCAACGGGAAATTAGTTCCGGATTGGGGTGGCGGTGTATGTCAAGTAAGCAGTACGTTGTATAATGCGGCTCTATTATCAGACATGAACATTGTAGAACGAACTTCTCATTACCAACCGCCTGGTTATGTCCCTCTGGGGCAAGATGCAACAGTTGCAGACAATCAGCTAGACCTAAAATTTGTAAATACATCTTCAAACAGTATATTTATTACCAGCGCAGTTTATGGTAATCAGATTACAGTCCAAATTTGGGGTAAAGATATGGGCAATATTACAGACATAAATATTATAGCGACTGATAAAAAAATTATTGAACCGAATACAATAGTCAAGCAAGATCCCGAGCTGGAACTTGGCAAAGAAATTGTTGAGGAACAAGGTCAAAAAGGTTTTATAGTTACAACATATCGGATAAAGACGCAAAATGGAAATGAAATCAGTCGCGAATTTCTTGCAACTGATGATTTTCCACCAACAGATAAAATTGTCCGGGTAGGCATAAAAACACCAACGCCTGTAAAAACTAACAAGTAATTTAAAACAAAATGCGGCATAGATTCAATCTAGTGCCGCATTTTGTATCTAAGATAGTACTGTGTACCTTGCAAACCTCTCTTTTTTTATCTTTTTTAACGTCCGATAATAACTATTATGTAAACTAGCAACAAAATAGAGGCAATTTGCATTGCCTTCCATTGAAAACGCAGCCCGCGTCATGAAAATTGCACCTTTATGCGTATTTCGGCAACATCCGGACACCGAAACCGGAATTATCCGGACAGCGTAACGGCGACATCCGGACAGGCTAACGGCCATATCCGGACACCATTTCGGTTGTATCCGGACACCTTGTCAAGTTGATCCACCAACTGCTACCCTTGACTCAGAATGAGTGAAGGGGGCCGAACAATGAGGAGGCTTGACATGCTGAAAGCACGAGAAATTTTACGATTGAAATATGAAGCAGGATTATCCCTGCGAGAAATAGGTAAAGCTTGTAATTGCGGTAAAAGTACCGTATCAGAAGTACTGGACAGAGCAGAAAACGCCGGTGTTCACTGGCCGGTCACCCTCTGTGACAAGCAACTGATGTCTCTTCTGTATCCACCGGTCGCGAACCATAATTCGCCCCCTGAACCAGACATAGAGTACGTGTTCTATGAAATGAAGAAGAAAAGCGTTACTTTGATGCTGCTGTGGGAAGAATACAAGGACAAACATCCCGGCGGACTTATGTATACCCAGTTTTGCGAGCGGTATCGAAAGTTCAAGAAGAACAATCAACTGACCATGCATTGGGAACACAAAGCCGGAGAAGAAATGCAAGTCGACTGGGCCGGACAAACCATGTCGTATGTGGAGCCGTCTACCGGGGAAAAGAAACCAGCCTATTTATTTGTGGCCGTATTACCGGCCAGCGCCTATCCGTTTGCTTATGCCTACAGCGATACTAAATTGGCAAGCTGGCTGGATGCCCACGTGAAAGCCTTTGAGTATTTCGGCGGAGTGCCCAAGGTTATCATCCCGGATAATACCAAGACGGCTGTAACTACGCCGGATTTGGTCGATCCGGTACTGAATAAAAGTTACCATGAACTGGCCAGGCACTACCGCACTACTCTAGTTCCAGCCCGAGCGGGTCGGCCAAAGGACAAGGCAGCAGATGAAAACATGGTTGGCAATCTATCGCGGCAGATCATCGCCCGATTGCGAAACCGGCAGTTTTTTAGCTTGCAGGAAGTCAATCAGGCCATTCGTGAAGCACTTGACCAGTTCGTTGAGCGCCCTTTTCAAAAGATGGCAGGTAACCGAAGAACGGCCTTTGAGCAAATTGATCAGCCGGTTCTGCAATCGTTACCGCCAACCCGTTATGAGTATGCCGTTTGGAAAGAAGGTAGAATTCAATTTCATTACCATGTCGAATACGAAGGCTTTTATTACAGCGTGCATCATTCCTACATCGGTCGCCCATGCTCCATTAGGGCTACCTCCAAAACCATTGAAATCTACGTAGACAATGAACGAATTGCCGCTCATATGAGGAACCATAATATCTTTAAACGGTATACCACGCTGACGGAGCATATGCCGCAGGAACATCAAATGGTATCTGGCTGGAGTTCTGAGCGGTATCTTGCTTGGGCCAAAACCATTGGACCCTATACAAAGAAGCTCATCGAGCATATTCTTGCCAGCCGGGAGTATGCGGTGCAGTCCTACCGTGCTTGTATGGGCCTCATGCGCCTAGCTAAGCAGCACACTCCGGATTTGATGGAAACGGCCAGCCAACAAGCCTTAGAGAAACAGACTTGTTCGTATAAATACGTCAGCATCCTCTTAAAGCAGCTTGCTGCCAAGTCACCGGAAGAACAAGTTGAAACGGTCATTGCTCATGACAACGTCAGGGGAAGCAGTGCTTATGCAGGAGGTGGCCTGCATGTTCAATAATCCGACGGTAGAAAAACTCCGAAGCTTGAAACTCAAAGTCATGGCTCAACTCCTCATTGATCCGGACCCGACTCTGCGGGAACTTTCCTTTGAAGAACGGCTGGGTATCATGGTAGAACGAGAATGGCTGGCCAAGAAAAATGCCAAGATCAAGCGATTGTTGCACGCTGCAGATTTCGGTTTGAACGCCTGCCTGGAAGATATCGATTATACGGCAGATCGGTCCATTGACAAGAAAACCCTGCAAACACTGGCGACTTGCTCGTTTATCGAGCAAAAATTGAATGTTGTTATCACGGGAAAAACCGGCTGCGGCAAAACCTATATCATTTGTGCTATGGGAAACGCTGTCTGCCGCCAAGGATATAAAGTCAAGTATTATCGAATTCCAGAACTGTTGCTGGAAATCCAGGAAGCCAAAAACAGCCATCAATACAGCAAGTTTATGGCCCAGCTTCAAAACAATAAACTACTCATTCTGGATGACATCGGCTTAAAATCCTACTCCTTAGACGAAAGCAGAGACATTCTGGAAATCGCCGAAAGCCGTTACAACAAAGCTTCGATGATCCTGGCCGGACAAATAAACCACGCCAAATGGTATGAGTTATTTCCCGACCCTACCATCGCAGATGCCATCATGGACCGAGTCATTCATAATTCATATATCTTGACCCTGGACTCGAAAAAATCGATGCGTGAGGTGATGGCCCAAAAGATCATCAGCAAATAAATTCCAGGCAATGATTGAATAAGCAATTCGATCAGCGTAAAATCTAATCAACTGACAAGTGTCCGGATCGTTCCGGATTACTGTCCGGATGTTTCCGGAATGGTGTCCGGATGCCTCCGGATTGCCTGTCCGGATACGCCGGAATACGCACCTTTAATAATAATTAGATAAAGTTGGCAATTTTCCTGCCACCGCCTGCTGCTAGTTAGACATAATAGATGTTATGCGACTGATGGGTACGACTCGCCGAAAGTTGTTGTTAATGCTTCGCATTAACTGGCGGATTGAATGGCTCGCCGTTACAAATACCGTTTGCTGATCGAATATCGGTGATGCCCAAGATTTTTGGACAGCAATTTCAACGATTCCAAATAACCAATACCTAATTTTAGATATTGGTCAAAATTTCGTCTCGCATAACAATAACGAAATGAATGGCTACCAGAATAAGTTTCGCCTGCAATTTCGCAGGCTTTTTTTAATCTATCTAAGTACGAATTGTAGTCAAACCGCATCTTGCCGCCGTTTTCGGCAACATGCTTTTTCAGTTCTGCCAATAAATTAGCCGGTAACGGTAATTCCCGTTTAAATCCGCCTTTTCCGCTGACCCAAACCCCGGTTTCGGTCAGCTTTTTCTCATTGAGTTGCCCAACTTCATGGATTCGCGCCCCAGTTTCATGCTGAATTTTCGCCACTAATTTATGTTCAGGCAATGAGATTACCGAAATCACTTTTTCAGGATTTTTGTAACCACGGTTAGTATGTGAATTGGTTAACACATTTTTTGCATAGGTACGAACTTCTTTTAAGGCATCGCTAAAATCGTGGACTTTGCCCGTGAACTTGGTCAAAGCAAGCCCGAATTTTTCCATGCCAGCCACGTATTGCTGTGCCGTGGATTTGGCAATGCCATCATTGTCAATTTTGTGGCGGAGCCAATCCGCCGCATGGCAACCTTCAATCTTTGTAACATCTCGGATTTTATGTTCGGCTTTGATCCAGTTAGCGGCTTGATGCCAAATATCTTTGTATTGCTTAGCCGTTGCATAACTATGGATCATCAACTCTTTACCCATTTTATGCCAGTCGTTCGCGCCTGCGAATCGAGCTTCATTTTTTGCATCATGCTTGGATTCACTTGGAGTAAAAATTCCCGATTGTTGAAATAGATCGTTGACCTGTCGATTGATCGAACCTAATCGTCCCACGGCGTACCTCCTACAGGTATTTGTTTGCCCCCCTGCCGGGAAAAAATTTTCTTGAGTTCGCACGTAGGCTTTTTTCGACAGGTCTACGATCCTGCAACTTCCTATCTCAGCATTTTCGGGTTTTTCAAGCCACTTCCTTCTTAACATTTTCTGTTTTTACAGTCCTTACGGTAGCACATCCGCATTCCTCATTGCAAAATTGGGTGCAATTTTTTTTGCTACCTCCCCCCACTCCCCTCGCTTTATGTCGGTGACATAAAGCTCGTTTCGTTCGACCGTCCAAGCCTTGCCACGCTTGGTTTCGCGACAATATCCTGCCTTGTTTTTTGCTTTCACTGGAGTCGGTGTGTACAATTCAAAAAAAACAAGGAGTGATGCACATGTCAAATTACATGGATCGCCTAACTGCGTTAGTCGATCGGGAAAGAAGAAGTTTAATTTATTGTTGAGCGGGATTAGATAATCCCGCTCAACTCAAAATTATCCAACGGCAAAATGAAATCATCAACCAAAAACGACCAGAGATGAACAAGGGCAACCGCGCCGAGTTTTATCTGGCTACCCTCATTCTGGCAATTCAGGAATGGAAAATGGCGAAAAAGCAGCTTAATAAACGCGCGGTTTCTTCCGCCGAGATCGCTTCTGTGGATGCTCAGCGTCTTGCTTTTTTAAAACAGCGCCATCCGAAAAGTCCTGAAAGAGAGTTTCTTGTACGAAACGCGGCTCTTCTGCAACAACTTCGGCAACAGGGACTGTCTTGGCGACAGGTTCACTTGTATTTACAGCAGTATTTCGGGCGGGAGATAAGTCCGAGTTATATACGAGCGGTGTTAAATCAACTTTCTGAGCCGTAAATTGGCTGTCACTCTGTAAGAAAATTTCAGAATCTGGCACTTCTTCGGCAACTTCGACAGCAGGAGCTGTCGTGGCGGTTGATGCACGTCTATTTAAAACAAAATCAAGGTCGCGAAGTAATTCCGGGTTACATTCGAGCCGTCTATCATTCTCTGCTTGAACAATAGAATCAAAATCAACATCCTGATCTAAGTAAAAAACTTTGTAGTCAATTTTTCCACAAAATTCAGAGTTGTAACTGCTTTTCCAATAGTGTTTTTTCGCCATCGATGCAATTGCTTGGTAACGTGCCAGTGCACCTGAACCAGAATATACTTCTGGTCGAACCAAATTACGACTGGTAAAATAACTTTTTCTTCCCATCAATCGTTTATCACCTGGGTTTTTTCCCATATACTTCCCCGCATAACATGCGGCATGGTGTGCATCTTTAACTTTATTTATTCTCACCCAGCCTTTGCCCCAAATTCTTCGGAGTTTTTTGTTGGGAATATAACCTACGTTAAGAATCATATGGTAGTGGACGGCACCACGATTATTCTTATCTTGGAATTCTATGGTAGCAACATATTTGAAATCACCGAAAATGCGACGCATCCGTTTGATGAACTTTGTAAACTCCGCGTTTGCAACCGTAACATCTTGAATATTTTTCCTGAACGTCAAGGTTACGAACTTGGTATTTTCATTGCCAAAATTCGTATCCACCAAACGAATTACATTGTGGCGAGCGTTTTTCTGGTTCCGCGTTCGCATTTCCGCTCTTTCTTCTTCCGTTGACATCTTTTTTCCCGCACTACGTTTGCCCCCTCGTGGAATCGAAGGTTGTTTTAAAATCTCACGTTCATACTCGTAAAATTCAATTTTTCTACCCGACTTGATCATCTTGTGCTTCGAAAATTTCTCCATCTTAACCACTCCTACTAATAAAATAAAATAGAAGGGCAGCCCCCAATTTTGGCGGGGGTTGAACCCTTCACTTCATTTTTTAGCATTTTTGGTTAAGGCGGATTAAGCCCTAACTATGTCTTTCCTCTTCATTTTAAATATTCAGTTGTACTATTAATTCTATCAGCATTATTGGTAAACGCAAGGAAAATACCAGGAGAATCTATTTGAGACTGGAAAAAACAGATAAAAAAAATAGAGAAACTTTTTTGTCCGCTTTGGAATTTTAGCCCCGCGGCATTAAGTTAGTCTATAATCAAGTTAAGTAAAACCCCAAAATCATTCAAAATCTTCCTCTGCTTCTACTTTGCCTCTACGTCCACATACACTCGCACGAACTGGCTGCCCCGATTAGCATACTGCCCGCTGACTTCCAGCACCGAAAATTGTTTGCTCAATTTCATCACGGTTTTTTGTACTTCCTTCGGCATACCTTGTACTCTAATTTTTACCATTGCCACGTCTCCTTCTACATCAATTGCTAAATTTATTCGAACCTCTACTATAATTTTATCTTTTTAAAATAGGCAACTCAAATTTTTTGAAAATGTTTTTAATGTAAAAAAGCCCTTGCAAAAAATAGCAAGGGCTTCAAACTTGTATCATAAGCGAAAAAGAAATAGTGTATTGTTCATAAGATGAAGTAATAGGGGTGCTAAAATAGTTCTTTCTCGATCATAAGCTATCAAACATATTATAGATAGAACCGTCATCCTCACGCTAGGAGCGCCAATCATAGTAAGGAATATAACTGTTACAAGCACCCAACATACAATTTTTCCATATCGTATTAGGTATCCATAAAAAAAACCTCTAAAGATTATTTCTTCCATAATCGGAGAAAGAAACATCGATACCATGAAAAATAATCTATAAGATGAATCGTAGGGCAATCCTATATTCTTCAAGCCACTTTGAATAATTAATAACCAAAAAAATAACAAACTCATGCATGTTAAAAAATTGCTTGAATAAAATAAATTTCCAATCCTCGCTAGTCCATATTGTATAGAAATATATATATTCGGCACTAACGCTGGTTTGTTGTAATAAAAATATGTATAAGTTAAAGTATAAATAATGGTTTGAAGTATAGCAAGATACTCACTAAACACTACGGATCTAATATCTATGTACCAGCTAATAAAACCAAGAAAAAATAATACGGCGAACCCAAAAAGAACAACGTAAACGCATTCTTTTAAACTATAAGAACGTTTATGCTGATAATATTCCAGCATATCATCAGCTTCATGATTTAAGAAAGTCAAATCTTCCTTCTCGCCATGAGGATTAGCAGCGTATGTCAAAGATAATTTTTCCCATGGTTCAAGCAATTTTTCCAATTCTACTGATGGCATAAATTCTTTACAAATAGCAATCAGTTGCAGCGCTTTTTCATAATTCTGTTGCATAAAGGCAGTTCTTATTTTCCAAAATTGTGCTGTAAAATCGTTATTTTTAATTGACAACGCAGAATCTAAAAAAGCATCTGCTTCTATATAATTGCCAGCTTTATAAGCATTCATAGCAGTAAATAGTTGTTTGCCAAAACCGAATGATGAAAACAAACAAACACACCCCTTTTAATCGAGGGCTGCGATTTCATCAATATAGTACAGGATTGCGGATGTTATGGGGTTGTGGCTCCGCCTTGATGACTCAAGGGGCGTCGCCCCAACAGGTCCCATAACATCCGTAACTATTATGTAAACTAGCAACAAAATAGAGGCAATTGCATTGCCTCTATTTTGAAAACGTAGCCCGCGTTATGAAAATTGCATTGATTTAACGATAAGGTTGCTTTTTATAACGGCCGGCTCCCCAGATAAAGATCTCGCATTTCAAGGAGCTTTGCCATATTTTTGCCTAAAGTTTCCATACTTTGCAAGCCTTCCGGATCGCGTTCCGCATCGCCTACATCTTTTGCAACAACAAGGCTTGGTGCCGCTGCAACATACATTTGCATCGACACAAAAAAATTAAACATAGCGTCTAGGGCAGTCATTGCTCCCATTCGTCGCATGGCAACTAATCCGGCTCCGATTTTTCCAGTGAGGATGCGGCCGTTCCCTCGCGAGACAAATCCGACTCTATCAATAAACGCTTTCATTTCTCCGGTTACATTATGAAAATAAACAGGTGATCCGAGAATAATTCCATCGGCAGCTATAATCTTTCCTATCCATTCGTTAACAGGGTCATTGAAAATGGCGCATTTCGCAGTCTTGTTCTTATGGCAATAGCCGCATGCCTTGCAAAATCTCACCCCCGTTCCACCAATCTGTATAAATTCAGTCTCTATTCCGCGTTTCACCAATTCGTCCAAGACAATCTTTAGCATTTGTTCAGTATTTCCCCCACGACGAGGGCTGCCATTAAAAGCAACAACCTTCATGCAACTCTCCTCCTCAAAATAATTGCCTTAAAGCATGCCTGATGGTATGTTGACTAATGTTTCTAATAAAAGTTATGATCCTGTCTGTTGCTTTAAAGCCTGTCCGGCTAATTGATCCGCACGTTCATTGCCAACAACACCGGTATGCCCGGCTACTTTATAAAATTTTATTTGCGACAAATACGGTTGGACAAATCGAGCATATGCCTGAGTAAAACTATTTTTTGCTTTCCAATCACCTGTAGCCCAGGCCGCTATGCCGGTATAGTCATGATGGATCACAATTTTTACCTTTTGTTTGTCGGCCCATTGGATGGCTCGCATCGTCGCCGCTAATTCACCGGCTACATTACGGATTATCACAGCTTCTGGATTTGTTCCAACCCCACATTCATGATATACTTCATTTTCCCCTGAAAAAACTACAAAAGCCCAACCGTAATTAGCGCCATTAAAACTGCCATCAACATACACATCATATTGTGTGCCACGACTCTGTTTTTCGCCTTGTATATCATTACTGATCTTGACGTTATTATTGTTAATACCGTTCAAATAGTCTGTCGCTTCCTGCTCTGTTGGAAAGCTTTTAAACAAGGCTCCTGAGTAACCAACCGTTTGTTTTTGGCATTCTGCCCATGTTTTATAAATTCCAGGAATGCGCCCTGCTTTTACCGCATAAAATTTTATTTTTGCCGCCATGTTTTTCCTCTAAAAATATAAATTTAACGTAACATATCATGCATCAGTTTACAAATAGAACAATTAATTAGAAACACTGTTATTATTTTTTCTTGCTAAAATAATCATTCTTGGCGTATCTTTTGTATATTCACAGCCATCAAATCCGCCGTACGTATGAACAATCGATAATCCATTGCGCTCTAAAATACCAGTCATTTCCGACATCGAATAAGCGCGCAAAACAAACTCCGCATGGGTTTTCGCACCTGTTATCTGATTTGTTAATTCCCGGCGCATAATTGCCATGCCTTTCTGCAACTCAATTTTATAGGCTAATACATATTCACCGCTTGGATGCCGCCAATATCGATTCAAATTGTTGCAAATCATCCATTCGCGGTTCAATAAGTCAATCAAAAAATAACCGCCTGGTTTCAGCGCATCAGCCACTTTTTTTATCACTTCAGAATTTTCCGTGTCTGTAAAATAGCCAAACGCAACAAACATATTAATGATCGCGTCAAACTGCTGATCGTACTGCATATTCCTCATATCGGATTGGCGAAAATCAACCTTTACACCAGCTTCGACAGCATTTTGTTTGGCAATATCCAAAAAATCTTGATTCACATCCAGCCCAGTCACTTGATAACCTAACTTCGCTAATTCAATTGCATGCCGGCCGTAACCACAATACAAATCAAGAATTTTCGCTTTTGCCGATAACTGCAGCACTTCACAAATAAAATTGATCTCCTGTGATGTTCCTGCAGGCGAATAAGCTTTCCAGTCACTTATTTCACTCATTATATCCTGAGTCATCCTAATCACCGTCACTTAGAAAAAGTCTGCTTAAATTCTTCAATCCTTTGCAACAACAATTCTGAATTATGAAACAGAACAGTGTCGATGTAATCTTGCGGAATACCAGCGCCTAACCCAACCTGTCGCGCAAAATTTTTGCTCATTAAATCACGGGGAGCATGCCCATCACTGTTAACCAAGAGGCGGGCTCCAGCTGCTAAAGCTCGTTGAACAACGATTGCATTAGTAAGACTATGTCCGCTTCTGGCTGTTACTTCAATGAATACGCCGTTTTCAGCCGCCAAGCGGGCATCTTCTTGGCTTAAAAAGCCCGGATGCGCTAGAATATCTATCATGCCGGAAGTAATCGCCGCGTGATTTGTTCCCGGTTCAACAGGCTCTACAATAGTTTCGCCATGCACTACGATCAATCCGATGCCGCGTTGACGGGCATAAGAGGCACATTCTGCTATATATCCCGCCGGAACATGGGTTATTTCAATTCCAGGAACTACTTTTATATCCCAATATTTTTCGGCAATTCGGCAATCCTTGCAAACACTATCAATAATAGAGTCAATATTACTCATACCAGCATGATCGGTAATACCGATTGCCGCATATTCTTTATCGACAGCCCGACGAATAAGTTCACTCGGCAGCAATTCTCCATCACTGAAAAATGAGTGAGTATGAAAATCAGATATTCTTTTCATCTTGTATCCACCTTTTGTTGTGTTAGATTCACTTGTTCAACAAAAAAATAATCATCAGAATAACTATACACGCGATTTCTACCAGCCCGTTTTGCCACATATAAGGCCGCATCCGCATGGTCAATCAATTCAATCTCATTGTGTGAATCTGCAGGATAACTTGAAATACCAATACTAACGGATAATGTTCCGTTAGGTTGATGGTGTTGATACGGAAAATAATATCCCTCAATTATTTTTCGCAAACGTTCCGCTACATCATTCGCTTCCGCAAGTTTAGTTTCCGGGAGTAAAACAAGAAACTCTTCCCCTCCATACCGCACGGCAGAATCAACGTCACGGCAAGATTGGTGAATGAGGTTTGCAATGATTTTCAAAGCTTCGTCACCCATACGATGCCCACAATTGTCATTATAATGTTTATAATAATCAATATCAATCATAAGCATGCACAAATCTCGGTTATAGCGGCGAGAACGTCGAAATTCCTTGGTAATTAAATGATTAAAATAACGCTTATTATACAAACCAGTCAGCGAATCAGTGATTGCTTGCTGCTCAACTTCAGCGACATGCTTCGCGTGGGCTATCGTCATGGCAATTTGCCCTGTTAAAGACCGTAATAAATTGAAATCATAATTTTGCAATTCATATTTTAAGGATGATTCAATGTCAAGAACGCCGATGACTCGGTCATTTACAATCAATGGTATGGCTACTTCGCTGCTGCCGGGTTGATTACTGCTTGCTATATAACGCGGATCGGCCTGAACATCCGGAACATAAATCAGCTCTCTATTCGCAATAGCGCATCCCATAATTCCCATTGTTGCGGGCAATTTCAACCGCTCATACCCACCTCGTTGCGCGCGACAAACCAGTTCTTGTTGGTCTTCATCCAATAAAAAAATAGCGGTTTTGGTAAAACCATATTCACGCATCATACAATCCAAAACAACATTAAAGACCTTTGCTTCATCCACAGTATTTTGAACAATTGAGGTAATTTGATACATAGCGGTTAAATTTTTATGCGCCTGGTCAATATCCATCAATTGAAGATCGAGTTTAAACATGGCTTCTTGCAATTCCAGGTTTACTTCCTTATATTTTGCTGCCACGATGTCATATTCCTGTTGCATTAAAACAGTTTCTGTTACGTTTACAATACAAATGGTAATCTTATTTTCATTTTCTACTGGCGCTAAATTGCAGCGAAAATATTCTTGGAAATGTCTATTCCCATTTTCAATGCACGACAAAAGAACCGGTTTTTTTGTCGTTACACAACGCCGAAAAGCAAGCAGGACCTTCTCTGTATTTTCTATATTTAATCGTACTCGCAATACTTGATCAATATGGCGGCCAACGGCTACAATAGGCCTAATCTTATGATGAATAAGATCTGATGTCTGTCCGCCCAATACAACACCTTGGTCATCGACCAATAAAACAGTTGCTGGTATAGAATTTAAAATACTATTTAAAAGAGCAGAATTCACTTTTCTGTCTTCCAACAGACAAACACCGCCTTAATGTATCAAATGCAACGTTAATTATTCGCCACTGTAAGCAAATATCCTGCCCGTAACAAAATAACCTGCTGAAAAACAAGGATCTGCCTTAAATAAGGCAGATCCTGAAGATGTTTACTTCTATATTGGGCAGCTATTTGGAAGCTGCTTTTACGCAATCCATGCCGGCACGGATTGCCTTTTCATTAATTGCAAACATTTTCGGTTTACTGGCAAATTTTTTCTGGAACGCTTTGATCGCTGCTTCAAGCGTAATTACACCGGTTGCTTCAATCACTGCACCTAAAATAACCATATTTGCTACTTTCGGGTTACCAATTTCAGACGCAATTTCCGTTGCCGGTATTTTATAGACCTGTAAGTCCTTTCTCTTCGATTCGGTAGAGATCAAAGAGCTGTTGAGGATTAAAACTCCGCCAGATTTTATTGTGTGTTCAAATTTATCCATGGAAGGCAAATTCATTGCAACAACAGCTGATGGTTCGGCAATCATCGGTGCACCAATCAGCTCATCTGATATAATTACGGCACAGTTTGCAGTGCCTCCCCGCATTTCCGGCCCGTAAGATGGCATCCATGAAACATGTTTGTCTTCAAGCATCCCGGCATAAGCAACTAATTGACCTACCAACAAAACACCCTGACCGCCAAAACCGGCCATCACGATTTCATGTGTCATTTTGCCACCTCCTCAGTTTTAAACGTTCCGAGCGGATAGTAAGGAAGCATATTCTTTTCTAACCAAGTTACAGATTCTATCGGACTCATTCCCCAGTTGGTAGGACAAATGGATAATACTTCAACCATGGCAAAACCTTCGCCCTTAATATTAATTTCGAACGCTTTTTTAATAGCCGCTTTTGCTTTAGCCATATTGGCCGGATTATTAACGGCTACACGAGCAATAAATTTTGCACCGTCAAGAGTCGATAGCATTTCGGACATTCGTATCGGCTTGCCGCAGGACTCTTCCTTACGGCCATACGGTGATGTAGTAGTAATTTGTCCAATTAAGGATGTCGGCGCCATTTGTCCGCCTGTCATTCCATAAATCGCATTATTGACGAAAATAGTAGTGATTTTTTCTCCTCGTGCCGCAGCATGAACGATTTCAGCTGCACCAATAGAAGCCAAGTCACCGTCGCCTTGATATGTAAATACCACAGTATCCGGATGAACCCGTTTAATTCCCGTTGCTACTGCCGGCGCTCTGCCATGGGCAGCTTCCTGCATGTCAACGTTAAAATACTCATAGCATAACACGGAACATCCTACAGGTGCTACGCCAATCGCTTTATCCTGTACGCCCAATTCGTCGATTACTTCGGCAACTAACCGGTGTATGATGCCATGGTGGCATCCAGGGCAATAATGAGTAGGTACATCTTTTAATGAAGCCGGTCTGGCAAATACTTTTTCAGCCATCTTATTTGCCCCCTTTAGCGATAGTAACAATTTGATTATAAATTTCTTCAGTACTAGGGATCATGCCGCCGGTTCGCCCATAAAAATGGACTGGTTTGTCTTTTCCGACCGCTAAGCGAACATCCTCAACCATTTGACCAGCACTCATCTCGATTGTCAAAAAGGCTTTAGCTTTAGCTGCAGCTTCTTCGAGCGGCTGATAAGGGAATGGCCAAAGTGTAATAGGACGTAACAACCCGACTTTGATGCCTTCTTTGCGGGCTTTTTCCATCGCAGAAATTGCAATTCTTGAAGTAATCCCGTACGCGACCAAGACAAGTTCAGCATCTTCAAGGTGAATTGCTTCATAACGAACTTCATTTTTCGTGATCAAATTATATTTTGCTTGGAGATGTTGATTATGTTTTTCACATACATCCGGTTGTAAAAACAGCGAGTTAACAATATTGGTTTCTGTTCGTCCTTTTAAACCCGTTGTAGCCCAAGGTTTTTCTACGTTACTTGCAACCGGTTCCCGCATTTCAACCGGTTCCATCATTTGGCCGATTGCGCCGTCCGTCAGTATGACAACCGGATTCCGGTATTGATCCGCTAAATCAAATGCTAAAATTGTCGTGTCGACAATTTCCTGTACAGAATTCGGCGCCAAAACGATATTACGATAATCACCGTGCCCGCCGCCTTTCGTCGCCTGAAAATAATCGGCTTGCCCAGGTTGAATACTTCCAAGACCAGGACCTCCGCGCTGAACATTTACAAGAACACAGGGAAGTTCCGCGCCGGCTATATAAGAAACCCCTTCCTGTTTTAAGCTGAAACCGGGGCTGGAAGAAGAAGTCATAACTCTTGCACCAGCACCAGCGGCGCCGTAAACCATATTAATCGATGCTACTTCGCTTTCCCCCTGCAGAAAAACACCGCCAACCTGGGGCAACCGTTTCGCCATATATTCAATTAACTCGGATTGAGGCGTAATCGGATAGCCGAAATAGTGACGACAACCGGCTATAACAGCCGCTTCACCGAGAGCCTCATTTCCTTTCATCAAAATCTTTTCTGCCACATTCATCACTCCCGTCCCTTATTTATAGACTTCAATTACTACATCCGGGCATGTTTTGGCACATAAAGCGCAACCAATACATTTTGCTTCATCAATACACGTTGCAACATGATACCCTTTCAAATTAAACCGGTCGGACAATTCCACAATTTTCTTCGGGCAGACAACAGTACACAAGCCACAGCCTTTGCACCTTTCTTCCCTGAACTCGGGTCTTGGCATTCTTGTTTCCTCCTTTTTACTTTTTTAGTTGGTGATTACAAAAAACCAACTTATAGAATCATCACAACTGGCGACATCCGAGACGTTGTGATATAATTCCCGCCTTTTGTTTTAAAATTTGTATAATCTCCGTATGTTCATTTTCAGATAATACGGAACTCGGACAAGAAACTGACAGCGCAGCTATTACTTTCCGCGAATTATTAAATATTGGCGCTGCCAAACAAGTCACACCGTTAATCGTTTCATTACAGCCTATTCCATAGCCTTGTTTACGTATAACATCTAATTCCTTTAACAGTTCTGTTCGATCCGTTAACGTAAAATCTGTATATTTTTCTAACCCATTATCAATAATCTTATCAATAATCTCACTTGACGCATTAGCCATTAAAACTTTTCCAACAGCAGTACTGTGAACAGCAACACTAAAATCGAATTTAGGAATAATCAAAAAAGGACGTTCCGGTTCCACTTTTTCAATGATAATGAGCTTATCATGCGCTAATACAGCCAGGATCGCAATTTGACTTGTCTCATTAGCCAGTTCTAACATCGAAGGTCTTGCAACATCGCGAATATCCAGTTTTTCCAAACAAATATGTCCAAGTTCAATAAGTTGAACCCCAAGGGAATATCTGCCAGTTTCATTCTGTTGAACAAAATCTCTAGCCATCAGGGTTTGTAACAAACTATGAACCGTACTTTTTTGCACTCCTAATAATTTACTGATTTCCGTCACACCCATATCCTTCGTAGCTCGCCCTAACAGCAACAGCAATTGCATTGCTCGATCCACTGACGCAATGATATAAGAAGAAGTTGATTGTGTTGACAAAAAATCACCCTATTCGTTTCCGACTGCCGAACGTCGTTCTTATTTTATAGTTATAATATTCGAACAGCAAAATAAAATTCCTGCTAACACAAATAAAAAAATTAAAAAAAACTCTGCACGTTAATGCAGAGTTTTTCAACCGAAACAAATCCAATATTATTTTATAATTTCTACGGTAGTTTTTGAATTCATCATTGCCGCGTTACTTTCATCCGTATCGACATGCATTTCCAATTTAAAAGTATCGCTGACACGAATCAACACATTATCAAAAATCAAACCCCTTGGTCCATCACAACGGACTTGTACTATTTCTTTATCTTTCACTCCATATTCCGCAGCATCAGCAGGCAACATATGGATATGTCGGCAAGCAGCAATAGTACCTTCCTTTAATTGAACAGACCCGTTCGGCCCAACAATTGTCAGTCCTGCAGTATTATCTAAGTCTCCTGAATCACGGACAGGCGGCTGAATACCAAGCTTTAATGCATCGGTAAGAGAAATTTCAACCTGCGTTTTTTTCCGCTCCGGTCCCAAGATCCGAACTTTTTTCATGGTTCCTTTTTCGGTTACCAAATCCACTGTTTCTTCTGAAGCAAACTGTCCTGGTTGTGATAATGCTTTTTTAAAAGTTAATTGATGACCATTTCCGTAAAGTGTATCCAAATCTTCACGGGTTACATGGATATGGCGCGCTGAAATACCAACCGGGATTTTTTTACATTCTGACATTCGAATAATCACTCCTGCATTTTAATATATGTAATTTTCCTCAGTTATTCAATAATTTCCGAGAAATATATTACCGTAACAGTGTCGCCTGGTGTCAGGGTTTTTCCGTAAATCGACTGTAAAAACTGTACTAGTTCGTCCACCGACGTGATATCCGGATTTTCACCTTGTAAATCATCGACCGTTAACTGGGCAATCGGCTTTACCAACACCCTATCGATTGCAGCCGTATAAATTTTTTTCTTTTGCGCAAACCGTTTGCCGACGGTTACCCATACAATATCCCCTTCAGCATACTTGTAGGTTTTATCGCCCAAACGAATGGTACAGGTCTTTCTTCGGCAAACCAACTGGCTATGATACGTTGATGAGTAGAAATTTAAAACTCGCATGATAAATTCCTCCCCTTTTCCTTTAATTTATTTATTCCCTAGCCATTTTTTAACCCGCGAAACAACCTCTTCCAATCGTTCTTCCGGCTGTACCAACGCAATTCTGACGTGACGATCGCCATACTGGCCGAAAGCCTTGCCCGGCACAACAGCAATCGCCGTATTATATAGTAAATCTTTCGTAAATTCCATTGAAGACTGCTTTGTCGGAACCGACGCCCAAATATACATGGATGCCTGCGGACGAGGTACTGACCACCCCATGGCATTAAAACCGTTAACCAGTATGTCGCGCCGGCGCTGATAGGCTGCGGCCGTCTGCAGGACACAGTCCTGCGGTCCGTTTATAGCAGCAATACCCGCCATTTGAACCGGATAGAAAACACCATAATCAAAATTGGATTTTAAGCGCCCCAATAAGGAAATGGCCTGCGCATTACCAACTACAAACCCTAACCGGCAACCGGCCATATTATACGTTTTCGACAATGAATGGAATTCAACACCAATATCCTTCGCACCAGGGATACTCATGAAGCTATCCGGCCGATAACCGTCAAAAACTAATTCACTGTAAGCAAAATCCTGACAAACTAAAAAATTATATTTCTTCGCCAAAGCGACAACTTTTACAAAAAACTCCCTGGGTGCAACTGCTGCGATCGGATTATTAGGATAATTTAAAATCATAATTTTTGTTCTTTTTAATACAGATTCGTCAATCGCATCCAGATCAGGCAAATACCCATTTTCTTCTAACAATGGCATATAATGCAGTTCGGCACCGGCAATGATCGGGCCGGCACTAAAAATCGGATAGCCGGGATCAGGAACCAACACCACATCTCCTTTATTTACCAGACAAAGACTAATATGAGCCAACCCATCCTGCGATCCCATCAAAGAATGAATTTCCGTTTCAGGATCGAGATCCACAGCAAATTTTCTTTTGTACCAATCGGCAATTGCCTGTAAAAATGCCGGTATCCCTTTCGACAGAGTATATCCATAGCTTTGCGGTGAAGCGCAAGCTTCCCGTAATGCATCGATAATATGAGGAGCTGGCGCCATATCCGGACTGCCGATACTTAATGTGATAACGTCATGCCCCTTTGCAACTTCCGCTCTGCGCATCTCATCCACTTCAGAAAAAATTGCAGATGACAATCCAGCCATCCGTGAAGCTTCCTGTAGCATGAATTTTCCTCCCGTTCTGCCTGCCATTTTTAGTATTTAAAATAGTATTCAAGATAAAACTTGCGAAATCCTCTTCCATTTTTCTACGTCTACCAGAAAGTATGAAATTTTGTTCCACGTAAAGTCTACGAACTACTTAACCTGTGAAACTAGCCGCATCCCCCTAGCTTGTACTTCCGCCATCATTTTTTCTTCATCAATCGTTGTTAATTGATGATTATCAACTAAAATCCGGCCGTCAACCATAACCGTATGCACGTCTCCGGCATTTGCCGCATAGGCTAGCAAGGATACACGGTCATGCTTAGGAAACCAATGCGGAGCATGTGTCTCCAACAACGTAATATCGGCATGATACCCTGGTGCCAAAACACCGGTAGTTTTATCCAAACCCAAAGCTTTAGCGCCATTGGCGGTTCCCAATAAAACAGCCTGCCTTGCCGGCAGGGCTTCCGGATCCATCGTATGTACTTTCTGTAGTAAAGTAGTTAACCGAAGTTCCTCTAACATATCTAAATTATTATTGCTGGCTGCGCCATCCGTTCCTAAACCAACACAAATTCCGGCATTCAATAATGAAACAACCGGTGCGACTCCGCTTGCTAATTTCATATTGCTCCCCGGATTATGGGCAACACGAACCTTATATTTTTGCATAATTTCAATATCATCCGCATCAACATGAACGCAGTGCGCTGCCAACACGCCACATTGGAGGACTCCTAAATCTTCCATCAAC
>Ga0316604_10001160_pt1 | contig 24780 bp, 24 predicted proteins | sample OWC_soil_day20_C_FD_207650 | JGI IMG/M metagenome (GOLD analysis project Ga0316604, IMG submission 207650) | Wetland soil microbial communities from Old Woman Creek delta, Ohio, United States - OWC_soil_day20_CT | ecosystem: Environmental > Terrestrial > Soil > Wetlands | place: USA: Ohio...
ACGAATGCCCGCTTCCGGGCCACATTACCGACCGTCCGCTCCTGGTCGATATCTGTCAATCATAAATCTGATAAAGCCAGCATCCTAGCCATAGGACCGTGATCGTGTTGACCGAGCATGGGTGATCAGTCTTACCTGATTGGGCCATGAAGTAGTGGGCTTGCCGTCTGGCCCGTCAGCGTCGCGTCAGGAGCAGTCCGCATTCCAGATGATGTGTATAGGGGAACTGGTCGAATACGGCGGCGGCGCTGAGGCGGTGCGTGGCTTGCAGGGCCTCGACGTTGTCGCGCAGGGTCTGCGGGTTGCAGGAGATGTAGAGGATGTATTCGAAGCCGCTGGCCAGTTGCAGGGTCGGGGCGTCCAGCCCGCTGCGGGGCGGGTCGACGAAGAGGGTGGTGAAGCGGTAGCCGTCGAGATCTACATCCTTCAGGCGCGTGAAGGGGCGCACGCGGGCGAGGGCATCGCTGATCTCGTCGCTGGCCATGCGCACCATCGTGACATTGCGGATGTCATTCGCGGCAAGGTTGTAGTCGGCTGCCTTGACTGAGGATTTGCTCATCTCGGTGGCCAGCACGCGACCGAATTGTGGCGCCAGGGCGACCGTGAAATTGCCGTTGCCGCAATACAGTTCGAGCAGATCACCGCCGAGTCCCTGCGCCTGTTGGCATGCCCAGCCGAGCATCTGCTGATTGACGCCGGCGTTGGGCTGGGTAAAGGAGCCTTCGACCTGCTGGTAACGCAGGCGCCGGTTGCCGACTTCGAGTTCTTCGAGCAGCCAGTCGCTTTCGAGCACGATCTTCTGTTTCAGACTGCGCCCGATCAGCTTGATCTGCAGCTCGGCCGCCAAGGCGCGCGCGGCGGTTTCCCAGTCGGTGTCGAGCTTGCGGTGGTAGATCAGGGTGACGAGCATCTGCCCCGAGCGTGTGGCGAGAAAGTTCACCTGGAACAATTTGGTTTTCAGTACCGCTTGTGCCTGGAGTTTTTCGCGCAGGCGCGGCATCAGGGCGCAGATCGAGGCGGCGGCGGTGGGAAAGTCTTCCAGTACGATGGGGCGTTTGGGATCCGCCGGGGCGAACATTGCGTAATCGATGCGTTCGCCTGCATGCCAGATGCGGAACTCCGCGCGTTGCCGGTAATGCAGCGGTGCCGAGCGGAACACGGCCGGTTCGGGCAGGCCAAAGGGCGCGAAATTGGTCTTGAATTCGGCGAGCTTGGTGGCGAGTTGTGCCGCGTAGGTGGCGGGATCGATCTGGGGCAGGGACATGTCTGGCGTACAAGCGGGGCGGGGCGCAAGGATACCGCGCCGGGCCCGCGAATGCATGGGGGCATGCGCCAGGGAAAAGCCCGGGCAGATGCTTGGCGTAGCCTGGGCCTGTCCGGCGCAGGCCGTTTCTGCGGGGTTCAGGGTTTGGTGGCGGCCCGGCGATTGGCTTGAGCACGCTCTGGCGGTTGGCGTGCCCAGGCCTCCAGAAAGCTCAGGGTGACGCTGGCTTCGTTGCGCTCCGCGAGGCCGCTGCCGAAAAAGGCGCCGACGTCGGTGAAATCATCGCCGCCCGCCAGATCGGAGAGACTGCGGAAAGCAATGAAGGGCACCTGATTGGCGTAGGCCACATGGGCCAGTGCGGCTGTTTCCATGTCGATGGCTTCGGCCTGGAGCGTGTCGAAGAGATAGCGGCGGTATTCCGGATTGGCGAGGAAGGCGGTTGCAGACACTGCGCGGCCACCCACACGCAGTACAGGCTGGCTGCTGACACATTGCACCGGGCTGCGCGGCCCGCAGGTGTCGAGTACCGGACGGATTTCGCGGGCCACGGCGAGCATTGCCGGATCCGCCAGATAGTCGAAGCGGAACTCTCCTTCGGGCGGGCTGGCGGTCCGCTGTACGGCGTTGTCACGCATGAACAGCCCGGTGGATTGTCCGCCGATGCGGTATTCGGGGAAGGGACGGCCGTCGGCTCCCCGCGCGAGTTTGAGGCCGAGGCATTCGATGGCGCCGGGCTGACCACAGGCGGCAGGCACCGAGCCATCGCCATTCCAGTAAACCTCCATGGGCATGGCCCAGCGCTCGGGCACCACCACGTCGCCGACATGGCTGGCCGGATTCACGCCACCGGCAATGCCGCTGAGGATCAGGCGCTCGATGCGGAAGTGGTCGAGCAGCAGCTGGGTGCTCATCGCGGCATTCACCATGCTCACGCCCGAGAGCACGATGACGACCCGGTTGCCACGCAGCACGCCACTGGTGAAGCGTTTGCCATTGATCGTCCACACGCGGCGGGCACGGGTTTGGGCGAGCAGGATGTCTGCCTCCGCACCGAAGGCGGCGACGATGCCGATGCGTGGCGTGCATTCGCTGAGACAGTGTGGCGGGAGCTTGCCTGCAGCCTGGACGGAGCTGGTCAAGAGCAGGGCGACTGAGACGAGGAGGGGGCGCAGCAGGCGAGGAATCATGGTTTCGGGCTCGGCGGATTCAGTTCGGACGCCTTCCGGGAGACCGGCCGGCAAGCGCTAGCTTAGCGCGATCCGGTCGGGACATGCCCTTGTTTCCAATACCCGAAAGGCCGCTTAGTGTGGCGGATGGCATGCCGTAAGGTCATAGATGACGATCAGGTTTGCCGCGTGTCGTCAGAAAATGTTCAGGAGGTGTGGGTCATGACGCTTAAAAAACACTTGCTTCTCGTGGTCGGAGGCGCCTTTGCGGTCCTGCTGTTTGCAACCGTATGTGGCCTGTTTGCCCTGCGCAATGCCTCGAACGAGTTTCATCACACGCTGGAACATGAAGTGGCTTTCCAGCAGGCGTTTACGGAAATGTACGCAGGCGGTCTGCAGGCGGCCTCGTCACTGCGCGGTGTGGTGCTCGATCCACAGAACAAGGCCGGCTATGACAATCTCAAGAAAGGGCTGGAGGATTTCGATGCCGCCTTGCAGAGTGCGAAGGCCTTGCCCCCGATAGACGGGTTGGCGGGGGATGCGTTGTCAAAGATCGAAACGCTACATGCCCGGCGCAAGGGGCTGATCGAGCAGGTCAGCAGCAAGGCGAGTACGGATCCGGCGGACGCGGTAACCCTGCTGAACAAGGAAGAAATCCCGTTGTGGCGTGAAATCCGCAAACAATTGCTCGATGGCACGCAGATCGTCCGCCAGGCTACCCTCGTGACCGAAGACGCGGGTCAGCAATCGGCCAGCCGGGCCTTCTATCTGGTTCTGACCCTGAGCGTCATCGGCGTAGGGATTGCCGGGACCAGCCTGTTCGGCATCCTGCGCAAGCTGGACCGCAGCCTGGGCGAAGATCCTGCCACCGTGGCCGGCATTGTCCGGCGGGTCGCCAGTGGCAATCTGACCGAGCCAATCCCCGCAGGGGCCGCGACAAGCGTGTTGCAGGCCATGCATGACATGCAGGAACACTTGACGGGAACCGTCAGTCAGATCCGTGCCAATTCCGAAGCGCTCGTCAATGCCGCCTCGGAACTCTCGGAAAATGAAAAGAAGGTGGTCGCCAACATTTCGACGCAGAGTGCCGAAATCAACGATATGGCCGCTGCCGTGGAAGAGCTAACCGTTTCCATCAAGCAGGTCGCGGATCTGGGCAAGGAAACCCGGACGATTGCGACGGACTCCGGCCAGCAGGCGGTAGACAGCCGTGCACAGATCGAGCATCTGGTTCATGAAATGGAAGGCGTCATCCGCAACGTGCAGGGAGCGTCCAGCGTGGTGGAACAACTGCGCCAGGAGTCCAGCCAGATCGCCACGGTGGTGCAGACCATCCGCGAGATTGCCGATCAGACCAATCTGCTGGCCCTGAACGCGGCGATTGAAGCTGCGCGGGCGGGCGAGCAGGGGCGTGGGTTTGCGGTGGTGGCTGATGAAGTCCGCAAGCTTGCCGAGCGGACGGCCTTGTCCACCACGCAGATCGGGGAGACGGTGGCACGGGTGCAGTCCGGCATCAGCGAAGCGGTCGAGCGGATGGCCTCGAGTACCCAGGCGCTCGACGAGAGTGCCAATTCGGTGGGGGCTGCCGGAGAGACCATCAGTCGCATGCAGGAAGCATCCAGCCGGGTCGTGCGCAACGTGGAGGACATCGCTCACTCGATCAGCGAGCAAAGCTCGGTCAGCACCCTGATTGCGCAGCGCATCGAGAGCATTTCCCTTGCTGCAGAAGACAACACCCATGCCGTTGACAAGGAAGCCCAGGAAACCGAATCGGTCCGCAATCTCGCCCGGCAGCTGGATCAGTCGGTCAGTTTCTTCCGGCTGCCGCTATGAACGGCGCTGTGCCTACTCGATCTTGGCGGCGGCCCTCAGCTCGGCGCCAAGCTTCTTGATCGTGTCCTGGACCATCCCCTGTCTGATCCGCTCCCTGGCTTTGTCATAGCCCGGGGCTTCAATCTTGCGGGTATCGTCCAGCATGATGACGTGATAGCCATTGTTCGTGCTGAGCGGGGTGGTGGTATACGTCCCCGGCTTGAGGGCGATGACTGCAGTTCTCAGTGATTCCGGGAAGGTGTTCGGACGGGTCCACCCCAGGTCCCCACCGTTTTTCCGGCTTGCCTCATCGAGGCTCTGGGCCACGAGCGTTTCGAATTTCTCGCCATGCTGCAGGCGCTGGATGATGGCGCTGGCCTCGGCTTCGGTCTTGAGCAGGATGTGGCGCAGCTTGTACTCGGTCGGCCCGAGCAGGCTCAGCTGGCGTTCATATTCGGCTTTCAGGGCCGATTCGCTGATCGGGTGGTCTTTCAGGTACTGATCGATGAAAACACTCACCAGCACGCCCTGGCGCGCAATTTCGATGCGGGCCTGTGTTTCAGCGTTCTTCTCCAGGCCTTTCTTGCGCGCTTCCTGCGCAAACAATTCGCGCGTGATCAGTTCCTCGCGGATGGCGGCGCGCAGATCCTGGGTATCGGGCTGCCCCTTGGCGACTTGCTCGGCCACGAACAGGTCGGCCACATTGCGGTTGATGGAAACCCCGTTGACCATCGCCAGGGGTTTGGCAGAAGGCGTGGCCGCCAGTACAGGCAGGGCCAGCAGGGGGAAAAACAGGCTTGCAAGGACGCAGGTACGGGCGGTCTTCATCGGATTCTCGGCACAGGGAAGAGGGTGGCAGGAAAAGGGGGTAGGGGCGGCGTCCGGGCATGGGCGCACGCATCCCAGCGGCCGATCAATCCGCAGCAGAGATGACCTGGTTGCGTCCTGCATGCTTGGCTGCGTACAGCGCCTGATCGGCACGGGCGAAGAAAGAATCCCGGGTTTCTCCCGGCTGGTATTGGGCAACACCCAGGCTGGCGGTAATGTTGCCGTTGGTGGAAGCAAATTCGAAATGGTGTGCTTCGATGGTGGCGCGCAGTTTTTCGGCAATCAGCTTGGCTTGCTGCAGTTCGCAATTGGGTAACAGGACAAGGAATTCCTCGCCGCCCCAACGGCTGACCAGATCGCTGGCGCGCACCGCATCGCGCAGGATCTGCGCCAGCTCGCGCAAGACGGTGTCGCCGGACTGATGGCCGTGGGTGTCATTGATGGTCTTGAACAGATCCAGGTCGAGCAGGATCGCGGAGACCGGCTGACCGTTGCGTTGATAGGCGGCGATGACCTGATTTTCGGTGATCTCGAACGCCTGACGATTCATCAGCCCGGTCAGGACATCGGTATTGGCCATGCTTTCCAGCCGGCGCTGGTAGCGGCTGACCGCGAAATACATGATGAGCAGGGCCAGCAGGATCACGCCTGTACTGACCGCCAGATTGATTCCGAGCACCCGCCGTACGGCCGCGAGTTCACCGGCTTCGTCCTGCTCCACGATCAGGTACCAGTTCAACTCCGGAATGAACCGGGTGTTGACCAGGATGGTATGCCCATCGCGTACATACTCCAGCCGGGTCGGTTCGGTCTTGTGATTGAGGATGCGTTCGGCAACGCTGGCCAGACCCGGTAGCTGGCGGATCGAACCGCGCTGGTTCTGCATGGCCTGGCCCGCCAGTACGATGGTACCTTTCTGGTCGGCGAAGAAAATCCGGCGCTGGAAGCGGTCCTGGTAGCGTTCGATGAGGCCCCCCATGGTATCGAGGGTGATGCCCACACCGACGGCACCGATGAAATTCTGGTGGTAGTCGAGAAGCCGGTAATTGATGAACACCGTCATCGTGTCGCGATTGGCCAGGTCCGGGTCGACGTTAATTTCGTAAGGATCGCTCATCGAACGGACGCGGAAGAACCAGGTGTCGCGTGGTTCGTCTTCGCGCACATTCTTCAGCTTGCCGTTGGCATAGTAGTAGGCGTGGCTGCGTTCCGAGACCAGAAAGCTCGTGATCGTGCCGTATTTCTCCTTCATTTCCTGGAGATAGCGCTTGATCTGGGTTTCATCACGTTCGCCGGCGATGACCCAGTCACGCACAAAGGTGTCGTGCGCCATCAGCGAAGAAATGTACACCGGGCGGAACAGGTCGCGCTGGATCTCGGAGTAGATCGTGTCGCCGGTGAGTGGCAAGGCGCCTTCGCTGATGCTGCGGCGGATCGCTTCGCGTGAGCTGAGATAGCCGGCCAGACTGATCGCGAGAAAACCACAAGCCAGGAGACCGGCGAGCAGGGCGAGCAGCCGGTATTTTTCGGTGAGAAAACGCATGGTTAATACTGGGTACAGCAGCGGTAGGAAGCCGGAACAATAAGGCAGAAGTCCCTGACTTGAAAGGGGGTACGTGCGTCTCTGCCTTTCGCTGGAGAGGTGCGCGCCCCCTGGGCAACCATCAATCCGGCAGCTTGCGTACCGGGTTGCGGGCTTCCAGTTCGTTGATGTACTGGGTCATGCCCTGCGCTTCACGTGCCAGAAAACGCTGTACCGCATCGCTGAAACGGGCATCGGCCAGCCAGTGCAATGAGTGAGTTTCAACCGGCTGCAGGCCGCGTGCGAGCTTGTGTTCGCCTTGCGCACCGCCTTCAAAATACCGGAGACCCTGGGCGATGGCGTATTCGATCGGGGCGTAGTAACAGGCTTCGAAATGCAGGCAGCGCACGTCTTCGAGCGCGCCCCAGTAACGGCCGTACAAAGTTGTACTGTCACGCAGCAACAGGCTGGCAGCGATGTCGCGTTCGCCGATGCTGGCGATCAGCAGGACGCAATGCTGGGGCAACTTGTCGCCCAGGCGCTCGAAAAAATCCAGATTCAGATAGGGCGCCGCGCGGTGCAGGGCGTAGGTGCGTTCATAGCAGCGTGTGAAGAAAGACCAGTCGCGCAGGCTGATCCGCGGCCCCTCGATCCGTCGCAGCACGACGCCCGCTTCTGCCACACGGCGGCGCTCCTGGCGGATCTTCTTGCGTTTGTCGCGGCTGAGTGCGGCAAGAAAATCCTCGAAGTCGTGATAGCCCGCGTTGCGCCAGTGGAACTGTACGGTGCTGCGACACATGTAGCCCAGTTCCTGTGCCCATTGCACTTCGTCGGCCGCGGCAAACAGCAGATGCAGCGAAGACAGGCCGCTTTGTCGCGCCGCCTGCAATACCGCAGCCAGCAGCCCGCGGCGATGTTCGGCGTCCGGCCCCAGGATGCGCTGCCCTTGTACCGGCGTGAAAGGGATCGCTGCCAGCCATTTCGGGTAGTAAGCCAGGCCATGCTGCGCGTAGGCCTCTGCCCAGGCCCAGTCAAAGACATACTCGCCCATTGAATGTTCTTTCAAGTACAAGGGCATGGCGGCGAGCAGTTTGCCTGCGTCCCATAACCCGGCATGGGCACTCTGCCAGCCGGTGCCTTCGCCGACGCAGCCCGATGCTTCCAGCGCATGCAGGTAGGCATGGCGGAGGAAGGGCTGATCATCTAGTGCGAGGGCATCCCAGGTCCGGGCCGGGATCTCGCTGATGCGGGCGTGGTATCGCAATTCCATTCTGGTGCCTGGTGCCGGGGGCGTGTCGGGTTGCAGGAGACTGTCCATGATCTTACTGTGCGGCGCTGGTCCCGGCGCACAGACCGAGCAGCATTCTTGTTGATCAACACCGGTGCCGGGTGTGTGCGTGTTGTGCTCGCGATGGATCGTGAGTCGCGTCCACGATGGCCGGATGGCGGGTGTGGCAAGGACGTAATTTCTCTGGACAATTTTTTGCCCGAATGGAAGCCCAGAATGCCTCTATAGGAGGCTATATTGAGCGACCTGACTGATCGCATCGCAAGGAAGATGAATGTCTGCTGTAACAGGGAGAAGGCCTTGATGGACATCCGCAAGAACGTTGCTCCGGAATTCGTGCTTGGCGCCGGTGCCCTGAGCCTGGTCGGCCGGTATGCCCGGAATTTTGCGGCTGAGCGCGCACTGGTTGTGACGGATCAAGGTGTCATAACGGCGGGATGGGCGGGCAAGGTTACCGAGGCGTTGCAGCAGGTGGGCATGGCTTGTGTCACGTTTGCTGATGTTTCTCCGAATCCGCGCGAAGCGGAAGTCATGGCGGGGGCACAGAAGTTTCGGGATGAAGGCTGCGACCTGATCATCGCGGTCGGTGGTGGCAGTCCGATGGATTGCGCCAAGGGGATTGGCATCGTGGCCTCCAGTGGCGCTTCGATCCTCGATTTCGAGGGGGTTGACCGGGTCCGGATTCCCGGGCCGCCCTTGATTTGCATCCCGACCACGGCGGGGACGTCCGCGGATGTCTCGCAATTTGCGATCATCAACGATACGACCCGCAACGTGAAGATCGCCATCATCAGCAAGGTCATGCTGCCGGATGCGGCCCTGATCGATCCGCTGACCACTGCCACCATGCCTGCCGAACTGACCGCCGCGACCGGATTCGATGCCTTGGTACATGCCATCGAGGCGTATGTGTCGACCGCCGGTTCGCCCGTGACGGATCTGCATGCGCTTGAGGCCATCCGCCGGATTTCACCGAATCTGCTTCCGGCTACGCGCAACCCTGATGTCATGGCATATCGCGAGCCGATGATGCTTGGCAGCCTGCTGGCAGGCCTGGCTTTTTCGAATGCCAGCCTGGGTCTGGTGCATGCGATGGCACACAGCCTGGGCGGTTTGCTCGATCTGCCCCATGGCGTTTGCAATGCCCTGTTGCTTGAGCACGTGGTGGCGTTCAATCATGCCAGTGCCTGTGAACGCTATGCCGCCATTGCGACCGCCATCGGCGTGGATGTAAGCGGTATGAGCGCAGCAGGACAGAAGGCTTGTCTGGTTGACGCCTTGCGTCGTTTGCGTCTTTCCGTCGGGCTGGACCGAAGCTTGCATGAACTGGGCGTCAAGGCCGACGACATCCCGCAACTGGCGCGGCATGCTGCTGCTGATCCGTGCCTGGTCACCAATCCCGTCCAGGCTTGTGTTGAAGACATCGAACAGATCTATGAACGAGCACTCAAAGCCTGAACCCTTGGGCACAACCACAAGCCTTCTGGACCAGATCATCGGGCTGGATGAACATGCGCTGCGCAAGAGCTATTACCCGCAACTCCAGCAACAGGTGGAAGCCTTGCGCGCCGCGAAAGGGGCACTGGAACAGCAGGCGGCAGAAATGCGGACGATGCTGGTCGAGCTTGAAAGCACGCGCAAACGTGCCGAGGAAAGCGAGGCCAACTACCGGGAACTCTTTGACAAGTCGAGTGAAGCCATCATCGTGCTTGATCCCGCTTCGCAGGAAATATGCGCGGTGAATCAGGCTTTCTCGGAACTGTACGGGTTCAGTCGTGAAGAGGTCGATTCACTCTCCATCCTGGATCTCTCCTCTTCCAACAAACCGGTGGATCCTGCCGAGGTGCGCCAGCGTCTTGCCCAGGCCATGAGCTGCGGGACTTATCGTTTCGAATGGCTGGCACGTCGCAAGAATGGCAGCGATTTCTGGGCGGATGTTACGCTCAAGAGTGCGTCCATCCGCGGGGAGCGCCGCATCCTGTCGACGGTCCGTGACATTACCGACCGCAAGCGCGCCGAAGCGGAAGTGGCGGAAATCAATCGCCAGCTCGAAGACCGGGTTGCACAACGCACCAGCGATCTGGCCCAGGCCAATCAGGAACTGGCCACCTTGCTGGGACATTTGCGTGCCGCCCAGACCCAGCTTGTGCAAAGCGAGAAACTGGCTTCGCTGGGGGCGCTGGTGGCAGGCATTGCGCACGAGCTGAACACGCCGATCGGAAACTGCATGATGCTCGCCAGTACCTTGCAAGACCATCGCGAGACATTCGAAAAAGAGATCGCCTCAGGCTTGCGCAAGAGCATGCTGACAAGCTTCCTCGAAAACATCACGGTCGGCTACGACTCTCTCCTGCGCAATCTTTATCGGGCCTCCGAGCTGGTCACCAATTTCAAGGAGCTGGCTGTCGATCAGACCAGCTCGCGCCGGCGCAGATTCGAACTGCATGGCTTCATCCACGAGATCGAGGTGGCTCAGGCCCCCTCGATCCGCAAGGCGGCTTGCAAATTGGTCAATGACACGCCAGGCGGCATCGTGCTCGACAGTTTTCCGGGACCGCTCAGTCAGGTTATCGGCAACCTGATCGGCAATGCCATTTGTCATGGTTTCGATGGTCGGGCTGGTGGTGAAATCCGGATCACGGCCGAGCAAGAGACGCCCACGCAGGTCTCCCTCACCGTAGCCGACAATGGCTGCGGGATTGCCGCGGAGAACCTGCCCCGGATCTTCGACCCGTTTTTCACCACGAAGCTGGGCCATGGCGGCAGCGGGCTGGGCCTGCACATCGTCTACAACCTTGTCACCGGAGCCCTCGGTGGCAGCATCCGCGCCGAAAGCCCGCCGGGGGCCGGCGTGCGCTTCGTCATCAGCCTGCCGCTGAGCGCACCGGTGAGTCAGGCCACGGAATGACGCGTGGCGTTCCGGGCACGCGTGCCAGTCAGAACTGTTTGACCTCGATGCCCAGCGTCAGAATCCGGTAGGCGATCTGGCGCGGGGTCATGTTCAGGAGGCGGGCGGCTTTGGCCTGTACCCAGCCTGCCTGTTCCAGCGCAGCGATGACTTTGGTGCGTTCGTCGACCGTGGGGTCGTCGAAATCGATGCGCGGGCCGGCACTCGGAACCGGGCCACTGTCGCGTTGACGGTCGATGCGGATCAGGTCGGCATCGATATGGCCGCTTTCGGACATCACGGCGGCGCGCTCCAGACAGTTTTCCATTTCGCGCACGTTGCCGGGCCAGGAATACTGGATCAGCCGCGAGATGGCGGCTTCCGTCAGGTCGAGCGGACGGCCTTGCAACTGGCTGATGCGACCCATCAGATGGCGTGCGATCTCGGGCACGTCTTCGAGCCGCTCACGCAGCGCCGGCAGCTTGATCGGCATCACGTTGAGACGGAAGTACAGATCCTCGCGGAACTTGCCTTCATCCACGGCATCTTCCAGGTCGCGGTGGGTGGCGGCGATCACGCGTACATCAACCTTCAGGGTGCGGCCGCCGCCGACGCGCTCCAGTTCGCCTTCCTGCAGGACACGCAACAACTTGGCCTGGAAGGCCGGCGAGATTTCGCCGATTTCGTCGAGGAAGATGCTGCCGCCATCGGCCATCTCGAAGCGGCCTTTGCGTGAATTCACCGCGCCGGTGAAGGCGCCTTTCTCGTGACCGAAGAGCTCGGATTCGAGCAGGTTCTCGGGCAGCGAGGCACAGTTCAGCCGTACGTAAGGTCCGCGCGCGCGTGGCGAGTTGTAATGGATGGCGTTGGCAATGAGTTCCTTGCCGGTGCCGGTTTCGCCGCGGATCAGCACGGTGGTGTTCCACTTGGCGACCATGCGGATTTGCTCGAAGATCCGGCGCATGCCAGCGGAATGGCCGACGATGTTGTCGAAGCCGTGCTGGACACGCACGGTGCGGCGCAGCGTGTCGCGCTCTTCGGCAATCATCTTCTTTTCTTCGGCGACATCGAGTGAGAGCTTGACGCTCTGGCCGATGAGGTTGGCGACCATCTCGACGAACTGGGCACGCACAGCGAGCAGGCCGTCATCGAGCTTGTTCGGCTGTACCGCGAGCACGCCCTGCAGGGTGCCGCCGACGTGGATTGGCGCGGCAATGAAAGGCAGGCGCCGCTCGTAGATGCCGAGCCGGTTCAGAAAGCGCGGGTTGGCCGCGACCGAGGGCAGGGCCACGGTCTTGCCTTCTTCGATGATCAGGCCCAGCACGCCTTCGCCGGACTGGTAGCGGATCGGCTCAAACTCCTGCGGCTCGATACCCTGGACGGCATTGACGACCAGATCTCCGCTGTCGGCATCCAGCACGCTGATCATCCCGCGTGTCAGCCCGGCGGATTCCTCGAGCACGCGCAGCACTTCCTGTGGTGTCTGTTTCACGTCGAGCGAGCGCGAGAGGATGACGCTCACCTTGTAGAGCGTTTCCATCAGTGTGTGTTTCAGTGCGCCTTCGGCATCCATGGCCATAATGCTTACCCTTGTGGCTTCCTGTGTGCGGCCGGAGCCGCGGTTTTCTTGCTGGTGTTATCCCTGCCTGTGCAGCGGTGACACCCATTCGTGTGCGCGTGTGCCGAACTCATGTCGCAGTCCGGGAGGCACTGTGCGTGATCCGGTTATTCATGCATGCCCTGTCGTTTGAGCGGTAGTACCACGTGTGCAGCGCAGCCCCCGCGCGGGCCCTCGGCGAGTTCGATATTGCCGCCGTGATCCACCGCGACCTGCTGAGCCGATGGCAGACCTGTGCCAAGGTGATTGCCCTGAGTTTTCTTTGTGCTCCAGAACGGCTCGAAGGCTTTCAGACGCAGTTCGGCGGAGAGGCCGGGGCCGCTGTCGGTGATTTCGATTTCGAGGCTGTCCTTCTGGCTGCGCGTGACGATCTGCAGTTCGCGCTGTTGCCAGCCCTTGGTGTTCATGGCTTCGATGGCATTGTCGATCAGCGCCTTGAGCATGCTGCGCAGGCGCCGCGGGTGGCCCTGGATGTTGGGTAGCACGAGTTGCGGATGCCAATTGACCGAGATGCCGGCGGCGAGAAAACGCTGGGCGGAGAGATCGAGAATGTCGCGCATGGCTTCATTGAGATTCACGGCGCTGAAGTTCTCGCTGGCGCTCGCCGGGATTGCGATCCTCAGGGTTTCCAGTACGCTCTGACCGGCCTTGAGGGCTTCGGCCAGGGCAGCCTGGGCCGGATCGCAACCGCGCCGCCCCATCAGGTTGACCACGGATTCGAGCACATTGAGCGGCCCTTCCATCTGATAGACCGCGGCCGAGAGACTTTCGCGCAAGGCTTGCTGACGGGTTTCTTCGGCGAGCATGGCGTGCAGTGCGGCGACGCGGGCTTTTTCCTGCTCCATGACCTGACGCGTCACGTCGGTGGCTACGAGCAGCAGGTAAGGTTCGGTCTGCTCGTCATAGAAAGCATCGGTACTGTCATTATCAGCCGCGACCCACACTCCGGAGCAGGCATACCAGCGCGGGTTGCGCCAGTGCGGGCGATCCAGGCGGACTTGCTGATCAAGGAAGGCGTGTGCCCCCGGTTTGAATGGCCCGAAACCGCTGCCAAGCTGGGCGCGTACGGCTTCAAGCAGCACGCTGGCCGGTTCCTGCATGCCCAGGTCGGACATCAGGGCCTTGTAGGCGTGGTTGTCGAGGCGGACCCGATCTTCCATGTTGAGCAGCGCCAGGACCAGCGGCGCGCCATCCACCACGGATTCGATCAGGGCCTTCTGGTTGCGTACCGCGCATTCGAGCCGGTGCAGCGCGGTGATGTCGCGATGCAGGCCGAGGAAATGCGAAATGTTGCCGGCTTCATCCAGCACTGGAGTGATGGTCAGATCCGCCAGATAGCGTTCGCCATTCTTGCGGCTGTTGACCAGACGTCCGCTCCAGGGCTGCTTGCGGGTGATGTGCGACCACATCGTCTTGTACACATCTGGCGGCGTGGTGCGGTTGGACAGGATCGACTGGTTCAGTCCGACGGCATCGGCCGGCGTGAAGCCGGTGCTGCGCGTGAAGGCCGGATTGACGTATTCGATCACGGCGCGCGGATCGGTGATCGAGATGGCGATGTCAGCCTGTTCCACGGCAGCGCGGTACAGCGCTACGGGGATACTGCGCGGACTGCCGGATTTCGGTGTTTTCGGTTTGCTGGGCATGGCGTGCAATAAGGGCGCGATGAAGGGACGCAGGGTAATGTCGCCAATGCAGATTCCGTGCCGTTTCGGTGTTTGGACTGCATTTTCTTGCGCCAGCGCAAACCTTTCTTTCAGTGCGGGCTTTGTTGCATCCGTTCGTCGTCTTGTTGTATCCCCTACAAGCCGCATGCACCGGACGTCTTCAGCCTGTCTGCCGGGGAATGCCCGCAAATGGCCGCAGTGCAAGGCATGCGCGCACCGGATCGGTGCCCGGCTGAAAACTTGGCACGGTATTCGCAAAGAGGCAGGCACATACGGAGGTGCTGCAATGAGTGAATACCTGATCCTGCTGGTGACCACCGCGCTGGTGAACAACGTGGTGATGGCCAAATTTCTCGGCCTGTGCCCCTTCATGGGTGTTTCCAAGAATATCGACAGCGCCTTGGGCATGGGCCTGGCAACGACTTTCGTGATCACGGTGTCGGCAGGTGCCGGCTGGATGATTGATCATTTCCTGCTCGCCCCGCTGGGGCTTGAGTACCTGCGCATCCTGACCTTCATCGTGGTGATTGCGGCGACGGTGCAGTTCGTCGAAGCCGTGGTCAAGAAATCGGTACCAGCCCTGTACCGTGCTCTGGGGATCTACCTGCCCCTGATCACCACCAATTGCGCCGTGCTTGGCGTGGCGCTGCTCAACGTGCAGGAAGGCAACAGTTTCGTGAAGAGCCTGGTGTACGGCTTCGGCTCGTCGCTGGGCTTCGTGATCGTGATGGTGATGTTTGCCGGTCTGCGCGAACGTCTGGCGCTGGTCAAGGTGCCTGCCGCCTTCGACGGTGTGCCGATCACCTTCGTGCTGGCAGGGCTGCTGGCGATGGCTTTCATGGGCTTTGCCGGCCTGAATTTCAGTTGAGGAGAATGCGATGCTTACTGCGGTTCTGAGTCTGGCAATGCTGGGCCTGATTCTCGGGCTGGGCCTGGGGTATGCAGCAAAAGTGTTTGCAGTGGAAGGCAACAGTCTGGTGACCGAAGTGGTCGAGATGATGCCGGGCACCAATTGCGGCCAGTGCGGTCTGGCCGGCTGTACGGCGGCAGCCGAGGCGGTGGTAGGTGGTGATGCCCCGGCCACGATCTGCCCTGGCGGAGGCTCGACCCTGGCCCAGGCAATTGCGGCCAAACTGGGTATCACCCTGTCGCTGGAAGGAATGGAAGACAAGGGCCCGATGGTGGCTGAAGTGGCAGAGGAAATCTGCATCGGCTGCGGAAAATGCCTGAAGCATTGTGCGACGGACGCGATTATGGGCGCAGCCAAGCAGATTCACGTCGTGCTGAATGAGGCCTGCACCGGCTGCGGTGGTTGCATGGACGACTGCCCGACTGGCGCGATCGGCTTGCGCCCGCTGCCGCAGACGCTGCGTGACTGGAACTGGCAGAAGCCGGCATTGGCCGCCTGAGGAGAACAAGATGGGTCTGCTTGAACTGTTGAATGGTGCACGCTGGGGCGTCCATCCGCACGACGACCATAAACGCCCGGCTGCCGATGTGCCGCTGCGGGTGATGCCCCTGCCGGCAAAGCTCTGTGTGCCGCTGCTGCAGCACGTCGGGGCTCCTGCCAAGCCGGTCGTGGCGGTCGGCGACCGTGTGCTGCGCGGCGAGCTGATTGCCAGTGCGCAGGGCAATGTGTCGGCGCCTGTGCATGCCCCCAGTTCGGGCGTCGTGGTGGCGATTGGCGACGTGACCGCACCGCATCCGTCCGGCCTGCCGTTTGCCGCGATCACGATTGAACTTGATGGCAAGGACGAGGCGATTCCGCTGAATGAAGTCACGGATCCCTTCAGTCTCGAGCCGGCTGAGGTGTCACAGCGGATCGCTGAAGCTGGCATCGTCGGCCTCGGTGGGGCGACCTTCCCATCCGCCCCCAAGGCTCAGCTGGGCCGCAAGATGGCAGTGCAGACGCTGGTGATCAATGGCGGTGAGTGCGAGCCTTACCTGTCCAGCGACGACAGCATCATGCGTGAGCGTGCCGACGAAGTGATCGATGGCGTGCGCATCCTGATGCATGCCACCGGCGCGGCTGAAGCCCTGGTCGGCATCGAAGACAACAAGCCGGAGGCGATTGTCGCGATGCGCAAGGCTGCTGAACCGTTCGCCAGCATCAAGGTGCGGCCGGTGCCGGCGCGCTATCCGATGGGCTCCGACCGTCAGCTCGTGCAGGTCCTCACCGGCAAGGAAGTTCCGTCCGGCGCGCGCACCGCCAGTATCGGCGTGCTGGTCAATAACGTCAGCACCTGTGCGGCCATCCATCGTGCCGTGCGTATGGGTGAGCCGCTTCACCGGCGCATCGTCACCGTGAATGGCGGTGCCGTGGCGCGGCCGGGCAATGTGCTGGTGCCGATCGGGATCCTGATCGAAGACCTGCTGGCCTTTGTCGGGCTGAAGGAGACTCCGGCACGTCTGGTGATGGGTGGGCCGATGATGGGGGCGGCGCTGCCGCACGCAAAGGTACCGACCGTGAAGGGCTGTGGCGGCATTCTCGCGCTGACGGCCGCTGAAATCACGGTGGAAGATCCGTCGCCCTGCATCCGTTGCGGATCCTGTGTGAAAGCGTGTCCGATGGGGCTGGTGCCGCTCGAAATGGTCGCACGCATCAATGCCGGCGACTACGACGGGGCCGACAAGATGGCGCTCGACGACTGCCTCGCCTGCGGCTGCTGTGCCTACGTGTGCCCCTCGCACATTCCGCTGGTGCAGAGCTTCTCGCACGCCAAGGGCGAGATCTGGAAGCGTGCGCAGCAGAGGAAACGCAACGAATTCACCAAGGGGCTGGCACAGGCTCGCGTCGAGCGTCTGGAGCGTGAAGCCCGCGAACGGGCCGAGGCCGCCGCCAAGCGCAAGGCCGCACGGGCCGCGCAACTGGCCGCCGAGGCGGCTGCTTCAACAGGTTCTCAGGAGACCTCAGCATGAATACTTCGATTTCATCCGCCTTGCCGGCCGTTGCAGCCTCGCCGCACGCCCAGGCCCAAGGCAGCATCGGCAGCGTGATGAGGAAGGTGATGCTGGCGCTGGCGCCAGCGACGCTGTGCGGCTTCTGGTTTTTCGGCCTGCCGGCACTGAGCCTGTGGCTGGTGACCGTGGGTGCGGCCCTGGCCGGCGAGGCCGCCTGCCTGCGCCTGATGAACAAGCCGGTCACGAGCACCCTGCTCGACGGATCGGCAGTATTGACCGGCTGGCTGCTGGCGATGTCGCTGCCGCCCTGGGCGCCCTGGTGGATCGGTGTGCTGGGTGGCCTGTTCTCCACCGTGATCGGCAAGCAGGTGTTTGGCGGGGTGGGTCAGAACCTCTTCAATCCGGCCATGATTGCGCGGGTCGCGCTGCTGGTGTCCTTTCCGGTGCAGATGACGGCCTGGGTTATGCCGATGACGGGCGCACATGCACCCGGTCTGCTGGAAGCGCTGCAGGTCACTTTTGGCAGCGGAGCGATTCCGGACGCGATGTCCAGCGCCTCGCTGCTCGGGCAGGCGAAAAGCGAACTGTCGCGCGGGGTTGATCTGCTGCACGTGTTTGCCAACGGTCTGCCAACGTCGTTCAGTGGCGAGCGCCCCGGCAGCATGGGTGAAACTGCGGTGCTGTTGATCGCAGCGGGCGGCGTGGTCCTGATGCTGATGCGTGTGATCACCTGGCACATTCCCCTGGCCATGCTGTCAGCGATTGCGATACCGGCGGCGATAGCCCATGGCATCAATCCGGCGCGTTATCTGGATGCCGGGACGCATGTGCTGTCTGGTGCGGCCATGCTGGGGGCCTTCTTCATCGCGACGGACTATGTATCTTCGCCGACCTCGCGTGCCGGGCAGATCGTGTTCGGTATCGGCTGTGGCTTCCTGACCTGGGTCATCCGCACTTACGGCGGCTATCCGGAAGGCGTGGCCTTCGCCGTGCTGCTGATGAATGCGCTGACGCCGGCGATTGACCGGCTGGTCAAGCCGCGTGTGTATGGCCGTGATTTCAAGGGCCAGCCGCTCGTTCTGAAAACCGGAGGGAAGTGACATGGAACTCGCAATCCTGCGGGACAAGATCGGCTACCACGGCATCTCGCTGGCACTGGCCACGGTGCTGACCGGTGCCGCCCTGATGACAGCCAACCGCCTGACCTTGCCGGCGATTGCGCAGGCTGCTCAGGACGACCTCAAGGCCTCGCTGGTGCAGGTGCTGCCTGAGGGCATGGCCGACAACAATCTGCTTGCAGATACGGTGAGCATCCCGGCTGCGGGCAAGGAAGTCACCGTGTATCGCGGGCGCAAGAACGGCGCCTTTTCCGCGGCAGTCTTCCAGTACAGCGGGCGTGGCTACGCCGGTGAAATCGTCCTGCTGGTCGGCCTGAATGCTGATGGCGTAGTACAGGGAGTGCGTGTTCTCAAGCATGCCGAAACCCCGGGGCTGGGCGACAAGATCGAAGTCGCCAAGGCTGACTGGATCCACTCCTTTGAAGGCAAGGCGCTGGACAACGCGCGCTGGGGCGTCAAGAAGGATGGTGGTGAGTTTGACCAGTTTGCAGGGGCTACGATCACCCCGCGCGGCGTGGTCAAGGCTGTGAAGGGCGCGCTGGAGTTCTACTCGGCGCATCGCGCTGAAATTGCCGGAGAGAAATCATGAGCTGCGAATCGGTAAGCACCGGAAAACTTTTTCGTGATGGTCTGTGGGACCAGAACGTGGTTTTTGCCCAGTTGCTGGCGATGTGCCCGACCATGGCGGTGACGACCTCCGGCACCAACGGGCTGGGCATGGGGCTGGCGACCACGGCAGTGCTGGTGGTCTCCAACATCCTGATTTCGGCAATCCGCAATTTCGTCAGTGATCAGGTCCGCATCCCGATCTTCGTGGTGGTGATCGCCACGCTGGTGACCCTGGTCGACATGTCGCTGAATGCCTGGGTGCATGGCCTGCACAAGGTGCTGGGCCTGTTCATTGCGCTGATCGTGGTGAATTGCGCCATTCTGGGCCGGGCGGAAGCTTTTGCCTTCAAGAACGGCGTGTGGGCTTCGGCAATCGACGGTCTGGCGATGGGCCTGGGCTTCACGGTGGCTTTGACTGTGGTCGGGCTGGTGCGTGAGCTGATCGGTGCCGGCACGCTGTTCGCACAAGCCAGCCTGCTGCTCGGACCGGCCTTCTCGTTCCTGGAAATGAAGGTGATTCCGAACTACTCCGGCGTGCTGATGATGATCCTGCCGCCGGGGGGGTTTCTGGTGCTGGGGGGCCTGCTCGCCGTCAAACGCTTGCTGGACCAGCGTCTGAACAAGCCAGCAAGCGCGGTTGAACCCGCTGCGCACTGCAGCGTGTAAGGAGAGCGAAATGAAAGTTGCCGTAGCCTATGCCGAACCGGCCAGCCAGGTCTGGCTCAACATTGATGTCGCTGATGATGCCTGCGTGCAGGACGCGATTCACAAGAGCGGCATTCTCAACCTCTATCCGCACATCGACCTGAACGCCCAGCGTGTGGGCGTGTTCGGCAAGGCCGTGAAGCTCGAAGCCCCCCTGCGCGCCGGCGACCGTGTCGAGATCTACCGCCCGATCAGCTGCGATCCGCTGACCGTGCCGAGGCGCCCCGGTTTCGAACTGAATGAGGACGAGTAAGCAGCATCTGTCGGAGAACCGCGCGCTGCGGCACTCTCCTGGCTGCCGTGCCGCAAAAGCGCGTGCTGTCTGCCTTTGCTGGCAGGCTTCCTGGGAAAGTCTGCAGCTAGCCGCTGTGCAGCCTGTCACGCCGGTCGGCAGTTTTTTGCCGCAAGCGCTGGCGGGCCGATTATCCTGAATGCCCTGCAGTTCAATGTCCTCTGCCGCATGAACATCAAGTTTCGCCCTGCCCAACTCGCCGATGTGCCGGCAATTGCAGCACTTCTGGCCGGCCTGTTCGCCATCGAGCAGGATTTCACGCCGGATACGGCGCGCCAGACTGCCGCCCTCAAGCTGATGCTGCCGCGCGAGGACATCCTGCTGTGGGTGGCGGAAGCGCAGGGTGCGGCTGGCGATGACCCTCAGGTGGTGGGCTTCTGCTCCGTGCAGACTGTGATCTCTACGGCTGAAGGCGGACCGGCCGGGCTGGTTGAGGACGTGGTCGTAGCAGAAGGCTGGCGCGGCGCCGGTGTCGGGCGACGCCTGCTCGAAGGTGCCGAAGCCTGGGCGCGGCGCCGTGGCTGCTCGCGCCTGCAACTGCTGGCCGACGAAGACAATGGCGCTGCGCTGGATTTCTACCGGAAGCTCGGCTGGACGCGCGGCAACATGCGCAACTGGCGCAAGATGCTGGGCTGATCAGGCGGCCCGCAGCATGCCCTGGGTTTCGATGAAAGCGATGATCTCATCCAGCCCCTGACCGGTTTTCTGGTTGCTGAACACGAAGGGCTTGGTGCCGCGCATCTTCTTCGAATCGCGCTCCATCACTTCCAGTGACGCGCCCACCATGGGGGCGAGGTCGATCTTGTTGATCACCAAGAGATCGCTCTTCATGATTCCCGGCCCGCCCTTGCGCGGAATCTTGTCACCCGCCGATACGTCGATGACATACAGCGTGAGGTCCGACAATTCCGGAGAGAAAGTCGCCGCGAGGTTGTCGCCGCCGCTCTCCACGAAGATGATCTCCAGCCCCGGGAAGCGCCGGTTGAGCTGATCGATGGCCTCCAGATTGATCGACGCATCTTCACGAATAGCCGTATGCGGGCAGCCGCCGGTTTCCACGCCCAGAATGCGCTCGGCCGGCAGGGCCTCGTTGCGCACCAGAAACTGCGCGTCTTCCGCTGTATAGATGTCGTTGGTCACGACCGCGATGTTGTACTTGTCGCGCAGCGCGACGCACAGGGCCAGGGTCAGCGCCGTCTTGCCGGAGCCGACGGGGCCGCCGATGCCGATGCGCAGGGGTTGGGATTGGGTCATGGTTTTTTCCTTTGTAGGGCGCAATCGAAGCGAAGCGCATTGCGCCGGATGGCAATCAAATTCGATAGAGAGTTGTGACCGGCCAAACGGGATTCATCAAAGTTGGTGCTTCATTGAATCTGCATCGACTGATGTGTGCGATATACCTTGCGGGTCAAATAACCTGTTCTTGTATAAGGCTTTGCATGGTTATGCCGCCCCATTCTCGTCTTGGTGAGCACTTGGTTGCGGCTCATCCGTTGCCAGACTATTTTCAAGTCGTGGTATGACCGGCTGTTTCAGCAGGGCTGATTGTGCGTCGCCACCTATGGAGAACTCTTTCCCATTAATCTCCATGAGCGGTTGCTGTTCTATAAGGGCATTGAGGTTTTTTGCTAAAACTACCGCTCCCTTGATGAGTTCGTCATTGAGGTTAGTGACATCTACGCCGCTTTCCTTTAATTTGTTGGAAAAGTCTAATATTGAATTCATTGAGTCAATCCTGTGTGGGATGGCAGATATTTTTCCTTCTGTTGTGTAGTTGTTGTGAAAATATCGAGCAGCTCCCTCTAGAAATTTTGTGGCCAAATCAATTACTTTGGTGTCTCCAAATATTCTAATCCATAGGCTTCCTGACTCAATTTTTGATATTCTCAATGGCGTTGAAATATTTAAAATCATGCACAGTTCGGCGTAGATGCAGTTGATGGCGGCCAGCTTTTTGATGAATTCCTCAAGGCTGTCAACTCTGGTTAGGGTTAGTGACAACTCTGTTTCATTAGCATTAGGGCCTAAGGAATCACTGAAATTTCCTTTTACGTATTCGAGAGCAGACTGAAATTCGATGAGCGTTTGTTTGAGCGATTGAGCACCAATAACTAAGGGCAAAGCAGCTTCTGCTGTCTGGTGTGCAATGTAATTGTCGTAAGCCGTCGCAAAAAAGTCGAGTTGTCTGTTTACACTAGAAATAAGCTCATGTTGTTGCTGCCCTTCTTGCATTGCTGCATATAAACCACTTCGTAACTCGGCTATTTCTAAAAATAAAGTACGAGCACTTATTGAACTGGTTGTTAGTTTTAAGGCTGCTAAAATTGAATGAATAGAATTTGCTGAGTTTTGAAACTTACTGCCGTCTTGGTTTGTGTTTCTTGCAATACTTTTTAGTTCAGACTTGATTCCATCGTTAATTTTGTTTATGGAATCGACGACTTGAGTCAAAGTTTCAGCTGCTGCCAATGCAGCCAATGTTTTCTCAATTCTTTTCAAGAGCTGTGTCTGTAACATTTTTTAGACGCCTTTGTGGTCTGAAAGTCTATATCTCGCTTTATGTGCCGTAGGCTCGTAGCGCCGTATGCAAGCATTCATCATACTCCCGGCATGTCTGACTATCGACGTGCCTGGCATCCGGGCGGAACCTGGTTTTTCACCGTCAATCTGTTGCAACGGCAGGGAAATGATCTGCTGGTTTGGCACATCGACGTGCTGCGGCATGCCGTCGATATCACCCGCAAGAGTCACCCTTTCATCATTCACGCTTGGGTGGTGTTGCCCGAGCATCTGCATTGCGTGATCGAGTTGCCTCCGGGGGACACCGATTTTGCCTTGCGCTGGCGCCTGATCAAGCTGATGTTTGCGCGTGCGCTGCCGCATGAGCAATGGCGTAGCGCGGCGCGGGTGCGGCGGGGCGAACGGGCAATCTGGCAACGCCGGTATTGGGAACATCTGATTCGTGATGAGGCAGACTTCAAGGCGCACATGGATTATGTGCATATCAACCCGGTGAAACATGGCTGGGTGGCGGCGGTAAGAGACTGGCCGTTTTCGACCTTCCACCGCTTGGTGGAAGCGGGCGTTTATCCGGCGGATTGGGCGGGAGGCTGCGAGGGGTGCGTTGCACGGCAGGACTGAGGTGCTTCGCTTTATCCGGCATATGGGGGCTCGAATCATCCGGCGCAATGCGCTTCGCTTCGATTGCGCCCTACGTTCAGGGCTTATCGTCATGATCGGAACAATCTCGTGTACTGCGTTTCATGCAGGCTGCTTGCGATCGTCATGCCCGGCGTGAAGTTTTCCCAGTCATTCGTGTCGGCACGCTGGATGGCGGCGGCGACCAATTCGGGCAAGGCCGGGGCGAGGGCGACGAGCATGCGCTGGCCGGCGGTCTGGCCGAGCGGGACGAGTTTCACGGCAGCCATCACCTGGTTTTCCAGCCAAGCCCACAGATAGGCGGTGGCGGCGTCGCCCTCGTCGATCTGCCAGTGCGCGGCCGCGGCGGCCCAGGCGGTGGGGAAGGCGATCTCGCGGAGGGCGGCGTGTGTCTCGCGCACGCTGTCGGGCATTTCCGGCAGGTCGCGCAACAGGCGTGCGAGGGAATAACCCATCTGCAGTGTTTCGGCGCGCAATTCGCTGGTTTCGCGCGTGGCGATGAATTCGGCATTCAGGCGCGCGACTTCGCGCATCTCACTGGCTTTCCAGGCGCGCAGCAAGGCGATCAGGGCTGGGGCTTCGCAGCGCGCCAGGGCGAAGTGCAGGGCATCGCGAATCCAGTGCTGCGCGGCCGCTTCTGTTGTGACCGCGCCGGACTCGACGGCCCACTCCAGCCCTTGCGAATACGAGAAGGCGCCGACCGGCAGGGCCGGACTGGCGAGATGCAGCAGGCGGACGAGTTGGAGATTCATGGGGTGTAGCCCGGATGAAGGCCGCAGGCCGGAATCCGGGGACTGTTGGGAATGAGGCGGCATTCCCGGATTCCGCTTTGCTGCATCCGGGCTACGGTTTTACGCATGGCCGCCCATGACGTGGATCTTTGCTTCGGTGGCGCCGCGCTCACTGTGGTGGTGGCCGGGCGCGTAGGCGCCGGCTTCGGGTTCGAAGGCGGCGACGATGTGCAGCAATTCCGCGCCGAGGCCTTCGAGCATGTGCTCCAGCACGTGATCCTGCTGGATGCGCAGCGCACCTTCACCGACCTGCACGGCGACGTGGCGATTGCCGAGGTGGTAGGCGGTGCGGGCCAGTTCGAAGGCGCTTGCGCAACGGGCTTCGACCAGCATCTCGGGGGCGGAGACGACTTCGACGATGCGCCCGTCTTTGGCCTGCAGCTTGTCGCCGCCACGCAGGATGGTGCCGCGCGGCAGGAACAGGCCGACTTCTTCGCCGGATGCCAATTGCGTACGCAGGCGGCTTTTGGTGCGGGCGTCGAAATCGAGAATGAGTTGTTCGGTGGCCGGCGTGTCCGGAGTGGTGAGGGATTCGATCAGGAGCATGGGGTCGGTAGGTCAGGCAGTAAGGCAGATAAAGGTTTCACGATAATGCCGATGGCAAGCGCAGGCCAACGATGATCAGCGTGCGTTCGATGCCATCGAGCACGGCGACATCCGGCAGGGTGCCCCAGCGTGCAAAGCCGGAGCGTCCGAACAGGCTGAGACTGGGTGCGTTGTGGCCGAAGATCAGGCCGATCAGGTTGCGCAGGCCAAGCTGGGGAGCATGTGCAATGGCGCGTTGCAACAGGGTACGTCCAAGTCCTTGGCCACGTTCGGCGGTGTCGATGTAGATCGACAGTTCGGCACTCGCATCATAGGCCGCACGGCTGTGGAAGGCGCTGTAGGAAAGCCAGCCGACGATGCGCCCGGCGCGCTCGGCGACCCAGATCGGGTGGCGTTGCGGGCTGTGCGTATCGAACCAGGCCTGGCGCTGGGCGACGGTGACCGGCTCTAGATCGGCGGTGACCATGCGCCCGGCGATGGTCTGGTTGTAGATCGCGACGATGGCGGGCAGATCGGTCTGTGCCGCATCGTGGAAAGTCCATGCTTGAGTCATTTATCAGAACAGGAAGTAGCGCTGAGCCATCGGCAGGCTGGTGGCCGGTTCGCA